>ERZ772954.36-NODE-36-length-132753-cov-83.344685_pt1 | contig 132753 bp, 93 predicted proteins | sample MGYA00580684_ERZ772954 | MGnify/ENA primary metagenome ERZ772954 (study PRJEB29015, sample SAMEA2737654) | human gut metagenome | biome: human gut; feature: human-associated habitat; material: faeces | place: China | collected 2012 ...
CCGGTACCTGCTGTGCGCCGCGCCGATCCTGGTACACGGTGACATCGAAGGCGGCGTGCTGCTGCACGGCACCCTGCGCGAGGCCGCGCCCAACGCCGAGACCGTCCGCGCCGCCGCCACCGCCGCAGAGTTTCTGGCGCGGTGGATGGAGGAGTGAAAAGCATAGCAGCGTAGAGGCCGGGCATGCCCGGCCCCTACATATATAATAATAGGGAAACTGCCCAATCCGATTGTGACGAAACTGTTAAACTTACAAAAAATTCGGAAAAACCCTTGACAGTTTGCAAAACGGGGATATAATAAACTTAGCACTCGGAGATAAAGAGTGCTAAACAAACCAACAAAAGCAAACCAAAGGAGATGAGCAGCATGGCCATGGATGCGCGCAAGCAGCGTATACTGGAAGCTATTGTTGCCCTGTATGCCAACGACGGTGAGCCTGTCGGCTCGGGTCTTTTGGCAAACTACTTTGACATGGCACTGTCCAGCGCGACGCTGCGAAATGAGATGGCTGCCCTGACCAAGCTGGGTCTGCTGGAACAGCCCCACACCAGCGCGGGCCGCGTGCCCAGCGCCCAGGGCTACCGCTACTACCTCGATCATCTGATCGACGCGCCAAAGGCCGGTACCCTGCCGGAGAAGGACCGCCGCCGCATTGACGATTTGTTCGCCGCCATGGATGCCGAGCCGGAAAAGCTCGTGCCCGCCGCGACCCGCTGCCTGGCCGATATGACAGGCTGCGCGGCTGCCGCTACCACACCGCAGGCGCCGGATCTCTGCATTGCCCATTTTGAGGTCGTGCAGGTGGGCCGCTACAGCGCCGCAGTACTGGCCGTGACCAGTGCAGGCGGCGTGCGGACCCGCGTGGCCCGCGTTGACACCGGTCTGACCCGGGACGATGCCGCCAACCTGGCACAGCTGCTCAACCGCGGGCTGACTTTCGTCGCCCCGCAGGATTTAAGCCCGATGCTCATGGCCAGCATGGTGCTGGCCGCAGGGCAGCGGCTGGCCCCCGTCATCATGGCGGCGCAGGCGCTCGTCACCACCGGCCCGCAGGCCTGTCTGGAGGGCGCACAGTATCTGGCAAAGATGGCGGACGTCCGCCAGAACCTCGGCACGCTGTTGGAGATCTTCTCCGACAATGAGGCCGCGACGGAGCTCATCCGCCCCGAAGGGAACAAGATCACCGCAACGCTGGGCTGCGACCTTGACCCTGCGATGCCGGGTGCCTGCATCGTCAGCAAACGGTACTTAGCCGGCGGCGGGCTGACAGGCTCCGTCGCACTGATCGGCTCCACCCGCATGGAGTACGAGCGGCTGCTGCCGATCCTGGACTACTTTGCCGCCAGAATGGGGCAGAGCATGGCCGGGCAGGGCCAATAAACGAAGAAGGAGAGACCCGCAATGAGCCAAGAAGAAAAGAAACAGACCGCCCCGGAGACGGAAGCGGCTGCTGAAAAGCCCGAGACCCCCGCACAGGAGGCCCCTGAAAAAGAGGCCCCCCAGACCGAGGAAAAGCACGAGGGCAAGCACGACTGCAAGCATCACCACCACGAGACCGCGGCCCTGCAGGCCAAGCTGGAGGCGGAGGAAAAGAAAAACGCCGACCTTAAGAACCAGCTGCTCCGCACCGCTGCCGAGTATGACAACTACCGCAAGCGCTCCCAGCGCGAGGCTGACCAGAAGTTCAACGACGGTGTGTCCCACGCCGTGACCCAGATCCTGGGCATCCTGGACACGCTGGACATGGCCGCCAACGCCGCCTGCGCGGACGAGAACTACAAGAAGGGCGTCACGATGACGCTGGACAAGGCCGCCAAGGCTCTGGAAACGCTGCACATCACCGAGATCGAGGCGTTGAACCAGCCGTTTGACCCCAACTTCATGAACGCCGTCCAGCAGGTCCCCGCCGCCGAAGGGCAGGAGAGCGGCAGCGTCGTGCAGGTTTTCCAGAAGGGCTACAAGATCGGTGACAAGATCATCCGCCACGCGATGGTCGTCGTCGCAGAATAACGTCGAACCGAATCAAACGATTCGTTTCCATATAAATTGACATTCACTGCATTCAAAGCAAATTTGAAGGGAGTTTTATTTATGAGCAAGATCATCGGTATTGACTTAGGTACTACCAACAGCTGCGTCGCCGTTATGGAAGGCGGCGAGCCCGTCGTCATCGCGAACGCCGAAGGCGCCCGCACCACCCCGTCTGTCGTCGGCTTCACCAAGACCGGCGAGCGTCTGGTCGGCCAGGTCGCAAAGCGCCAGGCCATCACTAACCCCGAGAACACGATTTCTTCCATCAAGCGTAAGATGGGCACCGCTGAAAAGGTCCATGCCGGCGGCAAGGACTACACCCCCGAGGAGATCAGCGCTATGATCCTCTCCAAGCTGAAGGCTGACGCCGAGGCTTATCTGGGCGAGCCTGTCACCGAGGCCGTCATTACCGTCCCCGCCTACTTCAACGACAGCCAGCGTCAGGCCACCAAGAACGCCGGTACCATCGCCGGTCTGAACGTCAAGCGTATCATCAACGAGCCTACGGCTGCTTCTCTGGCTTACGGCATCGATAAGGAAGCCGACCAGAAGATCATGGTCTACGACCTCGGCGGCGGTACGTTCGATGTCTCCATCATCGAGATGGGCGACGGCGTTACCGAAGTTCTGGCTACCAACGGTGATACCCACCTGGGCGGCGATGACTTCGATGAGCGCATCATCGACTGGATGGCCGAGGACTTCCAGCGCGAGAACAACATCGACCTGCGCAAGGACAAGATGGCTGCCCAGCGCCTGAAGGAGGCTGCCGAGAAGGCCAAGATCGAGCTGTCCAGCGCGACCACGACCAACATCAACCTGCCCTTCATCACCGCGGACGCCAACGGCCCCAAGCATCTGGATATGACGCTGACCCGCGCTAAGTTCAATGAGCTGACCGCTGATCTGGTCGAGCGCACCATGACCCCCGTCCGCAAGGCTCTGGCCGATGCCGGCCTGAAGGCTTCCGACCTGGCCAAGGTCCTGATGGTCGGCGGCTCCACCCGTATCCCCGCCGTCTACGACGCTGTCAAGAAGGAACTGGGCTGCGAGCCGTTCAAGGGCATCAACCCCGATGAGTGCGTTGCTGTCGGCGCTGCCATCCAGGGCGGCGTTCTGCAGGGCGACGTCAAGGGTCTGCTGCTGCTCGACGTTACCCCGCTGAGCCTGGGCATTGAGACTCTGGGCGGCGTCTGCACCAAGATCATTGACCGCAACACCACCATCCCCACCAAGAAGAGCCAGATCTTCTCCACTGCGGCTGATAACCAACCCAGCGTTGAGGTCAACGTCCTGCAGGGCGAGCGTGAGTTTGCCCGCGACAACAAGAGCCTCGGAACCTTCCATCTGGACGGCATCGCTCCGGCTCCCCGCGGCGTGCCGCAGATCGAAGTCACCTTCGATATTGATGCCAACGGTATCGTTCACGTCAGCGCGAAGGACCTGGGCACCGGCAAGGAGCAGAGCATCACGATCACTGCTTCCACCAACATGAGCAAGGACGACATCGACAAGGCTGTCAAGGACGCCGAGCAGTATGCCGCCGAGGATAAGAAGCGCCGCGAGGAAGTCGATGTGCGCAACAACGCCGACCAGATGGTGTTCCAGACCGAGAAGGCACTGGGCGAGTTCGGCGACAAGGTTTCCGCCGAGGAAAAGAGCGAGGTCGAGACCAAGCTGTCTGCCCTGAAGGAAGCCCTGAAGTCCGGCAGCGTTGATGACATCAAGGCAAAGCAGGATGACCTGCAGAAGGCTTTCTACGCCATCAGCGAGAAGGTCTATCAGCAGGCCGCCCAGGCACAGGGCCAGCAGCCCGGTGCACAGCCCGGCCCCGATGCCGGTGCGCAGCCGAAGGACGACGGCGCCGTTGACGCCGACTTCCACGAGGTCTAAGCTGTAACAAACCCATAATAAGGCCGCCGCTGGGCAAACCCGGCGGCGGCCCTTGGGGGTTATAGAGAAAGTTAAAATAAAGCCTTCCCCCCGCGGGGGAAGGTGGCCGTGCGAAGCAAGGCCGGATGAGGGCCAAGCTGCCGGGATTGCCTGTTTGCGGGCAATATCCGGCAGGTCTCACCTCATCAGTCCGCTCCGCGGACAGCTTCCCCGCAAGGGGAAGCCTTTTCACAACCCATAAATAGAGGGGATAGATTCTATGGCAGAAAAACGTGATTACTACGAGGTGCTGGGGATCGGCAAAAACGCCACCGATGCCGAGATCAAAAGCGCCTACCGCAAGCTGGCCAAAAAGTACCACCCCGACCTGAACCCCGGCGACAAGGACGCCGAGGAAAAGTTCAAGGAGGTCAATGAGGCCAACGATGTTCTTTCCGACCCGAACAAGCGCAAGCGCTATGACCAGTTCGGATTCGCTGGGGTCGATCCCAACTATGGGGCCGGCCAGCCCGGCGGCGGCTACGGTGGCGGCTTTGGCGGCTTCGGCGGCACCGGCGGCGTCGATCTGGGCGACATCTTCGGCGATATTTTCGGCGGCGGCTTTGGCGGCTTCGGCGGCTCGACCCGCTCCAACCCCAATGCGCCGCGCAAGGGCCATGACATTCAGGCCAATGTGATCCTGACCTTTGAGGAGGCCGCCCACGGCTGCGCCAAAAAGGTCACGCTGAACCGTCAGCAGACCTGCCCGGACTGCGGCGGCAACGGCTGTGCGCCCGGCTCCAGCCCCGAGACCTGTACCGAGTGCGGTGGCCGCGGCTATGTCGTGACCCAGCAGCGCACGCCGTTTGGTGTGATGCAGAGCCAGCAGCCCTGCCCGCACTGCGGCGGACGCGGCACCATCATCAAGAACCCCTGCAAGACCTGCCGCGGTACCGGCAAGACCAGTGCCCGCAAGACGCTGGAGGTCAAGATCCCCGCGGGTATCGACGACGACCAGAACATTGCGCTGCGCGGCCAGGGTGACGCCGGTACGAACGGCGGCCCCGCGGGCGACGTGATCGTCCATGTGACGGTCAAGCCAGACGCCGTGTTTGAGCGCGACGGCTACGATGTGTACGTCCGCGTGCCCATTACCTACTCCCAGGCTGTGCTGGGCGCTGAAATTGAGGTCCCCACTGTGGACGGCAAGGTCGCCCAGAAGATCCCCGAGGGCACCCAGAGCGGCACGAAGTTCCGCCTGCGCGGCCAGGGCATCCAGTACCTGAACGGGCGCGGACGCGGTGACCAGTACGTCATTGTGGACGTGGAGATCCCCAAGAAGCTGAACCGCACCCAGCGCGAAGCCCTGAAGGCCTTTGAGGACAGCCTGAAGGACGAGAACTACGAGAAGCGCAAGAGCTTCTTCAAGAACCTGAAGGATCGGTTCATGTCCTAAAGTTTTAAACAAAATCTCCCGGCAGTGTTGAAAGCACACTGCCGGGAGATTTTCTGTTTTACTCTGACGCAAACGGCCACGGCGGCATGAGGGCATGCCGCCCTACAGCCTGTGCGCTTTGCGGCGGCGAAAACGATGCGGGCATCGGCCCCTACGGTTACCATGCCGTTCCCTGTAGGGCGGGGTGCCCTCACCCCGCCGCCAGGCAGACATCCACCTTGCGGGGCACCCGTAGGGGTCGGCGCCCCCGACGACCCGTGCCCGCGTCCGGCCGGTAAAAACCGCCCGGGCAATGACACTCACCCCACAAACTCCATCTCGGTATACTCGGTACTGCCGCTCAAAAAGGCGTCGGCGGGGATGGTGGCGTAATTGGCAGCATAATTATGCGCGGGGTCGCCCCCGAGGGTCAGCACAACGCGGCCGTCGTCCAAAAGATATTCCATAATAAGGGCCACGTCAACGCCCGCGGGGGCGGCGTTGTGTCCGATTTCATTGCCCTGTAAGTCGTAGAACGTGTAAGTGCGGGGAGTGTCGTCGTTCGGAACCATAAACCACCGCAGCGCTTCGTTTTGGTGCATCGAGCGAATAAACTTTTGCGCCGTCATAATGCCCAAATCTTCCTGCGTGCCGTCACTGTGGATGCAAAGGACGGAGGAGCCGGTCCAGTAAGACGGTGTCATGTGGTCGGCGATAAAATAGAAATCGCTTCCGTTTTTGCCCGCGTAGGTGTAGGTGATATAGCCGTCCCCCTCGGGTGTGCCGTCGCAGGGATACTCAAAAATCTTTTGGATAGGCCGCCCCGTGGCAGGGTCCGTCAGGTCGAACTCATAGGTAGAATTTTGCAGGATGGCACTGAGCATTTCGGCGTCGGACGGGAGTGGGATAGGATAGTCCGAAACGATGCGGCTTGTGACAATGCCGCCGTCGGCCACGCCGAGTACATCGTAGGTTTCGATGGGAATGTCCCATTTCTCGCTTGCCCCGGTTTTCAGGTCAAGGCGCATCCCACAGGTGGGAGAGGTCGGCGCTTGGCTGTAAGACATACAGTAGACATAGCGGTCATCGTACAGCTTGGTACCCCATGTGTTGGGGCCAAGCGGAATTTCCCAAACCTCGCCGCCGTCCAACGGAACGGCAAGCAGCTTGGTGTCGCTGTCATCGCGGTACATGACGACGTACAGCGTGTCGTTTGCCAGAAATTGGTATAACGTACTATACGTGCTATCGTTGTATTCGTAGAGCGCGGTTGTCTGTCTGGCGTCAGGGTCTGTTTTGTAAATGACGGTTCCAGTAAAGTTGCCCTCATCGTCAAGGGCGGGACGGGTCTGACAAATCACATTGCCGAATCTGTTCTGCCCAGTTTCGGCAAGGGCGTGCAGCTCCCCCACCGGTTCAGGTGCCGCCGTCGGTTCCGGTGTGGCGGCGGCAGTCTCCGCGGGCGCGGCTGTGGTTGCGGAATCCGCCGCCGACGCACAGGCGGACAGCGCCAGCGCCGCGGTGAGGATGAGGGGAATGCGCTTTTTCGTTTTCATGGGTACACGTCCTTTCCGGTGATTGAAAAACTCTGCGGCAGCGGGCACGGCCCACCGTGCCGTTCCCTGTAGGGTCGGCCCGTTCACTCCGCAAACGTCATCTCGCAGTATGCCGACCCGCCGTTCAGAAATTCGTCCGCGTCCATCACGGCGTAGCGGCTCCTGTTGTCATGCTCCTCGTCATACCCGATGACCAACAGCAAGCGCCCGTCGTCCAGCATCGAAACAGGATAGTAGACCTGCATACCGTCGGGTGGGGTCACATGCGCAAGCACTGCGCCCTGTAGGTCATATACCGTGACGGTGCCCTGACTGCCGTCCCTGGAAAAAAGCCAGCGGAGCTCTCCGTTCTGGCGCAAGGCCTGGACAAAAAGATCGGACGAGATTCCCAAGTCCTCCTGTATGCTGTCACTGCGCACGCGAAAAACATTTGTTACAGAGCGTTCTTCCGACGACATGGCATGCTCGAAGCGGAAATAGAAATCATTCCCGGCCTTCCCCAGGTAGGCATAGGCGGCAAAGACAGAACCCTCCGCCGTACCTTTATACGGAAATTCTGTGATTTTCCGGGCGGGTTTGCCGGTGGCAATATCTGTCAGGTCATACTCGCGCAGGGAGTTCTGCAAAAGCGCGTCGGAAATTTCTCCGTCCCTCGGAAATGGGACGGGATAATCCGACACGATGCGCTCTGTCACGGCAAAATCCCCGGCGGCGTTCGCCACAGAGATTGTTTCGACGGGCAAGTTCCAGGGCGCTGTCTCGCCGGTCTGCAAGTCAAGGCGGAACCCGCTTGCGGTATCATAGGGGGCATGACCGTCCATGCAATAAAAATAACGGTCGCTGTATAAGACAACGGTCGAGGCGTATGGGTCAAAGGGAATCTCGTGAGTTTTGGTACCATCCGGCGACAGGGCAATGATTTTGTTGTCGCGGTCTCTGTTGTAGGTGAGCAGGTACACCGCGTCGCTCGTCACATAGGGGTCGGCAAGGCACCAATCGTCGCAGTGATAGATCAGCGTTGTCTGCCCGGCGTTCAGGTCATTTTTGTAGACGTTCGTTCCGGCAAAGTTCCACTCGGCATCAAGGGTAGGCAGGTCTTCATAGACTACGCTCTGCGAATAGCTGTAGTTCAGCCCGTAGAGCGTGTCTGTTTCAACAGCTTCGGTGCCGGGCTCGATTGCCGATTCGGCGGTGCTTTCCGGCGTCTCCGCGGGCGCGGCTGCGGTTGCGGAATCCGCCGCCGACGCACAGGCGGACAGTGCCAGCGCCGCGGTGAGGATGAGGGGAATGCGCTTATTCGTTTTCATGGGTACACGTCCTTTCCGGCGATTGAAAAACTCTGCGGCAGCGGGCACGGCCCACCGTGCCGTTCTCTGTAGGGTCGGCCCGTTCACTCCGCAAACGTCATCTCGCGGTATGCTGACCCGCCGTTCAGAAATTCGTCGGCGTCCATCACGGCGTAGCGGGCCGCGCTGTCGTGCTCCCAGTCGTAGCCGACGACCATCAGCAGGCGTCCGTCGTCCAGCATACAAAGCGGGAAGAAGGCCTCCAGCCCGGCGGGCCGCTCGTTGCGGCCAATCTCATGGCCTTGCGTGTCGTAGATCAGATAGATGCCGTCGGTGCCGCGGGTCAGAAGCCAGCGCACCTCATCGCCCTGCAAAACCGCAGAGTAATCTATGTAATCCGGCGTTTTGGTAATGCCAAGGTCGGTCCGGGTGCCGTCCGTGCCGATGCGCAGCACGGACTGGGAAACAAAAGCGTACTCATCGTCGCACTGGTCTGCGCGGAAATAGAAGTCACTGCCGCACTTGCCAAGGTAGGTGTAGATTGTAAGGCTCCCCGGCTGCGGTATGTCATAGGGGAGGGTAAAGCAGGTCTGCCGCACCGCGCCCGTCGCGGGGTCGGCCAGGGTGTATTCCAGCGTGGTGTTCTGCAAAAGCGCCTGGGACATCTCGTCGTCGTCCGGGTAGGGCACCGGATAATCCGAGACAACGCGGCAGAGCAGCAGCGCGTCCCCGACGACATCGGGAATGTACATTGTCTCCACCGGGATATTCCACGGCGCGGTCTCCCCGTTTTCCAAGTTAAACCGCATACCGTCGGTACGGCAGAACGGCGCGGCGCTGACGCTCCGGCAGTAGAGGTAGTGACCTGCGTAAAAAACAGGCATCCAGTCGTCGTAGGAGAACGGCAGCACGCGCGCCTCACCGCCCGCCGTCGGCAGGGCCAGCATGCCGCCGTCGTAGCAGATGAAATACAGCGTGTCGTCTATGATCAGCGGCGCGGACGCAAGCTGGGAGTCCGTGCGGTACATCTCATAGGTCTGCCCGGTGGTAAGGTCGGTTTTGTAGACGGTGCTGTGATCAAAGCTGCCGAGACTGTCCTCGCTGCTTGAAAAATGGGTGACCGCCGCGTAGACGCAGTTGCCGCTGACTGCGCAGGCGCTATAGGCCGAGAGGGGGTGCGGCTCACCCGGCAGCGCCGCTTCTGTGCTGTCCTCCGCCGCGGCGCTCTCCGCCGTACTCTCCGCCGGTGCGGCCTCCGAAGCCGCCGCGGTATCGCCCGCAGACGCGCATCCGGCCAGCGCCAGCATGGCTGCCGCCAATAATAAAGCTACTTTTTTCATCCTCAAAGCTCCTTTCTGTGCCTGGTTTGCCCCTATCCTACACCCCGGATGTTGCAAAGTTGTCACACGGAGCGGGTGTTTTGGAGATTTTTGCAATTTTTTTGCGGGAAGTGGGTGCGGGGCGTCGGGGACGCCGCCCCCTGCAGGCTGGCAGTAAAGTGGATGCCTGCCCGCGGCGGGATGGGGGCATCCCGCCCTACGAATGACATAAAGTGAGTACGTAGGGCGGCATGCCCTCATGCCGCCGCCATTCGCCGCCCATAAAAACAGGGGAGAGCACCACACCCGGCACTCTCCCCATGCGTTTGTTTAAAATTCTTTTGGTTCTTTTCTTCTAAGAAAAGAACCCCCGCGTCCCCGAAAAATCAGAACTCGTGCTTCTCCATCAGCTTGCGGCCCATCAGGACGCCCATGACGGAGGCCATCATCAGGCCACGGGTCCAGCCGGAGGAATCGCCTAGGCAGTGCAGACCGGCGATGTTCGTCTCCAGATCGGTGTCCATCTTGACCTTGTTGGAATAGAACTTCAGCTCAGGGCTGTACAGCAGCGTTTCGGGGCTGGCAAAGCCGGGCACGACCTCGTCCATCATCTTGATGAACTCGATGATGTTGACCATGGCGCGGTAGGGCATGGCGGCGGTGATGTCACCGGCCACGGCGTCCTTCAGCGTCGGGCGGACGTTCGTGCGGGCCAGCTCGTTGGCCCAGGTGCGCTTGCCGTCCAGAATATCGCCGTAGCGCTGCACCAGAATGTGGCCCGCGCCCAGCATGTTCGTCAGCTCACCGACCTTCTGCGCGTAGGCGATGGGCTGGTTGAACGGCTCGGTGAAGTTGTGGCTGACCAGAATGGCCAGGTTCGTGTTGTTGCTCTTTTTCTCCTTGAAGCTGTGGCCGTTGACGACGGCCAGATCGTTGTCGTAGTTCTCCTGCGCAACGAAGCCGCCGGGGTTCTGGCAGAAGGTGCGCACCTTGTTGCGCCACGGGGCCGGGTAGCCGATCAGCTTGCCCTCATACAGGACCTTGTTGATCTTCTCCATGATCTCGTTGCGGCACTCAACACGGACGCCGATGTCAACGGTGCCGGGCTTGTGGGCAATGTTGTGCTCGGCGCAGATCTTTTCCAGCCAGTCCGCACCGCGGCGGCCCGTGGCAATAACGACCTGCTTGGCGTAGACGTCGCGGACGCCGTCCTTCTCGCGCAGGCGGACGCCCTTGCAGACGGAATCCTCGAGGATGATGTTCTCGCACTCGGTACTGAACAGCATCTCAACACCGGCGTCGGCCAGATAGTTCTGGATGTTCAGGTAGAGCTGCTGGGCCTTCTCGGTGCCCAGATGGCGGATGGGGCAGTCAACGAGCTGCAGACCCGCCTGAATGGCGCGCTTGCGGATGTCCTTGATGTCGGGACCCTCGTAGATGCCCTCGACCTTCGGGTCGGCGCCAAACTCGAGGTAAATTTTATCGGTGTAGTCAATAAGCTCCTGCGCAAAATCCTCGCCGATCAGGTCGGGAAGCTCGCCGCCGACCTGATAGGACAGGGACAGCTTGCCGTCCGAGAATGCGCCCGCGCCGGAAAAGCCGGTGGTGATGGCACAGGTCGGCTTGCAGTTTACGCAGACGCCGGTTTTATCCTTGGGGCAGTGGCGCTTTTCCACAGGCTTGCCCTTTTCGACGAGCAAAATTTTGTGGGGGGTGCTGCTCTTGCGCAGCAGCTCCAGCGCGGTGAAAATGCCGGCAGGGCCGGCGCCTACGATGATAAGGTCATACATGGATAGGGGCTCTCTCCTTTAAAAATAACTCGCGATCCTTCGCGCGGGAAACAAAATAAGGACAAACGGAGCTTGTAGGGGCGGATTCTATATCCGCCCGTGCCCGTTTGTTGATGGCACGGCGCTGCGGGCGCATATAGAATGCGCCCCTACGGTGTCACGGAACGGTTATTCACCGTCCTCCGACACATCCTTGCTCTCGGCGTCGTACACCACAGGGCCGTCGCTGCCGACATCACGCTCGGCGGCTTCGGCCTCGTCCAGGGCGTCGCCGATGGCACCCAAGGCCGCATTGGCGGCGGCAGAGGCCATGCGGTCCAGTGTGCGCAGCTCCATGGCGGCGTAGAGAATGCAGCCTAAATTCAGCGCACCTTCGGCGATCAGCAGGATGCCGCAGAGCATGACGGCGCTGACCGCCGCATCAAACGGGTGCAGCACCAGCAGTACGCCCAGGGCAACGGATACGATGCTGAACAGCAGCAGCAGCCACCATTTCTGCCCCTTGCGCTTGGCAAGGTCAATGGCGGTACCGATGCGGCTCAGGCCGTCAACGACGATGAAGATGCCGAACACAACGGGCAGAAAGCTGGTCACTACCTGCGGTTTTGCCAGCGTGAAGATGCCCAGCCCCGCCGTGATGACGCCGCCCACCAGCATGAACGGCGCGGTAAAGCCGGTGCCGCGGATGCGGGCATACTGGATCAGGCAGACAATGCCGGTGACAAGCACCACAACACCAAAAATGTTGCAGATCCAGAGCAGACTGGTCTCGGGCATGATGAGCAGCAGCATACCGATGACGATATACGCGACGCTCAACAGCAGCATTCCGTTTTTGACATAGCGCAGCATAGTGAAAGGCTCCTTTTTACTTGTCGGCTTCCTGCATAGCCCTGGCGGCGGCCACGATCAGGTCGGCGCAGGCCTCGCGGCCCAGGGTCGCATTCAGGCACAGATCGTAGTTCTTGGCCTCGCCCCAGCGGTTCTCGGTGTAATAGTTGTAGTAGCTTGCACGGGCGCGGTCATGCTTGGCCAGATGGGTCTCCCACAGGCGGTCCGGCATGTCCTTGGCGTCGGGGCGGCTCTTGGCAAACTGGATGCGGGTCTCCAGCGGCGCGTAGACGAAGGTGCGCAGCACGTTGGGGCGCTCACGCAGGACGTAGTCACCGCAGCGGCCCAGAATGACGCAGGGGCCCTCGGCGGCCAGTTCCTTGATGACGTTGCTCTGCAAAATGTAGACCTGGTCAGCCAGGGGCATCGTGTTGCCCATCATGTACAGGCTGTAGATCAGGCTGCCGCTGCGCTGGTTCTCGCTGGCGGCAATGGCCTCCTCGGTCAGACCACTCTTTTTGGCGGCAAGGGTGATCAGCTCCTTATTATATAAGGGAATACCCAGCTTGTCGGCAACGGCCTGTGCGATCTCGCTGCCGCCGGATGCGTACTCACGCGCCATAGTGATGACCATAGGTTCCTTCATACTGATACACCTCACAATATTTTATGTAGTATGCGCAAAAAGGCATACTATTCTGCTTATATTATAACCTGATTTTGTGGAAAACGCAAGAAAAAATTGCGGGAAAGGAGCAGTGTGGGCGGGGCTTTCGCGTCTTGCCGCCAGCGTTCGTCCCACAAAAACTGCCCGCGGCAGAACACCGCGGGCAGGGAAAACAGAATGTCAAATTTTATTCGGTCACTTCGCCGGAAATCTCCTTGATCGCGGACACGGTTGCGGCGAGATTCTGCATGTCGCTGGGCACGATCAGCTTGGTGGCCTTGCCGTCAGCGACCTTCTCCATGGCCTCCATGCTGCGCAGGGCCAGATAGTTGTGGTTGGGGTTCGCCTCGTTGATCATGCGGATGGCATCGGCCTGTGCCTTCTGGACGGTCAGCAGGGCTTCGGCTTCGCCCTCGGCCTCGCGGATGCGCTGCTGCTTCACGGCCTCGGCGCGCAGGATGGCGGACTCCTTTTCGCCCTCGGCGCGGGTGATGGCAGCCTGCTTTTCGCCCTCGGCCAGCAGGATGGAGGCGCGCTTCTCGCGGTCCGCCTTCATCTGTTTCTCCATGGCCTGGCGGATCTCCACCGGCGGCTCGATGTTTTTCAGCTCGACGCGGTTGACCTTGATGCCCCAGCGGTCCGTGGCCTCGTCGAGGCTGGCGGTGATCTTCGTGTTGATGAGGTCACGGCTCGTCAGGGTCTCGTCGAGCGTCATCGAGCCGATGATGTCACGCAGCGTCGTGGCGGACAGATTCTCGATGGCCTGGATCGGGCGGTTCACGCCGTAGGCGTACATCTTGGCGTCAAACACCTGAAAGAAAACGACGGTGTCGATCATCATCGTGACGTTGTCGCGGGTGATGACGGGCTGCGGCGGGAAGTCGGCGGCCTCCTCCTTCAGCGAGACCTTGCGGGAGATGCGCTCGACAAACGGCGTACGGATGTGCAGGCCCGCGCCCCAGGTATCCTTGTAGACGCCGAGCCACTCGGTGACATAGGCGTTGGACTGCGGCACAATAACGATGCAGCGCACCAAAACTACCAGAATAATGATGAGCAGGATGGCAAAGACTAACAGCATTTGGGGGTCCTCCTTTTTCCTTTGTGATTTAAACCGCAGCCGCGTCAGCGGTCACGGGAGCGACAATAAGGATCGCACCGTCCACGGCCACGACCTTGCAGCGGGTGCCCTGCGGGAGTGTGACCTCGGCGCGGGCCTGCCAGTCCAGGCCGTCCACGCGGACCCGGCCCGGAAGGCCGGGCTCAATGTCCACAAGCACAACGCCCTGCTTGCCGATGGTCAGCGGCGAGCCGTTCGTGACAGGGGCACGGTGCGCGCCGCGACGGCTGATGAGCCGGGGCAGCATCAGTCCGAGCGTAATGGCCGATACAACGGCAAAAACAAGCATCTGCCAGCCAAAGCCGACATCAAAAAAGCTGACCAGCATGGCCGCGGCAGCGCCCACCGCAAACCAGACCGAGACAAGCGCCGTTGTGGCGGCCTCGACCATGATGAACGCCACGACGGCAACCAGCCATAAAATCGTATCAAACCACATGGAAATCTCCTTTCAGGGACAGAAAGCGGCTTTGTGACCACTTTAACATTATGACGGTATTCTGTCAAGATTGCCGAAGAAATTTTACAAAACTGCAGGAAAAGTGCAAGGGCAATACCGCATAATTCTAAGTGCCGATACGGCGAGCGAGGTGCGGCAGCTGCTAAGCCAAAAGCGCAGATAATACTGGATGTATTATCGAGCATTTTGGCAACGCAGATGCCGTGCCGCAGCCGCCGGAGCGGTGCTTAAGCCGTAAGGCGGGAATTATGCGGTGTTGCTCAAAGGATTGCAGCCCGTTTTCAGGCGGCTTTGCAGGGAGGGGTCTTGCCCCCTCCGCGGGGCGTCGGGGACACCGCCCCTCACAGCACCGACGCGCCCGTCAGGCGGGCACTGACGAGGATTTTCACGAAAAACATCGGTTTTCCGTAAATTATTGTGATTCCAATCATACGGCTCTTTACCTTTTGAAAAAAAGTGGTATAACAGAAGCAAGTAAGATGAACAAAGTATGCGCTGTAAACAGTGTACCACAAAACAGGAGGAGCGACAATGAAAAATTGTTTTGACCGCACACCCCACACGATGAAGGACTGGCTGCTGCTGGCGGCGGGCACCGCGGCGGTGTTTGCCGCGGCAGACTGGCTGCCGGGCGTGCTGCGCGGGGCCGGGGCGTTTCTCGGGCTGCTGGCACCGTTTGGCTGGGGGCTGCTGCTGGCCTATGTACTGGACATACCCACGCGCTTTTTTGCGCAAAAGCTCTTTGGCGGCAGGCGCGGCGGGGCGATGGCCGTCAGCTATGCGCTGTTTTTCGGTGCGCTGGCGCTGCTGGCGGCACTCATCGTCCCGCAGCTCGTGCAGAGCGTGACGACCTTTGCCGGGCGGCTCGGCGCGTATGAGGAGACCATCCGCGGCCTGCTGGTCTGGGTGCAAAATACGTTCGGCATCGATACGGCCACGGCGGAACAGCTTGTGCAGATGGTGGGCACGGCACTGCAAAATTGGTTCGGCGGTTTGTCCCGCAGTGCGGCGCGTGCGGCGGCGGATTTCGTCTCCGGCGCGGCGGGGGCTGCGGGCAACGCCGTGGTGGCACTGGCCGCCAGCATCTACCTGCTCTCCGGCAAGGAGGCGCTGCTCCGCGCGGCCCGGGCGTGTCTGCATGCGGCGCTGCCGCCGCGTGCCGCGGGCAGTGTGCTGGAAATCTGCCGTCTTGCCAACAAAATTTTCAGCGGTTACATCGGCGGGCAGCTGGTGGACGCCCTGCTCGTGGGCGGGGAAACATTTGCGCTGATGTCGATCTTCGGGCTGGAATACGCACCGCTGCTGGCCGTGCTGGTCGGCGTGACAAACATTGTCCCGGTGCTGGGGCCGTTCCTCGGCGCGGTGCCGGGGCTCATCATCCTGCTGCTGGAATTGCCCTGGAAGGCGGCAGAATTTGCCATCATTATTTTTGTGGTCCAGCAGGTGGACGGCAACTTTATTGCGCCGCGCATTCTGGGTGGGGCCACCGGCCTGCCGGGGCTGGGCGTGCTGTTGGCCATCGTGGTGGGCGGGGCGTGGTTCGGCATCCCGGGCATGGTGCTGGGTGTGCCGACGCTGGCCGTGCTGGCGGCGCTGCTCAAACAGGCTGTCGGGGCAAGGCTGACGGCCCGCGGCCTGGATGAAAACGGTGAGCCGCGCCGGAATTTACCAGGCGGGCTGCAAGAAAATTAACAAGTTATTCCTTGCAATACAGGCGCGCATAGCGTACAATACTCTTGTAAAATGATGTAAAAGGAGCGGAGCATTTGAAAGAGGAACATATCTGGACCAAAAAGCCGGAAACGATGCTGGACTGGTTCTGCGTGGTCGGGGCCTGTATTGCGCTGTATCTGGCTTTGAACAATCTGGGGTACTTTCTGGGGAAAATCGGTGTGTTTATCGGCATCGTGTCGCCGTTTGCGGGCGGCATAGTCATTGCCTATGTGCTTGACCCGATGGTCAAGTTCTTCTACACAAAGCTGTTTAAAGAGAAGAAAAAGACGCGCGGATTCGCGATTCTTCTGGCGTATCTGGTGGCAATTCTGCTGCTTGTGCTGCTGGCATGGCTGGTCATCCCGCAGATCGTGGACAGCATCGCCATGCTGTTTACGAACTTCCCAAGCTACATACACAGCGTACAGGATATGCTGGGCATGGTTCAGGAGCGCTTCGGCGTTGACCTGTCGTCGGCCACAAAAGTGCTGGACGATTCCGAGGCGATGGTCAAGGAAATCTACAACATGGCCAGCGCCGCCATGCCGCAGATCGTGGCCAGCATCGGCAGCGTGGCATCGAACTTTGTGGCGATTTTCACCTCGATTGCGGCCAGCATCTATATGCTGGCGGACAAGGAGCATCTGCTCCATCAGCTGCGCACGCTGGCGCATGCCTTCCTGCCGGAAAAGGCTGCGGAAAACACGCTGCGCATCTGCCATTATGCCAACGTGAATTTCACGGGCTTCTTTGTGGGCAAGATCATTGACTCGGCCATCATCGGCGTTATCACGTTTGTGGCAATGGCGATCCTGCGGCTCGATTTTGCACTGCTCATCAGTGTGTTTATCGGCATCACGAATATTATCCCGGTATTTGGCCCCTTCATCGGCGCGATCCCCAGCATCTTCATTCTGCTGTTGGTTGACCCGATCCAGGCGGTCATCTTCGGCGTGCTGATTCTGGTCATCCAGCAGGTGGACGGCAACTTCATCGGCCCGAAGATCCTGGGCTCGTCCATCGGCATCTCTGCCTTGTGGATCCTGTTTTCCATCGTGGTCGGCGGCGACCTGTTCGGTCTTGTGGGCATGGTCGTCGGCGTGCCGCTCTTTGCGACCTTCTACGGCCTGGCGCGGGAATTTGTGCACTATATGCTGGACAAGCGCGGGCTGGACAGCGAGGGAAACCACGTTGGTGAAGTGGTGGAGGATGAGGAGAACGTGTTTGAGTGATGCAAGGGGGGAACGGGCGGTGTAATGCACGCCCGGCAAAGCCCCTCTGTCCTTTCTTTATAAAGAAAGGACCAAAGAAATTTCAGCGTCTTACCCCAAAAGCAAAGCACCTGTTTACTGCTTTTTACCGCAGCAAACAGGTGCTTATTTTTTATGGCTTTGTCTGTGGCTGATTCTGTGCGCCCGGCAGCAGGGTCACCACATCCCGCAGCAGTACCAGCGGGCTTTCGCCCTTCTGCACGCGCAGGCTGAAATAGGGTCGGCCCAGTGCATTGTACAGCACCCGATGCGGGAACTTTTCCATGACCTCGCCCAGCTGCTTTGGCCCGACGATGTCACTATACAAAATCAGCTGGTCGCCGCGCTGGACGATCTCCGCAATGCCGACGCGGGCTGCGGTCACGCGCACGAGGGAGACGTCCACCAGCCCCTGCACGCTCTTGGGCGGGCTGCCGTAGCGGTCGATCAGCTCGTCGAGCACGTCCTCGGCGTCGCTCGTCGTCTCGATAGCTGCAATGCGCTTGTATGCCTCGATGCGCCCGGCAGCGTCCGGGATATATTCCTCCGGCAGGAATGCGTCCACGGTGATGTCCACCAGGCAGTCGCTCTTGTCGGGGGCGGGGGCCTCGCCGCGGGCCGCGGCAATGGCCTGACCCAGCATCTTCACGTACAAATCGTAGCCGACGGCCTCCATGTGGCCGTGCTGGCTGTGGCCCAAAAGACTGCCCGCACCGCGGATCTGCAAGTCGCGCATTGCAATGCGGAAGCCCGATCCGAACGACGTGAACTCCCGGATGGCCGAAAGCCGCTTGGCCGCGATCTCGGTCAGCACCTTATCGCGTGTGAAGGTGAAATACGCATACGCCTTGCGGGAGCTGCGTCCCACGCGCCCGCGGATCTGGTACAGCTGGCTCAATCCCATGCGGTCCGCATTTTCAATAATCAGCGTGTTGCAGTTGCGCACGTCTACGCCGGTCTCAATTAAGGTGGTGCAGACAAGGATGTCGATCTCGTTGTCCAGCAATTGCTGCCACACCGACGAAATCTGTTCTTCGGTCATCTTGCCGTGGGCAATGCCGATACGCGCCCCGGGCACGAGCTTGCCCACCCGCGCGGCACATTCCTCAATGTTGTCCACGCGGTTGTGCAGGTAGTATACCTGCCCGCCGCGGGCCAGCTCCTTGCGGATGGCCTCGGACACGATGCCCTCGTCGTACTCGAGCACATAGGTTTCAATCGGCTGGCGCTCAAACGGCGGCTGCTCAATTGTGCTCATATCGCGGATGCCCGACAGCGCCATGTTCAGCGTGCGGGGGATCGGCGTGGCCGACAGCGTCAGCATATCGACGCCGATGAAGCTCTCTTTGAGCTTTTCCTTGTGCTTGACGCCGAACCGCTGCTCCTCGTCGATGATGACAAGGCCCAGGTCCTTGAATTTCACATCGCCGGACAGCAGCCGGTGCGTGCCGACTACAATGTCCACGGTGCCGTCCTTCAGCCCGCGCAGCGTCTCTTTCTGTTCCTTGGCGGTGCGGTAGCGGGACAAAAGTCCGATGCGGATGGGGAAGGACTCCATGCGGGTCAGCGCGGTATTGAAGTGCTGCCACGCCAGAATCGTCGTGGGGGCCAGGATCGCGCACTGTTTGCCGCCCATCACGCATTTGAACGCGGCGCGCAGTGCGACCTCGGTCTTGCCGACGCCGACGTCACCGCAGAGCAGCCGGTCCATCGGCCACGGCTCCTCCATATCGTGCTTGATGTCCGCCGCGCAGGTCAGCTGGTCGGGCGTTTCCTCATAGGCAAAGCGCTGTTCAAAATCACCCTGCCAGGTGTCGTCGGCGGGGAAGGCGTAGCCGTGCGCCTGCTTGCGGCGGGCGTACAGCTCGATAAGCTCCTTCGCCATCTGCTCCGTCGCAGCCTTGACCTTCTTGCGGGTCTTGGCCCAATCGCTGCCGCCCAGGCGGCTCAGCTTCACGTTGTCGCTGTCGCCCGGCGCAGTGTAGCGGGACAAAAGGTCCAGCTGGGTGACGGGCACGTAGAGCACGTCCTTTTTGTCGTACTCGATGCGCAGATAGTCCTTTGTGACGCCCTGCACGGCCATCCGCTGGATGCCCGCGTACCGCCCGATGCCGTGGTTCTGGTGAACGACCAGATCACCCACCGAGATTTCGCTCAGGCTGTTCAGCGCGTCCTTATTGCGCTTTTTCTTCTTCTGTGCGCCGCTCACGCCGAAGGCGCGGGCCGTAAACACGGCGTATTTCGCAAACGGCAGGCTGCACCCGGCGGAAAGCTGCCCCGGCAGGATCTGCACCAACCCGGCGCTCGGCTCCGCCGCCGCGTCCGTCGTGACGTTCAGCCCTTTGGTGCGCAGGTCGGTGGCCAGACCTGCCGCCGCACGGGGCGTGCCGGCCATGACCGTGACCGCCGTGCCGCCGCTGCAAAGCGGCTGGATGTCCTCCAGCAGCGCCGCGACCTCGCCGCTCCAGGCGGGCAGCGTGTGGGCGGGTGCGTTGACGATGGTTTTCAGCGGCACATCGGGCATGCTGCGGGCAAAGTTCTCGGCGCAGAGCGTGCGGTGTGCGGCGCACTGCGCCCAGAGCCAGCCGCTCTCGGCGTAGAGCTTATCCAGCCCCGCCGCCAGCACGCCATCCTCCAGCAGGGCGGAAAGCTCCTCGCCCCGGCGGAACGCGGTGGCGCGCTCCGCCTCCCGCAGGGAGGCCGGCTCCTCCAGGATCAGCAGCGGATCGTCAAAGTAGTCTAAAATCGTCGCAGGCTCGGGATAGCGCAGCGTGAGATATTTGTCCATGTTGACGGGCATCGCGCCGCCGTCCAGCTGTGCCAGGTCCGCAGCGGTGCAGGTCTCCAGCGCCGTGCGCCGCCTGCCGCGGGCCTTTTTGATATAGGAGCGGATCTTCTCCGCTGCGTCGGCGGGCTGACCGAACAGTATCTCCCGCGCGGGGGAGACGTAGATTTTTTCAATCGGCTCGTCGCGGCGCTGGGTCGCCAGATCGAAGGTGTGCATCGTGTCGATCTCGTCGCCCCAGAACTCCATGCGGGCGGGCTGCTTCATGTCGGGCGCGTAGATGTCCGCAATGTCGCCGCGGATCGAAAACTGACCCGGGCCGTCCACCTGGTCGCGCCGCGTATAGCCTGCGCCGTACAAAAGCGCGGTCAGCTCGGCGCGGGGCAGTGTGTCGCCGGGGCGCAGGCTGCGGGTGTTCGCGCAGAAATCCGCCCGCGGCGTCGTGTATTGGGTCAGGCCCTCGTCGGGCACGCAGACGGCCTGCAGCCGCCCGCCGACGAGGTCGCCCAGCACGGCCAGACGGCGGTATTCGTACTCGCGGCCCGTGCCCTCGATGGGGCGCAGCACATAGTCGCGGGCAGGGAACACTGCCGCCGCCACGCCCAGCGCGTTCAGGTCGCCCGCAAACCGGGTCGCCTCGGCCTCGCCGGGCGTCACGATGCAGAGCGGCTTGTCGAGGGCCTTCGCCAGCGTGGCATAGACCATCGCCCGGCCCGACCCCGGTATGCCAAATAAGGCGCAAGCCCCCGGATCCCCGAGCGCCTGCGCCAGTCTTGCGTATTCGTCTGTTTTGGTGAAAAGTGCGTTGAACATAAAAGAACCCATTGTATAAAGCAAACGTAGGGCGGGGTGACCTCACCCCGCCGCGGCGGCCTGAGGTCAGGCCGCCCTACGTCTGACCGAAAATTGGCTTCTTGCTTATCAGCCGTTCAAGAACTCCGTCTTGAGCCAGCCGTAGGTGCCGTTGTAGTTCACAACGACCCAGCTGCCGTCCTCATTGGTGCCCAGCGCGGTCACGCCGGTGGAGGCGGGCACTTGACCGATCTTGTCATAGTCGGTGCCGGGGCCGCCGCGCATATTCAGGTTGTTGCCGTCGGTCACGGTGTAGGTCGGCTGCTCACCCTCATTATAATAGGTGGTGGGCTGCACGCTCAGGCCCTCGTACTCGGGCACGGGCGTGGGCTCCGGCGTCGGCTCGGGGGTGGCCTCGGGCTCGGCGGGCGCCTCCTCGGCAGGGGTGCTCTCTGCGGTAAAGTTGTCGGCGGTGGGATCGTCAACGCCCTCTACGGGGGCACTGCTGCTGATGGTATCGCCGGAGGCAGGCTGGCTATCTCCGGTTTTGCCGTCAAGGGTGCCGTTCAGCAGCAGGACACTGAAAATGATGCAGGCGACGAGCGCTACAGCGCAGAGCACCAGACGGGTCATTGCTTTTTTACGGATTTCACTCATGATTCACGTCCCCTTAGTGGTTGAACTTGTTCTGGGCGTACTGCAGATTATCGTCCATCAGCAGCTTGCAGGCTTCCTCAATGTCCGGGTAGCGGTCCGTCATGGCCTTGCGGTCTGCGGCAGGCAGCTTGCCCAGCACCCAAGCGGCCAGGTCGTACTGCGGGTTCGGTTTGGCGCCGATGCCGATGCGGATACGGCTGAAATGGTCGGTGCCCAGGCTGGCAATGATGCTTTTCAGCCCGTTGTGCCCGCCGGCAGAGCCGTGGGGCCGGATGCGCAGATGTCCCGGCTCCTGGGTGATGTCATCGCACAGCACAATGATGTGGTCTGCCGGGATCTTGTAAAAGTTGGCGGCGGGGGCAATGCTCTGGCCGCTCAGGTTCATGTAGGTCAGCGGCTTGAGCAGCACGACCTTGTGGCCGTTCACCTGTGCCGTGCCGTACAGGCCCTGCCATTTGGCTTTGGCAATGTCGCACTGCCACTGCGCGGCCAGATAGTCCAGCGCCTCAAAACCGGCGTTGTGGCGGGTGCCGTCATATTTCGGTTCGGGGTTGCCCAGTCCGGCAATCAGCCAGTCCGCCCCGGAGGTCATTTCGAACATAGATATATCCTTTGAAAAATCGTGAAGTACCGTAGGGGCCGGGCATACCCGGCCCGGCAGCGTAAGATAAGCGGCTGCTTATGGGAAGGCCGCGGGGCGTCGAGGACGCCGCCCCCTGCAACGCTTTACTTCCCTTTCTTCTCCGCTTCCAGCTTCTGCTTCTTGGCGATATACTTCTCCAGCTTGCGCTCGCCCCAGCCGTCGATCTCGGCCTGCTTGGCGCGCTCGATGCCCAGCGCACCGGCGGGCACATCATGGCCGATGGTGGAGCCGGCAGCCGTGAACGCATGGTCGCCGATGGTGACGGGTGCGACCAGGTTCGTGTTGCAGCCGATGAACGCATAGTCGCCGATGGTCGTGTGGAACTTGCCCTCGCCGTCGTAGTTGCAGGTGACGGTGCCGCAGCCGAAGTTGCAGTACTTGCCCACCGTGGCATCACCGATGTAGGTCAGATGGCTGACCGTGTTGCCCTCGGCAAAGTCGGCGTTCTTCGTTTCGACATAAGCGCCCAGATGGCAGCCCTCGGCGGTTTTGGTGCCGACGCGCACATGGGTGAAGGGGCCGATCTTGTTGTTGGGGCCGATGTGGCTCCCATAGCACTGGCTGGCATTGATCGTGGACCCGGCGTCAACGACGGTATCCTCCAGCAGGGTGTTGGGGCCGATGACGCAGTCCGGGCCGATGACCGTCTGGCCGCGCAGGATGCAGCCCGGCAGGATGGTCGCACCGGGGGCAATGACGACCTCCGGCTCAATGCAGACGTTATCACTGATAAAATTCACGCCGTTATCCAGATGGCGCTCAAACGTGGCGGCATAGCGCTGCTGTGCCAGCTCGAAATTCTCTCTTGCGGTAGACATATAGCGGTTCTTCCTTTATACACTCATTTCGTGCCCGCGGCGCACGGGGGCTGCCGACGGACCTTATACCTATGGCAATACCGCATAATTCCAAGTGCCGATACGCCGAAGCGGTGCTTACGCCGTAAGGCGGGAATTATGCGGTGCTGCCCTATATATTGTATAACATGCGGCGCATTTTAGCAAGCCGAAAAACGCCGTTCGCCGCAAAAATTTACCGCGGCACTCAAAAAGAAAAAAGTGACAGCTCAAAAATATTTCGAACTTCCCACCCATTATAAAATACACGATTTTTGTGCAAATTGCAATACCTGAACCAAAAAAGTTTGGCTACTTTTCAGCGAAACTATTGAGCATTTTTTTAACAATCTACTGGAAATCTGTCTTTTGGTCTGTTATAATGGACTATGCAAACATGATTTATGTGATGCAAACACGTCACCAATTTGGGAGGTAACTATGAGCAAGAAATTCTTGTATCTGTTCAAAGAGGGCCATGACGCCTTCGGCGGCGACCAGACCACCATGAAGAACACTCTGGGTGGTAAGGGTGCCGGCCTGGCCGAGATGACCCACGCCGGCATGCCGGTTCCGCAGGGCTTCACCATCACCACCGAGGCCTGCACCCAGTACTATGCTGACAACCGTGAGATCAACGATGAGATCAAGGCAGACATCTTCAAATACATGGGCATCCTCGAGGAGCAGACCGGTAAGACCTTCGGCTCCATCGAGAACCCCCTGCTGGTTTCCGTCCGTTCCGGCGCACGTCAGTCCATGCCCGGCATGATGGACACCATCCTGAACCTCGGCCTGAACGATCAGGCTGTTGAGGGTCTGGCCAAAAAGACCAACAACCCCCGTTTTGCCTACGACTGCTACCGCCGCTTCATCCAGATGTACTCTGACGTCGTCATGGAGCTGGGCAAGAGCTTCTTCGAGGAGCGCATCGACGCTATGAAGGAGCGCAAGGGCGTCAAGCAGGACGTTGAGCTGGACGCCAACGACCTGAAGGAGCTCGTCAAGGAGTTCAAGCAGATCTACCTTGAGAAGCAGGGCGAGGAGTTCCCGCAGGATCCCAAGGAGCAGCTGATCGGTGCCGTCAAGGCCGTTTTCCGTTCCTGGGATAACCCCCGCGCCAACGTGTATCGTAAGATGAACGAGATCCCCTACGAGTGGGGCACTGCCGTCAACGTGCAGCAGATGGCCTTCGGTAACTCCGGTATGCGTTCCGGCACCGGCGTTGCCTTCACCCGTAACCCCGCCACCGGCGAGAAGAAGCTGATGGGCGAGTACCTGATCAACGCTCAGGGCGAGGACGTCGTCGCCGGTATCCGTACTCCTTCTCCCATCAGCAAGCTGCATGAGGAGATGCCCGAGGTCTACGATCAGTTCGTTGAGATCGCTACCCGCCTCGAGAACTACTACAAGGATATGCAGGACATGGAGTTCACCATCGAGGATGGCAAGCTCTTCATGCTGCAGACCCGTAACGGCAAGCGTACCGCCCAGGCTGCTCTGCAGATCGCCTGCGACCTGGTCGACGAGGGCGTTATCGACGAAAAGACCGCTGTTCTGCGCGTCGAGCCCAAGCAGCTGGACACCCTGCTGCACCCGCAGTTTGATGCTGCCGCTCTGAAGGCTGCCGAGGCAATCGGCAAGGGCCTGGCCGCTTCTCCGGGATCTGCCTGCGGCCGCGTCGTATTCTCTGCTGAGGAGGCCGAGGAGAAGGTCAAGGACGATGCTTGGAAGAAGGTCGTTCTGGTCCGTCTCGAGACCTCTCCCGAGGACATCGTCGGCATGCAGGTCTCTCAGGGCATCCTGACCGTCCGCGGCGGTATGACCAGCCACGCTGCTGTTGTCGCCCGCGGCATGGGCACCTGCTGCGTCTCCGGCTGCGGCAACGATAACAACGTCGCCATCGACTATGACGCCAAGGTCATCACCATCAACGGCCACACCTTCCACGAGGGTGACTGGATGAGCATCGACGGCTCCACCGGCAACATCTACGAGGGCCAGATCGCTACCGTCGCTTCCACCGAGAACGCCAACTTCAAGCGCTTCATGGGCTGGGCTGACGCAAACCGCCAGATGAAGGTCATGACCAACGCCGACAACCCGCGCGACGCGCAGAACGCCGTTGACATGGGTGCCGAGGGCATCGGTCTGTGCCGTACCGAGCACATGTTCTTCGCCGAGGACCGCATCAAGGCTGTCCGTGAGATGATCTGCGCCCGTACCGTTGAGGAGCGCAAGGCTGCCCTGGCTAAGGTCGAGCCGTTCCAGGAGGCCGACTTCACCGCTATGTACCGCATCATGGGCGAGCGTCCGATGACCATCCGTTATCTGGATCCGCCGCTGCATGAGTTCCTGCCCACCAAGGCCGAGGACATCGAGGCTCTGGCTAAGGACATGGGTATGTCCACCGAGGAGTTGAACAACGTTGTTGTCAGCCTGCACGAGTTCAACCCCATGATGGGTCACCGTGGCTGCCGTCTGGCTGTTACCTATCCCGAGATCGCCGAGATGCAGACTAACGCTGTCATCAAGGCTGCCCTCAAGGTTTCTGCCGAAACCGGCAAGATGATCACCCCCCACATCATGATTCCTCTGGTTGGCGAGGTCAAGGAGCTGAAGTTTGTCAAGGACGTTGTCGTCAAGACTGCCGATGCCCTGATCGCCGCTGCCGGTGTTGACATGAAGTACGAGGTCGGCACCATGATCGAGATCCCGCGTGCCGCTCTGACCGCCGGCGAGATCGCCAAGGAAGCTGACTTCTTCAGCTTCGGCACCAACGACCTGACTCAGATGACCTTCGGCTTCAGCCGTGACGACGCTGCCAAGTTCCTGACTGCCTACTACGACACCAAGATCTACGAGAGCGATCCGTTCCAGCATTTGGATCAGATCGGCGTTGGCAAGCTGGTCAAGATGGCTGCCCACGATGGCCGCGCGACCAACCCGAACCTGGGTCTGGGCATCTGCGGCGAGCACGGCGGCGATCCCAGCAGTGTCGAGTTCTGCCACAACGTTGGCCTGGACTACGTCAGCTGCTCTCCCTACCGTGTTCCCATCGCTCGCCTGGCCGCTGCACAGGCAGCAATTAAAAATCCACGTTCTTGAATCACGTAGATTTTTACAATTAAATGTGGATTACGATAAGGCTCGTTCTTATCGAAATTCGCGTGGCTGCGTGCTTTGGCCGAAGCAATGGAAAGACCTGACAGTTAAGGTCGTTCTATAAATCATAGCAAGCCCCTAATCGCTGTACTACAGTGGTTAGGGGCTTTTTTTATGCAAAAATGCCCTTTGGGTACATTTTCAGCAAAAAGTATACGATTTTTGGGTACATTTTTGGGGTCAAATCGGGGTACTTAAGAGCTATCAAAAAACCGCAGGAGTACGCAGCATGACGAAGAAAACATCGCCTGCTTACAGAGCAAGCAAAGAGGAAACTATTCCAATAAATAAGTTGCATCCATTCTCCAATCATCCTTTCCATATCCGACATGATCTGGAATTCAGTGAATTGGTAGACAGTATTTCAGAGAGCGGCATCATTACGCCCATCATCGTCAGACCAAAGGTTGGTGTCGGCTATGAAGTGATAAGCGGACATCGCCGGTGGGAGGCTTGTAAGGAACTCGGCATCGAAAGCATCCCTGCTAGAGTGGAATACATAGACGATGACGAAGCCACGATCCTGATGGTCAACAGCAATATCCAGCGTGAGCATGTGTTGCCAAGTGAGAAGGCGTTTGCTTATAAAATGCGCATGGAAGCGATGAAACATCAAGGAAAAGCAACTTCGTCCCAACTTGGGACAAAGTTGAGAACACTTGATGCTATGGGTAAAGAAGTTGATGAAAGCCGTAATCAAATACATCGTTACATTCGTTTGACGTATCTAATTCCATCCATCTTGCAAATGGTCGATGACGGTCGCATCGCATTCAACCCAGCGGTCGAAATCTCCTATATGACAGGGGAACACCAGACATGGCTCAAAGAAGAAATGGATATGTGTGATGCTACACCGTCTTTGGTTCAGTCACGCACACTAAAGGATATGAGCCGAAATGGAACGCTGACGGAGAACTACCTGCATACCCTACTGACAGAAGAAAAACCGAACCAGCGACAAAAGTTCTTCCTGAATCAGTCTGATGTGCAGCAGTATTTCCCATCCAGCTATACACCGCAGCAGATGCAGAATGTCATCATATCACTGCTGCGGAATTGGGAGCACAAGCGCTCCAGCCGCCAGCGCCCACAGCGTGAGGACGAACTGGAAAGATAACAAAAATACAATATGTAATAGCTTACGAAATGTGGTTTTGTAAGCTTTCTTAGCTGCACCCATTTTTAGGCAGGAGAAGTGAGATGCAATACGAATATTTTTATGGCTCACAAGCTGAGCAGTTCTCTTTTTACCGCATACCCAAAGCGCTATTTACAGAGCCGAACTTCAGGGAGCTGTCCACCGATGCCAAGGTACTGTATGGGATTTTACTGGATCGAATGAGCTTGTCGCTGAAAAATCAATGGCTGGATGCGCAGAACAAGGTTTACATTATTTTCACCGTGGAAGAAATCATGGACGCACTGAACTGCGCCAATCAGAAAGCCACGCGCCTGATGGTGGAGCTGGAAAAACAGGCAGGGCTTATCGAGCGCAAACGACAGGGGCTTGGTAGACCGAATTTGATTTATGTAAAAAACTTCGCAGCAACGATAAATAACAAGAGCTGTGAAAAAGGTGATTCTTGATATGTGATTTTCACACTTCTGGATTCTTGAAAATCACACGGAACTAATACTGATAATAATTAGACTGATTATAGTGATACTGAGAATATAAATTACACTTAGGAAAACAGAATAAGGTGGTAGAGTATGCCCGGTGTAACAGAGCAGGAAATCGCCCAAGCAAAGCAGATGAATCTGTACCAGTATATGCAGCTGTGCGAGCCGGACAACTTCAGACCAGAAGGACCCGGACAGTTCCGCCACAAAGGGCACAGCTCGTTGACCTTTGCAGAGGATGGCTCGTGGACGTACTTCAAAACGAAAGCTACCGGCCGCACTGCGCTGAACTATCTCATAGCGGTTGAAGGCGTTTCGTTTGTGGAAGCGGTGCGGGAAATCAACCGGATACAGGGTGGTGTCCGTCCTTCTTTCCAACCTGTAAAAACGCCCTCACCCCCTGCCGAGAAGAAACCGGCGAAGGAATTCAGGCTGCCGAAGCCGGATAAGAACAACTACGCTGCTACTGCCTATCTTCGCAAGCGCTGCATCCACCCCAACGTGCTGACGGTTTGCAAGCAAAAGAGAATCCTGTATCAGACGAGCTTCAAGGATCATCCGAATTGTGTATTTGTCGGGCGCGACGGAAATGGCGTAGCCAAAGGTGGCAGTTTGCGCGGCTGCTCCAAAATCCAGTTCCGCCGTGATATTCCCGGCAGCAAAAAGATGTATCCGTTTTATATCGAAGCTGCTGCCAATGCCGACACGGTGGAAGTGTACGAAGCGCCCATAGATGCCATGTCAGGCGCATCACTGAAAATCATGCAGCACACCGGAAATTGGCGCGGCGTTCACTATCTGGCGCTGGGCGGTACAGATTACGCTGCACTGGATGCGTTTCTTACATACTACCCGAACATAACACACATCGTTCTGTGCCTTGATAATGACGAAGCCGGGCGGACTCGGACACAGGACATTATCAAGCACTTGGATGGCAGCGGCAAAACCGTGGAAGATCGCCCGCCGCCTATCGGCAAGGACTATAACGACATGCTGGTGCAGGTTACGCAGGAATATCAAAAGCACTGTGTCAGCTTGGAAGATATTTTGGAGGAGGAAACCCGATGAAAACTATTGCCATCGCAAATCAGAAAGGCGGCACCGGCAAAACCACGACCGCCTACAATCTTGGTATTGCCCTTACCCAGCAGGGCTACCGTGTACTCATGGTGGACTTTGACCCGCAGGGAAATCTATCATGCTACTGCGGCATTCCGCCAGAACAGGATCTTGAACAGACAATCACCGAGCTGCTGATGAAGGTGGCCTATGAAAAGCCCCTCTCCCACAGAGAGTGCGTTTATCAGAGCAAGCGCACGGATGATTCTGCACCGCAGGTGGATTTCATTCCGTCCAATCTCCGGCTGGCCAGCTTTGAACTGGCTATGGGCACCATGATGTGCCGCGAGGTGCTGCTGAAAACCTGTCTGGAGCAGTACAGCAGCCAGTATGATTACTGCATCATTGATTGTTCCCCCTCTGTCGGGCTGCTGCTGACAAATGCGCTGTCCGCTGCCAACGAGGTCATCATCCCAATGCAGGCGCAGCCGTTCTCGGTTGTTGGTATGTCGCAGCTGACGAATTCGATTTCCAACGTGCAGCGCAAAATCAACCCCGGACTGCATATCAGGGGCGTTTTGCTGACGATGACCCAGCATACGAAAGTCTCAGAGCATTATGCCCATGATGTCCGCGCCAAGTATGGGAGAACGCTCCGTGTATTTACTACGGAAATCCCCTATAACGTCAAAGTGCAGGAAAGCCAGGCGTTTGCAGCACCCACTATCCTGTATGAACCCAAAAGCAGCAGCGCAAGAGCATACGTTGATTTTACGCAGGAGGTATTAGGTCATGGCCGCAAAGAACAAGTTTATGAACGCGATGAAGATGCCCGCGATCGCTGATATGTTTTCCTCAGAGGCTGACCGCCAACGAGAAAGCGGCGACCTTGTTACGGAAGTACCGCTTTCCGAGCTGCATCCTTTCGTCAATCACCCCTTTGAGGTTCGTGACGATGAAGATATGCAGAAGTTGGTGGACAGCATCAAAGAAAACGGCGTACTTACCAACCTGACGGTGCGCCCCCGCGCCGAGGGTGGCTATGAAATCATCTCCGGGCACCGGCGCTTCCATGCAGCGCAGCTTGCAGGGCTGGACAAAATCAAAGTGCAGGTGCGGGATGTTGATGACGACCAAGCCATCATCGACATGGTAGATGCCAATATCCAGCGAGAGCATATCAGCCCGATGGAAAAGGCGCGAGCGCTGAAAATGAAAAATGAGGCGCTCAAGCGAAGTGCTGGCAGACCTAAAGGAAATTGGGGTCAACTTGACCCCAATTTTCCAAAACCTCGAACTAAAGAAATTCTAGCAGAGGGTACAGGCGAAAGTGCGAAGCAGGTACAGCGATATATCCGTCTCAACGAGCTAATCCCAGAACTTCAGAAAAGAGTCGATTCCAACACCCTGAAATTCAACCCCGCCGTTGAGCTTTCCTATCTGACCCCAGACGAGCAGCAGAGTTTCCTCGACTATGCCGAGGCGCAGGACTGCACACCATCCCTCTCGCAGGCACAGAAATTGAAAGCAGCCAGCAAAGAAGGAACTTTGACGCTGGACAGGTTGGAAGAAATTATGTCGGCACAGAAACCGAGCGTTGCGCCGCGTGAGCCAGTGCTGAATATCAACGTCAGCAAGGTGGCACAGTATTTCCCGACCGGCTGTACGAAGCAGCAGATGGAGAATCGCATCCTAAAAATTTTAGAGAGTTATTTCCGACAGGTCACTCACGAACAATCGCTGGAGGAACGCTGATATGTCATTATACAGATATTACCTGATTCCAGATGCGATGAAAGATTCGAGTCCTACAAGCCTTGAAGCGAAAATGCCCGCTGAGTTTTACGATAATACCACCGAGCTGAAAAGGCGATACCTACAACTGCGCGAGCGAACTTACAATAACGAACCTACTTGGAACGAGCGAACAAAGCTGCCCTATGCGCGTATGGTACTCGGTATTGACCGCCAAGACCCGGACGGTGGTGTCACAATCATACAGGTGCGAGCCGGAGTCAATTACTTATGGGATGATTACCGCAGCCCTTATATGGACCACAAAGACGAACACATTCTGAAAATGGCAAAGGAGCTTATTGAGACGATTGGCGTGGACAGAGTAAGACCTCGAACTTATGTTGAGCACGATGGCTACACGTGGCAGCGCATTGGTAAAGATATGCACATTGCCGAGTGGGGCAATGCCTATGAACTATGCGGAGAGCTTCGATTCTCACGTTTTGTGAATCGTGATGGACAGTTGCTTTTTCGAGTACGGGATGGAGAACGTGTCATTGAAACCTCCCCGGATGGTACACAGCAAACTCGCGTAGTGAAAAATATAGATAGTACGCATATCTACGTCGGGCACTATGGCTGTCATATTCAGCAATATGCAGAGGACAACTTTAGAACCGGCTGCTATGTTGCCCCTGAGCACTCCCAACCCGGAGACAATCTGGATAAACTGCAAATCTATCAAATTAGGAAGAGTAGCTGCGATTACAGGTTTATGGATTATGACTATTCCCAAAGCCGCATCCATGCAGCCGATTATAGCAGCGTCTATATAGCAAATCTTCCTGCGGATTACGATTTGGAAAGATGCTTTCAGGAGTTCAATGCTCCAGACCGTCCGCTGCGCTATCATATGTGCTCTCTTTCGAGCAGCGATATTATAGTCACGACAAGAAACGGAAAAGAGACTGCCTACTATGTGGACAGTATTGGCTTCAAAGACGTAAGCTATCTCCTGCCGGAACTGCACGAAGTCGAAGCCCAGCGCCAAAAAGAACAGGTTCAGGACGAACCGGAAAGGTAAAGCAATGCCAAATCCACAAGATATTTTCCAGTTGGCGCAGCAGACCGCTACACAGGTCACAGCCTCACCGGAAAACTGGCGGCGGTTCCTGTATACAGCGGCGCATAACTACCACACCACCTACCTGAACCAACTGCTGATCCACGCCCAGCGCCCCGATGCAACTGCCTGCGCTACCATGCAATACTGGAATGAACAGGCGCACCGCAAGGTCATGCGCGGCAGCAAAAGCATCATCATCCTGCAACGCCATCAGGGTGTGCCCACTGCCAAGCGAGTGTTCTCCATGACGGACACTGTTCTCACCGGCGACAAAGCTGCTGCCCCATGGGAAGTGACAGATGCCATCCGTCCACTTCTTATGCAGATCAATTCAGTGGGTAGCCTGATGGACCGGGCGACCGAGCAGATCATATCCCTGTCCGAACGTGCCAACCGCGTGTTGGCGACATCCATTGAGGACAGCACACTGGGATGGAGTCACCCGGAAGATCAGCGGTTCATCTTGCAGGAACTCGCAGCACAAAGCACCTTGTACATGGTTTGTATCCGTTTGGGCATCCCAGTGAGGGAAGAAGATTTTCCTGCTTTCCAGAATGTCACCCAGTTTGACACCAGCCGAATCTCGCTCTGCTTGGGCGGTTATGTACAGGCAGCAGCGGAACCCTTATTGGATGAGCTGGGGCACGAGGTTATGCAGCTTGCCCGTGACAGTGTTGCAATTCAGGCTGAACCAGTGCATAATACAGATAATCAATCACCCACACAAACGACCAGTCGAGAGGAGGCTGTCACAGATGATGTACACGAACGTGAAGGGCTATCAGATTCCGAACCTGAGCTTGCCGAAACCCCAGAAAACCAACCTGAACCGGTACGGCAGGATGCGGCTGGACTACTTGGAGAAGAACGAGCCGACCCTGTGCGACCAGATGATGCTGGAGGGAACGCTGCTGCCGAGCTGCCACCAGATGGGGCTGGACGCGCAGCAGATGGTAGACAAGACGTTGCACGACCTGATGCAGAAAGCACAGATGCCCGACCGCAAGACGAACCCGCTGGGCTGGACACAGATGTGCAACAGCCTGAAGCAGCAGGCGGAAGAAATGATCCTTCCGATGCTGTACGAAGTATAACTGAAGAACCCGCAGTTGCGGAGAGCGAACCATCGCCCTCCGCTTTTTCTTTGCCAAAATTTCCGGAAGATTTGTTGCCGAAGCTGCTGAAAGAAGAAACTTCCTCCCGTGCTGCAAATGTGGTCTATATTGATTTTTACGCGAAAAAACCTCTGTTGATCGACTGGCTGCGCTTTGTGCGTGACAGCTATAAAGAAGTTTTTACCGAAATCCTGCTGGACGATGATACCCGCGTGGGCTTTCACAAGGAAGCCAAAGGGCTGCTTGTTTGGCAAGGTTCGTACTTGACCCGCAGCGCTGAAACACTGCTCTCTTGGCGCAGAGTTGTGGCAGAAATGGGATTACTAATCGAAGATCATGACCTGATTGCCAAAATCGAACCCAAATCTTTGCCGCAGAACGAAGAACAGCTTTCGTTTGACCTGCCGGAAAATGCTTCTCGCGGCGATGAAGTCGGCGCGTTTGAAGTGGACGACATCTATTCCGAGGAAGAACAGGACGAAAAAATCAAAGCAGCCCTGCCCACATACCACTACAAAGAGCCCCAACCGGACGATGGCAGTTACATAACGGAAGATGATGTGAACGTCATCATTACAAGAGGCAGTGTCTTTGAGGGCGGCAAGTACCGCATCTACAACCATTTCCAGCAGGAGAAAACGGAAAAGGAAACCGTTGCTTTCCTCAAAAAAGAGTACGGCATTGGCGGTTTCTCTTGGACGTTTGCTGACGGTGGAAGCGGCTTCGTCAGTTTTGACGGTAAAGGATTCAGCATCCTTTACGATTTCAAGGATGACCTGCGGTATGAGAAAAAGCTCAAGTGGAAAGAGGTCGGCAAGCGGCTGGAATACCTTGTCCGGATGGACCGCTACCTGACGGATGCAGAACGCGAGAAGATGCCTGCATGGATAAACAGGCAGACAGAGTCGAAGTCCCTGCCGCCGCCCATCCCTGACCAGAAACCTGTCTGCGAAGTGGGCAACACCGTTTACCTTGAAAACGACCAGCGGTTCACCGTAGAAAGTATCGGACAATTTGACGTCCATCTGCGCAATGAAGATTTCCCGCTGTTAGGCCGCGCTGTCAGCCGAGAACAGTTCCAACAGCTGCTGGACGCCAATCCCCGCAACGGCGGCATGGTGCTATCCGAACAGCAGCGTGAATCTCTGGTGCAGGAGCAGCGTGAGCAGGCCCTCTCCTATATCGAGGACTACCTCAAGGATGAGTTTGAAATCACAGAGCCGGATTTTTCCGACCTCACCCAAATCGATCTTGGCTACACCACCACCGAGGACGAGCAGCATACGATTCAGGTCCATGCGGATCTGGAGCATTGCACGATCAGCAAGTTTGTGGACGATACCCTCTATGCACAGGATACATACGCTTCGCTGGAAGATATGAACCGGATGGCACTTGCCAATCTCGATTTTGACAGCCTGATGGAAGTGGACATCAACGAAATCGAGGAACAGGAACCCGAAATCAGCGCAGACGAACCGGAAAAATCCACCTTTGTATCGCAGGTCATGCAGGATGTAGACCGCCTTGCCGCGCATGAGGAACCTGCCGAGTATGACCGCACGAACTACCTTGCACCGTATGAACCTGCCATCCCGGAAGGCGCAAAAGCAAAGTTCGCTGCCAATGTGCAGGCCATCCGCACGCTGAAAGAAATCGAGCAGCGCATGGCATCTGGCGGTGCCCCTGCAAGTGAGCAGGAACAGGACATTCTGGCTGGCTATCTTGGCTGGGGTGGTTTGGCAGATGCCTTTGACCCCGGCAAGGATAACTGGCATACCGAGTATGAGCAGCTGAAAACCCTGCTGACCGAGGATGAATACGCCACCGCGCGGGAATCCACCCTGACAGCATTTTACACACCGCCTACGGTCATTCACGCTATGTACCGCGCCTTGGAGCATATCGGCTGCGTGGGCGGTAATGTGCTGGAGCCCAGCATGGGTGTCGGCGCGTTCTTCGGCCATCGGCACAGCAAGTTCGATATCCACAATGCCAAGCTGTACGGCGTGGAGCTGGATAGCCTGTCCGGGCGCATTGCGCAGCAGCTTTACCAGAAAGCAAAAATCCAAATTACAGGGTATGAAAAAGCCGACCTGCCAGACAACTTCTTTGACCTTGCCATCGGCAATGTGCCGTTTGGGCAGTATCAGGTCAGCGACCGCCGGTATGATAAACTGCACTTCCAAATTCACGATTACTTCCTTGCCAAGACGGTAGATAAACTGCGTGTCGGCGGCATTATGGCGTTCATCACTACCTCCGGCACGATGGATAAGAAATCCGAGGACGTGCGCCAATATCTCGCAGCGCGGTGTGACCTGATCGGCGCAGTACGCCTGCCCAATACCACGTTTAAGAGCAATGCTGGTACGGAAGTAACCTCCGACATTCTGTTTCTGCAAAAGCGCGGCAGAGTCTTAGAGCAGGATGTACCGTGGATACACGTTGGAGAAACAGAAAACGGCATCCCGCTGAACCAGTATTTCATCGACCACCCAGAAATGGTCTGTGGTGAAATGCAGATGGTCAGCGGTCCCTACGGAATGCGCTCTACCTGTGTGCCGAATGAGCAAAGCCCGCTGGCGGAGCAGCTGGATGCAGCGCTTTCTACCCTACACGCCGAGTACACATTGGTGGACGAACAGGAATATGCCGAAGAAGAAAGCGGCACCATTGATGCCGACCCCAATGTGCGCAATTTCAGTTATACGGTAAAGGATGACGTCATTTACTACCGCGAAAATTCCAAGATGCGTGTGGTAAAGGGCGGAGAGAACGCGTTAGCCCGCATCCGCGCATTGGTGCCCCTGCGGGATACCTGCCGTGAGCTGATCAATGCCCAGCTGGAAAACTTTCCGGATGAGTATATCAAAATGCTGCAAGCCCGTCTGAACGACCAATATGATGCCTATCGAAAGAAATATGGGCTTATAAACAGCCGTGGCACGGCATCCGCGTTCCGCGAGGATTCCGGCTACTTCCTGCTCTGCTCTTTGGAAGATCTGGACGATGAGGGAAACTTCAAGGGCAAGACGGATATGTTCACCAAACGGACGATCCGCCCTGCACAAGCAGTAGACCATGTAGATACCGCCGAGGAATCGCTGGCGCTCAGTCTCTCCGAACAGGGACACGTTGACTTGGGGTATATGTCCAAGCTGACCGGGAAAACCGCCGAAGGCATCATCAACGATCTGACCGGCATTATCTTCCGTGACCCCGTAAAGGTCGATGCCGATGGCAACCCTATCTACCTCCCTGCGGATGAATACCTGTCCGGGAATGTCCGTGAAAAATTGCAGGCAGCAAAAGCGGTGGCAACGAATGATCCTCAGTTTCAGGTCAATGTGGCAGCACTTGAAAAGGTGCAGCCCAAGGACTTGGAAGCCAGCGAAATCAGTGTCCGCCTTGGCGCTACTTGGATTCCCGCTGAGTATGTGCAGCAGTTTTTGGAGGAACTGTTGGATGCACCCTATTATACGCGGCGGATGGTCAAAGTGGAGTTTGCAGCGTATACCGGTAGCTGGGCCATTACCAATAAGAAATTTGGTGACGGCAATATCAAAGCAACGGTGACCTACGGTACGAACCGCGCCAATGCCTACCTGATTGCAGAAAATGCCCTGAACCTGCGCTCTACACAAATTCGGGATAAAGTTACGGCAGCTGACGGAAGTGTTTCTTGGGTGCTGAACAAGGAGGCAACGCAGGCTGTACAGGAAAAGCAGCGCCTGATTTGTGAGCAGTTCCAAGACTGGATTTTCAAGGAGCCGGAACGCCGCCAGCGATTGGTTGCCATCTACAATGAAAAGTTCAATGCACTGCGTCCCCGCGAGTACGATGGCCGTCACCTGAAATTTCCGGGCATGAACCCGGAAATCACCCTTCGACCGCACCAGTTGAACGCCATTGCCCATGTGCTGTACGGCAACAATGTCCTGCTGGCGCACGAAGTGGGGGCCGGCAAGACGTATGAAATGGTGGCCAGTGCCATGGAGAAGAAACGACTGGGGCTTTGTAGTAAAACGCTGATCGTGGTTCCCAACCATCTGACCGAGCAGATGGCATCCGAAGCACTCCTGCTCTATCCGAACGCGGAAATTCTGGTAGCAAAGAAAACAGATTTCAAAAAGGAAAACCGCAAGAAATTCTGCGCCCGCATTGCGACCGGCAACTATGACATCATCGTTATCGGACATAGCCAGTTCGAGAAGATCCCACTTTCGGCGGAGCGCCAACAGATGTACCTGCAAAGACAGATCGACGATGTTATTGACCAAATCGCACTTTTGAAAAGCTCCCGTGCCGAGAATTTCACGATCAAACAGATGGAACGCACGAGAAAACAGCTTAAGAAAAAGCTGGATAAACTCAACGACCAGCAGCGCAAGGATGACGTCGTCACCTTTGAGGATCTGGGCGTGGACAGCCTTATGGTGGACGAGGCGCATTATTTCAAAAACGCCATGATTGCCACCAAAATGCGCAATGTGGCGGGCATTTCCCAGACCGAAAGTCAGAAAAGCAGCGATATGCTGATGAAGTGTATGTATCTTGATGAGGTGACCGGCGGGCATGGCATCGTCTTTGCGACCGGGACTCCTATTTCCAATTCCATGACAGAAATGTATGTCATGATGCGCTACCTGCAAAGAGGCTTGTTGGAGAAGGAAGGCTTGCTCAACTTTGATTCGTGGGCATCGACCTTTGGGGAAAGCGTTACCGCCATCGAGCTTGCCCCCGAAGGTACAGGGTACCGCACCAAAACCAGATTTGCGCGGTTTTACAATCTGCCGGAACTCATGAGTCTTTTTAAGATGTCTGCGGACATTCAGACCGCCGATATGCTGCATCTGCCGGTGCCGGAACTGGTGGGCGGCAAGCCCACCAATGTGGTGTTACAGCCAAGTGAAGTCCAGAAAAGAATGGTCAAAGGCTTGGCAGACCGCGCCGAAAAGGTCCGAAACGGAAAAGTGCAGCCTACGGAGGATAATATGCTGCGCATCACAAATGACGGCAGAAAACTTGCACTGGACCAGCGGCTTATGAACCCTTTATTGCCGGATGACCCCGGCAGCAAAGCCAACGCCTGTGTGGATAAGGTATATGAAATCTGGGAAAAGACCAAGGAGCAGCGCTCCACCCAAATGATTTTCTGCGACCTCAGCACACCCAAGGAGGACGGCTTTGATGTATACAACGATGTGCGCGACAAATTGGTTGCCAAAGGCATCCCGAAAGAGGAAGTACAGTTCATCCACGATGCGGATACCGAAACAAAAAAGGCTGAACTATTTGGAAAAGTCAGAAACGGCACTGTGCGCGTCCTGATGGGTAGTACTCAGAAGATGGGCGCTGGCACCAATGTACAGACACGGCTTATCGCGTTGCACCATCTGGACTGCCCGTGGCGTCCTGCTGATATTGCCCAGCGCAACGGACGCATGGTGCGTCAAGGCAACCTGAACAAGGAAGTCTCCATATTTATTTACGTTACAGAGTCAACTTTTGATTCGTACAGCTGGCAGCTTGTTGAGAACAAACAGAAGTTTATTTCGCAAATTATGACGTCAAAATCCCCAGCCCGCAGCTGCGAGGATCTGGACGAAGCTGCGCTCACCTATGCCGAAGTCAAGGCTTTGGCAGCGGGTAACCCCATGATCAAGGAAAAAATGGACTTGGATATTCAGGTGGCGCGGCTGCGGACCCTGAAAGCTGCCTACACCAGCCAGCATTACCGATTGGAAGATGCGGTAGCCGTGACTTTCCCACGCCAAATCAAGGGAACTGAGCATCGAATCCGTGCGTTTGAGCAGGACATTCAGACAGCAAAAGCGCACCAGTCTTTCGATGCCGATAAAAAGCTCATCTTCTCTATCGAACTGGACGGTAAAACCTACGACAAGCGCGAGGATGCAGGCAAAGCACTGCTGGGGCTTGTTGGTGCAGCAGTGCGGGCAACGAAACCTGTGCCGGTAGGTCACTATGCTGGCTTTGAAATCACGGTCGAGTATAAACCGCTGGAAAAGGTATTCCATGCCCACCTTGTGGGTGAGGCAACGCACACGACAGAACTGGGCAATGATGCTGCTGGCAACATGATTCGCTTTCAAAATGTGGTTTCTGGATTGCCGCAGGACTTGGAGCGGCTGCATGGAAAGCTGGAGCAACTTACAAAGCAGCTTGCAAATGCAGAGGAAGAATTGAAGCAACCGTTTTTACAGGAGCAGGAATTGAGCGACAAAAGTGCCCGTCTTGCCGAGCTGGATGCCCTGCTGAATGTTGGAAACGATGCACCCATCATTGAGGGTGAAGCGGAAGAAGTGGAAGAAGAACCGGAGGATGAACTGATTCAAGCGGATGATGAATTGGAACGGTAAATCGACAGCCTTGCAAAATATAACCATTCCTGTATGATGAAGGTGGAGGTGGAAATTATGCTGATTCAACTCAGAAAAAATGTCGCTTTACTCTGGATTCTCAGAATCCTTGCAGTGCCGGTCGTGCTGGTGTTTTTTGCCGCTGGCTTTCTGCTCAATCTCCTGTATGGAGTTGTGGGAGCTTTTGGCGGGTTGTTGTCTCTCCTCGGCGGTGTTGCTGCTGTGCTGGCGATGCTGGATGGCAGCTATGGGGAAGCAGCTGCTTCTGCCGCTGTAGCGTTTCTGATTAGCCCGATTGCACTGCCGCAACTGATTATGTGGGTGGGCAATCTTCTGATTTGTGCCGCTTCTGCACTGTACACTTACCTTTATAGACTGTGAGGAACCCCATGAAAAAATATATGTTGATTTTGACCCTTGTGGTTGCTGTCCTGTGCGGATGCGCCGCGCAGCAGCCGACAACCCCTGAAACACCCGAAAGCAGTGTACTAATGGAGGTCACGCCGGAAACTAGCAGCGAAGCAACGCCGACCGCCACTCCCGCACCAACGCCTGATCCTACGCCGGTACCAACGAAAGAGCCTACCGCAACACCGGTCCTCACCGCAGCCCCGACTGCTGAACCTACACCGGTTCCTACCGGAGCTCCCGCAGCAACCGCAGCTCCTGTGCAGCAGACGGAAACATCGCAGCAAGTATCCATGAGCTATGGTGCCGTTCCCTTTGACCTTGCAGCAGGGACTGACCAGTGGTGGAGCATTGACAGTTCAGATTCGGCGTATTGGGCAGTGGCGGAAAACATCAACGCAATGCGCGCAGCCGCTGGCCTGCCTGCGCTTACCGTAGATGGCGGCTTAAGTTCTATCGCCAATTCCCGCTGTGATAGTTTTGCATCGGGTGGTTCGTTCGACCATTCCGGTGCCGTCTGCGGTGAAATCATTGCAGCCGGTCCGTTTGCATCCGCAAGCAGCGTTTGTGCTGCATGGAAAAGCAGCCCCGACCACTACGCCAGCATCGTGTCGCCCAACTATTCCAGCATGGGAATCGGATGCTGGTTTTGCAGCACGGAAGCAGGACAGTATACCTATTGGGCAGTAACTTTTCAGTGAGGTCATAAACATGGAACGAAAAAAGACAAGGCTGAACGAGTCCGAAATGAAAGTTATGCAGATTATCTGGAACGCCGGGCAACCCATTACAGGGCAGCAGGTTCTAAGCCAGATCACCGAGCAATACAAAGGTTCGTGGCATCCGCGAACGATTTACCCTTTGATTAAGAGGCTGAGCGAAAAAGGGATGATCCATGATGTCGGCAGTGCTCGTGTAGGCAAAGTCTATGCGCGGCAGTTCTGCCCCTCTATCAGCCGTCCGGAGTACATGGCGCTGAGAATCATGGAAACACTGCCGGAGGCAGAACTTCAGCAATTTCTCAGCTACTTCTCCTACTAAGTGACAATTCGTATAATAGCTTTTCCCGGCAGCAATGCCGGGATTTTTTATTGTTTTTCCAGCGTCTGTACCCGCAGGCGCTGTTTTTATATAGATGAATTTTAACAAAGAAAGGAATTATGTGCAATGAATCACAAATTCAAAACGAGGCAGCGCGTTACAGCCCTCTGCATGGCGGCGATGATGTGCTGCGGTATGCTTCCCTATGGGGCGCTGGCAGAGGACAGCGCAAGACCGATTGAGGTCGCAACGCCGGAGCAGGCGTCTACACAGGAAGCAAAATCCGAAAGCGATACCAACAGTACCGCGACCCCAGAAACATCCGATGAATCTTCGGACGAGGATGCTCCACAACAGGAATCCGAACCCGAAAGTGACACTGGCAACGGAGAGAACCTGTACGAAATTTGGCATAAGATGTACCCCAGCCTGACGCAGGCACCGACCGGATATTATCTGGATTCCTATGGCCTACCGGTACTGGTTGGTGAAACCAAAATCAGCATTGAGGGCTGGGGCAATGAAGATTACAGCAGCGTCAGCGATGATTCTTTCCAGCAGGTGGCGCTTGATGCTGCACTGCTGGATGCGGACAGCACGACTGCTGCATTCCCGCACATGGATGGCGAGGACTACGCCATCGTGCCTATCAGTATGCAGGTTATGTATCCCGCCAACGGCAGCAGCGCTGACATTACGCTGCCCGATAACGTCGAGCTGCTGGGATATAGCTTTACCAGCGGCGATTTGACCCTGGCAACCGAGGAAGAACGCCGAAGCCAGCTGCATTACGATTTCTCTGAAATTTCCGCATGCGTGGCGGGCATCTATGTGAAAGCCAGTGAGGATTTCAGCGTTACCATGACTTACACGGATGCAACGCAGACACTGACGAAAACCGTCCATGTTACGCTGGACGATTCCGCACCGGTGCCGGGTATTTTGCAGGACCGTTTTGCACAGGAAACGCAGCTTGCAATGTGTTCGGCGGATGAAGGTATTGCAGCTTACGCCGGATTGCAGGTTACCCAGTGCGTGAACACCTCTGTTGGTTGGATGAACTATCTGGGCGGTCAGCCTGCCCTCTGCGGTGATCGCGGCAAGTGGGCATGGGGCCCCGGTGCTACCTATAAGAACAAATACCCACCGGTAGCCAATTATACCCCCGCCGGTCAGGTGTGGGTCGAAGCTGAATACTTCAACAAAGGCTGGGTTCCGGATCAGGCAGCCCTCTGGTCGCAAGGTTTCAATAATGGTGCGCCTGCAGTTGCTAGTCTTGCCTTAGATGCAGCGGATAACGCAACAGACAATTACCTTGCACTGCTGTCTTGGCAGGCAGAGCAGTATCCTGACAGCATTGCTGCCGAGATCGTCAATGCACCGGAAGCCTATGCAGCCCCGACCGGCAAGACCGTGTATGTCGGTACGCTGTATACGCCCAGCAATGCTGCATGGCAGCGCTTTGTGGTTCTGAACTATACCCCTGTTGTGCTTGGCGGCGACAGCGAGATTCCCGGCTTTGAAACCGGTGGCGAATCGGTGGATAAGCCGTGGAGCGCCAGCTATGAGCGCAGCGAGTCTTTGGATTTTTCCTACACGGTCAATACCGACAAAATCCAGTTGGACACATTGGAAAAAGTGGACGGCGCGGGCATTGAGATTGCACCGATCATTGACGGCATCCCTGCCGACATTGACGGCGGCAGCTGGACGATCACGCCGGATGGGATGCAGTCCGTCACGACCAGCGGACATACGACAGACGACAATTACCACCTGAACGGCGGCGATGGTTCTGCAACATGGACGGTGCATTTCAGCGTCAGCAAGTCGGCTTCCCAGAGCGGCAGCATTACCGCCAACAGTGAGCAGGATGCCGATGCACAGGCATCTGCTGCGCAGTCTGCTGCACAGAGCGCCTGCGAGGGTCAGGTCAACGGCGAAATCGAAGCTGCACTTTCTGCTGCCCACAACTACTTTGACAACCTGAAATTCTCCTATAACGAGGTGACGGTACCCCACGGTTTTGATGCTTTCGGCGGCGACCTTGGCAGCAGTCAGACCATTACGGTTCCCGCCAACAGCAGCAACGACTACCTCATGAAAAACGACGAGTGGTCCGTCAAGGTCTGCATCGACAAAATCGACAGCGAAACCAAACAGCGCATCAAGGGTGATGCAACGTTCAAGATTTATGAATGGGATACCGTCCTCCAGCGCTATATCCCCGCAGGCGGCTATAACCAGTATGCGGTGGAACGTCAGGGGGACGGTACCTACAAAGTCATCAACCACAGCAGTTACGCCAACGGTTCGGATAACATCTACTATACCCAGCGCAACGAGGGCCGTTTTGTGGTTGTGGAGAGCTGTGCCCCCAGTGGCTACTATGGTGACTGGACAGATGTAACGAAGCCCGGTGCGGCAGGTTCTGTTTTGGGCAAACGGGCCTATGCTTTTGAAATCACCAAGGCGCTGGATGGGCAAACTCTTTGGCTCGGCAATGCAGATTATAATGCAGATATTACCACTGCCAACAACGGCGGCACGCTGATCGACACCGGCGAGGGTATCGTCACGATTACGTTTGGCGACCGTGCGGCAGATAAGACTTATGAGACTGATCCGACCGGTATCGCCAACAATGAAAAATCCTACATCATGCACGCGGATACCGATAAAATGCAAAACGATCGAGTTCTCGGCAGTATCTTGCTGACCAAAGTCGATTTGGACGCAGCGCGGTATCTGGCGGCGGGCAGCAACGGCGATACGACCTTGGAAGGAGCCGTCTACGACCTGTATGCAGCGGATACCATCTCCCACCCGGATGGCGTCACCGGAACAGTGGATTATTCTAAAATTACCGATGCCAATGGAAATCCTATCTGGCATACCACTGTGCTTACCAACGGCGGCTGGGATACGGACTATTTGCCTATCTTGCAGAAAGACCGTCTGGTTGCTTCTGCTGCCATTAAGGACGGAAAACTTGCTTTTTCCAACCTGTATATGGGGCGCTATTACCTTGTCGAACGTGCCACAGGTTTGGTGCTGCCCATTGATGGCAACGGCAAGCTGTATACGACCGGTAAATACCCGCAGCTGAATAAGAAGCTGGAGCGCACCGGCAAGTATGCTGCCCTTGCCACCAAGGGCGGTGAGTACACCGACTACCTCTATAAGAATCAGTACTCTGCCGTAGCCGAAAGCCGCAAGCTGGATGGCAGCAAAGCATGGGATGGCTATCACCTCTCCTATGCTACCGGGTATCTCTGCGATGAGGTTGACCACTACAAAACCCTGACCTATGCAGATGAATCCAGCTACCATATCAACGCGGAGCAGGAAAGCCAAGATGAAGTTTTCAAATCCGGCTTCTCACTGAACAAACTGGTTTCTACCACCGGCCAGCCCAGCCCGGCTTTGAAATTGGAGGGTGCGGGTTTCACCGTCTACCGCATTTCCAAGCTGAGCAAGGAAGCGCAGTTTACCAAAAACCCGGATGGCAGCTACAATGCGCAAAGTATTTTGGATGTTTACCGCAAAGATAACTACGATAATTTGACGCTCAAGTACGATTTCACTGCCGAAGGACAGGCTGTTGCCAATATGTATGAGAGCAACACCGCCACCGTAGAAGCCTACAATGCCACTCTGACCGCAGATGGTGACTACGCCAACGGCAAAGGCAATGGCTGGGTTCCTACCGATCAGGATGCAGAGTACCGATTGGCAGAACTGTACACGAACGAGGAGGGCGTTATCCGCATCGAGGGGCTTCCGTATGGGCAGTACCTTGTTGTCGAGACCACCATTCCCAAGGATGTGTTCCAGTGTGATCCCTTTGTCGTGACGGTCAGCAAGGACAGCCCGCAGAGCCGTTTTACGGTTCCTGCCGGCAGCGTTACCACCGCTACCAACAACTACATGACCTATAACGTGTTGGATGAAGAACTGGAGGGTTACTTGCAGCTCATCAAGACCGATACTGAAACCGGCAAAGCGGTCAAGATTGCGAACACCGCTTTTGCACTGTACAAGCTGGATGATAAAGGCAACAAGACCCGTATCTCGATGATCAATCCTGCCAGCGGCAGCGCCACCAAGAAAACCGATGTGTTCTACACCGATGCGGATGGCCTGATGAAAACGCCCGAAAAACTCCCGCTTGGCCGCTATCTGATCGAGGAATTGCAGGGACCGGAAGGTTACTACAATGACCCCGCCTACTCGGTAGAATTTGAAATCACTTCCGAGCGCGTCTGGCAGGTCGTGGGCAACGCCACCAACGACATGGACGAGTACATTGTGGAAGAAAAGTATTTCAATCACGAGACGCTGGGGCAGCTCACCATCAGCAAGCTGGGCAATGTCCTGACCGATTACAAAGATGGGCAGTTCATCTACACGCAGGATAATTTGGCAGGGGCAACCTACGAAATCCACGCGGACGGCGATATTGCCACGCCCGACCGTCAGGGCACTTATTGGTATAAGGATGGCGACCTTGTTGCCACCGTTACCACGGGTGCAGCCGGTCAGGTGGACGAAGTGAAGTTTGCTCCCAATCGTACACAGGCTACCTACAATTTCCTCACGGTCACCCATGACGGCACCAAAGGTGAAGTGACCGTGACCCTGCCCTTGGGCAAGTACACCATCACCGAGGTCAAAGCACCGTATGGTTTTGTGCTGACCCAGCAGAGCTACACGGTAGAATTCGGCTGGGACAACCAGCGCAATGATATTGTGCTGGCAAAAACCATTGTCAGCCACGAGCAGGACGGCGACAAGGAATGCTCGTACAGCATCGTCAACGTCAAGGACACTTCGGATGCCCACAAGACCGCACAGATCCTTGTCTTTGAAAATGCGTGCGTGCTGCCGGTTCCCGAAAAGCCCGGTGGTAAGGTCAGCAAAATCGGCGTTGGCATCTATAAGAAGGACTGCGAAACACTGACGTATCTGCCCGGTGCTGTGTATGAACTGTACACGGTGGACGATATTTTCGCAGCAGACGGCACGAAGCTGCTGGATACAGGCGCAAAGCTGGCTACCAGTGACCCCACCAACGACAGCGGTTTTACTTGGTTCGATGTAGATGTGCCCATCCGCAGCGAATACTACATTGACCTGGCAGGCCCGCGAAGCACCAGCCGCGAGAACAGCGGCAAATACCGCATTGTCGAGGTCAAAGCTCCTGCCGGGTATCTGCTGGACAGTACCCCGGTGGACGTAGAATTCACCTACGAGGGGCAGCAAATCGCGTGGCAGGTAGTGGATGGCACAAATACCAACCTGCGCACTAGCGTGAACATTTCCAAGCAGGATGTCACGAACGGCAAAGAGCTGCCCGGTGCCAAGCTGGAGGTCCGCGATGCAGACGGCAAGCTGATTGAGGGCTGGACCTCTGCCAAGACACCACATACTGTGCGAGGTTTGGAGCTGGACAAGGAATATACCCTCATTGAAAAACGTGCTCCCGAAGCCTATACAGAAGCCGAAAACATTGTGTTTAAGCTCGTACAGGTTGGAAACGAGCAGGAAAACGAGGTCTATGTAAAGACCGGCGACACATGGGAAAAGCTGGACGACACCACCGTAGTCATGCAGGACGCGCCGGTTCTGGACATTGACAAGGTGGATGCAGGCGGCACCTTGCTGCCCGGCGCAACCTTGACCATCTGTGATGAGGATAAGAACGTCATCGACACATGGGTGACGGACTCCAATACGCATCGGGTTTCGATTTCGGAAGAAAGTATCAAGCTCTCCAACGGGAAAACCGAGCACATCTACACCCTGACGGAAGATGCCGCACCTGCCGGTTATGAGGTGGCAAGCTCTGTTCAGTTCAAAGTTGAGCTGGTAGACGAGACTGCCTGCCTGTATCTGCGCACAGATGAAAAGGCGGACTGGGTACGTGCCGATAAGCGCCTTATCACAATGGTCGATAAGGCTATCCCGCACCATGAGGATACGCCTGAACCCACCCCTGCACCTACTCCCGCACCTACTCCGGCTCCCACGCCTGTCCCGACGCCGGTGCAGACCCCCGCACCGACTTCCACCCCCGCGCCGCAGCTGACGATCCCCCAGACCGGCGACACGTTCCCGGTGGCCTTGTTGGTCATTGTTGTGTTCGGCTCTATCGCTGCAATCGGTGTGTTGACCTACAAACGCCGCAAGTCTGAAGCTGATACCGAGGAGGACGACCAGTAATATGATTTATACCTGCACCGCAAGCGGAATTCGCAGTCCGCCTGCATTTTTTCTTAAAAACAAGTAAAGGACACGATGAAAAATGCAAAATGAAAACACAAAACGCGCATGGCTGTATGCTCGCATCCCCAGCAATGATGTTGAAACGCTGCGCTGCATCCGTGAGTGTGCAGCGAAAGCACAGCAGGACAGCTGCAAAATTGTCGGCACCAGCGCTGACGAAAGATATGGCTGGTTGCTGCGCCCCGGCTACCGTGAAATGATGCAGCAGGTCAAGGCCGGGGAAATTGACTGCATTTATATTTACCGTATGCGCCAGATCAGCGGCAAGGAACAGCACCTATTCCGCTTTTTCCAACAGGTCATGCAGCACGGCGTCAAGGTCGTAACGCTGGAATACAGTTTGCGCGACAGACTGCATGAGTACAGGTTGGAAATGAAAATTGAAAACTATGCAGCGCGGCACAAGCTGCCGCTCCCGTGGTGAATTGCGAAAAATGTCGCAGATGGCACCTAAAAAACACGGAAAAATGTCGCAAGGAAGGATGAACCATGATTGAAGAAACCGCCGTCCGCGTGGAAATCAGCGCTGCACGGTTTGCCAGCCAGAGCATTTTTGATATACTCCGGCTGACGGTGCAGGCAATGAACAGCCAGAATTATGGGCAGCAAAGTCTGAACGCGCTTAACCGGCAGGAACGCCCGCTGGCATCGGTGGATGTAAATAAGAAAACGCTGCCCTACATCCGCAGGCAGCTCAAGCAATACTCCGTAGACTTCTCTGTCACAAAAGACCGAGACACCGGTCAGATGTACTTGTGGTTTAAGGGGCAGGATGTGGATCGTATCCAGACCGCGTTGGAAAACTGCATCGCAGAGCGCGGCAAGGAGCGCCCGATTCCCGAACTGAAAGACCTATGCGACCGCGCCGCACAGCGCGTCAAGGAAATGAATCAATCCCGCCCCGTACCGCCGCCGGAACATGGAGAACGCCTATGAACCAGTCGAAAAGAAACCTGAAAATTTGGATCCCCATTGCAGCCATACTGTTCTTTTGGTTGGGTAACTGGATGGGTCACACCTACGAACTCACCAATGGAACCACTACGCACCGGCTGGCGGCTGCACTGAACCTGAACAGCCTACTGCTGCACCCGTTCAGGCTCTCGGCAGACGCCTTCTCGCTTGGCTGCGGTATTGCCGCAGCGCTCATGGCAGGGCTTATTTACCTTTGTGTGAAATATAGCAAGCACCGCCTGATGCCCCAGAAAGAATACGGCAGTGCCCGCTGGGGCGGCCCGGAAGATATTGCCCATTTTCTGGATGAAAACGCGCAAAATAACTTGCCGCTCACAGCCTCGGAAAGCCTGAGCCTTTCTCCGAAAATGAAGGTAACGGCAAACGACAACTATAACCGCAATAAGAACGTGATCGTGTTCGGACCGTCTGGTTCCGGCAAGAGCTACAGCGTTGCCGGTCCGCAGCTATTGCAGTTTAACAGTAACTATGTGCTCAGTGATCCGAAGGGCGAGTTGCTTCAGGAGTATGGCAATGTCCTACTCTCTCAAGGATACAAAGTGAAAGTGTTCAACCTGAAAGACCGGGATAAATCCGACCATTACAACCTTTTCGCCTACATAAAAAATGAGGATGACATTCTGGTCGTCACCAAGAACCTTGTCAAAAATCTGAAGGAGGACCCTACCGCCAAGAGTACCGCCGACCCGATATGGGAGGAAGGTATGACGGCACTGCTGGAAGCACTGATCGGCTATGTGTTCTACGAATTGGAGCCGGAAGAACGGAACATGAACAGCGTTATGACGCTGCTTCTTATGCTGGAATCGCAGGGCGATGGCCCCAACAGCGTGAGCCAGCTGGATCTGCTGTTTGATGACCTGAGCATCAACAAGCCGAACTCCTTTGCCGCAAAGCAGTATAAGCTCTACAAGATGGCTCCCGGCAAGACCGCGCAGAGCATCAATGTATCGCTGGGGCTGCGCATGAGCGCGTTCAATATTCCGTCCATTGCCAATATCTGCGCAGACGATACGATCGACCTGCGAGAACTGGGCAGCGAGAAAAAAGTGGCGCTCTTTGTTGTTACGCCCGACACAACGACCGCATACAATTTTTTGGCGGCAGTTATGTTCCAGCAGTGCTTTCAAATTCTGGTGGATATTGCAGACCATCGTCCGAATAAGCGCCTGCCACGGCATCTGCGGTTCCTCTTGGATGAATTTCCGAACATCGGCATGATACCGGATTTTCAGATCCTAATCAGTACGATTCGCAGCCGTGACATTGCCTGCACCCTGATTTACCAGTCATTGAACCAGCTGAAAAGCCAGTACAAGGACGATTGGGCAACCATCTACGAAAACTGCGATTCTATGATCGTTCTTGGCGCAGGCGGCAACCCGGAAAATCTGGAATTCTTCTCCAAGGCGTTGGGCAAGGCGACCATTGAGGTGATGAACACATCGGAGAACAAGGGTAGCCAAGGCTCGTACACAAAGTCCTATCAGGCGTTAGGGCGCGAGCTGATGACCCCAGAGGAAATCCGAACGATGCCCCGCAACTGGTGCCTGCTGATGATTTCCGGCGTGGCACCCTTTTATTCACGCAAATACAATCTGAAAGACCACCCCAATTACCATTTGGTAGAAGCGGAAGGCGGCAAGCCTTTCGATTATGACAGGCGTGCAGAGCAGTCTTTTGCGGACTTTATCAGCAATGTAAAGGACGTAAAGACTGTAAATCTCTGTGCCGAAAATAACAACTGAACGGAGAAATGAAAAATGGAAATGGTATCTACGATTACGACTCTCATCTCGAATGTTGTCACCTTTGCCGGTGGCCTTCTGCTGCTGTTCGGCGCGGTGACGCTGGGCACCAACCTGAAGGACCACAACGGCCCCGGTATCAGCAGCGGTGCATGGGCAATGGCAGGCGGCGTGCTGATCATTGCAGTCGCCACCTACTTTGGCACGCTGACGGTCGGGTAAAGGAGGGCTGCACTATTTTTGAAGATACAATACGCAGCCAGTTGGAGGGCATTTCTGCCACGGTCAACTCTATGGGGCAGAATTCCGGTTTGCTCAGCAGCCTGACCGATTGGAACAGCACCTTGGCGGGCTATGCCGACAGCATAAGCACTGGCGTGGTCATGCCGGTGGCGCTGACTTTGTTGGCACTTTTTATGATTTTGGAGTTGTACAATGCCACCCAGCGCATTGCTATGAACGGCAGCAACAATGCTTTTACGATCCAACAGATTGCACTGGTCATGCTGAAAATCGTTGTTTGCCGGTGGGCGGTGGTACATACAACGGAAATCCTGAACGCGCTCTTTGAAGTTGCGTCCACCGTGACGGTTGGTATATCCGGTTATGTCGGCAGTGGCGAAGTCAATACGACCGTTGACATTGAAAATGCCATCGCCGCGCTGCCGGGCGGCATTGGCAATATGCCGGTGGCGTTGGAGCTGATGGTGGTTGGCTGGATGTTGCGCATTGTGAACATCGTGGTCAACACCATTGTGGCCGCACGCTTTATTGAGCTGTATGTCTACAATGCGATGGCATCGCTGTCAATAGCCACACTGTGTTATCAGGAACTGCACGGCATTGCGGTGAACTTCCTCAAATCCTACCTCGCAGTTGCTTTGCAGGGCGCGGTGCTGTATCTGGTCATCGGCTTTTATCCGGCACTGGCTGGATCCCTGGGCGCTGGCGGCAGCATCACGGAGCAAGCATGGGCAATGCTGGGGCAGTCGGTCATTTTACTGGTGGCTGTGTTTATGAGCGGAAAGTTCACGAAAGCCATTACAAATGCCATGGGCTAATACCATTTGGAGAAATAACTATGATTGCCACAAAAACAAACCTCGAAATTACAGAATACAGGGAGAAGTTCTTTTTAGGATTATCCCTCCGCCAGTTGGGCTGCTTTGCTGCGGCTGCGGTGCTGGCGATTGCGACCTGCTTTGTCTGTCTGCACTGGCTGCGGATGGATATGCAGGTCGTTTCTTATATCGTCATGGTGGAGGTGTTGCCCTTTCTGGGACTGGGCTTTATCCACCGTGACGGTTATCCGTTTGAAAAACTCGTAAAAATCTATTGGGCATGGCACAGCGAAAATGCAGAGGTGCCGATCCGCCCCTATAAGGAGAGTCGAAATGTTCAAAAAAAAAGAACTCGCAGAAATTCCGAATGTGAAACCTATTGCCGCCGAGACGAAAAAGCAGCGCGCAAAGGAAGGAAAGCAGCGGTCAAAGCAGCTGCGCAGATCCGCAAAACAATCCGAAAGGAATGCCGCGCAGAGCGCCCGCAGCATCAAGAAGCGCCGTGCGCCTGAGAAGGCTGCGGACTGTCTGCAATATGAGCGTATGTACGAAAGCGGCATCTGTGAGGTGGAGCCGGGGCTTTTCTCCATGACAATGGCATTCACGGATGTCAATTTTCAGCTGGCGCGGCAGGAAGAACAGAAAAGTCTTTTTACCCAATACAGTGAATTCCTAAACTATTTTGACCCAGATACGCATCTGCAAATCAGTCTTGTGACCCGGCGTGTGGATGAAGCGGAGTTCCGCCGTGACACGTTTCTGCCGCTGCGTGGTGACAGCCGCGACCGGTATAGCGAGGAAATGAACCGCGTCATATCGGAAAAAGCACTGCAAGGGCAAAACGGATTGATTCGGGAAAAGTACATCACTATTAGCTTGCATGAGGATGATTACAGAAAAGCGCAGGTTCGGCTGCTCAAACGCGCCGAGGACATCCAAAACCTGTTCAAGCGCATGGGCAGCACTGTACGCAGGCTCTCCGGTATCGAGCGCCTGAACCTGCTGCATGGTATTACCTGCCCGGAAGAGGTTATGGAATTTTCTTATGATTGGCTGCTGGCAGAAGATTCCCTTACGACAAAGGACTTTATTGCGCCCAGTGGTTACAACTGGAAGCCGGAGCATGATGACTCCCGCGCTGTGTACAATGACCGCTACCAGTTTGGTGAGTATTACGGCAAGGTGCTGTACCTGCGGGATATTGCACCGCAGATGAAAGACAATTTGCTTTCGTTGCTCAGCGATCTGGATTTTGATAATGCGATCTCCATTCATGTGGATGCCGTCGAGCAGCGCGAAGCCGTTGAGCAGGTTCAAAAGCAATTGGCTTATATGCAGAAAGAAAAGGGCGACGGCATGGTCAATGCCGTGCGCATGAACCTGCCCGCCTACATGGGTGTGCGATATGAGTTGACCAACCAAATCGAAGATGCCGAAGAATTGCTGGATAACCTGCACAACTATAATCAGAAGATTTTTAAGGTCTGCATCCTGATCCACACCTATGGCCGCAGTAATTCCGAACTGGACGAGCGTGTGCAGCAAATCTGCAATACCGTGCAGCAGCAGACGTGCCGGTTCAGCCCTATCCCGTTTGAGCAGTGCGCTGCCATGAATAGCGTTTTACCACTTGGAAAGAAATGGCTGGCGCTGGAGCGCACTCTCCTGACAGTGAATACCGCCATCTATGTGCCGTTTACCACGCAAGAACTGTTCCAACCCGGTGGACTGTATGAGGGCACCAACGCCCGCAGTAAAAATCTGATTATGGTCAACCGAAAACTGCTGCCTGCCCCGGCTGGTATGGTGCTGGGAATGACCGGCTTCGGCAAATCCTTTGCTGTTATGCAGATGATGGCAGGTATCATGCTGCGCTGGCCGGAGGACGATCTGGTCATCATCGACCCGGAAAATGAATATGCGCGGCTGGTCGAGGCTTTTGGCGGTGAAGTGATTGAAATCTCGGCATCGAGCAAATCTCATATCAATCCGATGGATATTTCTGAAGATTACGGTGATGAGGGTAATCCTATCCAGCTGAAAAGCCAGTTTCTGCGAGATTTTTGCCAACTGGTTTTGAACAGCAAAGAACTAAGCGCCCAAGAGTGCAGTCTTGTGGACCGCGCAGCGCTGATTACCTACCAGAAATATTTGTTGCATCCGGAGCGTGAGCAGATGCCCTCGCTGCATGATTTTTACAATAATTTGTCTTTGCAGGGTCCGCAGGCAAAAGCGCTTACGATGGCGTTGAGTATGTATGTGGATGGCACAATGGACCTGTTTGCCCACCAGACAAACGTGGATTTGCAGAACCACTGCATCTGTTTTAATACCGTGAAACTGGGCAAGAGTATGCAGTCCATCGGCATGATGACGGTACTGGATCAGATTTGGAACCGCATCACCCGAAACCGCGTGCTGGGACGCCGCACTTGGATTTTCACCGATGAATTCCAGCTACTGCTGGGCAACAGCGCCTGCACGAACTACTACTTCGAGCTTTCCAGCCGTGCCCGCAAGTGGGGCGCAATCCTGACCTCCATTACCCAACACGTTCGTTCTGTGCTGAACAACGAGGATGCCCGCCGTATGTTGTCCGACTGCGGTTATATCAAGTTGCTAAATCAGGCTCCGGACGATGCAAACGATATTGCGCGGCTGCTGCATATCTCTGACGAAGAAAAGCGGTATATTGAAAATGCAGAGGTCGGCAGCGGGCTGCTGATTGCGGATAAAGTAGTGGTGCCTTTCAACAATACCTTCCCGCAGGACACCGAGCTTTTCCGCCTGATGGACACAAATCCCAATTCCAAGAAGTAAGTCGGGAGTTAAGAAATGGCAGAACTATTCACGCAAAAGGATAAACAGCCGGAACTTTTTCAGACGGAGGATGATATTGCAGCTAATCTTCAGACCCAGTTTGGTACACCGTTCACAGGAAAGAACCTCCTGCTTGATACGGAATCAGAGGAAACCGATAAAAACCAGTCCAGTCGTCTGGACTCGGAATCGGATGGACCCGCTGGCATGGAAAAGGCTGACGACGGTAGTGCTGATGATATATCGGGAATCTTACAAGATTCGCCCAAAAGTAATAAGAATACTATCACCGGCACAAATACACCGCGCGCCAGCCGAGCCAGCGCCTACTATGATTTGCTGCGTAACCAGCATAAGAACGGTCGCTATAAAGCTCCTGCATACCGGGTTGCAGATGCCGTAGAAAGCCCGCTGCAAGCTGGAGCTAGCGCTTTGAATTATCATGATGACTTTGACACCGATGCAGTTCAAAATGCAGGGCTGCATTTGGCAGTGGCGCAGACCGTTGTGGCGGGCAATATCATGTCCGCAGCGGCAGACAGCGCTTTTGTAATCGGCAAGCAGACCGGCAATATCCTGAAAGACCTGAAAGATGAGACAATCAATGCGAAGGACGCTTTGAAAACCAGTGGAAAAGTTCTGCGCCTGCAAGGTGGAAAATCCGTTGTAAAAATTGGCGGTGCGACCATCCGCAGCATGGAGCAGTACTTATCCTCTTTTCAGGTTTCAACAGATGATTTTACCAGCAGTGTTCCGGGAAAGGTCAAAGAAGCTGCTACCAATACCGGGCACGTTCTGAAAAAGATAACCAACGTGGTCCTGCACCCGTTGCGGAATCTGATTGCTATGGGAAAAGTGATTCCGATTAGTGCGGTCATTTTACTGTTTCTGATTATCGTCAGCCTGCTGGGGCAGATGAGCGGCACAACGTCCACATCTGTGTTTTGTGCGAATCGTATTGAGGACGTTCAGATACTTGTGCAGAACATCAACGATTACCGCAATGCAGCGGTTACCGAGGGTATTTATCAGGCATTCCAGAATGATGTTGATCCCAATGGCAATCCCTATGGATATGATTCCCTCACCGGGCAGCGCAGCAATAATTTGCAGCATGGTGTCACTTGGAACTATGCGAACGGCATCTACAATGACACGGCAGAGATTATTTCCTTGGCGGCGGTATACTATCAGCAGGATTGGCCGCGCTCAGAGCTGCTGTCTGCTTTCAACGACAATGTGCCCTTTACAAAATTCTGCCGAGCACTGGCAGCGTATGGTCTGGATGTGACGGCACAGGAGTCGGCTCCTTATTCCTGTATGAGCTACGGAGGCTGTGTAAATGGCTACCGCAGTGAGGGCGAAGTGGTTCCCGTTAAGGATTACCGCCTTGAGACGCATACTTGCAGCGAGGGTGACGATGCCTGCGGGCAGTACGATGCTGCCGCAGAGTGGCACTGGAATGAGGGTCATGCAGAAAACAAGAGTTATTCTATATGGAAAGAGGACGGCACACATGATGTGACCGTCTTTTTTCCTGTCATTTTTCCAGATGGTGCAACAGGTTCTGAACTTTCCGATTTGCCGGAAGAATACCACGCTGTTGTTGATGGGAAAATCAGCGCCGCAGACTGCACCGGCAATATTGTGCTGGATGAAGGTGCCAACTTGTACAAGGGTGAATTGAACGACTGGTTTTATACCCCTGATGAACTGACAGTCACTTTTACTGTTGTGACCGGCGAGGGCGATGAAGCGGTTTCCGATGACTACGAGGTTACTTTCTCCAATGCAACCGCTATACCTTGGTGCCCCGGTGAGCTTAACGATGGGCAGTACGGTCACTACGATCTGAACTGCACGATTTATCTGACAGGATATGACCGATACACGGACCCGGAAACCCAAGCCCCGAACGGAGCGGACGGCGGAACTGGCAATCTGGAAGCGTTGGCAGAAAGCTGTGATGCAGGAACCTTGACCCGGACAATCATCAAGCAGGATCAGTACGGTAACGAGTATACCGGCAACGCAATATCCGCCAGATATACAAAAACGATCACGCTGCCCAGCGGTGCAAGAGGATTTCAGAGGTGGTATAAGGATGGCGAAGATGCCTACGGTAATGTGGAATGGGCATCGCTTTTGTATCGCATGGACTGGGAAGAACTGTATGGCATTGTGGACGGCATAAAATGCCGCGCCACAAGCAGCGGCATGACCGAGGAAGAACTGCGACAGCTATTTGACAGCCTGAATATTGACGCCACGACCGCGCGCGGGCAGGTGGTTGCCTTTGCCCTGAGCTGCCAAGGAAAATTTGTCTATGCCCAGCCATCTTCGCTGCGCGGCGGGCCGGGCAATCCGAGCGTAGGCATCAATCTGGATTGTTCGAGCTTTGTCCAATATTGCTACTGGGCGCAGAACCTGCCTTTTTCCGTAGGCAGCACAGCCGCCTATCGGAACGCAGCAGACCTAGTGAGCATTTCCCCGTCTGAAGTGCAGCCGGGAGATCTGCGCGTGGTTTACGCATCCGGCGGTGAACAAGGGCACGTTCAAATGGCACTTGGCGGCGGTGTGTGGATTGAGTGCTGCTATGGCTATGGCGTTGCGGTGAATATGTCCAACGCATGGATGGAGAGCAGACCGTGCTATTACTTCCGCTATGCAGGATTCTGAGAGGTGTTTTTATGAGAAAATTTCTCGTATTCCTTTTTGCACTTTTACTTTGTGCAGCAACAAAAGTCTATGCAGAAGATGCTGCCACTGTAACGGTGGCGGTCAAGGATTTGTCGCAAAAATTGCAGAACCGCACTGTGATTGTCACACTCGGCAAGGGTCCATCTGATACGGAATCAACAGTTATTGTTCTGGATGGGTTGAACAGTTACACAGAAACGCTGACGGTCGCACCATCAGAATATTACTGCGCGGCTGCTGTGCAGTATGATGCTTTGGGGGATTATCCGTTGCAGGAAATTAACCAAACGACATTTTTGCAAGTGGAAGATGGGAATCACTACGATCTGATTTATACCTTGGCGGGTAGCAGCTGGTATGAGAGCGTGACTGGACAGCAGCGATACTATACTTTGCAGCCACTTGAAACACCACCGGAAAACTATGAGCCAGAACCGGCACAGGTAGGAGCCTACCTGACCGCGCCAGTTGGTTTTTCCCAACATGTGATTGTTTACTTGCAGAATTTGTACACTGATGATGTCTATGAATTGGATCTCTATGAATCGAATGAATTGGCGGCTATTGAACCAAATGCCTTGAGTGGGAAATATGCTTTTCTTTCTGCTTATGTTGTTGGTGATGCAGAAAACCGATACCAATTCAGATGTGAGAAGAGCGAACTTTCCACGGAAACCGGTGCGGATTTTCACTTGGTGGTGACGGACACCGCAAATCCTGAACGCGAAATGAGCACCCCAAGCCGAGATCAGAATGTCACGGTGCAGGCGGCGAACAGTTTTAACAACAGAGATACGGCTGCACCACAGCAGCCGACCGCAGAGCCGAAGATCGTTTCCCAACTTGTAAAGCAGACAGAAAAGCAGCTTGATCTGCTTTCCTTGTTGCTGGACTTTATGCCGGTGGTGCTTGTGGGGGCGGTACTCTTTGCAGTGCGCCGCAAGCGCCGCCACTGAGACCCGCAGGGGTAACCGGAGCGTGAGCGACGGTTAGCAAGCATTGCATCTGGGTCCCACAGATGCAGATCAGGGACACCCTGAAACCCGTTTTGGGCAAACCCAAGCCCATTAGAGGAAGGTGACTTTATGGTAAATCGCAAACGTCCGATACCGAAGCGCATCTGGTTTACGGAGGCGGAGTGGCACTTGGTTGAAACAAAGATGGTTGAAGCTGGGATGACAAATTTCTCGGCGTTTGGTTTGGAGATGCTTCTACATGGGGAGGTGCGACATTATGACTTCTCAGATCTGAAGCAGTTAAATGCTTCAGTGGGGCGCATTGCAGGCAGCATAAACCAAATTGCAAAGCGCTGCAATGAAAATAAGTCAGTTCACACAAATGATGTGGAGCAGCTGCGCCGGGAATTTCTGGAACTGAAAGCAGATTATCTGGAGCGTGTGGTAAAGCTGCTGAGAAAAATTTATTGAATAGGAGAATGACGATATGAATCAAAATGAAGAAATCCGTGCGCTGTATGTGCAACCGGGTAAGTATCCAGAGGAAATCAAGATACCCAATACGCTGGAGACGCTTCAAAAATATGTTGGTGGTGATATAGAAAGTGTACGACTGGACAGGGATGCTTATATCATCTGTAATGATGAAGGGAAACTGATTCCATTGCCTCCAAATCGCATATATGGTGAAACGGATTTCTTTGCCGGACCGTTTTTGGTTTGCGGAGACGGTGGCGAAGATTTGATAAGTTTGACGGATAGCCAAGTGGCAAAGTACGAAAAGAAATATCACTCGCCTCTGATTTTCCTTGAGCTATATCCGAAACCGATTACCCTCAAATGCACACCAGAATTGTATGCCAAATTTATGGGAGAGGAACATCAGCATGATACACAAGAAAATGAGCATGATGAGAGATAAGTCCATTATGTTGGGGCGAGTCGAGGAGCAAGTTCACAATACTTTCCTTATTACCCAAAAGCGATAAATTTTCATTTTTGGGTAATAGAGCGCCGAACATAATCAAAAATAATTGAGGAAGCCTATGGCTGTCACAAAAATCCATGCAATAAAATCCACTCTTGGCAAGGCACTGGCCTATATCGAAAACCCAGACAAGACCGATGGGCAGATGTTGGTGTCAGGCTATAATTGCGAGCCACAAACAGCTTCTATCGACTTTGAAATGACGGCAGTGCTTGCTCACAAAGCGCGAAACCTAAAAATGAAGCGCTCCACAAATCTTGCCTATCACCTGATACAGTCTTTTTCGCCGGAGGACGCCGTAACACCTGAACAGGCACATGAACTAGGGAAGAAGCTGGCATTTGAATATACGGGCGGGAAGTACGAATATGTGGTGGCGACCCACATTGATAAAGGTCATATCCATAATCACATCATGCTCAATGCGGTTTCCTTTTACGACTATAAGAAATTAAGGACCGTACCTTACCGCACAGCACGCCAGATACGCGATATTTCAGACCGCCTGTGTATGGAAGCACATTTATCCGTGATTGATGATCCGAAGAAAATTGGACAACTGTACCCTGAAAACGCGGGAAAAAAGAAATCTGTATCCAACCGGACGGAAATCAGAAAGAGGTTGAATTTTTGCTTGGAGCGAGCAACGGATTATAGCCAATTCATTTCTATGGCAAAGGAGCTGGAAATTACACCTACAATCCGCGGTAAGCATATGAGCTATTTGCTGGAGGGGACGGGGCGAGCTGTCCGAGATAATAGCCTATCTGATACTGATACATTTACTTATGCAGGTATTTGTGCCCGCCTGTCTGACAATGCACAAGAGCAAAAATACCTGCGTGAAACAATTACCGGTATTCTCGGTTCGGTGACCAGCGTGGCGGACTTCGCTGATAAACTGAAAACGGCGGGCATCGAAACCAAGGCGAAAAAAGCGACCGGGCAGGTGCTGTACCGGTCTACGGCGGTGGATGGTGCATGGGTCCCCGAAGATGCACTCGGTTCAGAATTCACCAGTGAAGGGATCGAGTATGCGCTGAAGAATGGGAAAATGCAGATTGCAGAAGACGCGGAGAGCACGCTGCTTGACCTCTATCAGAAATTGACGATTCGGTATCCAGAAGTCTGTACGGCAGCAGTGAAGTTAAGCAGCCGCCAAATTCTGTCGGCTGGTAAAAAAGGCTTGGTTCTTCAGGTTCACGATGACAATGGCAACCCCGCCAAACTAATGGTCAATAAAAGTGAAGTGACGACTTCGCCGGACGGTGAAATCACTTTCAATGTCGGAAACGACTTCTCTTATGATTTGGTTTATGAGGACGGAACCCACGGCATGATCCGAGGCGCAAAGCTGATCCAGCAAATTGATGAAGAAAACGACGTACAGCCAATACGAGTTAATTTGACGGAAGATCAAGTAAAGGCTATGTCGTTGCGGGGGGTGACGCTCAGTTTGCCAAAGCACGGTATTGATCGGCTATTTGTTCCAGAAAAATATGTTGAACGTGATTCTGTGGCTGGACGGTGCACAATACTTCTGTACCCTAATCAGCAATACAATTATGTTCCTGCGAATGATTCAAAGAAAAGATTGAGTATACAAGGAGTACGCCTTTCTGAAATTCTGGGAATTTCTATAAATCCTACATCTGAAAGTTCAAATCTAAAAAGAAGAATAGCGGCGGTAGAACGCCGAGCCGGAATTGAAAATGCGAAGTTTCTTGGTAAAATGCTGCAAGGTATGGCAGACAATCAAATCCACACGGTGGGTGACTATGATAAGGTTATCCATGATCTTGGGAAAAAGCAAATTAATCTTACAAACAAAATTTCTGCAATGCAGGAAAAGCGAAAAGAAGTTGCTGCGGTTGCAAAACATTTGCAGATATGCAGAACTTACAAATCTGTGTGGATGAAGTATGTCGCCAAGCCCTTAAATCAGAAAACAGAGTATTTCAATCAGCATAGCATGGAACTTCAAGCATACCGAACCGCTGCGGCAAAACTGGAAAAGGAGGGTATCGACCAGTCCGTTGAAATTGAGAAGGTAAACATTCTTGCTCAAACCTTAGAGCATAGAATTGACGATTTGACTGCACAGTTGGGTGAGGCCAACTTACGGGAACAGAAAATACGGCAGGAACAAAAAACACTGGTAGCGATTCAGACGGAGTTATTTGAGTGAACGATAATTACTGTGTTCGGCAGTTCTGAAGAGAAAAAATAAGTGCCCTTCTGATTGGCTTTTGTTTCAATCAGAAGAGCACTTATTTACTTCTCTATTTTGGTCAAAATGGAGTTGGGCACAATTGATTTCCGAAGCATATCAGCGGTGCTTGCTACATTTTTGAGCGTAATATAGAGCTTCATGGTGTCCCGGTTGGCAGGATTTTCTTCAAGTAATGTTTCCATTAATCCCTGAAGCTCATCGAGCTTCCGAATGATAAGGCGATAATCAGCCGGCGGGTATTCCGCAGGAATTTTGTCTGCAAGTAAGCAGCGGATATACTGTTCTCTGGACATACCAGTTCGAGCAACGCGGCAGTTTAATACAGCCAAGTCCTCCTCTGGAATACGAACTTTAATATCTTTATAGCGGGCTTTATTTACAGTCACTGTTTTTCCCTCCGCGCTTGTGTATGGAACGATCACCTTCATAGATAACAAACTTGTCAAGATCCCGCAGAAAATATTCGACTAAGTAGATAAACATATCTTCATCATCTGGGAAGCCATATTTAGCACATAGCTTTATCATTTTGCCAGAGAAGCACGCAATCAACCAGATTTTGTCATCTAGATCATTTTCCTTGGCACCTTTGAGACGTTCCTCGAAAGTTTTCATCTTATCATTCCTTTAGAGAATTCAACTTTTTGGCTAGTTTTTTTCGCCTTTCATACACGCTAGAATGTCCGCATCCAAAATGTTCTTGGATCTCTTTGTAGTTCATTTCAAGAAAGCACAACAGCCACTCCTTTTCCATCGGAGAAAGGCGTTGTACTTCTTGTCGCAATGCCAGTTCTATATCAACATCTCGGAACATTCTCTCAGATTTTTGGTCGTCCAAATGCTGCGGAGCTTGATCTAATGAAATCACTACAACTTTGGGCCTGTTCTTGGCAGCATAACGTATGGCGCGCCACTCCATTCGGCGGGTTATATAGCTTGTAAATTGACCTTTTATGGAACTTTCCTCATTCAGTTCCGCTGGATCAATTTGCTTCAGTAGAACTTCAAAGTCATTTTGAATCATAATGCATCCTCTCGATTTTTTATCTTTCAAATAAAAAACCGGGCGGAGCTCGCAGCGCAATTGAGCCGAAATGCCCTAGTATAAGGGGAAAAGGATTAGAAAATTGAAGCACGATCGGCACTCTCCCTTCAAAAGGTAAGAGAACACGTCGTTTGAAATTTTCCGGCTTTTTTCGCCCCTACAAGATATTTATGATTTGTTTTAGAATATAGGTGTCAATTAAAAATGCTCCCTGCATGGAGCACAGTCTTTTTCATCGTGTCGTCATGCAAGGAGTATTGCTATTGAATAAATTGGTTTTGAAATGGCATGGAATAGCTGTTGAGTGGAGTGAGGTTATTGTGACCAGCTCCCACTAGCTTCCACGTTGTTCTTTTTGATAGGTGGTTGGCGATACGCCATAGTATTTTTTGAAAACAGAAATAAAATGTTTCGTGGATACAAATCCGAGTTTTTCGCCGATTTCGTATATTTTGGTTTCGGGTGAATCCTTCAGGTAAGCGGCTGCACGTTCCATGCGAATCTGCATAAGGTATTTGCTATACGAGATTCCTAGCTGCTTATGGAAAAGATTACTTAAATAGCTACTGTTTACGTTGCAGTAATCAGCCACTTCGGACAAAGAGATACTTTCGCAGAAGTGCTGGTTAATATACTCTTTTGCCATTTTTATGACGGGCATTGTATCCTGCGTAATCGTCTGCTCTTTTCCCAAAAGGCAAAAAACAGACTGATATACAGCATAAGAAAAGTTGGCATCAGAAACGCCACCGGCGCAAGAAGTACAAAAATCCGTTAGCTCTTTCCAAGCGGATGTCAAAAGTGCATCCTCAATAAGGAAACGGTCAGTAATGTTCTGAATCATATAACAACCCGTTTCCCAGAGTGCTGCGGAATTCTTGTGCGGAACCAGACTGCACAACTGGTCAATGTCTGTACGCAGAGTCGTATCGTTGGAAGCAGCAAAATCAGAAAGAATCTTTTTATTTGCCCTTTCAAATTCGATAAGTTGCTGCTGATATTCGCTTAGTAGCGCGTAAGAATACAGCTCGTTCGATGTGAACAGCGGCAGCGAACGCAAACCGGCAATACTTGCAAGAGAATAGGATAAATCCATGCTGTCATCAACTATGCGTCCGGCAAATAAATTTGCATCCTGCGCAAAGCGGAACGATGCCGAAAAATCACTCTGAAATTCATTGAGATCTTCAATAAGGTTCGCTTTGGTCTCGCCTTCTGCCACAATATAAGTGTCACCATTATTCCCGAAGAAAGGTGTCCAGTTGTATTTTTTACACAAAGAAACAGCTGCGAGGTTCAGACGATAATTGCGAGAGTGGGCCTCCGTAGGAAGAACGGCATTGTCGCGGGCAATAGGTAACAATGCAGCTTGTATGACACAAGCATATGGGAGCATAGGTGCGGTATCCGTGCCGGAAAAGACTTTGTAACCCTGATAGATTCCATCGCTGTCATCCTCCAGTATGGCACGGAACAGCATAGCGCGAGGGTTGGCGCGCTCATCCTCGATGGGGTTGGCGAGCAGTGTGGGCGTATGTTTTTGCAGGCGCTTGCTGATGTCGTCCAGTAGCTTGATGAGATCATCATCAACCAAGGGCTTCAAAAGGTAATCCTTTACTCCATACTGGATAGCTTTTCTGGCATAAGCAAAGTCGTTGAAACCAGAAATGATGATGACAACAGTGTCAGGATAATTTTCTTGGATGAACTTTGCAAGGCTTAACCCGTCCATGCCGGGCATCTTAATGTCTGTGATAACAACATCGTAAGCAGCCTGTTTCAAATATTCGATTGCTTCAATTCCATCCTGCGCTGTGTTAGGAACATCAAAGCACGTTGAATGTTTGGGGATACTTTTTGAAAGCCACGTTCGCATGAGTGGCTCGTCATCAACAACAAGGATATGGTTCATTGAGTTACCTCATTCTTTGTAAAGGGAAGGCTGATAGAGACAGTTGTACCACTGTCAGAGGAAAGAATGTCCAGCGAGGCAGAGTTTCCATATTTTAACCGCAGCCGTTTGGCAATATTGACTAAGCCGATGTTGCCTACATGAGCCGGTTCAGTTTCATCGTGGCTGGGGGTACTGATACGTTGCTGCAAAGACTCCAGCGTCTCCGGCTTAATGCCAGGACCGTTATCAGACACTTGGATAGAGTAACGGTCCTGACTTACACAGGAAACGATGTGGATTACAGTTTGCCCACGATTTTGTTCGCAGGCGTATTTGATTGCGTTTTCAATCAAGGGCTGTATGGTAAGTGATGGGATTTGTTCGCTATATAGTTCGGCAGAAACAGAAATGTCATATTGCAATCGATCCTGATAGCGTAGTTGTACGAGTTTTAAGTACGCTTGGCAAATGTCAAGCTCCTTTTGCAACGAAATGTCCTTGGAAACATTCATAACGCCGCCTAAAAATGCAGAAAAGGACTCGATGGCTCTAATTGCAGTATCATATTCTTCACATTTGATGAGGAGGCTGATTGTGTTCAGGGTGTTATACAAGAAATGCGGACGAATTTGGCTGCACAAAGAATTGTACTGCGCTTCTTTTGCTAGATATTGCGCCTGATAGATTTCTTTTGCCAATTGTGCATTTCGATCAATGACATTTTGCAATGCCTCTGTCATTTGGTTGAAGGATTCAGCCAAGTAGCCGATTTCGTCGTTTGTTGTGACATGAGCTTTTACGGTTAAATCGCCGTCCTCAACATGGTGCATGAGGGCAACGATCTCAAACAGCTGCTGTGTGAATTTCTGAATGATGATGTAGAAGCCAATATCAGCAAGCATGATGCAGAATATCGCCAATGCAATGCTCTTCATAAGATTGGAGCGCAGCGGAGCCATCAATGTGCGGTAAGAGTGCAACGCCACAATGTTAATGCTGTAATTGGAGAGCGACAGCACATTTACCAGATATTTTTGGCCATTCAGTGTAATGGTTCCAGATTGCCCGATTTTATTTCCATCGGCCATTGTGTCTTCCAAACCGCTGGGAATAGGCGCAGAGCGATACAACACCTGATTCTGCGAGTTTACAATTAAAAGCAGACCTCCTGCATTTAGATTGATTTTATTGCAAATTTTACTGATACCGGAATAATCCGCATCGACTTTTACAACGCCGATGGTTTTGCTGTTATCGTTTTTGCTTCTGAGCTGGCGAACGACTGAAAATACGGTGGTTGGCTTTTCACCGTACACTCTTTCCATGTGCGGCTCAATAAACAAAGGTTTGGTGGTTTCTTTTGCTTCGTTATACCAAGAGCTTTCAGCATAAGTGGCAAGGTCTGGCATGTCGTTCGGGGTGCGCGTATAGCTGTAAAGCGAATCATCGTTTGCTATGTATACACGAAGAATTTCACTTCGCGGAAGAGTCATAACCGAGGAAAGAAATCCTTCTACGATGCGCTTGGAATTTAGTTTGTCGCGGGAATTCGTTGGTGAATACTCTAATTGAGAAAGAACTTCATCATTATAATAAGGGGTGAGCGTAAGGCGATACAACTCGTCCATATAAGTACTGACGTTGGTTCCGGCCTGCTCTATTGTTTGTTGGGTTTGGGTAATCGTCTGTTCTTGTAATTGTTGTGCATTCCAACGGTAGGTAAGGTAGGTAATCGCCAAAATGACGGCGAGGTTTACAATACTGATGGCAATGACCAACCGGGTCTTAAAAGATTTTTTCGATTTGTAAGGGGTCAATTTCGGCACCCTCCTTCCATAATAATTATAAACTCATGAGGACATAATGTGCAATGGGAAAAGCCAAATTCCCAAAAAAGAGAAACCTTTATCTAAAATTTTGGGTATTTATTACAATTACGACTGTGGTACAATAGAGACATAAGGAAGGCGCGCTTCCAAATGATTTTCCGAATTTCAAACCGATCAATTTGAAATTCAAATCACATAAGGAAGGAAGAATACTATGAAACTTCGTAAGTTCGCTGCAATGACGATGGCAGTGGCAATGCTCGGCGGCACGTTGGCCGGTTGCGGCGGCGCAGCCAGCAGCACGGCATCCAGCAGTGCAGATTCTACCCCAGCTGAAAGCACCTCTACGGCAGAAAGCACCGAAACCTCCGGTGAAAAAGTAAATATCAAGCTCTTTACCGGCAAAATCGAAACTATCGATGTGATGAACGAAATCATCGATGAGTTCAACGCTTCTCAGGATCATATCGTTGTTGAGCAAGAATATCAGAAAGATGCCAGCAACGTCATCAAGATCAAATTCGCCTCCAACGAAGTACCTGACATCATGACCACCTACGAACAGGGCTTTGTCGATGAAGGCAAGTACATGGACATCTCGGACTTGAACGAGTTCTGGGATCGTATGTCCCCGGATATGAAGGCCGCTTGCACGGATGTAAGCTCTGGCAATGTCTATCGTATCTGCACGAACATGACGATGGCCGGTTTCTTCTACAACAAGGATATTTTGAGCGAAGCTGGTTATACCGAGTTCCCGACCGAATGGGCAGACTTTGAAACCATGCTGGAGACCATCAAGGAGAAAGAACCTGATGTTACTCCGTGGTTCATCTTCGGTAGTGAGGCTTGGCACCTTGGCCACCTGATTGAGTTCCTGCCTCATGGTTACATCAAGTCCACGCTGGGCGCTGTTGACGCTAAGAAGGCTTTCTTGGCCAACGATCAGGACAAGCTCCAGTTTGCAGCAGCAGATGGTCCGATGGCTGTTTTTGGTGAGGATCTGGTCGATCTCCAGAATAAGGGCCTCATCAACGCTGACGTGCTGACTGCCACGAACGACAACTGCGTACAGGACTTCGCAAACGGCAAGGTCGCCATGTTCAGCAATGGTATGTGGGCGCTGTCCAGCGTTCTTGAAGCCAACCCCGATATGGCAGATAAGATCGGTTTCGCACCGTATCCCGCTTATATGCCCAACTCCAAGCCTGTTGTTCTGAGCGCTGAAGATTCCGGCTACTGCATTTCTGCAACGACCGAGCACAAAGAAGAGTGCATCGAGTTCCTGAACTTCCTGTTTAGCCCTGAAAATCAGAAGAAGTACAGCGAAGTTGCCAAGGCTCCCAGCGCATTTACCGATGTTGATGCTGAGTGGGCACCTGAAAACGTCGTGAAGGAAGTCAATGCTGCCCTGAAGAGCGCTGCCAATATCGGCTTCACCAATGAGAAGCCCGCCGGTTTCTCTGGTGACGATGCAGGTCGTATGGTGCAGGAACTGCTGGCTGGTCAGTATACTCCTACCGAGTTTGCCGAGGCTTATGAAAAAGCCTGGACGGATGGTATGGCATCTTAAAACGACTCTTTTCTCCTTCTAAGTCGTGCGTATCAAATCTCAATAGGTGACATACAAGCAGAGGCGCACCGCATAATCCACGGTGCGCCTCTTACTTGTAAATGCAGGTGTATTACATGAAAAATAGAAAAATCGGTTTACATACATTTATGGCTGTACCCGCTTTTGCTTTGTATTGCCTTTTCTTTATTTATCCGTTGACAAAAGGCATTGGCATGAGCCTGACAAACTGGAATGGCTACGGGCAAGCTGAATTTATAGGTCTGAAAAACTTTGTTGACTTTTTCAAGGATAGCCGTGCTATTTCGGATATAAAGACGACCGTTCTGTTCGCGTTAGGCAGTGCGCCGCTACTTAATATTGTCGGCTTGCTGTATGCTCTTCTGATGAACAGTAAGTTCAAAGGAAAATCCGTTGCAAGAGCCTGCATTTACATGCCCGCTATCATCAGCCCCCTGATTATGGGTTATATTTGGTATCTGCTTCTCCAGCCGGGGCGCGGCGTCATTTTCAATTTGCTGAATCAGATGGGGCATCCCGAATGGTTCCCCAACTGGATGAGCAGCTATACTTCAGAAATCGTTGTGCTTGTTCTCGTGAATGTTTGGCAGTATGCTGGCATGACGATGATTATCTATTTGGCAGGCTTGCAGAACATCTCGCAAGATTTGTACGATGCAGCAATGATTGATGGTGCTACTGGCTGGCAGAGCTTCCGTTTTATTACGTTGCCGCTGCTGGTTCCTTCCATTCGTATCAATGTGGTTACCAACATCATCGGTTCGCTCTCCGTGTTCGACATTGTGATGTCGCTGACGAGTGGCGGTCCCGGTTATCAGACGGAAACATTAAGTATTTACATTATGCGTATGTGCTACGGCAGCAAAACAGGCTATTCTACGGCAGTTGCTATGATTATGTTCTTGATCGTTCTGATTCCTGTTTTGATTTCGTTGCGCCTGACACGCACGAAAGATTGATAACTGGTGGTGGCTAAAATGAAATCGAAAGCAACTTTCCCGCGCTATTTGGCGATTATTCTGATTTGTCTGCTCTGCCTTTGCCCATTCGTAGTGCTGCTGATTTTGTCTCTGAACGAACCCGGCAGCAACATGTACGATGGCAATGTTCTGATCCCGGATTTCTATTTCGGAAACTATGCAGAGGGATGGGCTAAATCCAATATTGGCCGAGCTATGATCAACTCTGGTATCATTACCTTGACCGCATTGCTGCTGATTGTTTTCCTTGGAGCAATGGCCGGTTATGCTGTTGCCAGATACCCGAACAAATTCAACCGTATGGTGTTCAACATTATGCTTTGTTGCATGATGATTCCCGGCATTATCAATACGGTGCCGCTTTATACTTTGATGATTAAAATCAAAGCGGTAAATACCTTATGGGGCATGGCTTGTGTTTGTGCGACACTCGCATTGCCGCAGGCGGTCTTTGTGTTCTCCGGTTTTATCCGTGCTTTGCCGAGAGAGCTTGAAGAAGCAGCCGTTATTGATGGCTGTACGCCTTTTATGGCATTTTGGCGTATTGTTTTTCCGCTGCTGATGCCCTCCATTTCTGCGGTTGTCATCTTGAATGGCTTTGGCATCTGGAATAACTACTCGCAGGCGGTCTTTTTCCTGCAAAGCAGTGCAAAGCATAATGTGCCGCAGGCACTGTCCGTCTATTTCCAGCAGTTCGCAGGAGCCAAATGGAATCTGATGGCAGCTACGGCGGTCATTGCCATTGTGCCGGTCGTTGTGATTTTCCTTATTTTCCAGAAGAGCCTAATGAAGGGTCTTACGGAAGGTGCGATTAAGGGGTAAGGAGTTACAGAATGGACATTTATCCGTCAAAAGCACAGTTTAGTACAAATGAAACTGTAACCCTTTGCCTTATCTGTGATGATGTACTGCCCATCTCTGTCCATATCCGGGTACTGCTCCTCTCCAAAACGGTATGGGAGCAAAACATTGTATTGACCGAGAGCAAAACAACGGTATCCATAGGCGCTTTCTCTGCTACTTTTGCAGGATATGGCGTAAATGTCTATCAGCAGAATGATTTGGAAAAACCAATTTTGCAGACCGCCTTTGATGTTGCAGAATCTCCTAGAAAACTTTTGCGGTATGGATTCTTAAGCGACTTCACAGAAAAAGACCGAGACAATGGTGCATTGGAATGGCTGTTAAAATGCCACATCAATCTAATACAGTTCTATGACTGGTCTTACCGCCACGATTCTTTTGTGGCTCCGCAAGAAGATTACCATGATATGATGGGCAAGGAAATCTCCGGCAGTACAGTTAAAGCAAAAATCGCAAAGGCAAAAGCGCTGGGGATGCACCCAACCGCATACGGTGCTGTGTACGCCGCCAGCAAACCATTTTTTGAAAAGCATCCGACATGGGCGTTTTACAATTCCTGTCAGGAACCGTTTGTATTTATTGATGTGTTCTATATCATGAATATTGCGGAGGGCTCGCCTTGGAGGAAACATCTTTTTGAAGAATACCAAAGTGCAATTAGCATGATGGGATTTTCCGGCATCCACATGGACACCTATGGATTCCCCAAAACAGCATATTCTCATCTGGACGCAATCCCCAAGCGAATCAAATTGGAAAATGAACTTCCCACGCTCATTGATGAAACACGCGAAAATGTACATGGTGAAGAAGAACCCTATTTGATTTTCAACAATGTCGGAGCATGGCCTGTCCAGAGAACTGCGGATAGAAAGCAAGATGCCGTCTATATTGAGGTGTGGCCTCCTTACGAACGGTATGCAAGCATCGCGCAGCTTATCCGGGATGCAAGAACTTATGCCAAAGATGATAAGAGCATTATTTTGGCAGCCTATCTGAAACCATTCCGGGAAGGCAAACGTGAAAAAGCACTCCCCGCAGCCAAGTTACTGATGGGAAGCATTGTCTCAAATGGTGCCACACATCTTTTGACCGGCGAAAACCAAACAGCTCTGACACAAGGGTACTACAGCGATTACACAAAGTTCAGCGATTTCGAAGCCGAAGCAATTAGACGATACTACGACTATATGATTCGGTATGAGAATTTGTTCTTTGATCCCGAATTGCAGGACGTGACGATGACCCATACCGGGTGGGATAACTATGAGTATCAATGCACCAGCCATAAGGTGAGTTCCTACGGTGAAGCAGGGAAAATCTGGATGATTCTCCGTGAAAGAGATTATCGCAAGTGCATCTATTTACTCAACCTGTGCGGCCAAAGCGAGGATTACTGGAACGAGGGTAAAGAAGAACCAAACATCCAAAAGGATATAAAGTTTACCGTGCAGGTTGATGCCCCGGTTGAAAAGATTTGCTTCAGCACTCCCGACGGGGAAAACATGGACGCAATAGAGCTTTCGTTTACAGAAAGAGCAACAAAAACCGGAAAATTTATTGACTTTACTGTACCAAGCCTGAACTATTGGACAACCATTTGGATCGACACAAAAGAGGAGTGAGCAACTATGGCAACCGCAAAAAGTCCGTGGTGGAAAAGTGCGGTAATCTATCAAATCTATCCACGCAGTTTCCAAGACAGCAACGGCGATGGAATCGGCGATTTGCAGGGCATTACCAGTCGCCTAGACTATTTAGCCGATTTGGGAATCGACGCCATTTGGCTCAGCCCGGTCTACCGTTCACCGCAAGATGATAATGGCTATGATATTTCAGATTACTGTGATATTGACCCTATGTTTGGAACGCTGGCCGATATGGATACGCTGATTGGTGAAGCAAGGAAGCGGAATATCCGTATCATTATGGATTTGGTATTGAACCATTCCTCGGATGAGCATCCTTGGTTTCTGGAAGCAAAGAAAAGCAGAGACAATCCTTTCCATGATTACTATGTCTGGCGGGACGGAAACGAAGATGTGCCGCCAAACGACATGAAAGCCTGCTTCGGTGGTTCTGCATGGACTTGGGTGCCGGATGTACAGCAATACTATTTCCACCAGTTTTCCGTAAAGCAGCCTGATTTGAATTGGGATAATCCGAAAGTTCGAGAGGAAATCTATAAAATTATCAATTTCTGGATTGAACGTGGTGTCGGTGGCTTCCGGCTGGACGTGATTGATCAGATTGCAAAAGAACCTGATTTGAAGATCACGAATAATGGTCCTATGCTGCACGCCTACATCCGGGAGATGAACCGCCATACTTTCGGTGGAACCGACCTTGTGACGGTGGGTGAAGCGTGGGGAGCCAATGTGGATAACGCGAAAATCTACAGCGACCCCAGTGGCCGGGAATTTTCTATGGTTTTCCAATTTGAGCACATTGGTTTGGATCAGATCCCCGGAAAAGAAAAATGGGATTTGGAACCGCTTGACTGGATGGAGCTAAAGAAGGTCCTTAGTAAATGGCAAACTGGGCTGCATGGTTGCGGCTGGAACAGCCTGTTTTGGAACAACCACGACCTTCCGCGAATCGTATCCCGCTGGGGTGACGATGGAAAATACCGCGTAGAATCTGCAAAGATGTTCGCTACCTTGCTGCACGGTATGCAGGGAACGCCCTACATCTATCAGGGCGAAGAACTTGGCATGACCAATGCGCCGTATGATATATCGGATTATCGTGATATTGAAACGCTGCACATTTACCGTGATAGACTGGCGGAAGGCTATGCAGAGGAAGATGTCATGCGTTCTATTCACGCCAAGGGGCGTGACAACGCCAGAACTCCCATGCAGTGGGATGGCAGTAAAAATGCTGGTTTCACTGTAGGCGAGCCATGGCTAAAAGTAAATCCGAACTATCTGCAAATCAATGCCGCAGGAGAGTGTAATACCGCAGATTCCGTATTTGCCTATTACAAAGCCCTCATTGCCCTTCGTAAAAAGTATCCTATTTTTGCCGAGGGTGATTATCAACTTCTTATGGGGAATGACCCGGATGTATTTGCTTATAAGAGAACATGGAAAGATCAGACACTTTATGTTATCTGCAATTTCCGTGCAAAGGAATTGAATGAGGTGATTCCTGAAGAATATAGAAAAGGAGCATTGCTGATTAGCAATTATGCAGAGCAAGGTTCCAGCTTGAAACCATACGAGGCTAGAATTTATTTAGAGCAGCGTAATTAAAACGCATCGGATTTCCAATAAGTCACAGACCACACTTACGGGTTCACCGGTGAAAAGGAATACGGTGTAGAAAAATCGCGTTAGTTTTCGGCCCGACAGCTTACTCGGCTGCCGGGCCTTTTTGCTGCATCGTTGTGAAAGATTGACGAAAATTTCAAGCAGTTACCCTCGCGCGTTTCATTTTGGAAATAAAAGTTTTGCGGATATAAACCGCAAAACTTTATAAAATTATGCGGAGTTGCGGATTGATAATAGAGCCAAGTATACCTTGTATTTATTTCTAATACGCAAGGCACAGGAAAACTTGTTGATGAATTACACAGCATTCTGTGATATAATGACATTACAATAAAAGGAATGATGCACAGCTGACACCCGGTGATGGGGCGGCAGAGCAAAAGTGGAACAGGAGAATGACGCAATGGCCAACAAACTGGAACTGACTTGGTACGGCAAGGATGAACCGATTCGTGTGGAGCCGCGCCTGCTGATTGAGAATAAGGCACTTTCCAACACAGCCAATGACCCGGACACGCAGAATATGCTAATCCACGGGGATAATCTTTTGGCACTGAAAGCGCTGGAAAACAAGTTTGCAGGGCAGGTCAAGTGTATCTATATTGACCCGCCATTTAATACGGGACAGGCGTTCGAAAACTATGATGATAACCTTGAAATGTCGATATGGCTTGGTTTAATGAGGAGCAGATTACAGATAATTCACAAGCTGCTTAAAGATGATGGAACATTGTTTGTTCACATTGATGATCAGAATCTCCCTTATTTAACACTTCTGTTGGACGAAATATTTGGAAAGCAAAATCGGCTTTATTTGATAACTTTTAAGCAAGGGGCGGCTACTGGACATAAAGCGATTAATCCCGGATGCGTTACTACAACAAATTTTATTCTGATGTATTCTAAAGTGAAGGCATCTTGGAATCCCCATCGCGTTTACACCAAGCGTGGTCGCGACGATAGATATACGAAATTTATTACGAATATCAATGATAAATATAATGAATGGAATATTATCACACTAACAGAAGCATATGCGAATGCAAATGAAGTAGATGTTTCCACAGCTCGCAAGAGGATAAAAGATAATCCTGCCTTGATGGAGCAATTCGTTATTAGCAATGCCAATTCAGTGATTCGTACTGCTAGACCAGACATGAAAAGTGTTGGAAAAGAAATACAATCAATGATATTGGCTTCAAAAGACAAACCTAATGAAATATTGTATTTGCACCGCGAAGGAAACCCCGATATGTATTTCATAAATGGGGAACGGATTCTATTCTATAAAGATAAGCTCAAACGCATTGATGGAGAGCTGGTATCGGCAGAACCACTTACGACATTATGGGATGATATCCTTTCTAATAATCTACACAAAGAAGGTAATGTCTCTTTCCCCAAAGGAAAAAAACCAGAGTATTTGATTAAGCGAGTTCTGGAAATCGCAACAGATGAGGGGGATCTTGTGTTGGACTCCTTCTTGGGTTCCGGAACCACCATTGCAGTTGCACACAAAATGAAACGTCAATGGATTGGTATTGAAATGGGAGAGCAAGCTTATACTCATTGCAAGCCAAGAGTTGATGAACTGATTGCAGGTAGTGATAAGTCTGGTATTACTAAAGCGGTTGATTGGCAGGGCGGCGGTGGATACCGCTTCTACGAAGTTGCCCCCACACTGATCAATAAAGACCCCTTTGATGAGTATGTCATCAATGAGGAATATGACGCAGATATGCTGGCTGCTGCCGTTGCTCTGCATGAAGGGTTTCACTATCAGCCGGATAAAGAGCTGTTTTGGAAACAGTCCTTTGGCAATGAAAACAGCTATCTCTTTGTCACAACCCGCCACCTGAACAGTACTTATCTGGATTCCATTAAAAGCACAATGGAAGATGGCGAGTATCTTATCATTGCCTGCCGCTCCTTTGACCGTGGGCTGGACAAGGCATACAGCAATATATCCGTCAAGAAAATCCCGCAAATGCTGTTGGATCGCTGCGAATTCGGAAAAACAGACTATAATCTGAATATTGTTCACCCGCCTGTCTATGAGGAATGTGACGAGGAGGAGCAGGATGAGTAATGATTTTCCACTCTATACCACGGACTACATCAGCGGCGTTATGTCACTGCGGAAACCGCAGACTCAATCACTGAAAATACTGGAAGAAATTACGAACGCAGTACAACTGCGCAAGGGTATGAATCTGAAAGCGGCATTGGGGGCTGTCCATGCAATGTACCCCATCTGTTCTGATTTTGAACGTGACTTTATGTCGCTAACCTTTGCGCTGGCAACCGGTGTTGGCAAAACCCGTCTGATGGGCGCATTTATTGCCTATCTGTACACGCAGCACGGCATCAAGAACTTTTTTGTGGTAGCGCCCAACACTACAATTTATGAGAAGCTGAAAAAAGACATAAGCGCCAGCGGCAGCGCGAAGTATATCTTCAAGGGCTTGGGCTGCTTCAGCACACCTCCGCAGATTATTACAGATGACGATTACCGCGAGAAGAACCTCTCTATGTATGAATCCGATGTTCATGTTTTTGTGTATAACATCGACAAATTCAATAAAGAGGGCGCGAATATGAAAAAGGTGAACGAGTTGCTCGGTGACTCGTTCTATCAGACGTTGTCCAATTTGCCGGATTTGGTTATGATTATGGATGAATCTCATCATTACCGTGCAGAGAAAGGCGCACAGGCACTGAATGAGCTTCACCCATTACTGGGTCTTGAGTTGACGGCCACACCTTTGGTAACGAAGGGAAACAAGCAGGTACCGTTCAAAAATGTGGTATACGAATACCCGCTGTCCAAGGCCATCGAGGATGGGTATACCCGCACCCCTTATGCGGTGACGCGTTCGGATATTGATTTCTATAATTTTGGTGATGAACAACTTGATAAGATGATGCTGCTGGACGGCATTGCCTGCCATGAAAGCGCTAAGCGCAAGCTGGAGGTCTATGCCGCAAACCACGGAAAGCCCATTGTAAAGCCGTTTATGCTTGTGGTTTGCAAAGATACCGATCACGCGGCATGGGTCGAACAGTTTGTGAAATCCGATGAGTTCCGCGGCGGTGCTTATCGCAACAAAACAATTATTGTACACTCTAAACAAAAGGGTGCGGAGAGTGAAGCTAATACTCGATTGCTGCTGGACGTAGAAAACCCGGAAAATCCGGTGGAGATCGTAATCCACGTCAATATGCTGAAAGAAGGCTGGGATGTCAACAACCTCTATACAATCGTGCCGCTGCGCACGGCAGCGTCTAAAATCCTACGGGAACAGATGGTGGGTAGAGGATTGCGCCTGCCCTATGGTGAGCGTACTGGTGACAAGGACGTAGATGCTGTTATGCTGACAGCACACGACAAGTTTAACGACATACTGGCAGAGGCACAGCGCGGAGATTCAATCTTCAAAGCTGGAAATATTATTAAAGCAGAAGAAATCAAGGTTGAAAAAGTCGAATATACCCAGATGGTAATGGAGCTGGAACCTGACGAGGAACTAGAAAAAGCTTACGAACATACACAGATAAAAAGGACAGAGGAAACAGATGCTCTGTTCAAAAAGTCAGCAGATCTTATCCGCGCAGAGGTCATCCATACGATACAGCATACACCTGCACATACTGTTACACCCACACAAGCAAAAAAGATTGTGGAAGTAGTCAAACAAAAAGTTGCCCAAGACAAGGATCTCGGTCAGACGTTCAAAGAAAACGAAAATCCACTTGGCGCATGGCTTCTTTATCAAACTGAGGAAGTGCATCGTGCAGCCATAAATAAGTTTATTCCTATTCCCCGGATTACTGTTACGGATGTGGGGGTTGAAGAATATGTGTTTGTGGATTTTGATTTGGATATGACCGATTTTACCCATGTTCCAATCAAAAATGAACTACTTGTGCAAAATTTGGAAGATATGCAGGATCGTCAGCGCATCAAGGGGGATGCTATTGACTTTGAGGGATATAACCCTAAGAAAGTTATCTTAGAGCAACTGCGCCAGAAGCCGGAAATTGACTACGAAAAATGCTCCAAGCTGTTGTTCAAGTTAATTACACAGGTTTGCGACCATTATGAGGAGCTGTACGGCATCAACGGAATGCAGAACATCACAATGATGTACAAGCGCGATATTGGCGACAAAATTTATAAGCAAATGCTCAAGCATTTCTATTGTGAAAACGGATTCTTACGGGAAGAAGTGGTCGGAACACAAGATTACAACTTGCAGCAATCTTATAGTTTTTCTGAGAAAGTCAACCTATATGGCACTTATACAGGGAATATTCAATCCGTTCTATTTGATGGAATCAAACGCGGCGTCTTTAGCTCTGCTAAGTTTGACAGCTACCCTGAACTGGTACTTGCGCGGGTATTGGAAACAGACCCTGATGTACAGAACTGGCTGCGCCCGGCACCGCAGGAGTTCAATATCACCTACAATCACGGACACAGCTATGAGCCGGACTTTGTTGTGGAAACGGAAAAGACAATTTACCTTGTAGAAGTTAAGGGTGAGGACAAACTCAACGACCCAGATGTCATCGCAAAGAAAAAACGCGGTGTCCAATATTGTGAGGTTGCCTCCCGTTGGGGTAAGGCAAACAGCTATAAAGAATGGAGCTATCTGTTTATACCTTCCAAGCAGGTCATGCCCAATTCGTCTTTCTTGCAGTTAGCCAAACGCTTTGTGGAAAATAAGGAAGCATAAAAACTCTTTGTAAAGAAACTTATCACGAATACTGGATTGAAACTCTATTTTGACAGCAAGTAATGCGAAAGAGGTCTGATAATGAATCTTTATATCAGCGCAAACGACTATGATTATCACACGCTGGTGAAAGTATCTCAAATGACGGGCTTGTATGGCATTATTGGTTTTCACGAGGCTGGCGAGGGATATTTGCTGAGCTTCCCTGACAATGATAATACCAAAGCACAGATACATGATTTCAAAACGCGACTGAAAGATTTGGAAAATAATATCTGGATGCACTAACGTGGATCCAACTAGCAAAAACGCTGAATGCGATTTCACTGAAATTGTGTTCAGCGTTTTTGTTTTTTTGAGTTAAAAATCTAAAAATAGTGGTTGTGGAAAAAAATCAAGAGAACGTACTCTTATAGTATAGAGCAGCAACACTCTGGCAAGGAAGGCAAACCAGTATTTGTACATTTCCCTTATGAATTTGCCCCTTGTACAATGAAAGAACAAGGAGGCGTTCGAAATGACAGACTATATTGGAAATTACAAGAATCGACCGCGCAGGGTGGTGTTTTATGGCCGCGTTTCAACAGAACATGAGGAACAGCTATCTGCGCTGGGAAATCAGATGGAATGGTATACAGACCTTGCATTACGCAATCCAAACTGGACCGTTGTAGCGCAGTACATAGACGAAGGCATAACCGGTACCCAAATGAAGAAACGTCCATCATTTATGCGGATGATAGAGCACGCAAAGGAACACCGCTTTGACTTGATTGTCACCCGTGAATTGTCGAGGTTTGCGCGTAACACGGTGGATGCGTTGAATGCTACGCGAGAACTGAAGCAATACGGCGTGGAAGTCTATTTTGTAAATGATGGCATCTGGACAATGGACGGTGATGGAGAAGTTCGCTTGACCATTATGGCGAGCATTGCCCAAGATGAAAGCCGCAAGACCAGTGAGCGCGTAAAAGCTGGACAGAAGATGAGCCGTGAGAAAGGTGTACTCTATGGCAGCGGTAATATTATCGGTTATGACCGTGTGGATGGAACTTATGTAATCAATGAGGAACAGGCGGCAACGGTGCGCAGAATCTTTAATCTGTACGCCGAGGGGCACGGAGAAACGACTGTTGCCAAAATACTTATAGAAGAAAACCGCAAGGATGGCGGTGGTGGCCTGAGCTGGACGGCGAGCAAGGTATCACGGGTACTCCGCAAGCCCACTTACAAGGGCTATATGACCTATAATAAATCCCATATTGATGACTTCCTCAGCCATAACCGCATCAATCACAGCGAGGAGGACTTTGTTCTTGTAAAGGGAAACTTTGAGCCAATCGTCTCAGAGGAGCTATGGGAAACCTGCAATCAGATCCGTAGCAAGCGGGCCGAATTTGTAAAAGGAAAAGATGGTCGCGCCCATAAGTTTGGTGTATCCTTTCCGCAGAATAAGTGGACTAAAATACTGTTTTGTGATTGTGGAAAGCGATTTCAAATCGAAGGCTATGATAAAACAGCCAATGGTGGAAAAAATATGCGGCTTATCTGCGCACGGTCGAAAATGTTCAAAAAGAAAGATGCCGACAGAGCGCTGAACGGTGTTCCTTGCCCTGCACCATATGCATCAGAATGGAAACTGGAATTGATGGCAAGAGAAGTGTTCCGTACAGTTTGGAAAGAAAATGCCGAGGATATACTGGGTCTTTTGCGGATGTTGGATGCAAATCTGAACACTACCGGCACACCGAATGATGTGAACCAGCTGGAAAACAAGCTCTCTGCGCTGAATGAGGAATTAGACGATCTTGTCAGCCAACGGGCAAGCCGAAGCATAACTATGGATGATTTTTTAACCAGAAGTACGGAAATCAACAATCAAATTATAAATGTTGAAGGCTTACTGCAAAGTTCCATACAGGAACAGCGTCCTAAAGCAAGGTTGGATATGCACAGCATCGAGGCTGCGCTCAGCGATGATGCTTCTTTTCCTGATGGTAAAATAGAGCCGGGATTTCTGGACAGGTATGCCGACCGGATTGTAAAAAGCAATAACCGCTATATTTGGATGTTGCAGTTGATGAACGTGCAGCAGATCATGCCTGTCCAATCGGAAAAGCAACCGATAGCGATGGTCACCTATAAAAGCGGTGTTCCCTATGATATTGAGCAAGAGCAAATCGGCAAGCAGGATAAAGAAAGTGCTGGACCCGATTGCGCGACAATATGTCGTCCACAGGATTTCTTTTTGAACATGAATCGCACCAAAAGAAAACGCAAACTGTTGGAATGGATGGAAAGCTGTAAAGAAAATCAGGTGAGTGTGCTGGATGAAAAGATGCCGCTTTTGAGCTTTGCAGTTGACTTTGCGACAGCCTACGAATATCAGAAAGCGCGTGGGATTAAGATTCACCCCGGTTTGTGGAAAGATATGCGTGTGGATATATTTCTGGTAAAAAAAGAAAATTGAAAAAATTGCGGAAAAAATCCAGTTCGCTGTTCTCTTATGTATTAGGAGGTTCCAAACCTCCGAAAAAGTGAATAGCGTCCTCTGCTGTACCGCATTGGGGAAGCAGCGCCATGACCGGATCCCGCGAGCGTGCCAAGATGCGAGAAAACATATCGCATAGCTGCAAAGCGATGCGAGGCAAAGCGCCGGGAAGGGTTGCCTGTCTGGAATTTGCAGAGGGAGAGAAACGCACAGCTATAACGACAGATCGTGCCGTGGAGGAAATACTTCCACGGCATTATTGTGTCGTTATGGAATGACGCTAGATTTGCTATTTGAATCAGTAAATGGTAATATTATAATTCAGATGAGGAATAGACCGTGATGGCAACTATTCGGGAATTCCGAATGGTTCAAACAGATGACATCTGACAGGTTCATCGAAGGGAAATTATCGCAATTTGTGGCTTATTGCGCCTTTCGAGTTTTATCTGCATATATTTTTGAAGATTATATGCAGAAAGCAGGATTCTATGTGGCAAAATTTAATCATCGTCATAGCAGATGAGGTGTCTGCGATGATAGATCATGCTATGAAAGAAATCCCTGCTGCGGCGCTTTTGTACTATTATAGGGAAATTTCCAACTTGCTATTTGTATCGATAAATGGTACTATATGACTATACTAATGTCATTTGAATGTTTAGAAATAAATGACTTCTGAAGGAGGCTTTGGCGAAATGGGAAGATTCGTGAATCCGGACAATAGTGCGTTTCAAGTTGCACTGAATTCAAAAATTTATGTGGATAAAACGGGTCTGCTGGAATATACCAACAGCGTTCTTGATACACCAGAAGCATACATCTGCAATAGCCGCCCCCGGAGATTTGGTAAGTCCTATACGGCTAATATGCTGGCAGCCTATTACAGCAAAGGCTGCGATTCAGAAAAGATGTTCGATGGGCTTACAATCGGCAAGAGTAGCGACTTCAAAAAGCATCTCAACAAGTATGATGTGATCCATATAGATGTACAATGGTTTTTGTCCAGCTGTGCAGACATCAAAAGTATTGTATCCTACATTACGCAATCAGTTTTGGAGGAACTAAAAGAGTACTACCCTGAAGTACTTCCTAACGAAGTGTTGACATTGGCGGACGCTTTGTCGCGCATCAGAAACTCGACCGGTCAGAAATTTATTGTGATTATTGATGAATGGGATATTCTGATCCGAGATGAAGCAACCAATAAAGCTGTTCAAGAAGAATATATCTATTTCCTGAGAGGCTTATTCAAAGGTACAGAGCCGACAAAATACATTCAGCTTGCATACCTCACCGGCATTCTGCCAATCAAAAAGGAAAAAACGCAGTCGGCCTTGAATAACTTCGATGAGTTTACCATGGTCAGTGCCAGCACGTTGGCACCTTTCATTGGCTTTACGGAAGAAGAAGTTAAGAATCTTTGCGAGGAGTACCACAAAGACTTTGACAAGGTAAAAAAGTGGTACGATGGTTACTTGCTGCGGGATTACCAAGTTTATAATCCCAGAGCTGTTGTCAGCGTTATGCTGAAGGGAGAGTTTAAGAGCTACTGGTCGGAAACGGCTTCCTATGAAGCAATCGTTCCCCTTATCAACATGAACTATGATGGGCTGAAAACGGCAATCATTGAAATGCTTTCCGGTGGGGAAGTTAAAGTAAACACGGCTACCTTCAAGAACGATACTGTTAATATCCAAAGCAAAGATGATGTTTTGACATATATGATCCATCTTGGCTACTTGGGATATGACCAGAACCGAAAAACAGCGTTCGTTCCGAATGAGGAAATCCGGCAGGAATTGACACTTGCGGTGGAAAGCAAGCATTGGAATGAGATGTTGCTGTTCCAGCAGGAGTCTGAGAAGTTGCTGGATGCGACATTGGATATGGATGGCGATGCAGTAGCCACTCAGGTTGAGAAAATCCATGACGACTATGTTTCTGCCATCCAATACAACAATGAAAACTCCTTGAGCAGCGTCTTGGCGATTGCATACCTGAGCGCTATGCAATATTACTTTAAGCCAGTTCGAGAGCTGCCCACAGGCAGGGGCTTCGCAGACTTCGTTTTCGTTCCAAAACCGGAGTACCGAAATGACTATCCGGCGCTTGTTGTGGAGTTGAAGTGGAACCAAACGGCGGAGACTGCGATGCAGCAGATTAAGGGAAAGAAATATCCGGATTCGCTGCGTGGCTATACAGGAAATCTTCTCTTGGTAGCTATCAACTATGACAAGAAAACGAAGAAACATCAGTGCCTTATTGAAAAAGTAGTATAAAGATCATGCCGTGGAAGGAACCTTCTTCCACGGCTTTTCTATACCATGATTGAGTCATTGACTTGTACATTTTGAAAATACTGAATGCAGTATTATACTGATGGGGAAGGAGGGAAAACCGATGCAATATGATAAAGCAGACCAGCAAAACTGCCCGCGCAGAGTCGTGTTCTATGGGCGCGTGTCCACGGAACTTGAGGCACAAATATCAGCACTGAAAAATCAAATGAACTGGTATCTGGAGCTTGCAGGACATCACCCGAACTGGACGGTGGTTGGACAATATGCTGATGAGGGAATCTCAGGAACAGGCATGAAAACCCGACCTTCCTTTATGAAGATGCTGCGAGATGCCCGAAAAAGGAAGTTTGATCTGATCGTGACCCGCGAGGTTTCCCGCTTTGCCCGAAACACAGTGGATACTTTGGTGACGACCCGTGAGCTGAAGCAATACGACGTTGAAGTATACTTCGTCAATGATGACATCTGGACGATGCGTGGAGATGGAGAGGTTCGCCTGACCATTATGGCAAGTCTTGCACAAGATGAAAGCCGTAAAATGAGTGAACGCACCAAGGCGGGCATTCAGACGTCACAGAAAAAGGGTACCTATGTTGCGGGACCGACACCGTTTGGATATAAGCGTGATAAAAAGGCTCATACGCTTGTGGTGCAGGAAAGTCAGGCAGAGACTGTCAGAAAAATTTTTGCTTGGTATGCTGATGGCATAAATGGCACCGAGATAGCCCAGACACTAACGCAAGAAGGCGCACCGAATAAATCCGGAATGCCACAATGGAGCGCGCGTCAGGTCCTCTCAATCACCAAGAATACGATTTATAAAGGGTATTTGACATACAACAAATCGCATATTGATGATTTCCTCAGCCATAAAAGCATCAAGAACAGCGAACAGGATTACATTCTGGTAAAAGGCAGCTTTGAGCCAATCGTTTCAGCGGACCTATGGGATAGATGCCAGCGCCGCAGACATACATGGCAGTCGTACAAAGACGGCAATATAACGCAGGCTTACTTGTATGGAAAGAGCGAACACGCCGACAAATGGGCTTGCCGCCTGTTTTGTGGCTGCGGAGCCAGAATGCGGGCGTTCCGCGCAGAGAAAGGCATTGTTCGATATATCTGTTATCAGCGGTCGCTGAGGAATGTAGCCCCCAAATGCAGCGCCCCCAATGTGCAAGCGTGGAAGCTCGAATTGATGGCGCGAGAAATCTACAAAAACGTTTGGCAGGATCACCGGCAGGATATTTTAGAAGAATACCAGCAGGAACAAGAAAACGGAGCTGCCAATAGTGAAAAGGTAGAGGAAGCACTCAGCTGGCAAGAGTCGTTCCCAAACGATGAAATCAGCCGGGAATTTCTTGACAGATTTGTGCCGAAAATCTTCTCCATCGATGGACAGAAATTCATCTGGGAATTAAATCTATTTCAAGAGTCATGCACTGTTCAATGCAATGTGCGTGGAACGTACAATTACCATTCGATTTCGGCGGAAAAAATCATGCCGGGAAAAACAAAAGCGAAGAAAGGGGATGGGGCCGTCAATAGGATACTTGAGGATGCAAACAGTACGCGCTTTTGGGTACATACCTATGATGACGACCCAATAAGCAGGCTGCCATCAAGGCGCCTCGCGGCTGATTTGCCAGCGAGTATAACCATTAAGTTGAATTACGAACAGGCTCACGCCTATCGAAATTCGCGTGGTTACGTACTTTGGCCGGGGAATTGGAAAGACCTGACAGTTAAGGTTCTTCTATAAATCCTATCAAGTCCCGAATTGCTTGTATCTGCAATTCGGGACTTTTTGTTTTATTTTGCCCCATTTTGTACATTTTCCTGAAAATGTACACGGTTTGATGAGTCAGACAAAAAAAGCGCACACCCCTCGGTGTGCGCTCGGATTTCACGTCTGCGTCGATTCCCGCAGGCTTACCTGGTAACCCAACTCCATGCGGGTTTCAACAGGCTGCCCCTGCAAGGCGCACAGCAGCTGCTGCGTTGCTTTTAAGCCAAGGATATCCGCATTAAACTGCACGGCGGAGATGGGCGGCACGGTATTGACCAGATTCTCATTATCATACAGCGACGCCAGCCGGATATCCTGCGGCACGCGCAGGTTCAGCTGCTTGAGCATATTCAGCGTCAGCTGTGCCAGCCGTTCGTCCATGCACAGGATGCAATCCGCCCCGCGCTCTACAGCCTACTGCACAGCCTCCATGCGCAAATCGTCGCTTTCCAGCTCCAAAAACAGCAGGTTCTCGTCAATTTTTTGCCCCATCTTGACATAAGCCTGCCGGAAGCCCTCCAATCGGGATTGGTTGACGGTGTACAGCATACTGCCGCCCAGCAGCGCGATATGCTTCATGCCCTTCATCAGCAGCAGACTGGTCATCTCACGGCAGCCGCCCACCTGGTCATGGTCAACGGAAAGTACCTGATCGTCCTCCGGCTGACCGATGGCGACAAACGGCACCTTGCGCGCCTTCAGCAGCGGGATCAAGGGGTCACGCTCCAGTGTGCGGGTCAAGATCAGACCATCGATTTTGCGGTTATCCAGCAGTCGCTCCACAGGACGGGTTTCGTTTTCGTCCACCAGCGTCAGCAGGACATCGTAGTCGGAATCCCCAGCAACCTGATAGACAGAGCGCATCACCTTGCGCAAAAAGGGCAGCTCAAAGTCGGAAAATTGCGTGGAAATCACCAGCGAAATATTGTAGGAGCAGCGCTTCACCAGCCCACGCGCCATCATACTGGGGGTATAGTTATGCTCTTTTACATAGTCCAGCACGCGCTGGCGGGTTGCTGCGCTGATGCGCCCGTTACCGGATATGGCACGGGACACGGTTGTCTTGGATACGCCAAGCGCCTGCGCGATTTGCGTGATATCGATCGGCTTGTCGTTCTTCGGCAAAGGTGGCATGGTTTCTCATCTCCGATATGTATTTACCATTATCATAATCGTTTTTTGCCGAATCGTCAATTATTTCTTGCGTAAAGCTTCCCCTTGCACAGCCCTCACACCGTTCGTCTGCACAGTTTTTTGCGTAATTTACGGCACAGGGTCTGTATCTCCTGCGCGGTTTCGGCGGTGCATGGATCGGGCGCAAACTGTGCCGCCTGTACGGCATCCAGCAGGTGCTGCACGGTTTCGCGGTCCGTCTGCGGGCAATGCGTTTGCAGAAATTCCGCAAATGCCGCTTCGTCAGAGGACACCTCCGCCGCCAGCCCGCAGCGTCGCATCTTGCGATGGAGCGCACAAAATTCTGCCTGTACGGTCTGCAAAGGTGTGCGCCTTGCACGGCGCAGAAGTGCCAAGGCCAAGACGAGCAGCAGCAAAACCGTAGGCAGCACCCACAAAAGCGGGACGCTTTGCGGCGTTTCGGCAGGGGAGTCGGCCTCCTGCCGTGCGAGCAGGGGTGTATCACTGTCTGCGGCATTTTGCCCTGCCTGTGCGGCATCGGCGGCAAGCTCGCCCTCGGTCAGTTCGGCTGTCATACCGGGGGTGACCTCCAGCGGCGTCCAGCCCTGCCCGGAAAGGTAAATCTCTGCCCAGGCGTGGGCGTTATCATCCTGCAAAACAGCACGGCAGCTGCCGTCGCCCGCAGCGGTAAACAGACTTTGCGGTGCGGCGTAGCCTACCACATATCGGGCGGGCAGCCCCACCATGCGGCACAGCAGCACCGCTGCAGAGGCAAACTGTGTGCTGCTGCCCGCGTGGCTCTCGCTCAGGAAATACAGCAGCGGGTCGGTGTCGTCGGGTGTCTCGGCGTCCGCGCTGTAACGGCAGTGCTCGTTCAGCCAGCTGCGCACCAGTGCGCGTCGGCCATCGATGTCATCATCCCTGAGTTTGCGCTCCTTCACCAGCGCAGCCAGTTCCTTGTCTATGGCATCGTACCCGGCACCGTCGGGCACATCCAGGCAGCGCGCACGAACATACGCGGCGTAGGCGCTTTCCAGACGGTCCAGCACCCCCGCGTCATCATCGTCACGGGCCGCCAGCAGCTCCTCTGCCTGTTTGCGCGGAAAATAGTAGAACATATCGTCCTGCACGGTCTGCCCCGCTATGGCTCCGTCGCCGTCCGGCGTGTAGTAGTCGTTAAAATATGCGTTGTACGGCGCAAACGTGTAGGCATCGTTTGCATGCAGACGCTGTACGGTCATTTGCTGCGGCTGTGCGCCGCTGTATGCCGCGCGCAAAAACGGCAGGTTCGCAATGGCAAGCCGCCCGTCGCCGTCGGTTTTCCAGTTTGCTGCGGCACTGTCGAAGGCAGCGGCATTCCCTGCCTGCCAGCTTGTGCCGTCATAGTCCACGCCGATAAACCCGCGCAGGTAGACGGTCTCCTCCGGCTTGGCATCGGTCGTGACCATTATATCCTCCAGCCCCGTCAGCGCCAGGCCGTCGCCCCGTGTCAGGCTGCCGTCCTCCACGCCGCCCGCAGCAGCGCTGACATGGAAATTCAGTGCCCCGCCGCTGATTTTCGGCAGCCACTCGATCGCCGCGCTCAGCCCGGCCGCGCAGACTTTGTCGGTCACAGGCTGCAGCGCGTTCAAGGGCAGCATCAGCACGGGGCGCAGTGCCAGGGCAGGCAAAAACAGCACCGCGCAAATGGCAGCCATGCCGACACCGGCCAGTCTTTGGTTTGTGCGGTGGGTCTGCAGGTTGGCGGCATAGACAGCGGAACCCTTGCCGCGCCACAGCCGTTTGCGCACCAGCGACCGCGCCGCCGCACAGCTTCCCAACCAGCCCGGCAAAAGCAGCAGCCAGCCCAAAACGGCACGGCCCGTCCCCGCCAACAGCGTGAACACCACGATCGGCAGAAGCACCGCCCCCAGCAGCAGCGCGTCGGTGTGGCGGGCTGTCAGCGTGGCCAAAAACATTGTAAACGGCACTGCCGTCAGCAACGCAAACAGGCCCATCTGCGCCGAAACCGGCGAGGCGGACACCACAAAATTTGCGTTGAAGCGTGTATTCAAGCACAGCCTGACGGCATCCGCGCACTGTGCCGCACCGGCCAAAAACGGCTGCTGCACGGCAAACAGCAGCACCAGATACCCCACGGCCAGCGCCAGTGCCGCGCCGTAACGGCCCGCCTTGGAAAGCGGGACGCGGTGCAGTGCCGGCCACGCCGCACACAGTGCCGCCACGCCAAGCCACACCCAAATCGGCAATGCCAGTGCAAACGCACCGTTCAGTGCCGTCAGCAAGCCCAAGGCCAGCAGTTCCGAAATCAGCAGATCCGCCGCCGTTTCCGCCATGGGGTGGGCAGCGGCCTTGGTGCGGGGCAGCAGCACACGGTCCACAAATACCAGCCCCGTAGCGGGGTCGGTGTCCTTGCGGCGGGTCAATCTGCGCAGCCGCTTTACGGCGGCCTGCCCAAAGTGCAACAACTGCTGCTGCGGCGCGTTGGCCCCCTCTGCCAAAACGCTGCCCGCAGGGTCAGCGCGGTAGGCTGCGCCCAACGGCTCGCGAACGGTCAACTCGCCCACGCGGGCGGTCAGTTTCCAGTGGATCAGCTTCGGTGAATCGCCTGCACGGTAGGGGCGCAGATCATAAACGCCGTCGGTCAAATCGCAGCCCGCCGCAGTCACTTTTTCGGCGCAGTTCTGCGGTTTTGTGCCTGCGCCGTCGTCCTCGCCCTCGGCGGGGGGCAGCACACACAGTTCTCTGCTTTGGGGCGGCACGGCGCAGTGCGCGGCAAACAGCCCCAACAGGTCGCGCACGGTGGCTTCCCGCACACGGAACCGCCACAGACCGCTTTTTGCTGCGCGCAGGGTCACGCGCAAATCGGCACACTGATGCGGGGCCAGCATCGCGCCGCAGGGCAGTTCAATGGCCGTTCCGCTTTCGGCGTCCACGGCCTGCAAAACGACACGCAGCTCCGGCACGGGCCGCCGCCCGTTGTTGTGCAGTTTCACCAGTACGGCAAAATCCTCGTCGGGGTGCACGGGGCGGGCAGGCAGCTGCAGCGTTACCGTCACATCCCTGCGCAGCGTGCGGACATACCACGCCAAAAAGCCGACCAGCAGCACCGCCAGTGCCGCCAAAAAGACCGCAAACGACGTGCGGCTGACCGCTGCCGCGGCAAACAGCACGGCCAGCAGCAGCGCGCAGCCCACCTTACCTGCCATGGAACGGTTTCTCCGGGCGGGGGCGCGGCACGGTGTGCAGAACATCGTCAAGGATATTCTGCACTGTATCGCCGCCGGTGCGGGCCTGCTCGGTCAGGCACAGACGGTGGCGGGCCGCATCGGCAAAAATCGCGGTAATATCCTGCGGGGCCACATAATTGCGCCCGCTCAGAAAAGCCGCCGCGCGCGCCATACCGGCCACTGCCAGCGACGCACGGGGCGAAAGCCCCAGCATCAGGCGGCTGTCCTGCCGCGTCGCGCGGGATAGCTCTACGATATACCGTCTGATTTCATCGCTCATATATACTTCGTCTACCTGCTGCTGCATAGCCAGCAGGTCGTTTTTGTCCATCACCGGCTGCACACGGTCCAGCAGGGCGCGGCGCGGCTGGCGGGACAAAATCTCCATTTCCGCCTCCGCATCGGGGTAGCCCATGACCACGCAGACCATAAAACGGTCCAGCTGGGATTCCGGCAGCATCTGCGTACCCACCGAGCCGACGGGGTTTTCCGTTGCAAAAACGGTAAACGGCTGCGGCAGAACGCGCGTCACGCCGTCCACCGTGACGGCGCTTTCCTCCATGACTTCCAGCAAGGCGGACTGGGTGCGGGCGCTGGTACGGTTGATTTCATCGGCCAAAAACAGGTTGCACATCACCGCGCCGGGGTGGTACACAAATTTGCCGGTTTCCTTTTGGTACAGCGAGAACCCCACAATGTCGGACGGCAGAACGTCGGGGGTAAACTGCACGCGGTTTTGGGTCAGGTCCATAGCGCGGGCAAACGCCTGTGCCAGCGTAGTTTTGCCCACGCCGGGGATATCCTCAATCAGCACATGGCCGCGGGCCAGTATCGCCATCATGATTTTCAGCACGACTTCCGGCTTGCCCAGCACCGCCTTGCTTACCTCGGCTGTAACGGCCAGCGCCTTTTCGTTGATATTCTGCATGGGTCAATCCTTTCTATGCCTGCGCCAAATCAGCATACAGCCGATCACGGCGGCAATCAGCAGGCATCCCGCCCACAGGGCGTTGTTTTCCAGCCAAATCATCCAGTTGGAGTACGCGCCGCCCGCGTTTTCGCCGCCGCCCTCGTGGGGCAGGGGAGTGATACTTTCGGGGGTGACTTCCTCCAGCGCGGAGGTACCGTCGGCCTCCACCGTCACTTGGCGCGGTGCGGCGTCCCAGGTTTCGTCACACTCGGCCAGGTCTGCCGCATGGGTGGCGGCCTCTGCGTCGGGGTCGCGCTCGGCTATCACCAGGTAGCGCTGGGTGTTTTGGGTGTAGGGGTGGCAGGTCGTCAGGGTAAGCAGGTCGCGGCCGGGCTGTATCAGCACGGCGTTTATGTCGTCCGGCTGTATAATTTTCAGCTCGCACACACGGTAAACCAGCGTGTCCCACGGCGTTGTCAGGGTAATTTTGTCGCTGATTTGTATCTGCTGCACGTTGCGCAGCATTTCCGCGCCGTAATAGCCGCGGTGGGCGGCAATGACGGTGTTGGTGTTTTCGCCGCCCAGCGGCATGGAGGTCTGCCCCAGCAGCGCGCCGCCGCGGGCCATGTTGGCCGCGTTGGCCCCCAGATAAACAGGCAGTTCCAAGTCCAGACGCGGTATCCACAGCGCGGCGATAACGTCGTCGGGCAAGCCGTAGCCCGTCAGGTCAAAGGCGGGGGTCTCGTAGGCAAAGGGGTCTTTCAGGCCGCTTTGGCCTTGGGCAAAAAGCTGTTGGTTGTAGGCCAGAAACGCGTCGTACAGTTCGGGGTAGGCGCGCGCGGGTTCGGCGGCGGAGGTTTCGGGCGCGGCGGGGGCGGCAGCTTCGGCGGCCTGCACAAATTTTTGCACGGTTTTTGTGCTTTTCTGCTCCGTCAGATATCGGCTGACCGTGGGCTGCAGCATCAGCCCAACGCCCAGCAAAATTGCCAGCCATGCAAAAATTTGCAGAAACAGGCGTTTCATCAGTCTTCCTCCTCACGCTTTTTGCAGCGGTGCAACAGCAGCAGCAACAGCAGCGCCTCGCCGCCGATAACCACACTGCCCGTCACGCTGATCCACGGCCAGGCGTCCACAATGCGCTTTACCACGTTGCCGGTATTCAGCTGTTGGTACTGCACGGTCTGCGGCGTGTCGGGCTGCTCGTCCTCTCCGGTATACGGCACACGGGCGCCGCGCACAAGCATACGGTGGGTGTTAATGGCATAGGGTGTGCAGGTGACCAGCGTGCAGTAGTCCCCGCCGGGGATAATTTCCAAATCCTCGGTGTTTTCCGGCTCCACGACCTTGACCTGGTCTACCTGATACGCCAGCACCTCGTCCATGATGTGGAGGTAAAAACGGTCGCCCTCGCCCAGCTTGTCCAGGTCGGTAAACAGTACCGCCTCGGCCATACCGCGATGCCCCGTCAGCACACTGTGGGTGCCCGCGCCGCCCAGCGGATAGCTGGAGCCTTCCAGATGTCCGACGCCCTTTACCAGCACATCGTCGCTTGTGCCCTCATAAATGGGCAGGTTTACGTCAATTTTGGGTATGGTAATGTAGCCAAGGCTCTCGCCCACATCCAGCATGTCCACATAGCTTGTGCCGATGTCGTCCGCTTCGCCCGCCGCGTCGCGGTCGATGGCATTGTTCAGTTGTTGGTTGTAGCGGCGCGCAGCCTCCTTGGCGGCGTCGATTTTCTCGGCGTCCATCGACTGCACGGTGTCGTTGTAGCTTTCAATGACCGAGCTTGCGTGGCGCTGTGCCACCGCGTTGCTGACAACGGGGTACATGGCCACGCCGATGCCGGAGACGATCATCAGCGCAGCAAAGCCAAGTTTTAATTTGACGGTGGTTTCCATAGCAAAGAGCCTTTCTGTAAAGGGTTGGCGTACTGCCACAACCGCCCATAGGGGAAGAGCCGTTTCCGGCCCTTCCCCTATGGATTACCCGTTTATTTTGCTGTGGGTGTTTGTATGGTGTGCATTACGCACGGTTGGATTTCTTTTTCAGGCTGAACAGAACGCCGACGCCCGCCAGAACCAGCAGCACACCGATACCGCTGAACAGCAGCGTACCGAAACCGCCGGTGACAGGCAGCGTAAAGCCTGCACGGTTGACGATTTCAATCGCTGCGCTGGGATCCGCCACAGGCGCGGTATCTCTCGTATAGTTTGTGGTATTTGTTTCAGCCTTGATTTGGTTGCCATTATCGTCATATGTCTTGGTGGTTGACCATGTAGCAGCATAAGTAAGGTTCAGTTTTGCATCCACAGGCTTAGACAGCAGGTTGTAGCCGTTCACGGTCTTGGTCTCGACCAGTTTGTAGGTGCCGGAGGGCAGACCCTTTGCGGAGACGTAGCCGTTTTCGCCCGTTGTAAGGGTCTTGACCTTGATCCAATTTTCAGCAGAGTTAGTGGTCAAGCCCAGTTTTACAGCATCGTCACCACTGATAGCGGCGTATTCTTGGCCGCAGAAGGGATACTTACTATTTCCATTCAGTGTTTCAGTATCCACCTTCTTGTACAGGTCAAAGGTAACGCCCTTAAGACCCGTTCCGTTCATGGTGCCGCCCTTGGCAGTCTTGTGGATGTTCAGACCAAAGGTGTAAACAACGCCCTTGTCCGTGATTTCGTAGGGCTTGTTGCCGCCGGTTTCATCCGTCAGGTTGGTTTTGCGAGAATAGACGATCTTGGCAGTGTTCACGTTGCCGTTTCCGGCAACAACTGCGGTATCCTGAACGGTAGCGGTATAGGTAATGGTGATTTCGCCGCCGGCAACGTCAGTCAATGCACTCGGCGTAAAGGCAACCGTCATAACGGAGTTGTTGGCATCTGGTGCAACAGTAATGGTGTAAGCACTCTCAGCAAGGGTTACATCGCCGCCAGCATTATTCTTGCCGCTGATTTTTACACTGTCCTTATTCTGAATCAACTGTGCTTTAACCGTGGTATCGGTAACCTTGAAGGTTTTCAGGCTGGTGATGTTTTCAGGGACTTTGATAGTCAGGGTATACGGCACGGCATCGCCAACACCGTAATCGGCTTCATGTGTATTTGTGGTGCCGTCGCGCTTGGTGACGGTCTTTGCAATATCGGGCTTGTAGTTCGTAACGGTCAAAGTGGCGTGGGTGCTGTCGATGGTAAAACTTGCGTCATCCACCTTACCGGCAATGGTATCGTCAACTTTCACAGCCTTACCATTCTCGTCAATGTCAAAGTAGAATTTGCCGGTGGTGTTCAGGATATAGCCCTTGTCATTTCCGTCGGTATAACCTGTTTCTTGCAGGTAGTAGCGGCCTTTGGCAAGGTTATCTAAAGTGATTTTGCCATTCATATCCGTGGCAACGTCAGTTTTTACCGCAGTATAGTCATCATCTGTGTCATTCTTCTTGTTCAGGGTGAATTTGACGCCTGCCAGCGGTGTTGTTGTACTTCCCTGTTTGCCTTGCTTGACAAGTCTTACCGTGCCTTTGGCAATGCTGTTTTTGGGGTAGACAGTCACATCATACAGCCATTCTTTTTGGTTTTGGTTATCAGTGCTCGTAGTCTTATCGCCAATGCGGGTCATAGGAATCGAAACCAAGAAAGGCTCTACGGGTACGGTAACAGCCTGCGGGGTTTTGGTTTCAATTACAAGGTACATACCGACAGGCAGTTCGGTGAAGGTAGCCTTGCCGTTTTCATCTGTACGCACTTCTGCCTTATAAGCAGTAGCATAAGCAGTTTTCAGCCCTGCTGCCGTCTTATTGGTAGTATAGTTAGTAAAGTAGTCCTTAACATCTACCTGATCGGCAGTTGTGTTATCATTATAGTAGGCAAGCAACGTATTTGTATCCATGACCTGATAGAGGGTAAAGCCTGTATCCTTCAATGCTGCCCCCTGCGGACTCACCATTGTTTCGCCATCACCGGCAGTACCTGCATTTCCGCTACTATCCAGTGCCCGCTTATAGATGGTGATAGAGCCTTTCTGGTTTTTGTCAATCGTGCTTGTGCTTGTCTTAGGCATCGCCCCCGCCGTCGTCGCCCCTTCCGCCATGGCGGGCATGGCGCAAAGGCTCAGGGTCAGGGCGACGCTGAGGATTGCGGTAAATAAACGTTTCAGTTTCATTTTGATGCATACCTCTTTTTTCTATGTTGGTTTGTGTAGAGGGGTGGGGGTCAGGAACGTCTGCCCCCTTTCTTATTGTATCGGAACACCAGCACCAGCAGCACAGCCACCAGTGCGGGCAAACCTATCAGCAGCCACAGGCTGGGTGCGTCCGCGCCCGTGTGCGGCAGGGTAAAGCCCTTGCGGTTGTAGATCGTCAGGGCAATGTTGTACACGCGGCTGGCGGGATCTTGGGTTACCTCGTCATAATCCGTGCCGTTGAGTTTGCACTTCCCGTCCGTTGTCAGCGTAAACTCGATGGCTTCGCTCAGCAGGGTGTAGCCCGCGGCGGTTTTGGTTTCGGTCAGGCGGTACTCGCCGGGGGATAGGGACGTAAAGCTGCATTTGCCTTTGTCCGCGCCCTCGCTGCTCGTCACGCACGTTTTGGGTGGTTCAGCCGTGCCGTCATCGTTCAGCTTTTCCAGCTTGAACTCCACACCGCCCAGCAGGGGAGTGGTTGTACCGTCTATGCCCATTTTGGTAAGGTTCAGGGCAAATTTCGGGTTGGTGCGCTGGTTGGTCAGGGTGATTTTGCCGGCTGTGCTGTCGGTTTTTTGCGATGCGGTGTAGGTGTATGCGCCAATCGTAACCGTACCGTCTGCCTTATACTTGCCGTCTTTGCTTGCGCACTCCGCCACGCGGTACACATAGGGGGTGTTGCCGTCGTTGACATCCGTCTTGTCCAGACGTTTAAACGTGTGCGTCCACGTTTTGGACATATAGTCGTATTTTAGCTCGACAGCGTCCATAGACGGCACGTCTTGCCACGCGCCGGTTGTGTCATTCACATGGCGGCGCTCCAGCTTGACCCAAATATCCGGCAGGTTGTCGGTCAGCGGGTTGCCGTTTGCATCCTGCCACTGCTTTTCCACCTCAATATCCATCAATTGGTGTGCCGTGTTGGTAAAGGTGGCGGTGACGGTTGTCTTATCGCTGGTAACCGTGCCGCGCACGCCGTTGTCCACATCGTACTTTGCGTCAGTGGCGTCGCAGGTTACGCTTTTCAGGCTGCTGTCAGCGGCGGGCGTTTCAACTACCCGGAAGCGTGTGCCAATGGGGATGCCAGTAATTTCCCAGCTTCCGCCAACTGGTATGGTATTGGTCATTTGTGGTACGCTGTCCGCGCTGCCCAAGCCGATACCGCCAACGTTGCTGAAGGTGACGGTAAACGTGTAGTTGCCTGTCAGCGGTGTTTCGTCGGTCGGCTGTTCCTTTTTAATTACCAGCTTACCGACCTTGACGGTGTTAATGAACGTGACCTTCAATTCGGGGAATTCTTCTTCCGGCGCGGCGTAACTGCGGAACACCAGCGTATTTGCGTCTGGCTTGCTGCCGTTGTAGTTGCTGCCTGTTGATGGTGTGTCCGCCGTTTCGGTTCTGCCGTCCTCCGGCTTTGTGCCGCCGCCTTGCAGCGGGGTGCTGATTGTGCCGCTTACAGACGGACTTGTCCCCGCTGCGCTGACCAACGTCCCGTTCTCGTACACCTCCCAGCGGGTGTCGTACAAGGCGGTATTTTCCGCCTCTTGCAGCGAGATATAACTGCCACGGCGGAACTGGTCCGTAAAGGTCACGGTTTCGCCGTCTTGCAAATCAAACGTGCCATCGGTGTCCACCGCCTGCGTGCCGCTGCCCGCTACGCTGGACGTAAATATCGCGCCGCTGGCGGGCTTCAAGGTATTGCTTTCCGCCGAGTCATAGTCCGGGATATCCGCTTGCTCTACCGAGAAGCCCACCGTTTTGTTTGCCACGGGCTTGGCGGTAAAAACAAAATTGCGGAAGTAAACCGTGCGCTCGTAGTCATCGCCAATGAGGATTTTTGAGAGTTTGGTCAGGTCAAAGTCCGTGTCCTTTGGCATTTTGTTCAGCTGCAGCTTGACCGTGACCCACTTGTCGTTTTGCATCACAACGCTGCCGCTGAGCATGGTGTTCAGATAGGACTTTTGACTGTTGGCATCGCAGCCCATCTTCTTGCCGTTGTTGTCCACCAAGGTCAGATACAGGTAGTTGGTGGACAGAACGCCGTCACCCGGGTTGCCCACGGCGTAAACGTCAAAGGACAAATAGTCGCGGTTTTCGATGTTGAGCGGGTTTGTCAGCGTCATAGTGCCGTAGCGCAGGTTGCGGTGTGCGCTGCCTTTATCATACCCTTGGGCGTACCATTTTACGGTTTGACCAGTGTATGTTCCGCTTGTGCCGGGCGGATTATCGTCCTTTTCCATGGTTGTACTGTCAGTATCACTGCTGCTAGCGGAGAAAGCGCTGCCGACTGCCACGGGGTCGGGGGTGCTGTTGGTGATTGCTTTTGGGCCGTAATGCGTAGCCAAGTTTTGCAGGGTAAAGGTAAAGAGCTTTTGATTTTGGAATAAAGACTTGAACGCGGTGTTTACCTTGCTGAGATCGACCTGCTTTTCAACCTGCAATTTGTTATTGTCGGGGAAGTTGAACGCCACCGCCATGTTGGACTCCCACATACCGCGCTCCATATAGAACATAGTCAGGGTGTGGGTGGTGCGGTTTTTGTCTAATTGGATGGCTTTGCCTGTCGTCTTGGTGAACGTGACAGGGGTCTGGTTGAAGCAGACGGTTTTGGTGGTATCAGTCTGGTAGACCATGGTGTCGCTTGTGTCGGTGTTCTTGTTGGAACTGACGTAGGGGGTTACGGTGCTGTCCGCGCCAAATTCCAGCAGACCGGAAGCTTTACCGTGCGCGCCGCCGACATCCAGCATCAACTCGCCGTCAATGTAGACCCACACGTCATCGTCGCCGGAGAAGAAGAACTTGATAGGAACTTCAATGTTCCTGCCGCTGGTGTCTTTTCCTACAACAACCTTGCCGTCCTCTGTAAGCGTAAAGTCAAATTGCAGCTTGGCGCCAAAGCCGTAGTTGTATTGGGATGCCCCGACTGTGCTGACTGTTTGGTTAAACGGGAAAAAGCCGTAGGTGCCATTGGTGTTGTTTGGTGACGAAATGTTTTGTGATTTGCTGTCCGTGGTGGGGTTGCCGTCACCACCTTTGGGGGATTCCAGATAATACTTGCCGTCGGTTTGGTTCTGCTTCAAATACAGAGAGCTTTTGCTGCTGTCATAGTACCAATATTCGGCTTTGCTCTCCGGGTCGTTATCGTCCGGACTGTCCGGATTTTGCGCAAAAACGGCTTTTTGCTTGAGCGGGAAGGAAACATCCTCGTACACCTTGCCCAGCACGGTGTTAAAGGCGTTTTTGCCTTGCAGGAAGTCTTTGTCAAAGTGCGGGTCAACTGACGCATTTGCGTTGGAATTCTTGGTTCTTAACAGCGGCAGACCGTTTGCCGTACCGTCAGAGGTCTTGCTTTCCACAAGGCCCTGGAAGGTGCGATTGTAATCGGAGCTTCCATTACCATTATCATCCAAGGCCGAGTTATTCACGGCCATAAAGATATTGTAGTTGGAACTACCCTCAGCGCCCCAGCCGTATAGACCCATACCGGCGGCAACGGTTGCAAAGGGGTCGCCCCAGCCTGACTTTTGGAAATGCCCGGTATAAAGCGGGTATTTTACATTGCCGTTTGCAGTGTAAGCGCTGCTTAATGCGCGGTTGAACTGCTCAAAAGTGACGTACCCGCGCTGGGAAGATGTGGTCACCCACGAGTAAGTGTCGCGGTTCAGGCCATTCAGCTCGTAGTCGGTGTAGTAATCGTACAGGGTGCTGGTGATATACTTTGTATCCTTTTGTTGGGTAAAAGTGCCGCTGTTATCAATGTCCACAACGGTGGTATTTTTGCCGCTTTCGGCATCGCGGACAGAGGCTTTCTCGCCCCAGTAGCCGTCACGGTTGACACCTTCGCCGCCCGTGTAGGCCGACGGGTCGCCGTCGTCGGCAAAGAAGCAGGGTGCTTGCAGGGCTGGGGGGATTTCTGCCGTGCTGTACTTTCTGGTCTTGTTGTCTTTTGCGGGGGCGTTTTGGTTATCCGTTGCGGAGAATTGCACCGCGGTGTAAGTTTTTCCATCGCCGGGAATCTCGCAAGACCACAGCTTGCGGTCAGCGGCTGTGGAGTCAGGTTTTTCCTGTGTCATCGGCTGCTGTGTGACCGCGCCGTCTGAACTCGTCAGGAAACAGTACATGGTTTCGCCGTCGCCCATGGCGGACTGCTGTAAACCTTCGCCCTCATAACTGTACGCGGACAGCGTGGCGTCAAAGTAAATCTTTTTGCCCGCGGTAAGCAAATCACCGCCCGCGCTTGCCCAGGTGCTTGTGGTATCGTTGTAGACATAGCAATTTGCCGCTGTTAAGTCCAGTTTCTGTGCGTCCGCGTAGGGGGATGTGGTGAAGTCTGTGGTGAAATCATACAGGGCGCTTTGGCCATTGTTCCAAGTAAACTGCACAAACCGCGAATCATTGTCGGGAATCCGGATCTGCTGCGCGGCAAGTTTGCCCGCATCCACCGTGCCGATCGTTTGGATGCCGGTTTGTGCCGGGGCGCCGTTTACCAGCTTGTAAAATGTTGCGGTTACGTTGGTAAGCGCGGTGCCGCTTGCATTTTTGAAGTAAAGCGGTGTGTCCTTGTAATAGTACTCCACGCGCGTCCATTGGGCGGGGTTGTAGGGTTGATTCTGGTTGAAATGTTTACCATCATTACCGCCGCTCGTAATGCCTTCACGAACAAACTTTTTGCCGGCAAGCAGGTCAATCGCTGTCAGCTCGTCAGTACTGCTAGCATTGTCTTTGCCAAAGGCGTTGATTTCTTCTTGCCAATTATTGTTATTGCCGTCATAATACTGGAAGGCGATTCGATAAAACCCGCCCGCCGGATAGTCCGCAGAATTCAGCGCGATGCTGAAGATTTTGTGGATTTTCTCATCTTTACCGGTTACGGTGGTTCCAGTATCCACCATGACTTTGTTTATGTAGCCGTTACCCGTGAACCCGAGGAAACGCATGGTGCAATTTCCGTTATATTTACTATCGTATCGGCCGTCATCCTCAAAATAAATGGTTGTCGTAGCCGGGATAAAGCCCGTCGATACACTCGTGTCCGCTATCGTATCAGGTGTGTTCGCGTCATCGTTGTCAGGCGAATCATCCGCAGGCATAGTATCTTCTTCGTTGGGGTTGTCCCCGTCAGCAAAAAGAACATCTTGCTCTGTGTTGGTTTTTGCCGCCGTGGTTTCCTCTGCGTTGATGGCATGGTTTGGCGCGGCAGCCGTATCGGAAGTGTCCGCAGGGGTTTTGTTCGTCAAGGCTGGGTCGGCAGGGGCGGTGTCCGTATCGGCGGCGGGAGTCTGATTTTCTGCCGCTTCCTGGGTTTTGCCGTCATTGTTCGGAACCGCTGCTGTATTATTTACCGTGTCTCCCGCTTCTGTTCCCGGTTCGTTCGCAGTGGGCGGGGTATCTCCTTCATCCGGAATCGTTTCCAAGTCGGATACAATAGGTTCTTGCGCAGGTTCTACACCCTCGCTTGACGTGTTTGCGGCAGGAATGGTCGGAATCGTTTCCGAACCTGCGTCAAAAAATAAAGCCCCATCCTCAGCTGCATAAACCGGCAGAGCCATACCGACCAGCAGGCACAGGGCGACAAGCAGTGCCGCCGCACGGTGCAGGATAGAAAATGCTTTCGTCATTTGCTTCGACTCCTTTTCTATATATGTGTATATGTGTGTTCTCACGATATATCGGGGGAATGCGCGCCATTCGGCGCGATTTTATGCGCTGCGCACATCTGGCACGGAAACGGACTTTTTCCACAAGCTGAGCTGTATTTACAGTCTTTTTTGAGAATATAATCCGATGTGCAAACATTTGCGCTTGCGTCGGGAAAAGTAAGACACGGTATGTTTGTGTGTGTGCCTTTTTATAAAAAGTAGTATAATACTTTGGGATGAAAATTTCAATACGGCTACATTCAAGCAAGTGATTTTTTGGCAGATTGCAAAATTTTGACTTGTCGAATTCGTCACAATGACAAGCGCTTTCGGCAGCTATTATACACACCGCCCAGCACTTGTTAGAGTTTTGCTGATGTTTTTGCGCAACTGTTGCGCAAAAATCGCCGCAAAAAAGCGTACACACAACACAAATTCAACGGGAATGTCCGTGAGTTTGGTCGTGTGTGTGCTTGCGGTTTTATCCTTATCCGGAGCCCAAAAGGGCCGGGGTCAGCTTATGAGGCACACCAATGTTCAAGCTGAAGATGGAATCTTATATCTTCCCTGAGTATGCAGACTGTCAAAAAACTCTTGTAGGGGCGAGCATTGCTCGCCCGTGCCCGTTTGCCTGTGAAAAAAACTTACCCGGAAAAGGCGTTGCTGCGCCAAGTTGGCGGGCGACCAATGGTCGCCCCTACATATTCAATAGGCCACGAATGTGATTTTTTGACACGCCGGAGTATGAGCAGGAGCTGACAAGCAAGTTACGGTGGCCGCATAAAAAGGCGCACGGCAAACACACCCGGGCAAGGACTGCGCTTGCCGGGAACAGCATGTGAGCGGTGTCCCTTGCGCTATAGGACACCCGGCAAAAGGGCGCACCTCGCCCCTGGTCGGAGCCTTTGGGGGCGGAAGGCTTTACCCGCTGATGGCATCCTCGACCACGTCCAGCAGGTGGCAGGGGTCGAGCTGGGCGGCGGTGCAGCGGCGTGCGAGGGCCTCGACGAAGGCGCGGTCCAACGATACGTCGGAGATAAACTGTACGACCTGATGGCAGCCACGGAGGTCCCGCGCGGCCAGAATGCCGTAGGTAGTGTAGGGCCCGAGCTCGGGCGCGGAGAGCTTTTGACAGACAACGCGATAGGTATACACGATTTTCACCCACTCCTGCTATGCTACATAACAAAATATATTGACAAAAAATGGTAACTAGAGTAAAATTGTGGTAGTGTTAGTGTACTTATAGATGCCGCCCTTCACAATATAGCATATCCCGGTGTGCAAAGTACACAACCAGTGCCGGGAATTTTGGCGGCGCATTTTGCACCGCCGCTTTGCTGTTTTTCCGGCGATGAATCGCGTTTTGAGGGGAGAGAAGATGTTATGTCCGCATATCGATGCCGTGTGGCAGAAGCAATGACCGCTGCGAGGGAGGCAGCGGGTGTTTCACAGCGGGAACTGGCAGACCGCCTGGGCCGGGATAAGCGCACGATCCAGAAATGGGAAAAGGGCGAGATGAAGATTGCGCTTGAGGATTTTCTGGCCGTCTTTGATGCACTAAAAGTGCAGGTGGAGCCGTACTCCAAATGGATTCGGCACCCAGAGCTTTTCCCCCATGGACTGTCGGACATCCTGCAATACTCCACCGATAAAAAGCGCATGGCACTGGGGGATTTCTACAGCCGCCAGGCGTCGCCCATGGAGGTCGAGCAGGAATATTACTTTCTGTTTGCTGACCACGGCAGCGACTACCACGGCATGTACCAGCAGTGGATGGCCAACCTGCTGACACCGCTGCGGGATCGCCGCCGCATCTGTGCCCAGGTTATTGAGAATTATAACGAGGCCCTTGCCACCGGGACCATTACCGACCCGGACGCGCCCCAGCCCAACATGGAGGTCCTGCAGGCCTGCTATGAGGCCAGTGGCCAGAGCATCCAGAGCGGCGCCAACGGCTACACGATGCTGAGCCTTGATTTGAACCGCTGACAAAAGCATAAACCCGCCGCCCCCTGCGTACACTCTGCGCAGGGGGCTTTGTTATGGCTGCACTTGTACAAAGGATTCGGGCGCGGGCGGCATCGCTGCCGACATTCGACATACCGTTTCTGCTGATCTTGCTGCTGTTGTTGAGCTACGGGCTCATCATGCTGTTCTCCGCGGGGTACGCGGTGGCGCTCTACCGCCGCGGCGACGCTTACACCTACATCCGCCCGCAGCTGCTGTTTGCGGCGCTGGGCGTGCTGGCTATGTACGCGGCCAGCCTGGTGGACTACCACGTCTGGCACAGGCTGGCCTGGCCGATGCTGGGGATCTCGCTGCTTTTGCTTGCCACCGTGCTTTTCATGCCGGAGTACAACGGCTGCAAGCGGTGGATCGTGCTGCCGGGGCTGGGCACGCTGCAGCCCAGTGAAATCGCAAAATTCTCGATTGTGCTGGTGTTCTCGCATATCATCTCACTGAATCACGACAGGATGAAGTCGTTTTCCACAGGCGTTGTGCCGTTCGCGTTGATTCTGGGGGTCGTCACGGTGCTCATGCTGCTGGAGCCGCACCTGTCCGGCACGCTGCTGATCCTGTCCATCGGCGCGGTGCTGATGTTTGTGGGCGGCACGGGGCTGCACTGGTTCGGGCTGGCCGGGGGGCTGGGCGCGGCGGCCATTGCGGCGGCGGTCATTGCGCTGCCGGAGCTGGTGCCCTACGCCACGGACCGGCTCGCGTCGTGGCGCGACCCCTTTGCCGACCCGCTGGGCGAAGGTCACCAGACGATCCAGAGCCTCTACGCCATCGCGTCGGGCGGGCTGGCCGGGCTGGGGCTGGGCAACAGCCGACAGAAATATCTGTACGTGCCGGAGCCGCAGAACGACTTTATTTTTTCGATTTTGTGTGAGGAGCTTGGTTTTATCGGGGCGGCGCTGGTCGTGGCGCTGTTTTTGCTGCTGCTCTTGCGCGGCATGTCGATTGCGGTGCGCGCGCGGGATAAGTTCGGCGCACTGCTCGTCGTCGGGTTCGTCGTGCAGGTCACGCTGCAGGCGATTCTGAACATGGCCGTTGTGACGAACACAATCCCGAACACCGGCATCAGCCTGCCGTTTTTCTCGTCGGGCGGCACCAGCTTATTGATGCTGCTGGGGGAGATGGGCATCGTGCTGTCGGTGTCCAGGCAGACGGATATGGTGTAGGGAACATTCCCCTGGCCCCCTCTGCGAGGGAGCAAGGACGTCCCAAGGCAATACCGCACAATTCCCGCCTAACGGCTTAAGCACCGCTCCGGCGGCTGCGGCACGGCATCTGCGTTGCCAAAATGCTCGATAAGACATCCAGTATTATCTGCGCTTTTGGCTTAGCAGCTGCCGCACCTCGCTCGCCGTATCGGCACTTAGAATTATGCGGTATTGCCCCAACATTTGTTCAACCTTTTTTCACACTCCCACCGTTGCAACGGCGGGAGTTTTGTTTTATAATTAAACTGTATTTTTGTGTGAAAGGGGTGCCGCATGGCAAAACCACAAAACCAAAAACCACCCTTTGCCCTGCGGGCGCTGGCGGTGTTCGCCGTGACGCTGGCGGCGCTTTTTGTGCTGCTGCTGGCGGCCTACGCCCTGCCCGGGGAGCCGGTGCGGGACCATGTCTACGACTCAGCGGTGAAAATCGCCGGTGAGGGGCTGTACCCGGAATATCTGAACTTCAAGTTGTTCCAGATGGACAACTACACCGACACGATCATGCTGACCGAGGCCGCGTCCGCCGACGAGGCCCCGCCGCTGACCGCCATGATGACGAATACGGCCTACAACGTCGATAACTTTGAGACGCTGGCCGATGACCTGCAATGGTACATAGAAAGGGACTGGGCCGCGGGCGCACAGCGCACCGACGCGCCCGCGCTTGTGCCGTTCTCCTACGCGCGGTACTGGCACGGCTACCTGATCTGGCTGCGCCCGCTGCTGCTGGTCACCGACATCACCGGCGTGCGCGTGGTGCAGTATCTGGTGCTGGCGGTGCTGTTTGCCGCGGTGGCGGTGCTGCTGCGCCGCCGCTGCGGGCTGCGGGCCGCGGTGTGGTTCGCGGTCAGCCAGCTGCTGGTCACGGCGTTCTGGGCACCGCATCAGGTACAGTTTTTCACCTGCTTTGCCGTTGCCTACGCGGGCTGCGTCTGGGTGCTGGCCAAGCCCCGCCGCAGCGATGATGTCTGCCTGGCACTGCTGGTTCTTGGCGTTGTGACGTCGTTCTGCGACCTGCTCGTCACGCCGGTCCTGACCCTTGGCCTGCCGCTTGTCTGCTGGCTGCTTGAGCCGCAGCAGCGTCTGCGGGCCGGCACAAGGCAGTGCGGCATCGTTGTGGGCGGCAGCCTGACGTGGGGCGTCGGCTACCTGCTCTGCTGGGCATCCAAATGGGTGCTGGCCGGGCTTGTCACCGGGCAGAACGTTATCGCCGACGCGCTGCATCAGGTGGGCGTGCGCACTGCCGCCGACAGCTGGCACGGCATGGAATTGACCTGGGGTAATATTTTACATTTTGTATATACGACACTGGCGGGCAAACACCTGTTCTGGCCGCTGGTGCTGGCTGTCGTTCTGCTTTTGGCGCTGTTTGCAGCCAGCATCCGGGACAGGCAGCAGCTCGCACGCGCACTGCCGCTGGGGCTCTGCGCGCTGATGACCCCGGCGTGGTTCATCGTGCTGCGCACCCACAGCATTCAGCACGGCTGGTTCACCTGGCGCGCACTGGGACTGACCGTCTTTGCAGGGCTGGCGTTTTTGTATTATTGTTGTGATGTGCGGAAAATCGCCAAACGCTTAAAACGCACGTAATATATCAGCCTGTCGAAAAAGGTGTGCTCACCCCTTGACCCCCTCGCAGAGGGAGGTTTTTCGACACGCTGAATATATGTAGGGGCGGCCATTGCCCCCTACACAACAGGATTATAGGTAAGGCAACAACAGGGGAAAGTAAAAATATGAACGAACTGAAAACGAAAACTGAAAAAACAACCGATGGAGCGCTAAAAAGGAATCCGTGGCGGCGCCTGCCCAAGGGTGGCAAAATCGCGGTCATTGTTGTCGGCATTCTGGCCGTGCTGGCTGTGCTGGCGGCCCTTTACGTCAACGGCAAGCTCGACCTGCTGCGCTATGATGACGGCAGCGTCAGCGAGATGGGTGAGATCGGCGCGGACGAGGACCAGGACCTGGACGGAACCGGCCTGACCCACACCGAAAGCGAGATGACAATGCCCGAGGGTAGCCCGTTCTCTGACGACAACGTGCTGAACATCCTGCTCATCGGCACCGACGAGCGCACCGAGGCCGTCAACGACGCCGATGCCTTCACCCACCTGAACCAGCTCGACGGCACGGAGGACACCACCGAGTTCAGCGACGACGCGCGCTCCGACAGCATGATCCTGGTCTCGCTCGACATCAAGGATCACGTCATCCGGCTGGTCTCCATCGAGCGCGGCACCGGCGTGCCGATTCTGCTGGACGGCTATGAGGGCCAGTACGACTGGATCACCCACACTTTCCGCTACGGCGGCGCAAAGCTGACAATGAAAACCATCGAGGACTGCTTCAACGTGCAGGTAGACCACTACGTCCGCGTCAACTTCAACTCCTTCGTCCAGATCGTGGATGCCGTCGGCGGTGTAGACCTTGATATTACCGAGATGGAGGCCAAGGCCCTGAACTGGGAGGTCCCCTCCAACTCGATGCTGATCGTCAACCACGTTGACCCGGGCCCCAACCATTTTGACGGCTACACGGCGCTGCAATACGCCCGTCTGCGCAAGATCGACAACGACTGGAAGCGCGTCGAACGCCAGCGCACCGTCATTAAGGCCGTGCTGGATCAGGTGCAGAACGCCAGCGTCATGGAGCTGGACAACCTGCTCAACACCATTCTGCCGCTGATCCAGACGAACTTTACCAAGTCCGAGATCGCCGCGCTGCTCGTACAGCTGCCGGGCTTTTTGGGCTGCGATGTGCAGCAGATGTCCATGCCGCTGCAGGGCACCTACGGCATCCGCACGGGCATGGATGACCGCCTGATGTACGACCCCGACTGGGTCGTGAATATTAAGGCATTGCAGGACTTTTTGTACAATGATAAGACCGCCGAGGAGGTCATTGCCGCCACGCCGGAGACCGCTGCCGCCGAGGCCGCGGGCGAGCTGGTCATTGCGACCCGCGAGAGCGCTGACGTGACCAACCCCGTGGAGGAGTACAATAATAAGTATCTGCACCGCATTGATATGACTTATGCGCTCGATGCGTCGGACTTCGGCAGCGACGAGTACCGCGTCTTTGTGGCCGACACCGACAACCTGCGCGGCAATGAGCTGCGCGGTGCGCTGATCGACAAACTGTACAGCGCGGGCGTGCGGGTCGTGGCCGTGCCGGACGGTGCCGCCGCGGGCGTGCTGCTGGACAACTATCTGCAGACCGGCAATACCGGGAGCCTGGACAGCTACCTGTCCGTGCTGCCCGCCGACCGGCGCGACAGCGCCCGCACCCTGTGGGAGTACGTCCGCACGCGCTACCCCGGTGTTTTCCACGCCGCGGGTCTGGGGGCAGATGCCCGCAGTGCGACAGTGGGCAAAGCGCTGACCGTGCTGGCCAATGCGAGCTACAACACGCCCGAGACAGAGATCGCCGAGGCTGTGCAGGTCATGCGCAGCGGCACGACCAGCAATGCCGTCTACTGGTTCAAGACGGCGATGGCCAAATATCCGCGCCAGATGGAGCGGTTCTTCGGCAGCAGTTACGCCGCCGTGTCCCGCCTGTACTACGCCATGCAGGGCACGCTGAACGTCGCGGACGACAGTGAGCTGCCGACCTACGACGCGAAGCAGCTGCTGAAAACCTATAAGAAGGACGGCATCCTGATCTTTACCGACGAGGCCAGCGCCCTGATGACCGAGGGCAGCATGGCGTCCGAGCTGCAGGCGCAGCTGGATAAGCAGAAATACGGCGAGGACGAGGACCCGCAGCGCGTCTGCGCCATTGGCGCAGTCTACGGCACCTGGAGCAACGCCGGCAGCTTCACGCCCGACGATACCGAGACCGCCTGGGACGCTGACAGCCTGACCGAGTACCTGGGCAGCGATGCCCTGCGCGGAAAAGATATGCTGCTGGCGCTGGACGGCGAGGACAGCCCCTACCTGACGGAGAACTGCCTGCTGAAGGACACCGACACCCCCGTGGCCGAACAGGTGCAAAAACTGTTTGTGCTGGATAAAAACAACATGGCGTCGCCGGAATCCGCAGAATCTGAATAAATTTTGAAATTGGGTGTTGACAATCACGCCCGTGTGTGGTATAAATGCTTTAAACCAATGAAGCGAAAGTAAAGCACACAGCGCAGTTACAGAGAGTCCCCGATGCTGGGAAGGGGATACAGAGCGGGTCTGCATAATGGTTCGCGGAGGGCACGGGGAAACGGGCATGGCCCGCAGTATCCGTTGACGGGCAGCTCCCGTTACAGAGCAGGGGAATGTTGGTTCCCTACAGAGTGGCCGTGATTGTATAGTAAGCACGGCAAGCAAGGTGGCACCACAGATTTGTTTTATCTGCCCTTGCACAGGAGAAGTTCTGTGCAAGGGCAGTTTTGTTTTTGACAATGGGGGAGAGGGAACATGAACCTGATGAAAGAACGATGGCAAGCCTGAATTTGTAAATCTGGATGGCCCGGGAACGCACCGGGCACTATAGGGGCAATGACCGCCCCTACAAACCTGACATTCACTACAATTTACAAATTAAGGAGAATTTACCATGAAAAAGTTTGTTGCTGTTCTGTCCGCCGCCGCCATGATGACCAGCCTGGCCGCCTGCGGCTACACCGCCGATACCGCCAACACTGCCGCATCTTCCGCCGAGACCACCGCGTCCGCTGCCGAGAGCACCGCGGACACCGCCGCCGCTGACAGCTACAAGGTCGCCATTGTCCAGCAGCTCGACCACGCCAGCCTCGACGAGATCCGCGTGGCTATTGAGAAAGAGCTGGACGCCAAGGCCGCCGAGAAGGGCATCACGATCGAGTACAAGGACTTCAACGGCCAGAACGACGCCACAACGCTGAACCAGATCGGCACACAGGTCGTCGCCGACGGCTATGACGCCATCATTCCCATCGCGACGCTGGCCGCCCAGTGCATGACCACCGCCGCCGAGTCCACCAAGACCCCGGTCATCTACGCGGCCATCTCCGACCCCGCCGCCGCAGACCTGACCGACATTGACTATGTCACCGGCACGTCCGACGCACTGAACACCCAGTCCATCATGGATATGATGTTCGCCGTTCAGCCCGACATCCAGACCGTCGGCCTGCTCTACTCCAACTCCGAGGCCAACTCCACGACCCCGATTGCCGAGGCCAAGGCGTATCTGGATGCCAAGGGCATTGCCTACGTCGAAAAGACCGGCAACACCAACGACGAGATCATGACCGCCGCGTCCAGCATGGTCGGCCAGGTCGATGCCGTCTTTACCCCGACGGACAACGTGGTCATGGCCGCTGCCGCCGCTGTCTCCGAGACACTGACCAAGGGCGGCATCCCGTTCTACACCGGCGCGGACAGCTTCGTCACGGCAGGTGCGTTTGCAACCTGCGGCGTCAACTACACCGAGCTGGGCACCTACACCGCTGACATGGCGCTCGACATCCTTGAGACCGGCGTTGTCCCCGCGTACCACATCATGGACGGCGGCATCATCACCGTCAACACCGAGACCGCCGCCGCCCTGGGCATCGACTACAGCGCCTTCAACGATCTGGCCGGCCAGGTCGTCGAGGTCACCACGGCGGAATAAAAAATCCCGGCCCCCTCTGGGAGGGGGCTCCGCCCGCAGGCGGTGGGGGAGAGAGCCTGGCCATCACCCGAAATATTTCGGGCAGTGGCAAGGTTCTCTCCCCCTGTCCTGCGGACATCCCCCGCGCAGAGGGGGACAAGTTTAATCAGAGAGGAAGTCACCCTATGTTTACCGTTGCCACCGTGCTGAATGCACTGGAGCTGGGCTTTATCTACGCGCTGGTCGCTATGGCGCTGTTTTTGAGCTTCCGCGTGCTGAACATCGCCGATATGACCACCGACGGTGCGTTCACGCTGGGCTGCGCCGTGTCGGCCACCGCCGCCGTGGCGGGCCACCCGTTCCTGGGGCTGCCGCTGGCCATGCTGGCCGGTGCGGCGGCGGGCTTTATCACCGCGTTTTTGCAGACAAAGCTCGCTGTGCCGTCGATTCTGGCGGGCATCATCACCAACACGGGGCTGTACACGGTCAACCTTGCGGTCATGGGCTTCTCCTCCAACGTGCCCATGCTGAAAACCAAAACGGTCTTTACCGCTGCACAGGGCGTTTTTGGCGAGAGCGCACCCTATAAGCTCATCGTGGCAGCGCTTTTCACCGTTGTGGTCTGCGCACTGCTCATCGCGTTCCTCGGCACCCGGTTGGGCCTGTCCATCCGCGCTACCGGCGATAACCCGGACATGGTCCGTGCGTCGTCCATCAACACCGCCTTCACCATCACGGTGGGCCTCTGCATCGCCAACGCCATGACCGCGCTGTCCGGCGCGGTGCTGGCCCAGTACCAGCGCTCGGCGGACATCAACCTCGGTACCGGCATGGTCGTCATCGGCCTGGCCTCGCTCATCATCGGCGAGACGCTCTTTGGCCGCGGCGGCATGTGGGTCAAGGCTGTGGCCGCCGTCGCGGGCAGCGTCATCTACCGCTTCATTATTGCGCTGGCTCTGCGTGCCAACGTCCCGTCGGAGTGCCTGAAGCTGATCTCCGCCGTCATCGTCGCGCTGGCCATTGCAGCCCCGGCCCTCAAGGCCAAGGCTGATTTCCGCCGCCGCCGCGCCAACGCCCAGAAGGGAGGTGCCCGCCATGCTTGATCTGAAAAACATCAGCAAAACGTTCAATCCGGGCACTGTCAATGAGAAGGTCGCCCTCGAAAACGTGAACCTGCATCTGGACGACGGCGACTTTGCGACGATTGTCGGCTCCAACGGCGCGGGCAAGTCCACGCTGTTCAACGCCATTGCGGGCGAGTTCATCGCCGACACCGGCACGATCACGCTGGACGGCAGGGACATCACCTTCCTGCCGGACTTCAAGCGCTCCAAGGCGATTGGCCGTATGTTCCAGGACCCGCTGCGCGGCACGGCCCCGCACATGACGATTGAGGAAAATCTGGCGCTGGCCTTCCTGCGCGCGTCGGGGCACACCTCGGCGTTCTCCCGCATCAACAAAAAGGACCGGGAGCTGTTTGCCGAAAAGCTCTCCGCGCTGGGTCTGGGGCTAGAGGACCGCATGAAGCAGCCCGTGGGTCTGCTGTCCGGCGGCCAGCGCCAGGCGCTGACCCTGCTGATGGCGACCCTCGTCACGCCGAAGCTGCTGCTGCTTGACGAGCACACGGCGGCGCTGGACCCCGGCACGGCGGACAAGGTGCTGGAGCTGACCAAAAAAATCGTGGCCGAAAACCACCTGACCTGCCTGATGATCACCCACAATATGCACGACGCGCTGACCCTGGGCAACCGTACGCTGATGATGGACCACGGTCATATTGTGCTGGACATCAGCGGCGAGGAGCGCACCCACACCACCGTGGACGGCCTGCTGGACCGCTTCGCAGAGAACGTCGGCCACGCGCTGGACAATGACCGGATCTTGCTGAGCAAAGAGAAGTAAAAAAGAACCGCCCCGCACGAAAAAACGTGCAGGGCGGTTTTTTTACGGTTACGCGGTAGGGGCCGGGTATGCCCGGCCCGGCAGGATAAGGCGGGCGAGCGTCTGTGGGAAGGCCGCGGGCCGCACATGTGCGGCCCCTACAGCTCAGACATCTAGTCCGTAGGGGCGGATTCCATATCCGCCCGCGGAGGGGTCAAGACCCCTCCCTACAAGGCAAGTGAAAAGGGGTGCTGTAGGGGCGAACATCGTTCGCCCGTTTTCACATCTCCGCCAAATCAAATCGGTAGATCGTCGTCGAGCTGTACGGCTTGCCCGGCAGCAGCGTCGTGTCGGGGAAGTTCGGGTGGTTCGGTGCGTCGGGAAAGTCCTCCGTCTCAAAGCAGACGGCATCCCGGGCAGCGTAGTGCGCGCCGTCTTTGCCCGCCGTGACCGGGGCCAGGAAGTTGGCCGTGTACAGGTGGACGCCCGGCAGGGTCGTCAGCACCTCCATGCGGATGCCGGTCTCGGGGCCGACAGCCCAGGCGGCGTGGCGCAGACCGCTGTCACGGATGACATAGCACTGATCGTAGCCGCAGCAATCGGTCAGCGGGGTGAAATCCGCGCCGATGTCCAGCCCCAGCGTCTTTTCTTCGGTGAAGTCCATCGGGGTGCCCTTGACCGGCAGCTTGCGCCCGGTGGGGATGCTGGCGGCGTCGGCCTCGAGGTAAAAATCGGCGTCCACCGTCACGCGATGGCCCAGCGCACTGCCGCTGGCGTGGCCGTTCAGGTTAAAATAGCTGTGGTTCGTCATATTGCAGACGGTGGGCGCGTCGGTGGTCGCCCCGTAGCGGATGACCAGCCCGCTCTTGGCCAGGCTGTACTGGATGGTCAGATCAAAATTGCCGGGGAAGCCGTCTGTCCCGGCGGGGCTCGTGGCCGTCATCGTCACGCTGTCGGTCTCGCCGGGGGTCAGCGCCACGTCAAACATCGTGTGATTGAACCCGTGCAGGCCGCTGTGCAGACAGTTTCCGTTCTGGTTCGGCGTGATATGGACGATCTCCTCATACAGCGGGAACTGCGCGCCCGCAATGCGGTTGGCAAAACGGCCCACGGCGGCGCCCATGCTGTCGGTGTTCAGCTCATAGTCGGCGGCAGTGTCATAGCCCAGCACGACGTCCACGGGATTGCCCTTGCGGTCTTTTACGATGATGCGATGGATAATGGCGGCGTAGCTCAGCAGCTGCACCTCGATAAAATCGTTTTTCAGCGTCGCCAGCTTAACGGTCTGGCCGCTGGTGGACTTGCCGAAATCCTGAATCGAAACGGACATGGTGGGACCCTCCTTATTCCTTTGTGTCGGCGGTGACGCTCTGTGCGGCCAGGTCCTCGCGTACGCTCTCGGCCACGCTGCCGGTGCCGTAGTTCAGCATACGGTTCACGCGGCTGACCGTGGCGCTGGATGCGCCGGTCTCGCGGCGGATCTCGCTGTAGACCTTGCCCTGCAAAAGGCACCCGGCCACAGCGTAGCGCTGCTCCATCGTGCGCAGCTCGGTCACGGCGCACAGGTCGTCAAAAAAGCGGATGCACTCATCCAGGCTGTTCAGTCGCAGGATCGCCTCATACAGGGCGGTGTTACGTTCATTCTGCTGCATAGCGTAAAGGCGCACAGCGGTGCGCCGACCTCTTTCTTTGTAAAATTTGCATTTGCTCGGTCTTGGCATCTTTTAATATTCTAGCAAATTTGCCCAAACAAGTCAATACACTAAAGTGCGAAAGTGTGTTAAAACTGCTTGCATTTAACACCAAAATGTTGTATCATAGAAGCATCAAATGTTAGGGCAATACCGCATAATTCTAAGTGCCGATACGGCGAGTGAGGTGTCGCAGCCGCCGGAGCGGTGCTTAAGCCGTAAGGCGGGAATTATGCGGTGTTGCCTTGGGGAGACTGCCATGCCGACAACATTACTGATTGTGTATCGCGTGCTGGGCACCGTGCTTTTTGCACTGGCCGCAGCCGCCATTGTGGAAAAATACCGCACGGTCCGCGGGGCCGTGCTGCTGCCCGCCCGCGTGCTGGAATGCCGCCGTGCGTCATCCACCAGCAGCAGCCGGGGTGCGGGCGGCTACCGCTATCTGGTGGAGCTGTACGCCAACGGTCGGCGGCTGGAGCTGGAAACGAACGACGCCTTCTGGTTCAGGCACGACAAGGACAAGGGGAAGGTGCTGCAGGTCTGGTACAACCCCAACGCCCGCTGTGTGGAGCGAAAAAGCTGGGAGACGGAATTTTTTGCGGCGGTGCTGGCTGTGATCGGCGCGGCGCTGCTGCTGATCCGGTGAGGTGCCTATGAGCTGGATTTTGTATGTGCTGCTGGTGTTGGCCGTGGCGGGGGACATCCTGCTGGCCGTGGTGCTGGCAAAGGTGATGCACAAAAATGACGAACCGCAGCAGAAAATTGATACGGCGGATGACTTTGTCCGCGCGGTGACGCCGGTTTTGCAGAGCGAGACCGACCTGCTGGCCGAGCAGCTGCGCGCCATGCAGGGCGAGAGCGCCCGCACAACGACGGCGACGCTGCGGGATTTTTCTGCCGTTCTGGCCGAGAACCAGCGCCAGAACGCCGCCGCCAGCACGGCGCGGCTGGAATCCATTGACCGAGCCGGGGCCGCCCGCCAGAAGGCCGCGAACGATGCCCTGCTGGCCCAGCTGACGATGATGGAAACGCGGCTGAAAAATCTTGAGGACTCCAATGCGACCCGGATGGACAGTGTGCGCGGTGCGCTGGTGCAGGGTCTGAACACGATCCGCGCCGACAATAACAAAAAGCTGGATGAGATCCGCGGCACAGTCGAGGAAAAATTGCAGGACACGCTGCAGCAGCGCATCAACGACTCGTTCAAAACGGTCAGTGCCCAGCTTGAGCAGGTCTACAAGGGTCTGGGCGAGATGCAGAATCTGGCCGCCGACGTGGGCAGTTTAAAGCAGGTGCTGTCCGGCGTCAAGACCCGCGGCATCCTGGGCGAGGTGCAGCTCGGCGCGATTCTGGAGCAGATCCTGGCCCCCGGCCAGTACGCCTGCAACGTCGCCACCGTGCCCGGCAGCACGAACCGCGTGGAGTACGCCATCAAGATGCCGGGGCAGAACGGCACGGTCTGGCTGCCCATCGACGCGAAATTCCCGGGCGATACCTACGCGCATTTGCAGGCGGCGCAGGAGCGCGGCGATGCTGCCGCTGTGGCCGCCATGCGCAAGGCGCTGAACAACGTCCTGCGCGCCGAGGCCAAGGACATCCACGACAAATACATCGAGGTGCCCTACACGACGAGCTTCGGCATCCTGTTCCTGCCGTTTGAGGGGCTGTACGCCGAGGTGGTTTCCAGCGGTGTAACGGAGCTTTTGCAGCGGGATTACCAGATCACGGTGGCCGGGCCGTCCACAATGGCGGCGCTGCTCAACGCTCTGCAGATGGGCTTCCGCACGCTGGCCATCCAGAAGCGCAGCGGCGAGGTTTGGACAATCTTGGGTGCGGTCAAGACCGAGTTTGAAAAGTTCGGCGCGGGTCTGCAGCAGATGCAGCGCCACCTGAACCAGACCGGCTCCGATCTGGAGGAGCTGATCGGCCCTCGCAGCCGCGCCATCACCCGCAAGCTCGAATCCGTCCAGCAGCTTGACCTGGATACGGCCACAGAGCTATTGGGCATTGAGGAGTAGGGGAGGAGCCTCCCTGCCGGGCCGTGTGCGGGTATTGCATTGCTAAAAAGCTTATAGAGCAGTAGGGGCGGCATATATGCCGCCCGCCGCCTTGCGCCGCCCTCTGCCCTTATTTATAGCTTCCTCCAAAATCACATCTTCCGTAGGGGCGGATTCCGTATCCGCCCGCCGCTTTCCCACAAATGGCCATTTTCTATACCCGGCCCCTGCAGTGTGGCTGTTTGCTTTCCACGCTGTCATTTTTGCCAGAATCCGCCCCCGCAAGGGGGCTTTTTCTATGCCCTCATCCACTTTACAGCGCGGAAAAACTGTGGTATACTGAACAAGTTATTGAATAGTCAACAAACCGCACGGCCCCGCCGCCGCTTTATAAAAAGGAGTAGCTATGATCCGTATTCTCACCGATTCCGCCGCCGATCTGACCGCGGCGGAGCTGAACGCCCCCGGCGTTACCGTTGTGCCGATGACCGTCACCTTCATGGACGGAAGATCGCAGGAGGATGACGGCACGATGACGAAGGATGAATTTTTCGTCCGTCTGGCAGAGGACAGCAAGCTGCCCCGCACCAGCCAGCCCAGCCCGGCCAGCTTTATGCAGGTGTATGAGGATGCCGCCGCAGCGGGGGATGAGGTCCTTGTGATCACCATCGGCCAGAAGCTGTCCGGCACCTACCAGTGCGCGCATCTGGCCGCCGCCGATGTCGGTCTGCAGGTGCATATCGTGGACTCTGAGGCGGCCTCGCAGGCTGAGGCGCTGCTTGTCCGTGAGGCGGTGCGCCTGCGCGATGAGGAGGGCCTGACGGCGGAGGAAATCGCCGCCGTGCTGGAGCAGTTCAAAAAGCGGGTGCGCATCGTCGCCGTGGTGGACAGCCTCAAGCACCTGCAAAAGGGCGGACGACTGCCCGCCGCCGTTGCCATTGTGGGCGGTGCGCTGGGCATCAAGCCGGTGCTGGCCCTGAAGGACGGCGAGATCAAGCTCGTGGACAAGGGCCGCGGACGCCCCGGCGCGCTGGTCGCCATGTTCAAACAGCTGGACGCGCTCGGCGGTATTGACCCGCGCTACGGCTATACGCTGCTCTACAGCGATAATAAGCAGCTTATTGCACCGGTACACCACTACATGCACCAGAATCTCCAACTGACCGGCGGCCATGTGGCCCAGCTTGGCCCCACCATCGGCACCCATGTCGGTCCCGGCGTGGTCGGCGTGGTGTTTGTGGCGAAGGAGTAAACCTGTAAAATATAAAAAAGCAGGGGCGAGCAATGCCCGCCCCTGTAAGTTGAGCTTCTCCATTCGGAGAAGCTTTTTTATTTTCCGCTGAAAAACTTATTCAGTGCATACACCCCCAGCACGAGGACGCCGAGGACGAGGAAGATGCCGGCCATACCGGCGCAGAGCATCGAGAGGGTGACGGGAAGAAGTGCGGTTGACATGGGTTGACCTCCTTATACGCAGCTGCTCATAAGGGTCAGGATCAGGCCGCCGGCAATGACCGACGCGATCTGGCCCGAGACGTTGACACTGATCGAGTACATCAGCAGGAAATTCTGGTTGTCCTCAGCCAGGCCCATCTGGTTGACGACGCGCCCGCTCATCGGGAACGCAGAAATGCCTGCCGCGCCGATCATCGGGTTGATTTTTTTGCCCTCGGGCAGGAACAAATTCAACAGCTTGGCGAAGAAAACGCCGCCGGCGGTGTCAAAAATGAACGCGACCAGACCCAGCGCCAGGATCAGCAGTGTGTCGGGCCGGACGAATTTGTCGGCGGTCATCTGGCCCGCCACGGTCAGGCCCAGCACAATCGTGATAAGGTTCGCCAGTACGTTCTGCGCGGTCTCGGACAAGGCGTTCAGCACGCCGCACTCGCGCAGCAGGTTGCCGAACATGAGGAAGCCGACCAGCGCCACACTGGCGGGCGCGACAAGCCCGGCCAGCATAGTGACCACAATCGGGAACAAAATTTTGGTGGTTTTGCTGACGCTGCCCTTCTGGTACGGCATCCGAATCAGCCGCTCTTTTTTGGTCGTGCACAGGCGGATGACCGGCGGCTGCACGATGGGCACAAGCGCCATGTAGCTGTACGCCGCGACCATGATGGCACCCAGGTATTTGCTGCCCAGGGTGTTCGCCACGAAGATAGCCGTCGGGCCGTCCGCCGCGCCGATGACCGCGATGGACGCCGCGTCGGGCAGGTCAAAGAACAGCCCCGCCAGCACGAGTGTGACAAAAATGCCGAACTGCGCCGCCGCACCGAACAGCATGAGCCACGGCTTTTCCAGCAGCGGGCCGAAGTCGATCATTGCGCCGATGCCGATGAAAAGCAGCAGCGGGAACAGCTCATTAGACATACCGGCGTCAAAAAGCGCGCTGATGGGGCCGACGGTAGTCCCCTGCGTGATGGCCCCGGACAGCGGCAGATTGACAAGGATCGCGCCGAAGCCCATAGGCAGCAAGAGACTCGGCTCCATCTTTTTGGCGATGGCCAGGTAAATCAGCAGGCCGCCGATGACCCACATGACCACCATCTGCCATGTGAGATTGCCGAAGTTGGCGAACAGCCCGGCGAAGGTTTGCAGAAATTGCATGTATGATACCTCCCGTTTGTGGGCGGCAGGGTACAAAAAAAGACCCCTGCCGCAGAAAAAGTCTGCAGCAAAAGTCTCAGTGTTCACAGTATGCCCCGGGGCGGCAGGCCACCCGTGGTGACGAAGCGATACGGCGCGCGGCAGGGGCGCGTCCCTTACTCCCTTTTACCTTGAGGGTATTATAACGCGGAAAAGGGGATTTTGCAAGAGAAATTTTGGGGGGATGCGGGGTGAAAAGGGGTGTAAGGCGGAAAAGGGGGTTAGCGTAAGGCTGCGGGCCGGGCGTGCCCGGCCCCTACAGACTGCTATAAATGGGTGTGGCCGAGAGGGGCAAGGGAGGCACCCGTCCCCGGATTAGTAGACAGAAAAATACCCCACATGCTCCGGGTGGTTGTCCTCGACCAGCACGGTGAAGCCGCCGGGGTTGACCTCGGTGTTCTTGCCGAAGGCTTCCTCGGCAATCAGATGCGGGCCGCGGTTCAGGATGATCTCCGCCGTCTGGACAACGCCGACGCGGCGGTAGTGGAGAATATCCCCCTCGGCACGGACGATCTCGAGCCGCCCGCCGTCAAAGGCGTCGCAGCTGCGGCGCAGGGCGGCCAGCGTTTTGATCGGGCCGCGCAGCCGCTGCTCGGTGGAGTTCCAGTCAAAGAACGCACGGTTGAACGGGTCGCGGTAGCCCTGCATGGCGATCTCGTCGCCGTAGTAGACGCAGGGCACGCCGGGCAGCGTGAAAATCATCGCATAGCCCAGCAGCAGTCTGCGGATGGCCTCGTCCATCTGGCCGGAGGGAATGACCCGCTTGCTCTGCCAGTAGCGGTCCCGGTTATTGCAGGGCTCGCCCGCAATCGCCGTGATGGCGCGCTCGGTGTCGTGGGTGGACAGGAAATTCATCGCACAGTTCAGCGCCGGGGCAGGGTAGTGCTCGCAGATCTGCATCAGAGCGTCGGCCACGGCGGTGACGTCCGCGCCGTGCAGGTAATCCAGCGTGGCGCTGCGGAACGGGTAGTTCATCACAGCGTCCAGACCGTGCCCGCGCAGGTAGGTGCGGCGGCGGCCAAAGGCCTCCTTCGTCGTCGCATCTTCCCACACTTCGCCCAGCAGCAGCTTGTCCTCGCCGTGGGATTTGACGGCAACACGAATTTTTTCAATAAAATCGTCGGGCAGCTCGTCGGCTACGTCCAGCCGGAAGCCGGACGCGCCCAGATTCAGCCAGGTGTCGATGACGCCGCCCTTGCCGCAGATAAATTCCACGTAGGAGGGGGATTCCTCCTGCACCTCGGGCAGCGTCTCAAATCCCCACCAGCTGCGGTAGCCGCAGGGATAGCCCGAGTCAAAGTCGTACCAGCTGCGGTAGGGAGAGCTGCGGTCCCGGTACGCGCCGCCCGGGCCGTATCGGCCCTCGCGGTTGAAGTAGCGGGAATCCGACCCCGTGTGGCTGAACACGCCGTCCAGGATGATGCGGATGCCCTCCTTGGCGGCAGCGGCGCACAGGGCGCTGAACTCCTCGTTCGTGCCCAGCAGCGGGTCGGCCTTGAGGTAGTCCGCCGTGTTGTAGCGGTGGTTGGCGTGGGCCTCAAAAATCGGGTTCAGGTAGATGCAGGTCACACCTAAATCGCGCAGGTACGGCAGCTTTTGTTGGATTCCCGCAAAGTCGCCGCCGTAATAGTCCATGTTCAGGTAGCCCTCGCTCTGCTCGGTGGGCCAGAAATACGGCTCGCCGGTCTTGTCGGCGCGGTAGATGCGGTCTGCAAACGGCATCGCTTTGTTGGGCTTTCCCTCGCAGAAGCGGTCCGGGAAAATCTGATACATCGTGCCGTTTTTCAGCCAGTCGGGCGTCTTGAAGTCCGGCTCGTAGACCGTCAGCTGCCAGTCCTGACCGTCAGTCCAGCTGAGCACACCCTCACCGCCCGGCGTGCGGTAGATGCGGCGAAAATCCGTGTACAAATCAAAGTGATAAAAGTACAGCCCCGAGGTCGTCGGCGTGACGGTCAGCGCGAAGTGGTTGACCTTGGGTGTCTGGCCCGTGAACTCCATGCGGTAGTGGACGGGGTCCTCGCAGTCTTTCGTCAGCACCAGATGCGGGTCAACGTAGCCGAGGTCCTCTGGCACGGTCAGGTTGAAGGTCACAGGCTGACCGGCTTTCACCGCCCCGAACGGGGATTTGCAGGTGAGGTCGAGGCTGTTGTAGAATGTGTGGGACATGGAAGTCTCCCCTTTACGTTAGCGTAAAGCCTTCTCCCCTGGGGGAGAAGGTGGCCCGGAGGGCCGGATGAGGGGAGAGCCTGCCGCTATGGCCCGGCAAAAGGGCGGCAGGGCAGACTTGGCCCTCATCAGTCACCTTCGGTGACAGCTTCCCCCGATGGGGAAGCCTGCACAAAAAAGCCGTGCCCCGAACAGGGCACGGCAAAAATCAGATAACCAGATTATTTGACGGGAGTAGCGCCCCAGATGTCACGCGCATAGTCCATGATGGAACGGTCTGCGCTGAAGATGCCTGCGTTGGAGATGTTCTTCAGGCTCATGTGGTTCCACTTCTGCTTGTCGCGGTACAGCTCCTGCAGGTCGTGCTGGGCACGGCGGTAGTCCTTGAAGTCCGCCATGACCATGTACGGGTCGGAGTTGCGCAGGTTGCTGGTGACCTCGCTGAAGTTCTCGCCGTTCCAGCCCTTCTCCAGGAAGTCCAGAACTGCCATCGCGGTGTTGTCGCCGCTGATAAAGGCGTTCGGGTGGTAGCCCATGCCCTTCAGCGCGTTGACCTCGGGGGTCAGCATACCGAAGATGATCTCGTTCTCGTGGCCGGCAGCGTCGGCGATCTCAACATTCGCGCCGTCCAGCGTGCCCAGCGTGATCGCGCCGTTCAGCATGAACTTCATGTTGCCGGTGCCGGATGCCTCGGTGCCGGCCAGAGAGATCTGCTCAGAGACCTCGGAAGCGGGCATCAGACGCTCGGACAGGCTGACGCAGTAATCCTCAAGGTAGACGATGCGCAGCTTGCCGCGGACAGCGGGATCCTCGTCGATCAGCTTGCCCAGCTTGCAGATCATGCGGATCATCTGCTTGGCCATGTAGTAGCCGGGGGCGGCCTTCGCGCCGAAGATGTAGGTCTTGGGGGTGAACTCGGCGTTGGGGTTGTTCTTCAGGTACAGGTACTCGGCAGCGATGTTCAGCGCGTTCAGGTGCTGGCGCTTGTACTCGTGCATACGCTTGACCTGGCAGTCAAAGATAGAATCAGGGTCAATGACCTGGCCGGTGGCCTTCTGCAGGTAGTTGGCAAAGTTGGCCTTGTTCTCACGCTTGACCTTGGCGGCGGCAGCCTGCACGGTCTTGTCGTCCACGAACTTCTCCAGCTTCTTCAGCTCGGAGGCGTCGGTCTTGAAGCCGTCACCGATGGTCTCCTCCAGCAGATGGGTCAGGCCCGGGTTGGAGCAGAGCAGCCAGCGGCGGTAGGCGATGCCGTTCGTGACGTTCTTGAATGCCTGCGGCTTGTACAGGAAGTAATCATGGAAAACGCTGTCCTTGATGATCTCACTGTGCAGCTTGGAAACGCCGTTGATGGCGTGGCAGGTGTAGGCGCAGATGTTGGCGGTGCGGACCTGGTTGTCGCCGATGATCGCCATATAGTCGATCTTGCCCTGGTCGCCGGGGAAAGCCTTGGCCAGGTCGGCGCGGCAGCGGCGGTCCATCTCGCAGACGATCTGCCAGATGCGGGGCAGGGTGTTGCGGAAGATGTCCGCATTCCACTTCTCCAGTGCCTCGCTCATGACGGTGTGGTTGGTGTAGGCAAAGACCTTGCGGCAGATGTCGAAGGCAGCGTCCCACTCGTAGCTGCACTCATCCAGCAGGATGCGCATCATCTCGGGGATGGCGACGGTGGGGTGGGTATCGTTCAGCTGGATGGCGACCTTGTCGGGCAGGTTGTCCAGCGTGCCGTACTGGTTCAGGTGGTTCTGCAGGATGTCTGCGATGGACGCGGCAGAGAAGAAGTACTGCTGGCGCAGGCGCAGGATCTTGCCCTCGGTATGGTTGTCGTTGGGGTAGAGGATCTTGGAGATCAGCTCGGCAGAGGCAGACTGGCTGATAGCCGTGTTGTAGTTGCCGGCGTTGAAGCTGCTCATATCAAAGCTGGGGGCCTTAGCCTGCCACAGACGCAGCTTGGAAACACCGTTGGAGCCGTAACCGGCGACATACATATCGTTGGGCACGGCGATAACGGAGTTGTAGTTCTCATACTTGACGTGATGGAAGCCGCCCTCCCAGGTCTCGATGGCCTGGCCGTCAAAGCGGATCTCCTGGGCCTGGTCGGGATGGCTCTTGATCCAGACCTGACCGCCGGGCAGCCAGTTGTCAGCAGTCTCCTGCTGCCAGCCGTCCACGATCTTCTGCTTGAAGATGCCGTACTCGTACAGGATGGAGTAGCCGGTGCCGGGGATGCCGTCGGTGGCCATGCCGTCCAGATAGCAGGCGGCCAGGCGGCCCAGACCGCCGTTGCCCAGGCCCGCATCGGGCTCCTGCTCATAGATGGTGTCGATCTTGACGTCGGCATCAGCCAGCACGCTCTCGGCAACCTCGTTCAGGCCAAGGTTGAACAGGCTCGTGCGCAGGCTGCGGCCCATAAGGAACTCCATGCAGAGGTAGTAGACCTGCTTCTTGCCCTCGCCCAGGACCTTGGACTGGTACTGCTTCTGGCGGTCAGACATGATCTGGCGGGTGATCATGGCCAGGCAGCGGTAGATCTGGTCAGCGGAGGCGGCGTCGATGGTGACGTTGCACTCACTCATCAGCTTGTCCTTGAGCAGCTTCTCAAATTCACGCTTTGTGTATTTCAAAATCGTTCTCTCCTTCTTTGCAGTCATGAGAATTCATGATTTTTGCGCTCTTTTCAGTGCTTTCAATAAACCACTCTATAGATTATAACGATATTTAGCGGATTGCGCAAGTCAAAATTGCCTGTTTGCGGTTTTTTTATACAATTCCGTCAAAAAGGGCTTTTGCAAATCGGTAATTTGTACTATAATAGATGTAAGATTCTGCGCCCCCACTGTAAATAAAGGCGTGCAGAGACCGGAAGGAGTATGATTATGGGTATGGCTACCTCAAAAGTGCGGCTGAACATCTGCGGTTCCAGCTATGTAGTCAACACGAGTGAGAGCGAGGATTACATGAAGAACCTCGCGGACCGACTGAACCTGGACATGAACGAGCTGATGGCGTCCTCGAACTCGGTCTCCATCACGACGGCGGCAGTCATGACTGCGCTGAACTATCGTGATGAGCTGGAAAAGGCCAGCGGCAGCGCCGACAATATGCGCCGCCAGATCAAGGACTATCTCGAGGATGCGGCCAGCGCCAAGATGGCTGCCGAGGAGGCCCGCCGTGAGAATGCGTCGCTCAAACGCCGTGTGGATGAGCTGGAGCGCCGCCTGCGCCGCAATCAGTTCCCGGCGGAGGACGAATGAGCCGCCCCGAGATTTTAGCCCCGGCGGGCAACCGCGAGATGCTTGGCGCCGCTGTTTTCAGCGGCGCTGATGCTGTTTATCTGGGGCTGACGGGCTTTAACGCACGCCGCACGGCGGGCAACTTTACCCCCGACGAGCTGCGGGAGGCCGTGGCGTTCTGCCATGCCCGCGGCGTCAAGGTGCATGTGACGCTGAATACGCTGGTCTATGACCGGGAGCTGTCCGGCCTGGCCGACGCCGTGCGCGCCGTGGCTGCAGCCGGGGCGGATGCCGTCATTGCGGACGACCTGGCGACGGCGCAGCTGGTCAAAAGTATTGCACTGACGCTGCACCTGCACGGCTCGACCCAGATGAGCGTCCACACGCCCGAGGGCGCTAAGGAGCTTGCCGCGCTGGGCTATGACCGCGTCATTCTGGCGCGTGAGCTGTCGCTGGAGGAAATTCGTGCCGTCTGCGAGGCCAGCCCCATCGAGGTCGAGGTCTTTGTCCACGGCGCGCTCTGCATGAGCGTGTCCGGCCAGTGCATGATGAGCGCGTTCCTCGGCGGGCGCAGCGGCAACCGCGGCGCCTGTGCGGGTCCCTGCCGTCTGCCGTTTGACGCAAGTGCCGGTTTAAAACCCGGCCAGCCGGGCCGTGCCTGCCATTTGAGCTTAAAGGACATGGACTACATCCCGCACCTGCGGGAGCTGATGGACGCGGGTGTCGCCAGCGTGAAGATCGAGGGCCGCCTGCGCACGCCCGAGTACGCGGCGGCAGTCGTCACAGCCTGCCGCGCGGTCTGCGCGGGCCAGCCCTACGACGAAAAGCTCGTGCGGGACATCTTCTCGCGCTCGGGCTTCACCGACGGCTACCTGACGAACCGCAACGACGGCAAGATGTTCGGCGTGCGCACCGAGGCCGACGCCGCGGCGACCCGCGCTGCCACGCCCAAGGCACGCGAGCTGTTCCGCCGCGAGCTGCAGCGCGTGCCCGTACACTATGAATTGAGCGGCGGCGTGGAGGACGGCGGCGTCAAGCTGACCGCCCGCGACGACGACGGCCACAGGGTCAGCGTCTACAGCGCCGACGAGCCGCAGCCTGCCCAGAAGGACCCGCTGCCCGGTATTGAGCGCGCCCTCGGCAAGACCGGCGGCACGCCGTTTGTCATGGACGGCCTTGCCGCCGAGCCGGGGGAGGGGGGCTTCGGTTTCCTGCCCGGTGCCGCCTGGAACGAGCTGCGCCGCGAGGCGCTGGACAAGCTGTTGGAAAAGCGCAGCGAGGTCACGCCCCACGCCGTACAAGCGTTTGAAATGCCGACCTATCCCGCCCATACCGTGGGGCAGCTGCCCGCGCTGGCTGCCCGCTTTGCCAATGCGGCCCAGTGCCCGGCGGAGGCGGTGGAGAAGCTGCAATACCTGATTTTCCCAATCACCGAAGCCGAGAGCATCCCCGAGGCATGGCGGGGGAAAACGCTGCTGGAGCTGCCGCGGGTCATGTTCGGCAGACTCGAGCAAAAGACCGCCGCGCGGCTGGACGCCCTGCAGGACGCGGGTTTTGCCGGGGCGGTGGTCAACAACCCCGCACAGCTGCGCTATACCGACGGCTGGACGCTGTACGGCGGCCTGGGCCTGAACGTCACGAACCCGATGAGCGCCGCGCGGTATGCGTCCCTGGGGGTGCAGGGCATGCTTTTGCAGCCCGAGACCGCGCTGACGGCCATGCAGGCCGTGGCCCCCGGCGTGCCCACGGCGGCGCTCTGCTACGGCCATCTGCCACTGATGCTGACCCGCGCCTGCCCCCTGCGCAATGTGCGCGACTGCGGCAAATGCCCGGGCGGCGGCACGCTGCGGGACCGCAAAGGCCGCGACTTCACCGTGACCTGCTCGGCCCCCGGCGGGGCGGGCGTGCGCACAGTGTTCAACCCGGTGCCGCTTTACATGGGCGAGCGCCTGCGTGAGCTGCCCGTGGACGTGGCGGTAGCGGCCTTCACGACAGAGACCCCCGCCCGCGTATCCCAGATTTTGGACCTGCTTTTCAACGCCCAACCGTTTGACAGCGAGTTTACGCGTGGGTTATACTATACGAATAACTAAAACTATCAGATAGGAGAGAGAAGATAGGAAATAGGAGATGAACTGCCGGGAAGGCTGCGGCCTTACGCCGGAAACATTTCCGCTCTCCTGACTCCTCTCTTTTGGAGGCTCCCATGACCCCTATTGTGAAGTACAAAAAATTGGATGCCCGCGCCGTTGTGCCGCAGTACGCTACGCCCGGCGCGGCGGCGGCGGACCTGTGCGCGGTGCTGGATACACCGCTGACGCTGGCCCCGATGCAGCGCGTCCTCGTGCCCACCGGCCTTGCCATCGAGCTGCCCGGCCCCGCGTGCGTCGCCCTTGTCTACGCCCGCAGCGGCCTGTCCATCAAGCACGGTCTCTGTATGGCGAACGGTGTCGGCGTCATTGACAGCGACTACCGCGGTGAGCTGCGAGTACCGATGGTGAACCTGTCCAGCGAACCCTACACCATCCAGCCCGGTGAGCGCGTCGCCCAGCTCTGCATTGCCCCTGTCTGGCAGGCAGCGTTCACCCCCGCCGATGAGCTGACAGACACCGCCCGCGGTGCAGGCGGGTTTGGGTCGACGGGGAAATAAACGGCATTCGCCGCGAAGTTCTCTCCCCCACCGCCTGCGGGCGGAGCCCCCTCGCAGAGGGGGCCAAGAGCCCCTTGCCTCCCTCTGTGAGGGAGGTGGCGCCGCAGCGCCGGAGGGAGAGAACCTTCCGGCAGTGCCCTTTTCCTAAAATTTCTGCTCACACCTTGTTTCGGCAAACTCTGCACACTCCGACTTTTTATAATAGACCAGAAAGGAAGCACACTATGGCTCTGATCCTTGCCTCCGGCAGTCCGCGCCGGCGTGAGCTGATGTCCCTTATTACCCCCGACTATACTGTCATCACCAGCGACGTGGACGAGACGAAGATCGCGGCAGATTCCCCGGCGCACCTCGCCAAGGCTCTGGCCACCGCCAAGGCCCGCGCCGTGGCCGAGGAAAACCCCGATGACGTCGTCTGCGGCTTTGATACGGTGGTCGAGTGCGAGGGCGAGGTGTTCGGCAAGCCGAAGGACGAGGCCGACGCCGTGCGGATGCTGCGCGCGCTCTCCGGGCGTGAGCACCGCGTCCACACCGGCGTCTGCATCTGCCGGGGCCGCCGTGCCGCCGCCACTGTCGAGACAACCGTTGTCCATTTCTCGCCCATCGCGGAGGACGACCTGTGCGCCTACGTGCGCACGCCGGAGCCCTACGACAAGGCGGGAGCCTATGCCATCCAAGGACACGCGGCGCTGTGGTGTGCGGGCATCGAAGGGTGCTACTACAACATCATGGGGCTGCCGGTTCACCGCACGGCGCAGCTGCTGCGCGAGCTTACCTGACCCGGACAGCCCCGGAAACGGGAGTCTGTATGGGAAAAATCTGCAACTTTTTTACATGCTTTTTCGGGAGAATACACGCTATGTTTACCAAAGACATCGGCATTGATCTGGGCACCGCCAACACCCTTGTGTACATGAAGGGCCGCGGCATCATCATGCGCGAGCCAAGCGTCGTCGCCGTGGACCCGCGCAGCGACGAGCTGCGGGTGCGCAGCGTCGGCCATGAGGCCAAGGCGGTCATTGGCCGCGCACCCGGCTCCATCGTGGCGGTGCGCCCCCTCAAGGACGGCGTTATTGCGGATTTTGACGTTACCGCGGCCATGCTGCAGAGCTTCATCCGTCAGGCCTGCGGCAACAGCATTCTGGCTCGCCCCCGGGTCGTCATCTGCGTGCCCTCCGGTGTGACCGAGGTCGAGCGCCGCGCCGTGCGCCAGGCAGCAGCCAAGGCGGGCGCACGCCAGGTCACGGTCATCGAGGAGCCGATGGCTGCCGCCATCGGCAGCGGTCTGCCCACCACCGACGCCGTCGGCAGCATGATCGTGGACATCGGCGGCGGCACGGCGGAGGTCGCGGTCATCAGCCTGTCGGGCATCGTCGCCAGCCGCAGCGTGCGCTGCGCGGGCGACGCGCTGGACCAGAGCATCATCGCTTTCATCAAGCGCAAATACAACCTGCTGGTCGGTGAGCGCACGGCAGAGCAGATCAAGATCGAGATCGGCTCGGCCTGCCCGCAGGACCCCGAGACCAGCATGGAAATCAAAGGCCGCAACCTTGTGGACGGTCTGCCGAAGGACATTCTGATCCGCTCCGAGGAGGTCCGCGACGCCATGAACGACTGCCTGCTGCGCATCGTCGAGGCCATCAAGGACACGCTGGAATGCACGCCGCCCGAGCTGTCCAGCGACATCATTGACCGCGGCATCATGCTTTCCGGCGGCGGTGCGCTGCTTCGCGGGCTGGATACCCTCATCCAGAATGAGACGGGCATCGAGGTCCACATTGCCGAAAGCCCCCTGGACTGTGTAGCCCTCGGCGCCGGTGCCGTCCTCGACAACCCCGATCTGGCCGGACGCCGGAAAGAGGAAATGAGCTACTTATAACGCCCCTTGGCCCCCTCTGCGAGGGGGCTCCCGCCGCAGCGGGTGGGGGAGAGAGCTTGCCATTGCCCGAAATATTTCGGGCGGCCGCAGGGTTCTCTCCCTCCGGCCCTGCGGGGCCACCTCCCTCGCAGAGGGAGGCAGGGGAGCGTATCCTTTTCAGCCGAAAAAAAGATTGACAAATGGGGAAAATCCGGCTATTATTAGATTGTTCGCATATACCCGGAGGGACGCTATGCCTTTACTCGATCAGGATCTGCCCGCCCGCGCACAGCAGGGGGACGAGAACGCGCTTGCCGCACTGATCGCCCGCATGATGCCGGCCATCCGCAAGGGTGCGGCGGAATGCACTGCCCCCGGCCTCGATTTTGACGATGCCGTGCAGGAGGGGCTGATCGGCCTGTTCCATGCTGTGCGCGGGTTTGACCCCGCTGCCGGGCAGACCTTCACGGCCTACGCCGCGGCCTGCATCCGCCACGCGCAGCAGGACGCCCGCCGGGCGGCTCTGCGCAAAAAGCACGCGCCGCTGAACTACAGCGTGCCGCTGCCCGCCGCCGAGGAAAGCACCGACACCCGCCCCGGCCCCGAGGAGCTTGCTATCTTCGGCGAACAGTACGCGGACACGCTCCGCCGTATGCAGACCGAGCTTTCCGCGCTGGAACGCACGGTTTTAATGGCCGGGCTGGAAGGCCGCACCCCCGCGCAGACCGCGCGGGAGCTGGGACTTCCCGCCAAAAACGTGGCCAATGCGCTGGCCCGTGCGCGCCGCAAGCTGCGCGGTGCGCCCACAACCTAGGATTCAGGCGATTTGCCTGCGTCATATATCAACCTGCCCCCAGTAGCGCCTAAAATCAGTTCAGTTGGTCCATTCCCATTGCGTTGTTTTAGATTCTTCCGCGGGCAAAATAAACACAGAGGAGATACCCACTATGTTCGAAGACAAGACTTTGGTATGCAAGGATTGCGGCAAGGAGTTCGTTTGGACCGCCGGCGAGCAGGAGTTCTACGCCAGCCGTGGTTTCGAGAACCAGCCCCAGCGCTGCAAGCCCTGCCGTGATGCCCGCAAGAACTCTACCCGCGGCGAGCGCCAGATGTTCGACGCTACCTGCGCCAGCTGCGGCAAGGCCTGCAAGGTTCCCTTCCAGCCTCGCGAGGACCGTCCGGTCTACTGCAGCGAGTGCTTCGCTAAGATGAAGGAGAACGGCTGATTTACGCGCTTTTGCATGTAAACTGAGTTGAATGTTCCATTCCGCGCCCCGGCCTTACCGCCGGGGCGTGGTTTGTTATCGGGACGATTACAGGTTGATAGAATGAAAAAAACTCTCTCAAGGCTGCCGCGCGTCGTCCGGCTGGCGGCGCTGTCGGCGGTGCTGCTGGCCCTGTGCAGCAAGTCGTCGCCGCTCTACGCCTTCAACGACTGGATGGACGCAAACATCTTCTTCACGATGGGCCGCTCCATGCTCGGCGGCAGGGTGCTTTACCGTGACGTGTTCGACCACAAGGGCCCGGTGCTCTACCTGCTGTATGGGTTGGCGGGCCTTGTCGGCGGCACAGACTTCCGCGGCGTGTTGGTGCTGGAAATTATCGCCATGACGTCGTTTCTGTACACGGGTCTGCGCACGGCGGAGCTGCTGGCGGGCCGCCGCCTTTCGGTGTGGTGGATGGCGCTGCCCGCAGCGGGCATGGCGGCCAGCCGCGCGTTCTCCCACGGCGGCAGTGCCGAGGAGCTGCTGCTGCCGTTTCTGGCGGCGGCGCTGTTCAGCCTGGTCAGGGCGCTGCACAGTCCCGGCGCCAAGCCGCTGCGCGCGGTCTGTGTGCAGGGCCTTCTGGCCGGGTGCGCGCTCTGGCTCAAGTACACGGTGCTGGGCTTCTACCTCGCGTGGGTCGTGGTGCTGGCGGCGCTCTACCTGCGGCGCGGCTGGCTTACGCAGCTGGGCCGCAGCGTGGGGGCGTACCTCGGCGGCATGGCGCTGGCCACGCTGCCGTGGGTCGTCTACTTCGGCGTACACGGCGCGCTGGGGGACTGGTTCACCGCCTACTTTTATGACAATCTCTTCCTCTATAAGGGGGAGGGCGGCGGTCTGCCCGCGCTGGCACAGCACCTGTGGTGGGCGGTGCGGGACGGCTTGCCCGCCGCGCTGCTGCTGGCGGCGTTCCTGCTCTGGGCGCTGCTGACCCGGCGTTTTGCCGCAGCGGGGGGCGTGGCCGCACTGGCCGCGGGGCTGGCTGCTACCAGTCTGATGGGCGGCTACCTGGTCTATTACGGGCTGGTGCTGGCGGTCTTTGCGCCGCTGGGCCTTGTGCCGCTGGTCCGCCTTGCGGAAAAGACCCCCGCGCCCGTCCGTACCGCGCTGCCCTGGGCTGTGCTGGCCGCGTGCGCTGCCGCCTGCTATGCCCTGACGCCCAACCGGGCACTGCGGGGCCGCGCCCGCGCCGACCTGCCCCAATACCGCTTTGCAGCGCAGATCAACGGCGGCAGCCTGCTAAACTACGGCACGCTGGACGGCGGCTTTTACACGGCGGCGGGCGTGCTGCCGCCCTGCAAATATTTTTGCGTGACGAACATGCCGTTGGACGACCAGTGGACCGACCAGCAGGCCGTATTGAAGGCCGGTGCTGTGGACTACGTCGTGGCGCTGACCGGCGACCTGCACGGTGATTTCCCGCAGTATGCGGTCATTGACCGGTGCAGTTATGACGGCGGCGAGGGAGAAGTGACCTGGTATCTCTACCAATTGCAGCGGTGATTTGCGTTTTTGTGCCCTATGCGGTATAATAGCACTGATCCCTGTACATCCTGCCAGAAAGGCAATGCCTATGAAACAAAAACTCACCCTGCGCCGCGTCCTCGCCAGCGCTGTGGCGGCGCTGGCTGCCGCTGCGGCGGTCTGGCTGCTCTGCCGCTGGGTCGGCTATGATTTGCAGCTGCGCATCGGCAATGAGCCGGTCTATGAAATCGCAAACGATGACTATACCCAGATCATTGATGTACCCGAGGACGGGCTTTGGCAGGCCGTCCCGCTGGAGGCGGGGCAGACGCTCTACGGCTGCCGCCTGCGGTTCAGCACCCACGGGGAGCTGTACCGCGCCGGTATGGTCATGGTCGATCTGTGTGATGCCGACGGCACGATCCTGCGCGAGGCGGCGGGCAACTACGCCAACATTTTTGACGACAACTTCACGGGCTTTGCCTTCGGCACGGCCTACACGGCGGCACAGGCGGAAACGCTCTACCTGCACATCTATAACGTCGTCGAGTGGGAGGGGCCGCTCGGCCTCTGGGCCAGCACCGGCACGGTGGGGGCGCTGGCCCTGACCGCGGACGGCGTTGATGCCGACGCCACGCTGGCATTGCAGTATATGACCGACGATACCGGCAGCTGGCCGTCCGATTTGGCAAACGGGCTGGCCCCGCTGCTGGCGTTCGCAGCGTTTGCCGCCGTGCTGCTGTTCGGCCTGCGTGCCCCGCTGCCGCTGACCGTGGCGGTGGTCGGCCTTGCGTGCGGACTGCTGTTTGTGCGCGTCACCCCGGCGCTCGTCGCGCCCGATGAATACACCCACCTGGCCGCGGCCTATGAGCTGGCCAGCCGCCTGGGCGGCGAGGCTCCCGCCGACGAAAACGGCTGTCTGTTGGTGCGGGAGAGCGATGCGCCGCACTTCGGCACCCGCAGCGGCGAGATCGGCATTCTGGCCTACAAGGCCGAGGCACTGGCCCGTCAAAATGAAGCCGGCGGTCCCGACGCGCTGACCGCCGTCAGCGAGGCCAAGGCCGGGCAGGGCAGCGGCAACTACCTGCCGCAGGCGCTGGGTATCCGGCTGGCCCGCAATGCCGGTGCTAACTTTTACACGATGCTGCGTCAGGCGCGGACCTTCAACCTGATTTTCTATCTGCTGCTGGCCGTGCTGGCTGTGGCGCTGGCCCCGGCGGCGGTGCGCGGGCTGCTGGCCTGCATTGCGCTGCTGCCGATGCCGCTGCAGCTGGCGGGCAGTCTCTCGCCGGATGCGTCGGTGCTGGGCATGGTGTTCTGCTACACGGCGCTCTGCCTGCGGCTGCGCACCAAAAAAGCTGTGTGGTGGGAAAAAATCCTGCTCATCGCCCTCGGCGGGGCTGTCGGCCCGGCCAAGGCCATCTACCTGCCGGTGGTGCTGCTCTGCTTTATCATCCCGGCGGACAACCTTGTGGGGCCGACGGAATTTGTCCGGGGCTCGTTTGGCGCGCGCGTGCGCTCCGGGCAGCTGATCCGGGAGGCCGTGCTCGTGCTGGCGGGCTGCCTGTGGCTCTCCGCCAACCTCGGTGAGCTGGCCTATGCCGCCCGCGACATGAATCAGATGCTTCTGGCCGTCGGCGCAGTGGGCATTATCCTGCTGCTGGCACTGACGCGCCGTCTGTATGAAAAGGTACAGAATGACGCCAAAAAGCTGCGCCTGTTCAAGGGCGCGCTGGCCTGTGCCGTTGTGCTGGCCGTCGTCGGCGGGGTGCTTGCGCTGTCCCGCATGGGCGGCGGGCTGGCCCCCGACCAGCTGCTGATGACGAACCCCAACGGCGATTCCATCTGGACGTTCTCGCTGGGGTACATCTGCCGCAACCTGCCCGCCACGGCGAAGCTCTTGCTGCGCACGATCCCCGCGCAGGGTGCGCTCTGGCTGCAGGGCATTCTGGGCACGACGCTGGGGGAGCCGATCGTTTACCGCATCGACGTCAGCTGGCTGCTGGGCGTCGGGCTGGTGCTGGCATTGCTGGCGGCAGCCCTGCCGGTGCAGGACGAACCGGATGAGCCGCTGCTGGGCCGCCGCACCGGCTTCGGCGTGCTGGGTATCATCCTCTGCGTTGCGGCGGCGTCGCTCGTCGTGGCGCTGAACTGGACGCCCATCAACTATGAAACGCTGTTCGGTATGCAGGGCCGCTACTGGCTGCCTGTGCTGCCGCTGGCGCTTCTGCTCGTCAAGGGAAACCGCAGCGTTTGTGCGCGGCGCGACCTTTCCCGCGGGGCGGCACTGGCCGTCACCGCCTGTACACTGTTGACCCTGCTGCAGGGCTATAGCCTATACGCAAGCTGGCAGCCGGTATCATAAATCTGCCTACACTATTATAAAGGAGACACTCTCATGACTGTTACGAAGAATACCATCATCGCCGAGATCCTGAACAACGACCCCACCCAGGGCTGCGTGCCCATCTTCCTGTCCACCGGTATGCACTGCCTGGGCTGCATGGCCTCCCATGGTGAGACCGTCGAGGAGGCCTGTGCTGTCCACGGCGTTGACGCCGACGAGCTCGTCGACGAGCTGAACGACTACTTTGCACACCTGTAATGCGCCGCGGCTCGATGCCCGCCTGGCCGCTGCCTATGATTTTGTACGTCCGGGGCACGCGGCGGCGGACATCGGCTGCGATCACGGCAAATTAAGCGCCGCACTGGCGGGCAGCGGACGCTGCCCGCTTGTTTTGGCTTGCGACCTGCGCCCCGGCCCGCTGGAAAAGGCCCGCGTGACCTGCGCGCCCTACGGGGATAAGGTGCAGTGCCGCTTGGGCAGCGGGCTTTCGGTTTTAGAACCCGGCGAGGTCGATGACATCATCATCGCCGGTATGGGCGCGGAGACGATCATTGAGATTCTGGAGGCGGCGCCCTGGGTGTTCGATGCGCGGTACAATTTGGTGCTGGTCCCTGCGACGAAGCACAGCATCCTGCGCCGCTGGCTGGCCCGCCGCGGCTTTGCACTGCGGGCCGAGACCCTCTGCCAAGCCGCAGGCCGGTGGTACGCCGTCATGAACGCGCAGTACACGGGTGCCGCCCGCGAGCCGGACGGGCTGTTCTGCCTGACCGGCCTGACGAACGGCCAGCCCGGATGCAGCGAGTATTACGCCGTGCAGAATGAGAAGCTGAAAAAGTACCGTTTGGGTCTGCCGGAGGGGGAAGAAAACGAGGCTGTAGGAAAACTGATTGCGGAATTGGAGCATTTGTCCAAGTCGTGATGAATCACCTGCGCACAACCGTAAACGGCCACGGCGGCCAGAGGGCTGGCCGCCCTACAAGTACCCGGTACCGTGATTTGTAGGGGAGGGATTTATCCCTCCCGGGCACGTTGCCTATATTGCTCGTCTACTTTCCGCCGCCCTGTAGGGGCCGGGTATGCCCGGCCCGCAGCGTCAAATCAGGCACCCGCAGACGGGCGATTTCCGCAAGCCTGCGGTAAAACAGAATCCATCAGGAGGTAAAAACATGTCAGTAAGCGTACAGCAGATTTTGGGCTTTCTGCGGGCGGTGGCCCCGCAGGAGCTGGCATTGGATTGGGATAACGTCGGCCTGCTCGTCGATGCGGGTCAGCCTGTGGACGGTGTGCTGACCACGCTGGACATCACCCCCGCCGTCGTGCGGGAGGCTGTCGAAAACGACTGCCAGCTTATTGTCAGCCATCACCCGGTCATCTTCCATCCGCTCAGGACGCTGGCTGCCGATGATGTGCCCGCCCTGCTCATGAAAAACGGCATCTCGGCCATCTGTATGCACACAAACCTTGACGCGGCCCCGGGCGGCGTCAACGATACACTCTGCGACATCCTCGGCATCGCCGCCGAGGGCCGCGAGAGCTTCGCCGAAGGCTGCGGGCGCATCGGCACCACGATGCCCACCACGGTGGAGGCGCTGGCCAAATTCTGCGCCGCCACGCTGCACAGCGGCGTCAAGTACGTGAACGGCCAAAAGCCTGTCACCTGCCTGGCCGAGGTCAGCGGCGGGGGCGGCAGTTACTTAGAGGAAGCCATCGCGCGCGGCGCGGACTGCCTTGTCACCGGCGAGGCAGCCCACCACATTGCGCTGCTGGCCAGGCAGAAGGGCATCGGCCTTGTGGTCGCGGGCCACTGGGGCACCGAGCACGCCATTGCCGACGTGCTGGCCGTCCAGCTGGAAAAGCAGTTCCCGGCCCTTACCGTCGCCCACGCCGAGGCTGATGCTGATCCGTATTCCTACCTATTATAATAAGGAGCCATTCCCATGTCCCTTGATGCCGCAACGCTGGCGCTGGTCGCCGGTGAACTGAAAAACACGCTGCTCGATGCCAAGATCGACAAAATCTTTGAGCCGACCCGCGACGAGGTGCTCATGACGCTGCGCACCCGCACCGAGACCCACCGTCTGCTGCTGTCGGCCCGCAGCGGCTCGGCCCGCGTCTGCCTGACGAAGGAGAGCTTCGAGAACCCGCTCACGCCGCCGGGCTTCTGTATGCTGCTGCGCAAGCACCTGACCGGCGGGCGGCTCATTGAGCTGCGCCGCGAGCCGGGGGACCGCATCGTCTATTTTGACTTCCGCTGCACGAACGAGATGGGCGACCTGGTCACGAACACGCTGGCCGTCGAGCTGATGGGCCGCTACTCCAATCTGGTGCTCGTGCAGGACGGGCGCAGCTGGAAAATTACAGCTTCAACGTTGCCGCCGCCCATACGGATTCTCCCTGCT
>ERZ772954.46-NODE-46-length-122944-cov-16.577594_pt1 | contig 122944 bp, 97 predicted proteins | sample MGYA00580684_ERZ772954 | MGnify/ENA primary metagenome ERZ772954 (study PRJEB29015, sample SAMEA2737654) | human gut metagenome | biome: human gut; feature: human-associated habitat; material: faeces | place: China | collected 2012 ...
TTGCTCATGCGAATAATATCTATATCCATTACTGGAAGTGTGATGTGGATGAAGTATCTTTCCAGAAATTTTTTAAAATATGATCTGCTTTTATATGATTCTTTATTTTCTTTTGCTGTGCCATTTGAACTGATTCCCTCCCATCTGTTTTTAATATACTATATTTATTTCATATTTTCAATACTTGATATTTACAATTCAACCAATACACTTTATGCTGTGAATGAAGATTTCAAATATATAATGGACAGGAACGTGTTCATACGGTTCCTGTCCATTATATATTTGAAATCTTCTTTGATTTAGGGTGTTGAAATTAGTATAACTTATGCTCTTTTCTATAATCCACTTAAATCTATCTTATAAATTGTGTTTTTTAATTCTGTGTTCTTTAGAAACATGATCATGTAAATTGGCATATAGATCTTCTGTCCTTTTGTTTCTACATTTCCTTCTGAGAAGATGTATGCTTTTTCTATCTCGTAGTTTTTGTCTTTTAATACGTTTACTAAGGCACTGTGTTTTTTGTAGTCTTTTCCTGATTTTATTTCTAGTGGAGTTACTTTTCCATCTAGTTCTATGACGAAGTCTAATTCTCCTTGTTTTTTGTTGTTGAAGTAATATAAATTGAATCCGTTTGCTAATAGTTCTTGTGCTACTACATTTTCGAAGAGGGCTCCGTTGTTGATTGATTTTTCTTTATTTAGTATTGCTATTTTTACCTGATCTGAATATTGATTGGTCAGGATTCCTACGTCTGAGAAGAATAGTTTGAATAAATTTCGGTTTTCACTTATAATCAGTGGCAGTTTGGGTTCGTTTATGTTGTATACAGGAATTGCTACGCCTGCATCTTTCAACCATAGGAAATCATTTGCTACTCTGTCGTAATTGAGTCCTTTTCCAAGTGTGTTAATCTTGAATCTTTTGTTTTTGCTGTCCAGTTGTCCTGGCATGGAATCGTAGATTTCTCTTAATTTTAGTTTGTAATTTGTTTCATATTTTGTAAAATCTGCTTTATATAATCTCATAATTTTTTGATGGACTGCTGCTACTCTTGCAAGGTCGTTTGTTTGTGTATATACTGCAACTGCTTCTGGCATTCCTCCTACGATGAGATAGAGATAAAACACATCTAACATTTTTTTGTGTACAAATTCATCGACTGGCTGTTGTTTCTTATAACATTCTTCCAGCATTTCTAGTATGTTTTCTTTGATTCCAACGGCTTTCATAAATTCTTTTACTGTTAACGGATACATATCTTCGATTCTTAGATAGCCTACTGGGGCTGATCTTAGGTCGTTTAATTCAACGCCTAGAAGTGAACCACTCATAATGTATCTATAACTTCCTTCTTCTACAAGGAATTTGATTCTTGTGACAATATCTTTAAATTCTTGTATTTCATCAAAAAAGATAATTGTATTTCCTTTGTTTAGCTGTTTATCCGTGATCAGACTCAATCGCATTAACAGGTCTTGTGCATTTGTAGCATTTTCAAATAGTTCTACTAGTTCTGGACGTTCTATAAAATTGAGTGCTATATAATCGTATTTTGATTCTTTTAAACACTCTCTGATCAGGTATGTTTTTCCTATCTGTCTTGCTCCAGTTAATAGGAATGCCTCTTTTCCCTGTAAAATCCAGTTATTGATTGTGGTTTTCATTTCTCGATCGATCATCATATCACCTCTGATTTTATTTTTTCCATCCATTTTTTTGTTTATTCTGCAACTTTTCTAACCTTATTTTACATAGTTTTTGCAACTTTTCCAACCATTTTTTTGATAATTTTGCAATTTTTCTAACCTATTTTAGTATGATTTTTGCAACTTTTCAAACTTTTCTTATGAATATTCATTATTCATAAGAAAAAGAACCATAAAATAAACTGTCTAATCTCTGAGATTACGTTTATTTTATGGCCCTTGCTATTACTCTTGTTTTAAATTTTATTTAAAATATTTATCCAGGATCTGGCGTTCTCCTTCATTGTCATTGATGTCTGTGACAATATCCGCTGCCTCTTTTACTTCATCTGCTGCATTTCCCATGGCGACTCCAAGTCCTGCATATCTGATCATATCGATATCGTTGAAATTATCACCAAATGCCATTATCTCTTCTTGTTTCACATGAAAATGGTCTTTTAACATATGGATTGCATCGGATTTGGATGCTTTCATGGACATGATCTCTAAATAGGTATCTTTGGATCGATAAATTCTGATCTGTGGGAATTCTTTTACTAACTGTTGTTCCAACGCTGCAATATCTTCTTTATCTCCCATGCATAACACCTTGTGTACTTCTTTGTAGACTTCTTCATCTTCAAAAGACACTTCTTGTGGAATCACGCCTGTGATATCACTTTCCTGCGCTGCCCAATATTCTTTTTTATCTTTTACCAGCCATTCATCGTTTGTGTAAATGTTAACCGAAATCTTTGGATTCAATTCATAGACTCTTCTGCATAACTTCATGGCAACTTCTTGTGGCATTGCCACACTGTAGATTGGATGGTCTTCTTCATCAACAACTAAAGCTCCGCTGTAGCAGATCATTGGACTCTTCGCCTCTAATTCTGCTCTGATGGCTGTCATGCCTTTGGGCATTCTTGCGGATACTAAGACGTATGGGATTCCATTTTGGTTGATCTGTTTTATTTTTTTTCTTGTATTTTCTGGTATCTGATGTTTTGAATTTAATAATGTTCCATCGATATCACTAAATACTGCTTTATACTTTTTCATTATGTCTGCATCCTTTCGTTTCTCTGCTTTGTTGTCTATTTCTCCCATTATTATAAAGCAAGAAAAGCCATCTGGCGAGGATAAAATATTCCAGATGGCTTTCTTCTTTTTTAGGTCTTTATTTTTAATATGCTTTCACTGATTTTGCTTTAGAATATGTTCCATATACTTTCTGATTTGTTGAATCATAGTAGTAATAGCGAACCTGTACATAGTATTTCTTGCCTTTTTTCAGACCTGTTTTTGTATAAACATTTTTCACTAAACCTGTTGTCTTGTATTTTGCAGATTTCATCTTTTTGCTTGTGGAATAACGGAATCTAAATCCTCGTTTTTCTCCATATTTATTTGTGTATTTGATAGATTTGGCTACAAATCCTGTTCCTTTTCCAGACTTACCTTTCAAAGATGATAGTTTCGCTGTTTCTACTTTGATTTTAACAAATTTTGCTGTTAATACAATATTTTTATCTGAAGCAGGTACTTTATTAACAACTTTTCCTTGATAAGTCCATCCCGCAAATACATAACCTTTCTTACCAGCAGCTTTATATTTTGTTTTATTCCATCCTGGTAATTTAGTTCCAGCTTTTGTTTTATTTATTGTTGTAACAGTTTTTCCACCATTACCTTTTAATGTTACTGAAATTGTTTTTGGTGTTTCTGATGGTTTTGTTGGCTCTGATGGTTTTGTTGGCTCTGATGGTTTTGTTGGCTCTGATGGTTTTGTTTCTTCTTTTTTATCTACATATAAATTCTTGAAACTTACTGCACCATCCCATAAACCAAGTCCCATATATCCAGTTTTGATATCAAAGAAATCTTTGTCTGACTCTTTATTTGCATCAAAAGTATAATTTAAGCATTCCTTATCATCTACATATACTTTCACTGCATTTGCTTCTTTTTCAATCTTCACATGATGATATGCTCCATCACTAATGCTAGAAGACATCTCTCCTACTGCAATATCACCATCTTTATACATTCTGAACAAGCGCACTCTGTTACTACCTGGAACAAACTGAAGACAATATGCTCCATTTGGATCCGTTGATTTTGATGCAAAAATTAAATTAACTAATCCTTTTTCAAAGGACATATCCGCTTCTATTGTTGATTTTTCATTAACTACCGCATCTTCAGACATATAAAAATCATTTGCAGACTGGTTGGAATCTGATAACACTTCTCCATCAATTGTCCAATTACCACTTACATTTACAAATTTCTTAATGTTTGTTTTGAAGTTATTTTCTTTTACATTAATCGTAAATATCTTTTTCTTTGATGGATCTGATTTACTCGATGCAGTAACTGTTGCTTTTCCTGATTTTAATGCTGTTACAACTGCTTTTCCATCTGACTCTTTGATACTTACAACATCTTTTCCTTCTGTAACATCCCATGTTATCGTCTGATCCATAGAAATTGGAAATACATATGCACTTAATTCTACACTATCACCAGCATATAATATCTGGTTCTCATTCTGCATAGATCCAACAGATTCCACATCTGTCAATTCTTCCTTATCTGTCCAAATTGACTTCATTGGATAAATATCAATATCTGCTTTTACAGGATCACCTTCTACTAGAACAGATGCTCCTAAACTTGTTGGTGTTGGGAATATCTGGTTCGCTCCTGCTGCTGTATTATTACTGCTAAATACTTCGACACTGGCTTTGTCTACATAAATATGTAATTCTACAGAACCATCTTCATTCTTTTTCACATTAGACTGCTCATTTATTTTTTTGAATTCCTGACTGATAATCTTTCCTGATTTACTTCTATCGATAGATAGTTTCTCATTTTCTAAATCATAAATTACATCGGTATATTCTGTATCATTTTGATTCTTTCTTAGTCTGAACCCAACTTTCTTTGTTTTCTCTGATGGTTTAAATTTAGCAACAATCTCATATGTATCCTTTGCAAAATCCTTTAAGAGATCATTATCTTCTGAAATTGTAACATCTTTATAAGAAATCTTATTTTCTGCATCTCTTAAACTCTCATATTCACTAATTGGTGTCTGTGTTAAAACATATTTTCCATTTTCCTGTTTTAGTCCTACTTTAAGATTCAGATTATAAGTTCCATTAAAATTCTGTCCTACAGTATCTGCAACTTTATTACAATAATCATCCCATGTATTCATCCAATTTCCTTCAATAATCTCTGGAATCGTTGGATTTTCCTGTGTTCCGAAGTCTTGTACATAATATGTCATTGCTGCATAGGAATCCTTACCAAAGTTCATAACACCGTCACTGTTTTTGTAAGCTTCATCTGCAACAAATTTCCATTTTCCATCAACTTGTTTAAAATCACCGACTTTATAAAATCTTCCACCGCGGGAAAGTACCCATTTCACACCATCTTTTGTTTCAATTGGATAAAGGTCAGGGCATTCTGTATGAAGATCTGCATATGTAGATTCACATTTCCAATCTGTCAGATTGTCTGATGAATAAATACGAAGTGGTCCGCCTGCAATTACCATGAACCATTTATTTTCCCATCTAAAAACTTTAGGATCTCGGAAATCTCTATTGTTTAACGGATCTTTTGACCAGTCTGCTGCAATTTTATTTGTTTTTTTCCAAGTTTTTCCTTCATCTGTACTATAGGCAACTTTAATACGTTGTCCATTTCCATCTGCTGTGATCAATGCAACTAATCCACCTTCATTGCCGTCACCAAAAAGTCCTGATGTATTCTTTTCATCCGCTACAATACATCCTGAAAACATAGCTCCATTTGCATCTGGATATAATGCAATTGGCTGTTCTTCCCAATGGATCAAATCTTTACTTGTTGCATGTGCCCAATGCATTGGCCCCCATTTTGTATCATCATAGAACTGATAGAACATGTGATATGTTCCTTTATACTTAACCAATCCATTTAAATCATTTCCCCATCCGTCCTTTACAGAATAATGATACTGATTTCTGTATGCTTCATTATAATAAGTTTTATCTGCTGCTCGGCGATGCACATTTACACGATATGTTAAAGTTGCTGTCTGTCCATTTTCTCCCTGAACTGTGCTCTTTACTGTAATGTAATTCTTACCAACTTTAACTGGAATATTCTTTCCATCGTTATATATTTTTCCATCATATTCAACCTGTACATCTGCATTTTTATTTTTCTTTTCGATATTCAAGTCTACTGTTTCTGCATTATTCTTTACATACTGAATCATAATTGGTTCTGTGGATGTAAATTGTGCTGCTTTCTCCACATCTCCAGTTGAGGAAGATACCGAGATATTTTTTAACTCTGGTGTGTTTTGATCATTTAATTCTGTATAATAGGTATTTTGGAATGTCATCTCACCATTCCAATTTAATAGACCAAGAGAACCTTCTGTCAAAACAGTACTCTGTCCTTTGTCGTCTTTTTGAAGTGTATAATCACCTGTACTTGCTACCAAAGTATCATTTACATAATAAGAAATCCATGAATCGTAAGCCACTACTTTTAAAGTATATTTCTCATCATCCGTTGCTTTTACTTCTTTTTCATCAATCAACTGATAATCACTATTTTCCTGCCATCGCCAAAGCTTGCATTTATGCGAACCTCCATCGATATTTACCGCATAGCATTCTTTATTATCAAGATTATTATTAAAACGGAAAATTAATGTTGCTGCACCTTGATTTCTCTTAAATGTTACGTCTGTAGAATATACAAAATTCTTAGCTGTTGTTTTACTGAATGCAAAACAGTCTCCTTTATCAACTGCATTGCTGTACAGACCATCTTTTGTTTCTTTCCAATCACCTTTCTTATAATCAAAACCTGTTAAATTCGTTTGATATCCTTGCGCTGCCTCTTTCTCCTGACTATCTGTTGCAGCATTTACAGTAATCGTTTGATATCCTGTTACTGGTGTTATGGAGGTAACTGTAACAGCTCCTGCCATCATTAGTGCCAATAATCTTGGACTTATTTTTCTCATAATTTTTCCTTCTTTCTTTGTACAAAAAAAGGACGATCAAACTATAATCGTCCTTTTCACTCAAAAAACAATAAGTTCTTATACCTATGCTTTAATCAATTGTATAATCTTATCTATGTTTTCTTTGCCTCTCTTTATCCCAAGTCCTATGACAACACAAAGTATCACACTGATGATCGTAATGATCACTCCAGCTACACCAAATACTGTAAATGGCATTTTACTTTGGACACCTAGTCCCCAATACGCAAGTATGATTCCGATAGAAGATAGAATAATGAGATTGCGAATCCATTTTTTGAGGTTATTGAGCATTTGTGTCTGAAATTCAATTTCTTTTAACTGCTGTGCTCTTGTTTGTGTTATCATAATATACTTCCTTTCTTAGTATTTTAATCCTGGGTTAAAGAATCCGATCATAACTCCGATAAATGCTACAACTACTAAGATCAACATTGTAACAACTGGAGATACTTTTTTCTTGGACATTAACCACCAACAGAAGATTACAAAAGCTGCTGTTAAGAATCCTGGATATACTCCGTCTAACTGATTCTGAAGATTTAAGAATTCTTTTCCTGCACTGTTTACAAGATGGAATGATGTTTTTACTGATACCCATGTTGCTGCTACAGATCCAACAACCATTGTTCCTAACATAACGATTGCTTCACGGATCGCGGTTGCTTGCTCACCAACCAGGATATCTACGGCTTTTCCACCCAGTTCATATCCTTTGAAGTATAAGAACTTCATTCCAAATGCCATGATCAAGTTCCATGCTACGATATAGAAGATCGGTCCTACGACAGATCCACCTGTTGATAATCCCAGTGCGATACCAAGTAAGATAGGAATTAATGTACCTACAACTAAGGAATCACCAATACCTGCTAAAGGTCCCATAAGACCGGCACGGATACCATTGATTGCTTCTGCATCGATATCTTCATTTCCATTTGCTTTTGCTTCCTCAAGACCAGCTGTGATACCTACGATGATAGATCCAACCTGTGGTTCTGTATTAAAGAAAGCTGTGTATGTATTCATTGCTTCTTTCTGTTCTTCTTTTGTATCATATAACTCTTCTACCAATGGAAGCATTGCACACAGATAACCAAATGTCTGCATATGTTCCTGAGAGAAACATGTTAAGTTTCCATAAGCCCAGTTACGGAATGATTTATTTAACGCTTTTTTAGATAGTTTTTTCTCTGCCATATTAAATATCCTCCTCGTCATCATCGTCAAAGGAACCGCCAGAAGCTAAGGCTGCTTCTTTTGCTCTGATTCCTACCATTTTAATGTTGTAGTAAATAATTGCGAACATTGCTGCTACAACTGTTACTGATACAAGGTTTAATCCCATACTTGCTGCTAATGTAAATCCGAAGAAGAATGGTATAAAGTCAACTGCTTTTGTTACTACCTGTTTTAATAAGATCGCAATACCTACGCAAGGAAGTAAGCTACCTACTGTAAACAGTGTTTTCATTGCAATTCCATCCATTGGTAATGTTGTTTTGATCGCTTCTACAACTGGAACTCCTAATTTACACATTACAACTGCTGGTAAGAAGCTGCAGATGATATGAGAAATCCATGGAAGAACCATATCTACAACGTATAATCTCTTGAATTCACCTTTTTCAACGGCCTGCCATCCAATGTGCTGCCATACAAGGTTGATCGTTGCTGTTCCATAGAATAATACTGTACCGATTGTTCCTACCATTGCTCCAAATGATGTTGCCATGGAGATACCTTTTGCTGATGCAGGATCTAATCCGTATGAATTTAATGCTAACATTGCCAGTGGAATACCGATATAAGATACGGCACGAACGTCTGCTGATACAGTTCCTCCTGGTGTAACCAATGCGATATATACAACCTGCATTGCCGCACCGACTAAAACACCTGCCTGAATATCTCCAAGTACGATACCACAGACAAGACCTGCAACTAATGGTCTTCCTAATGTGTAGTTACCAATGGTTGTACCTCCCATACCAGGCATACTGGATAAGCAGGCAAAAATACCTAAAATGATTGCTTGTAACCAACTAATTGTCATAATAGTTTCTCCTCTCTATTGGTTTTTTAGTTAAATCCAAACTGACCTCTGAATTTGTCCCATGTTCCGATGGACGCTTCTTTGATCAGTGCGAATTCGATTTCATAACCAGCTTTGCTGATCGCTTCTAAAGCTTCTGCTTCTTCCTGTGTAATAGATTGGTTATTACCAAGTTTGACAGCTCCCGGTCTGTCATTACATGGTCCTACGATTACTTTCTTTACATCACTTGGAACAAATCCATCATCCACTAAGATCTTCTTCATCTGGATTGGATCTTTTGTGATCAGGAAGTAATTGTCTTTGCTGTCTAATACTTTCTGGTTTTTCTTTTTCCATGCTTCATATGTCCAAACAAATGTTTTCTTTGTGCTGGCACTCTTGTATGCCATCTTAAGTGCATCTGTTGTTGCTGCTTTGTCGTTCACTGCGACCAGCCCATCGCATGGATACTCTAGTGACCAACGTGTTACTGTCTGACCATGGATCATACGGTCATCAATTCTTAAAAATGAAACTGACATATTTTTTTCCTCCTTAAAATTTAAATATCGTCTTCTTCATCATCGTTTGCTGATGTCATAACAAATTCTTTAACTGCATCTTTTGCCTCATTGATCAAGCTGTCTTTTAGCATGTCTGTGTCTACGCCGTCTTTCATTAATGTTGCTGTCAATGCCATTGCCAGGTTCATTCCACCAAAGATCACTGTCTGACCGATCAGTCCTTTATTTGATACCTGTTCAATTGCATTTGTAAGAGGTGATCCACCCACAATGTCACCAAGAAGAATGATCTCATCGTCTTCTGTGATCTTGCTGATCGCATTGCTGAATTTCTCTGCGAATTCATCAGCACTCATTCCGTCCTCTAATCCGACGCTGATCACGTCTTCTCTTTCTCCACCAGCTAACATCTTAAGTACACTGTGAAGTCCTGGTGCAAATGTTCCGTGGCTGACTAATACTACGTATTTCATCCTCTTCTCCTTTCTTATTCCTATCTCTTATTTACAAACTTATTCTACCAAGCATGTAAAAAAAGGACATCTGTAAATTGTCATGACTTTCAATTTACAAATGTCCTTTTTTATGTGACAAATGTCATATTCGTGTTTTATTTGTTTTGATTTTCTTATTGTTACTGATTTAAAAACTTATCAATCTCTTGTTTTAGTTTCAAGATATTGGAATCAAATTCTTCTTCATCTGTAAGAATTCTTGTCATCTCACTGTCAATCTTTTGGTAGGCTTCATTGTATCTTCGGAATTTTGGAATCTGCAAGGCATTGTTCATGAGTTCATCTAACAATTTCATTTTATCTGTCATATTCTCACCCATGCTTTTTTCTAATACCTGCTGTGCTTGTTTTGAATTCGTCACAGCTTTTAATGGTGAGATTCCCTGACGATACTGAAAGATCTTTTGCTGTGTCTTTGTTTCATAACATAATTTCTTTAAAAACTGCCATGCCATATCTCCTTGCTTGGTCTGATTGCTGATTCCCATCAGCAGATTATCTACCTGTGTCTTATTCTCTCCATCTGGTCCGGAAGGGAGTCTGATACAATCCCATTTGAAATCAAAGTATTTATTGATCTTCCATGGATATGGTTTATACGTTCTAAATTCTGAAAATGTCATAGGACGAAATGCAATATTTCCAGAATCAAAATCATCAGATGTCAGATTTCGAAAAGATGATATTTTTTCAATCTTCTTTGTAAAGAGGATTGCATTTTCAATTGGTTCGGATGACAAGTTGCATTTTGTTCCACTTTGATTAAACAATGTTCCGCCATTGCTCAGAGTTGCATCATTCCATTTATAATTATATACACCAAATTGGTCTAAACGGCCATCTCCATCGGTATCTTTGGTTACTTTTTGACAGATCTTATAAAAATCATCCCAAGTCCAGTGATTCCCTGGCATTTTGATATGCTCTTTTTTTAGTAGTGTCTTATTGACTAGCATCAAAGTTGGTACACTTTCGTATGGAAGAGCATATTGCGTTCCCTTATAGGTTCCAGCATCATAACTTCCTTCATAATAGTTGCTTTTTTTGAACGCTTTATCAATCTTTGTATAGGAGTCTAAGTTCTTTAACATTCCTACGGATGAAAATGTGCTAAAATCTTCTGGCAAGACCATAAAAACATCTGGCAGATCTCCTTTTAGTGCCTTTTGTGACAGCCATTCTGAATAATCATCTTTCATCACACCACTTTCGTATTTGATCGTGACATTCGGATATTCTTTTTCAAATTCTTTGATCACCTGATCGATCATCTGATAGCAATTATCATCTGGAACATCCCACTTGTTTCCTGCAAACATTCCAAAGGTTAAAACAATTTTTTGTTGTTTGGGATAGATCACAAAACCAACAGATAATAAACTTATGACCAATCCAACAGCAATGATTCGTTTCCACCATTTTTCTAGTTTCTGTCTCATCTATCTTCTCCCGTATTTGGCTGAACCTGACTGTACTTCCCAGATTGCAAGCTGGGTTCTGTCTCTTAGGTCTAGTTTACTTAAGATCGTGCTGAGATAATTTCGTACAGTTCCTTCGGAAAGGCTTAGTTCCGTCGAGATTTCTTTATTTGACATGCCTCTTCCGACTAATTTAATGATCTCCCATTCTGCATCTGTGATCTCTTCTACATTCTGTGCATGAATTGATGTATCATAATTGCTTTGTGCCATTTCAGAGAAGAAATCGACCACCTTTGTTGCCACTTCTGGATTGATCATGGCCCCGCCGCTATGTACTGTATTGATCGCTTTTTCTAATTCATCCATAGAAATTCCTTTTAACAGATAACCACTTGCTCCATGTTTTAATGCATTGTATACATACTCATCATCATCGAACGTTGTCAAAATAATGATCTTGACATCTGGATATTGTTCTTTGATGATCTGTGTACATTGCACTCCATCCATTTCTGGCATACGCACATCCATTAAAATAACATCTGGCTTGTCTTTCCTGACTTCCTGAATGACTTCTCTTCCGTCCTTGGCAGTTGCAGTAACTTCGATTCCTTCTTTCATCTCAAGTACGATCTGTAAACTTTGTCTGATCAGTTCCTGATCATCTGCTATCATTACTTTAATCATAGTTTTTCACCCCATCTGATCGGTATTCTTGCTGTGACTTTAAATCCATTACTTCCATCATATTCTACAGTTCCTTTTAACATCTTGATCCTCTCTTCGATATGGATCAATCCAAATCCTGTATGAATCTCTTCACATCCGATTCCATTGTCTTTGATCTCTAGATTGAGCCACTTATCTTCCTTCCATAAGTTTACATCAATCTGCTTCGCTTTTCCATGCCTGATCGCATTTGTAATACTTTCCTGTACTACACGATAGATCATATCTTCTTCATCTTGATTGAATTTCAAGACCTCTACCTGACAATCATAATTAATCTTAACATCTGATACCTGCATCGTCTCATTGATCATCTTTTCTAAAGCTTCTTGCAATCCACTATGCTCTAAGGCATCTGGTCTTAATTTATTGACCGATCTTCGAATATCTTTAATTCCTTGCCTTGCAACCTGTGATATTTTATTTAACTGTTCTTTCGTTGCATCTACAGAAAAATCGATCATCGCGATACATGCGTCAATTCCTGCAGACAGTCCAGTCATCGTATGCCCCAGTGTGTCATGAATCTCTCTGGCAATTCGATTTCGTTCCCTTGTCTCCGCCATTTTCTCTGTCATCTCTGAATAGTCCTTCAGCTGTTCATTCATTTCTTTTAAACGTATATTGGCTGTCTGAAGCTGAAGGTTTAACAATCCAATCCTTGCATTCTCTTTCATCTGATTTCTCATCAAAATGATCATGTATGCAATAAATGCGATCGCATTCAATGCAACTAGTATATTTCTTGTTCCTTGGATCATCATACTGACTTTCGCCGGGTATACACTCAAAAATTGTTGGAACGATATCATATCTATAAACATTGATATGATATCGTAGTCTGAGAATAAATATATCATTCCCATGATGACAAAGAAAATTCCCCTAGTGTGTTTATCTTTGATATCCGTTACAATATCTGCAATGACAAGAAGAATGATTCCATTATAATTTACATAAACAAATTTAATAATGATCAGACATAACAAAATCTCTGCTGCATATAAGATCACAGATACCTGTTGCCTTTTTCTTTGTTTTCTTCGAATTTCTATAATGCCTAACAATAAGAAAAAAGCAATAAATATCAACACTGTTGATGTCACTGGTTCGTTTGGGAGATATGTGATATTCTCTAAGAAATTCCTTGCTCCAAAATCACAATTGATCTTATTTAATGTTAAAATAAAAACTGCAGAAAGGAAGGATAAAATGATGAAATTTATGACTCCCATCAGAATCTTGATATAATATAAATTTTGATTTTTTCGATCCATATCATTTCCTCTTTACTGCCAACGGCTAATATCAGTCTGCTCTACATTCTTTTTTGTTATCATTTGAACAGAGATTACCTTTTTCTTCTCTACTTTCTCCCCTTGCAGAATCTGGTATGCCGCATTGACCGCTGTGTCTGCCATCTGTTTGGGAGATTGTGCCGCTGTTCCTGTCATCATACCTTCTTTGATCAGCTTTTTCCCTTCTGGCGAACCATCGATTCCGTATACAAGAACCCCTTCTCTTGCACCCTTGCTGTCAAGAGCCGCCAAAGCTCCCATCGCCGCTGGGTCATTTAATCCCATGACAACATCTATGTTCTGGTATTCTTCGATAATCTTATCTACCTTAGGAAGTGCACGTTCAATCTGTCCTTGAGTATCTGCAGATGCAAGAATCTTATAGTTTTTATTGTTCTTGATCGTATCTAAAAATCCATTGATACGATCTACCGCAGATCTTGCTGCATTATGTGTTAACAAGACGATATTCGCCTGATCTTTTTGCTTCATCATTTCCTTGGCACATAAAACGCCTGCCTTGTAGTTATCTGACACGATCGTCATTGCGACGAGATCACTTCTGTAAACCTGTGAGTCGATAACAATCACGGGAATCTTCGCTTTCTTTGCAGCTACAAGTCCTGGTTCTACTGCTTTCCAGTCTACTGGATTTAGAAAAATCGCATCTACTTTTCGTTTGACCAACTGTTTAATCTGTTCATTCTGCTTCTTCTGATCGAGTGCTGGATCTAATGTGATCATCTGGTCCCCATTCTTCTCAACCTGCATCCGAATCTGGTTATTAACTATCTTATAGAATTCATTATTCATCGTCATATAAGTTGCACCGAATAATTTTTTTCTTGTGTTATGCTGTTCCAAATAGTTTGAAAATACACAGACATAAATTCCAATAAAAAAAGCAAAAACTGTGATTCCTGCTAAAGCGACAATCCTATTGGTTAGATTTTTTTTTGATTGTTGGTTCATATTCGTTTACTCCTCAGTTAACATAAAATCATCGCTGCTCATTAAGTGTCCGCTATGTGCGAATCGAGCGAGAGCGCGTTTCCAGATAGCTTTTATTTCTCTACAACCAAGCCGTTGGACTAGCATCACTAGGCATTCGTAGATCTCCACGAGGTGATACCGCCACACTACCTACCTTAGGTCCGTCTGGCAGACATGAACGTTTAAACTGCTGGCTGAAGAATCTCCAGTAAAATTTATCCAGCCATTTCTTGATCGTTTCATCATCATATACACCATCAAATGTTAATTTTGCCATGCGGTATAATTTGGATTTTGGGAATCCGAATCTTAACATATAATATAAGAAGAAATCGTGCAGTTCATATGGTCCGACTAAGTCTTCTGTCTTCTGTGAAATGACTCCGTCAACTGGTGGAAGTAATTCTGGACTTACTGGTGTGTCTAGGACATCCATCAGTACTTCAGATAATTTCTTATTATCTGTTGTTTCAGCATAATAGAGTACAAGATAGCGTACTAATGTCTTTGGTACAGAACAGTTCACTGCATACATGGACATATGATCGCCATTATATGTTGCCCAGCCAAGCGCTAATTCTGACATGTCTCCAGTTCCGATGACCATACCATTGTACTGGTTTGCCATATCCATCAGAATCTGTGTTCTTTCTCTTGCCTGAGAGTTTTCATAAGTTACATCGTGGTTATTTTCATCATGCCCGATATCTGCAAAATGCTGGCGGACTGCTTTTTCGATTCTTACTTCTTTGAGTGTCGCTCCTAATTCTTTGATCAGGGATACGGCATTCTGGTAAGTTCTGTCTGTTGTTCCAAAACATGGCATTGTCACACAGATCAGGTTTTCTCTTGGAATGTCTAACAGATCAAAGGCTCTTGCTGTAACTAAGACTGCTAATGTGGAATCTAATCCACCTGAAATTCCTACGACTGCATGTTTGCAGTTTGTGTGTTCCAGACGTTTCTTAAGTCCCATAGACTGTAAAGATAAGATTTCATCGCATCGTTTATCTCTTTCATCTTGATTATCTGGTACAAATGGTGCTTTCGGGAATGTTCTTGTGATCTTGTTTTCTTTGACTTCTAGTGAAAATTCCTGTTCAAAATAATCCTCTGTTTGGCCTCCTGGGAAAGAAGTCATCTTTCTTCGTTCTGCTGCCAATTTCTGCACATCGATATCTGCATAGATAATCTCATTTGTAAATCGTTTTGCTTCTGCTAAAACTGAACCATTTTCACAGATGAGATGGTGTCCACTGTATACAACATCCTGTGTGGATTCTCCTTCTCCTGCATCAGCATAGATATAAGCCGCTAACAATCTTGCTGACTGATTTGATACAAGGCTTCTTCGATAAGATTCTTTTGTTGTTGTCTCTACACTTGCAGATGGATTACAGATCACCGTTGCTCCTGCCATTGCGTGATATGTGCTTGGTGGAAGTGGTACCCAGAGATCTTCACAGATTTCACATGCTACCACAAGTTCTGGAATCTCTTTGCATTTGAATAACTGATTCACGGCTACATTTACATAACCAAATTCTTCTCCAAACCAAAGATCTTCTTCTAATCCTTCTCCAGATGTAAAATGACGTAATTCATAAAATTCTGAATAGTTTGGTAAATGTGTTTTTGGCACGATTCCTAAAATACTGCCATCACTGATCACAACCGCACAGTTATATAATTTTTGTTTTATAACGATCGGACATCCTACAACAACTAACATACTCTTATTTTCAGTTGCTTTCACAATTCTTAAAAGCTGATTTTTACATTCTGTTAAAAGTGGCTGCTGCAAGAATAGATCACCACATGTATATCCACTGATCGTTAATTCAGAAAATACCAGAATACTTGCTCCATTTTTTTCTGTCTCATCGATGATCTTTAAAATTTCTTCTGTATTGTATGCAGGATCTGCCACTTTGATCTTTGGTGTTGCGGCTGCAACTTTGATAAATCCATCTTTCATTTTGTATACCTCAATTAAATATATGCAGGGGCCAGGTTTGATCACCTGACCCCTTATAAATCTCTTTGTATTATTCTTCTTCCATGTTACTTAATTTTGCTGCCTGATCTGCTGCTGTTAAGCTGTCGATCAATTCATCTAAATCACCGTTCATGATAGAATCTAATTTGTGAAGTGTCAGCTTGATTCTGTGATCTGTAACACGACCCTGTGGATAATTGTATGTTCTGATCTTTTCAGAACGGTCTCCTGTACCGATCTGGCTCTTTCTCTTTGCTGCTTCTTCATCATGTGCTTTCTGCTGTTCTAATTCATACAGACGGGAACGTAATACCTTTAACGCTTTGTCCTTATTCTTTAACTGGGATTTCTCATCCTGACAGGATACAACGATTCCTGTTGGGATATGTGTTAAACGTACCGCAGAGTCTGTTGTATTGACACACTGTCCACCATTTCCTGATGCACGGAATACATCAAATTTACAATCATTCATATCGATCTCAACTTCCACATCTTCAACTTCTGGCATGATCGCTACTGTAATTGTAGATGTATGGATTCTTCCACCGGACTCTGTTGCCGGGATTCTCTGTACACGGTGTACACCGCTCTCGTACTTGAATCTTGAGTATGCACCCTGTCCGGATACCATGAATACAAGCTCCTTGAATCCACCGATCCCACTTTCGTTAAAACTTAATGTATTTACTTTCCAACGTTTGCTTTCTGCATAACTTCTGTACATACGGGCAACGTCAGCTACGAATAATCCAGCTTCATCTCCACCAGCACCGGCACGCATCTCAACGATGATGTTCTTATCATCCATTGGATCCTTTGGAATTAAGAGAATCTTTAACTCTTCTTCTAATCTTTCCACATTTGCCTTAGATTCATTCAGTTCTTCCTTGGCAAGTTCTTTCATCTCTTCGTCAGACTCTTCTTCTAAAAGCATCAAACTATCTTCGATATTCTGTTTCTCTGCTTTGTATTCTTTGTATTTTTCCACGATCGGTGTCAGCTCATTTTGTTCTTTCATCAGATCACGGAAACGATTCTGGTTACCTGCTACATCTGGATCATTCAATTCCTGCAGTACAGTGTCCAGACGATCTACTAAACCTTCTAACTTATCAAACATCTTATTCTCCTTCTCTTGCAAATCCAAAGACCAGCCGGTCTAATCCTGCCAGGTCCTTTTTTATCTCAACACAGGCAAAATCCTGTGCTTCCATCAAATTCTTCACTGCTTCTCCCTGATCATATCCGATCTCAAATGCGAGCATTCCTTGTGGATTTAAATAGTTTTTCGCTTCTTTGATGATCTTCTTATAAAAATAAAGTCCATCTTCCTTCCCATCGAGTGCTAACATCGGTTCATAGTCTTTTACCTCCGGCATCAGCTTCCCACATTCTTCCGTTGTAATATAGGGCGGATTCGAAATGATCAGATCATAGCTTCCTGTAACATTCTCAAAAAGGTCACTTTGAATAAATTTTACCATAGGTGCGAGATTTTCGCCATTAGCTTTTGCAATTTTTAATGCTTTTTCACTAATATCCGTTCCAACACAAACTTCTGGCTTTAAAATCAATGCCAGACTGATCGCAATACAGCCTGAACCAGTGCATAAATCCAAAATTTTCAGATTCTTTAAGGTCTGCGGGACCTTAAGAAGCACTTCCTCCAATACTGTTTCTGTATCTGCTCTTGGGATCAGCACATCTGGTGTTACCTTAAATGTATATCCCATAAATTCCTGTGTTCCTAAAATATATTGCAGTGGAACATGTTCTTTCCTCTTCTGAATCAGTTCCTTATATCTTTCTTCCGCTTCTTTATCATTGATCTCATCGGTCATCCCAAACAGGTAGTCTTCCCTTGATATATGAAAACATTCGGAAAATAAATACCATGCATCACCGGATGCATTCTCAATCTGTGCTTCTTCTAATTCCTTTTGTCCATAGAGGACCCATTCTCTTCTATTCATCTTCTTTTTGTTCCCCTTTATGAAGATTTTCTAAATATTCTCTCCAATCGAAGACACCTTCCACCGATGCGATCGCAACTTCGATCATGGAGTGATCTGGTTCTTTCGTTGTCAGTCTCTGAAGTGCCAGTCCTGGTTTTGAAAATATCTGAACCAATGGGTGATCGCTGTTTCCTGCCAGCCGGATAAATTCATAGGAAACACCAGCTACCAATGGTAAAAATAATAATCTTAATACGATTCGTAACCAGATGGTATCCACTCTGATAAAGAAGAAAAATACCATACTGATGATCATAACGATAAAAATAAAACTTGTTCCACATCTTTTGTGTAATCTTGAAAAGTTATCCACATTTTCAGGAGTTAAAGGAACACCTGCTTCTAAACAGTTGATCGTTTTATGTTCTGCACCATGATACATGAAGACTCTCTTGATGTCTTCCATTCTTGAGATCAACACAATGTATCCAAGAAATATCGCTATTCGGATAATACCTTCCATAAATAAAATCACATATTCATTCCTGATCAGCTTTCCGAGTGCTTCGGATGCGATGTATGGAAGGATCATAAATAATCCGATGGAAATTGCCAGTGAAAATACCAGTACGATTCCCATGATGATCTTCTCTGCTTTCTCTCCAAGAATCTTTTCTAAGAGCTGTTCTGTCCTGCTCTCTGTTTGTTCTTCTTCGTCTTCGTAAAAAGATGCAGAATAATTCAGTGTCTTCATCCCGATTACCATAGATTCCAGGAAATTTGCCATTCCTCGAAAAACTGGTAATTGAAATAATGGATGTTTCTCTGCGAAGCTTACGCATTCTTCTACTTTCGTCTCTATCTTGCCATTGGGCTTTCGCACGGATACTGCATAACGATCCATATTCTTCATCATTACGCCTTCGATCACTGCCTGCCCGCCTATACGAACCGCCATTGTTGTCTCCTATATTTCTATGAGATTTTTCTCGTTACATAAAAAAAAGGTTGAGATTTCGATAACCTCAACCTGATTTCTTACTTTTCTACTTAACACCATATTTACGATTGAACTTATCAATACGTCCACGAGCCTGAGTAGCTTTCTGCTGTCCTGTGTAGAATGAATGACATTTTGAGCAGATTTCTACGTGGATATCTTCCTTTGTAGATCCTGTTACGAATTCGTTACCACAGTTGCATACTACTTTTGCCTGATAATAATTTGGATGGATTCCTTCACGCATGTTCTTTCACCTCTTCTAAAAAATTTGTTGGATTTTGCCAACATTTACATACTTTGACTTTCGTCATTTCTTGTTTTATAAACAGCTTTTTTATTCTATCACAATTTATTTGAAATTGCAATTACTTTTTTTATTTTCTTAATAATGATCGTTTGGTTAGTGCTACAAATTCTTTGTTGTTTTGGGTTCGTTTAAATAAATCTAACATCTGTTCCATAAATTCTTCCGAACGGTTTCCGGATAATTCTTTGTGAAGTGCTGTGACAACTTCTCTTTCATCTTTGGTAAGCAACAGCTCTTCTCTTCTTGTTCCTGATTTGGCAATATCAACCGCTGGGAAGATTCTTTTTTCTGCCAGACGACGGTTTAAGACTAATTCCATATTACCTGTTCCCTTGAATTCTTCAAAGATCACGTCGTCCATCTTGCTTCCTGTCTCTACGAGTGCTGTGGCAAGGATGGTAAGACTTCCGCCTTCTCTCATATTTCTGGCTGCACCGAAAAATTTCTTCGGCATATAGAGAGCGGCTGGATCAAGTCCACCAGTTAATGTTCTTCCGCTTGGCGGTACTGTAAGGTTGTAAGCTCTTGCAAGTCTTGTGATACTATCTAATAAAATTACGACATCTTCTTTATGTTCTACGAGACGTTTTGCACGTTCTAATACCATCTCTGACACTCTCTTGTGGTGTTCTGGCAATTCATCAAATGTGGAATAAATAACTTCAACGTTCTTTCCTTCGATAGATTCTTTAAAATCTGTGACCTCTTCTGGTCGTTCATCGATCAATAATACGATTAATTTGATATCTTTATAATTCTGACTGATACTTTGTGCCATTTGTTTTAACAGTGTTGTCTTTCCTGTCTTTGGAGGCGATACGATCATTCCTCTCTGCCCTTTTCCAACGGGTGATAGCAGGTCAACCATTCGCATTGGTATGGATGATCTCTCTGTTTCCATTCCTAATCTTTCGTTAGGGAAGATTGGTGTCAGATCTTCAAAATGCTGTCTTCTCGCTGCCATTTCTGGCTTATATCCATTGACAGATTCTACGAATAATAAGGCACTGAATTTCTCACTCTGGGTTTTGATACGGATCGCTCCTGTTAAGATGTCTCCTGTTTTTAAATTGAATTTGCGAATCTGAGCCGGAGATACATAGATATCATTCTCCCCTGGAAGATAGTTTTCACATCGGATGAAACCATACCCGTCTGGCATAACTTCCAGAATCCCATGTGCTTTTTCTCCGCTGTCCAGACTTTTTATATTCTTTGGAAATTCTTTCTGGTGATGCTTTCTTTCTTGATGCTCTGAATAAGATTGTTTTGGTTCACGTTGTATCTGCGGTTCTTCCTTTTGTTTTGATTGTTCCTGATCATAGTTTTCTAATACTTCGATCAGTTCTTTTTTCTTTAAGGTCGAAATACCCTTTATTTTTCTTTCTTTGGCAATTTCACGTAATTCAATTACCGACTTTTTTTCATATGTCATTCTATCTTGCTCCTTTTACCTGGGAAAATGGATGAATTATCCTTTAACGATCGATCCAGATTTGTGTTTTCTTTATTCTAGCATAGTTTTTCAGATATTTCCAATCATTTGTCTTCTTAATTTTTTTAAGATCCTTTTTTCTATTCTTGAAACTTGTACCTGTGAAATATGAAAGATCTTCGCAATTTCTTGTTGAGTTTTTCCTTCAAAATATCGGTAATAGATCATTTGCTGTTCTTTCTGTTCCAAATGTTTCATAGCTTCTTTTAATAGAACATGATCTACCACTTTCTCAGATTCATTTTCTCCTTTTGATAACTTATCCAGCAGAGAAATCTCACTGCCATCCTTCTGATATGCACTCTGATGAATGGATTCTACTTCATTGCTTGCCTCTAAGGATGTTACGATCTCTTCTCTTGTGATCTTCGTGATCTCACTGATTTCTTCGATCGTTGCTTCCCTTTGATACTGCTGACAAAACTTTTCTCTTGCTTTCATGATCTTGTATACATTTTCTTTTAAAGATCTGCTGACTTTGATCATACCATCATCTCTTAGGAATCTACGAATCTCTCCTGTGATCATCGGTACTGCATAAGTCGAAAATTTCACGTCATAAGACAGGTCAAACTTGTCCACGGCTTTCATAAGTCCAATACTTCCAATCTGAAACAGATCCTCAGACTCATATCCTCTGTTTGTAAATCGTCTCACAACACTCCAGATCAATCCAACATTATTAAGAATGATCTGCTCTCGTGCTGCTTCGTTTCCTTCTTTGGTAAGCCGTAACAGTTCCCTCGTCTTATCCATTCAGCTTGTCTTGATCTCCTATTTTCTTTGTCATGATCACTGTCGTTCCTTCTCCTTGTTTTGAAATAACCTCTACTTGATCCATAAATGCTTCCATAAAAGAAAATCCCATTCCAGTCCTTTCTTCTTCTGGTTTTGTTGTAAACATCGGTTCCATCGCTTTCTTGACGTCTGGAATTCCGATACCCTGATCTTTAATCTCTATTCGCAGGATTCCATTCTGATCGGAAAGATCCATACTGATCTTTCCATCTGGGTCGTGATACGCATGTACAATACAGTTTGTCACTGCTTCTGACACTGCGGTCTTGATATCATCCATTTCTTCCATATCCGGATCAAATTTCATGATATAAGCAGCCGTCACAATTCTTGCGATTCCTTCATTTTCTGAGTCACTGTTAAATTCTAAATGCAACATTTCTTATCCTCCCATTTCTCTATATTTCTTCTATCAGTTGATGCAATCCTGCCATATGAATGATCTTTCTTACTGATGCACTCATATTGCTGACTTTCACCGTTCCTCCCATCGCCTGTACCTGACGATATCTTCCTAAGATCACTCCAATCCCTGAACTATCGATAAATCCTGAATTTTTAAAATCAAACTCAATATCTTTAATCGGATATGATTTTAAAATGATATCGCATTTATGTTTTACTTTCTTCGCTAAGTGATGATCTAGATCACCATCCAGATAAATATATAAAACCCTGTTTTCTATCTTGTATTCTGTTGCCATATTCTGATCGCTCCTTCCTGCTCTTTGCTGTGATACGTTCCTTTCCAAGATCATCTTGAATTTCCTGATAGGAAATAAAAAAGAAAGAAGTTCAAACTTTCGCTTGTTCTTCTTCCTTTATCTTTTGTTTATAAACTTGTATTCTGTGTAATATTAATTATAAACTTTTGGCACTCTTTTTACCCATTGCATCAATTCGACTCTTCGCATTGATTGCCTGAGATGTTCCTGGGAACTTTTCGATGATCGTCTGATATGTCTTCTTCGCATTCTTCTGATCGGAAGCACCTTCATAAGCTTTGGCAAGGTAATCATATGCATAACGGTTTGTATCGCTGACTTTGATCGCTTTCGTTAAATAAGAGATCGCTGTCTTGTAGTCTTTTGCCCAGTATGCATTCTTTCCTTTGCTGTATAATCCAGTTCCTGCACTTGGATATACCTTTGCTGTCAGATCTTTGTAGATTGCTTTCATATTCTTTGTTGTTAGTTTCTTACTGTCAATATCTAATAACGCATCTGCAGATCCTGTATAATCACGATCGCTGTATTTCTGTAAGGCACTTAACAGTAGATCATAGACACCGTCTTTCTTGCTTGTTCCAATGTACTCATCTAATTCATCTTCTGCTTTCTTCTGTGCTGCCTTTGCTTCTTTAACTTTCTTCTCGCTTGCTTTCAACTGTGTGTCTTTGGCAAGGATCTGTTCTTTATAATCTTCTACCTGTGTAGAGTTCTTATGACTGAAGCTTGCACGTACTGTTGGATAGATCAAAACTGCTGCCACGATCACACCGATCACAATTCCTGTTACCATGTAAAACATCGGGCTCTTTCCAGCTTCGTTTTCCTGAATTGAAGAAATATTAAATGGATTCTTCTTTTTCTTTGGTTCTTCTGGCTGGCTCACAACTTTTTTCTTCTCTTTTTTCTTCTTGTCTTTCTTCTCTGGCTCAGTTGTCTGTGGCTCTTCTTCGACTACTTTTGTCTCAAATTCTTTGCCATATTCCACTGCTGATTCGTTGTTTGGATCGATCTTTAAGATCGTATCAAGGAATGTTCTTGCATTATCATAATTCTCTCCCTTGATGGATAATAATGCCATTAAAAGATATGCATCTACAAAATTAGGAATAGCTGCCACAACATTCTTTAACTGTAACATCGCAAGGTCATCATTCCCTTGCTTGGCGTAGTTTAATGCCTGATTGTATTTCTTGATCATCTGGTTGGCTTTATATAATTCTGTCTTATTCTTCTTGATCTCTTCTAATTCTTTCCCATATATATTCTCTTCCGCTTCTTCCAAATCTGCACATGGTTGAAACTTGGCTAATTCTTCGTTAAAGTCTAACATTCTCTTCCTCCTGATTTATAAACTCTTTGGCCATGCCTGCCAGATAAAAAGATCCGACAACAAAGCATACCGTTGTTTCCTGATTCCTGTCTATCATCTTACGAAAAGCATCCTGAAATTCTGCTTCATCGATTCTTCTCTTATGAATCCCCACTGTATAAAAGGCTTCAATCTCTGGAATTGTCTTCAGAATGTTCTTCATGTATTCTTCTTCATTCTGATGAGATGCTGCAAATAAGATCCGCTTCTTCATTCCATGGTAGTTTGCCTCCACAGTCTGTACAAATCCTTGCATTCCTTGGATATTGTGCGATACATCCACAATGATCCCTGGTGCGATCTCTTCCATCCTTCCGCTGATCCTGATCTGGCTCAGTGCTTCATAGATCTTATCTTCATCGAGTCGTCCACAGATAAGTTCTGCTGTCTGCAATGCTGCTGCAAGATTGGACTTCTGAAATTCTCCTGCAATGTTGGTCCGCACATCTCTTTCCTTATCATACGCATTGGCATTTAAAAAATCAATATATTTTCCTGCTTTTTCTTTAAAATTAAGATTATCTTCAGAAATGTCATAAATTCGTGATTTTTTCTGCCTTGCTTCTTCAGAAAGGATTTCTTTTACCTTGGGTTCCTGTTCTATTGTCACAACTGGAATTCCTGGCTTAATGATCCCTGCTTTGTGTGTTGCGATCTCTTCCAATGTTTGTCCCAGAAATTCCATATGATCTTCGCTGATTGAAGTAATCACACTGACCTTCGGACAGATAACATTGGTAGCATCATATCTTCCACCCATTCCTGTCTCGATCATACAGATATCTGGTTGTTCTTCCTGAAAGATCACCATCGCCATCAGAAATACTGCCTCAAAAAATGATGGGCTGTTCTTTCCTTCTGTTATTCCAGTTTCAATGGCATGTCTTACCTTCACCGCAGCTGATGCAAATCGTTCATCACTGATCTCTTTCGCACACAGCTTGATTCGTTCATTGATCTTCACAACATGTGGCGAGGTAAAGGAAGCTGTCTTCTTTCCATGCTGGGTAAGGAGTGCTTCTAAAAATGCACAGACGGATCCTTTTCCATTCGTCCCTGCTACATGGATCATATGCAGCTCTTTTTGAGGATTTCCCAATCGTTCTAAAAAGTATTTTATATCTTCGAGAGAAGATTTTGTGGCGAATCCTGCGATTTTGTATAAATATTTTACAGACTCTTCATAAGTCATGGTCATTTCTTCTGTTAGCATAATTCACCACTCAGTACTGCTTTCAATACCTGAAGTACTCCATCTTCTTTGTAAGATGGTGCTACAAAATTCGCTGCTTCTTTTACTTCATCTCTGGCATTCTCCACTGCAAAACTGTGACTTGCACGTTTTAACATCTCGATATCATTTAAATTATCTCCAAATGCCAGTGTTTCATCTGGTGTGATTCCGTATTCTTCCTGAAAATGTCTTAAGGCACTTCCTTTGTTCGCACCTTTGTTGGCGCAATCAACCCAGCATTTTCCGGATACTACAACATTCATCTTCTTGCCCCATCGTTTGATGAACTCATCCCCAACTACATCTTCGGCGCAATTGTGATGAAAAATACTCATCTTACATACACCTTCTGGATTCCCTAAAACATCATCTACGAGATCACCTCTGTAGCCATAGTCTCCGACCAGATGCTGGTAAATCCCGATATTCTCCATATATGTCATGTTATCTTTATTGATCGCAATCTCACATCCTGGGAACTGTCTTGCTTCTTCAATATAAGTTCTTACGATCTCTGGGTCGATCACATCTACATATTGATAATCTTTGGAATGAATACAAGTTCCATTTTCTGAAATAAAACTGATGTCATCAAGTACTGGCGTGAATACTTTCTCGATACTTGCTCTCTGACGGCCGCTTGCCGCTAACACGATCGTTCCCCTTCGTTTCAGTTCTTTGATCACGTCATAATATTCCGGATTCAGATCCAGTGTCCCATCTGCCACTAATGTTCCATCAATGTCTGTTGCGATTAGTTTGATCATTTGTTTTCCTTTCTTTTCTCCATATACATGCTGTATCATTATTTCAAAAAGGCTGCCATACTTTGTACAGCAACCTTTGTTTTATTTGTCTTTTTCCAGATCGTATGGTGTCACCTGATATACATAATAATTCAGCCAGTTATAATACATAGCATTTGCATGACATCTCCATGACTTCACTGGTTTCTTCGTTGGATCATCATCTTTGTAATAATTCTTTGGTATATCTGGATTCAGTCCTCGTTTCACATCCCTTACATATTCATAATGCAGTGACATCACATCATATTCTGGATGTCCTGTGACAAATACCTGACTTCCTGTGGAATTCAAAATAATGTATGGTCCTGTCTCATCTGATTCTGCTACGATCGTTAATTCTTTATTCTTGCGGATCGCTTCTCCGTCAACTCCTGTATTTCTAGAGTGTGGCACGTAGAACTTATCATCAAATCCTCGAATAATAGGAAGTTTATTATGTAATGGATGGTGTTCATAAACACCTGAAATCTTCTTATTCAAGATATGTTTCTTGATCCCATAGTGATAATAAAGTCCTGCTTGTGCTGCCCAGCAGATATACAAAGTTGATGTGACATGTGTCTTGGACCATTCCATGATCTCAACAACTTCATCCCAGTAATCAACTTCTTCAAATTCTTTTAACTCTACTGGTGCTCCTGTAATGATCAGTCCGTCAAAACGTTTGTCTTTGATCTCTGAGAAATAATTATAAAATTTCTCCATATGTGACTCTGATACATGAGTCGGAACATAAGATTCTGTCTGTAAAAATGTGATATCTAACTGTAATGGTGTATTTGATAAACTTCTCAGCAAATGAAGTTCTGTGTCTAATTTGTTTGGCATCAGATTTAAAATTGCAATCTTTAAAGGCCTGATATCCTGTGTACATGCCCTTTCTTTATCCATCACAAATACATTTTCTTCTTCTAAGGCTGCCTTCGCCGGCAGATCGTTGTCTATTCGAATTGGCATTTTATCAAATCTCCTTCTCTTTTTTTCGATTGCTTTTTAAGCTGACAGCATTTTTCCTGTCAGATATTTATTATAAAACTCTTGCATTTTTTATGCAATCTATATTTATTATCGTCCGATCAGATTAAGGAAATCTTCTTCGCTCAGTATTGGAATGTTTAATTCCATCGCTTTCTTATTCTTTGATGACTGCGACATTTTGTCATTGTTGATCAGATAGTCTGTTTTCTTTGACACTGATCCTGTGACCTTGCCTCCCATCTGCTCAATCTCTTCCTTTAGTTGTTTTCTATTATCAAAATGATCAAGTGATCCTGTCACAACAAATGTTTTTCCTTCTAAGATCTGTTCTGTCTTACTTTCTTCTTTCTTCTCAAACTGCACATATTGTAACAGTTGTTCTAAGATCTTCTGATTATGTGGTGTATGAAAATATGATACCATAGCTTCTGCGATCATCGGTCCAATCTGATCGATCGCAATAAAATCCTCTGCATCGGCTTCTCTGATCGCATTGAAATCTTCTTTAAAATGTTTGCAGATCAATTTTGCATTGGAAAGTCCTACATTCGGAATTCCCAGACTATAAATAAAATTTGCCAATGCAGGCTGTTTGGAATCATTGATCGCATTGATCAGATTTTGGTAGGATTTTTCCCCAAATCCTTCTAATTCCAGAATCTCTTCTTTGTGATCTTTTAAAGTGAAGAGATCATAAATTTCATTTAATAGTCCAACATCGATCATCTTCTGTAATGTTGCTTCGGATAGTCCATCAACATTCATTGCATCTCTTGATACAAAATGCGAGAATGATTTGATCTTCTTTGCACTGCAAAATTCGTTGGTGCAGACTAGGGTTCTGATTCCATTTTCATCTTCGATCTTTGTCTCACCACCGCACGCAGGACAAGTATGCGGAATCTCTATATTGCCGCTCTTTGTTTTATTCTCTGCAAGCTGTGGAATGATCATATTAGCTTTGTATACAACGATCTCATCGCCGATTCCTAACTGCAGTTCTTCCATCACACTAATGTTGTGGAGACTGGCTCTGCTGACAGTCGTTCCTTCTAATTCTACTGGTTCAAAAATTGCCACTGGATTGATCAGTCCGGTTCTTGATGGGCTCCATTCAATCTCAGTTAATGTTGTCTCCGCTGTCTCATCTGCCCATTTAAATGCGATGGAATCTCTTGGGAATTTGGCTGTTCTTCCAAGACTTTTTCCATATGCAAGATCATCATAGACTAATACCAGTCCATCTGATGGCAGATCAAATTGTTCGATCTTCTTTGAGAACTTCTCAATCTCACCTCGGATCGTATCTTCTGTGACTCTGATATGTTCTACCACATCAAATCCAAGGCTTGCTACCCAGTCTAATTTCTTCTCGAAGGAATTATCAAAATCCATACCTTCAACATCACTGACACTGAACGCATAGAAATGAACGTGGCGTTTGGCTGTGATCTCATTGTTTAACTGTCTGACGGAACCACTGCATAAGTTTCTTGGGTTCTTATACTGACTGTCAACATCTTCGATTTCTTCGTTCATCTTATAGAAATCTGAATATGGTATGATCGCTTCTCCACGAATGACCAATGTTCCCTGATATGCAATACGTCTTGGAACATTTTCAAAAACCCTTGCGTTGTTTGTTACAACTTCTCCAACTTCCCCATTTCCACGGGTCACGGCTTTGAGGAGTTTTCCATGTTCATAGGTCAGAACGATCGTTAAACCATCGAGTTTCCATGACAGGATTCCTTCCTGGCCGTTCAGCCATGTTGCCAGCTGATCTGGCTCCTTTGTCTTGTCTAATGATAACATCGGAGATGGATGTGCTTCTTTTTCCAATACTGTCATCAATTCATACCCTACATGGATCGTTGGGCTGTTTGATAAAACAGTGTTCGTCTTTTTCTCTAGTTCTAAAAGTTCATCATACATCTTATCGTATTCGAGGTTGCTCATAACTTCTTTATTCTGCTGGTAATAAGCTTTCCCTGCTTCATTTAGTGTATGAATGAGTTCTTTCATTCTGTCTAAATCATTCACTTTTTAGCTCCTTCTTTAACTCTCGTAATTCATCCGGAGTTAATTTTCGATATCTTCCTTCTTTCAGATCGCCGAGTTTAATGTTCATAACACGGACTCTCTTAAGTTTTGTCACACGGTATCCAAAATGTTCACACATTCTTCGGATCTGCCGGTTTAATCCCTGTGTCAAGATGATCCTGAACTCGTTTGGTCCTTCTTTTATAACTTTGCATCTTCTTGTTACTGCATTAATCTCATCTAATGGTACTGGATTCCTCATATCATGAATGAATTCATTCGTAATTCGTTTATTCACTGTTACTTCGTATTCTTTTTCATGATAATTTCTTGCTTTCATGATCTGATTGGCTGCTTCACCATCATTGGTAAGCAGGATTAATCCTTGAGAATCCTTATCTAATCGTCCTACAGGATAGATCCTTGTTGGATAGTTAATATAGTCGATAATATTATCTTTCTCTTCTTTGCTTGCTGTGCATACAATTCCTCTTGGCTTATGAAAAGCCAGAAAGATCAGATCTTCCTGAATCTTTACCGGCTTTCCATCAAATGTCACGCTCTGCCCCGGAAGTACTTTGGTTCCGCTTACTGCAACTTCTCCATCGACTTCGACTCTGCCTTCCTCGACATAAGTATCTGCCTGTCTTCTGGAGCAGATTCCTGCTTGACTTAAATATTTATTTATACGCACTGCATCTTCTGTTTTACGTTTTGTCTCTTGCATTGTTACCTTTCCCACTTGTCACAAAGGGCGATGATCTGATCAGCAAATTTTCCCAGGTCTTTGTTCGTTCCACCCTCATTGTGCTCAATTACAGATTTCAAACGCTCGCTGGCTGTAAGAAGTCTGATATAAGCACTGCTCTGTTTTGGTTTCTTCTGGATGCGTTCTCTTGATCCCCATTCAGTCCATTCGCCTGCAATAAGGTCAAACACATCTCCGCTGTATGGTGCTCTGGCTTTGAATTTGTATTCATCTTTTAAGCATGATGTAAATGCTTCACAGACCGCATCTTCTCCATGAACTACAAATACTTCTTCTGGTTTCTTCTCGAAACTATTGACCCATTTTAATAACCCGTTCTTGTCTGCATGTCCGCTTAAACCTTCTAATTGTACGATATCTGCTGCCACTTTGATTGCCTCACCAAACAGTTTTACTTCTTTGGCTCCTTCGATCAGTGATCTTCCCAGAGTTCCATATGCCTGATATCCTACAAATATGATCGTATTCTCTGATCTCCACAGGTTATGTTTTAAATGGTGTCTGATTCGTCCAGCTTCACACATTCCGGATGCTGAAATGATCACCATCGGTTCTGTTTCAAAGTTGATCTCCTTTGATTCTTCTGTCGTAATGGATAAATGAAGATTGGAAAATGTAATCGGATTAATTCCTTGTTTCACTAATTCCATAGCTTCCTCATCATATGTTTCATCGATGTTCATATTAAAGATCTTCGTCGCTTCCACTGCCAATGGGCTGTCTACAACAACTTTGAAATCTCCATGATTCTTGATCCTATCTTCCGCCTTGATCTGACGGATATAATATAACAGCTCCTGTGTTCTTCCAACTGCAAATGATGGGATCACGACATTCCCGCCTCGGTCAAAGGTTCTCTGGATCACATTGGTCAGTTCTGTCACATAATCCTGATGTTTTCCATGATAACGGTCACCATACGTAGATTCCATAATAACATAATCTGCTTCTCTCGTATAGCTCGGATCTTTGATTAATGGCTGGTTAAAGTTTCCGATATCTCCAGAGAATACCAGTTTCTTTTCCACATCTACTTCCCTTAACCATACTTCAATGCTGGAAGATCCTAACAGATGTCCGATATCTGTAAATTTGACCGTAATGCCGTCAGCAACTTCAATCTGTCTGCCATATGGGCATGGCACGAAATACTGCATGACATTGATCGCATCATCCATCGTATAGATCGGTACAACTTCTGGTTTTCCAGATCGCCTTGCTTTCCTGTTCTTCCATTCTGCTTCAAATTCCTGAATGTGTGCACTGTCTTGCAACATGATCTCACATAGATCGGTTGTTGCTCTTGTCGCATAGATCTTTCCTCTGAACCCTTTTGCATACAACAGCGGGATCAGCCCTGAATGATCGATATGTGCATGTGTCAGCAGGATAAAATCAAGATTCCCTGCATTCACTGGAAGATCAACATTCTCGTATACATTTAACCCTTGTTCCATTCCATAGTCAACAATAAATCTTTTGCCGCAAGCTTCCACATAATGGCAACTTCCGGTCACTTCATGATCCGCTCCGATAAACATTAACTTCATGGCTTATACCTCCTCTGAAATATAGATTGGGCCAGCCGGCACGATATCTTTTAGATACTCATGCTCTTTTAATATCTGTCCTGCATCGTAGTCAAAAAACACCTGTGTCAGCTCGTCGATTGAAATTTCATCTTCCCATCCCTGTGCCTCCGTTGTGTGTATGTCTAATGTCTCATCTTGTGGTATGTCTGCACGTTGAATGGATATCTTATGATTCAGACATTGAAACTGGAATACTCCATTCTGATCCTTGATATATGGATCTTTCACCAATATCCTGAATGTAAAATCGTTCTTTCCTTGCAAGATATCTCCCCAAGCAGTAAGGTTCGTGATCCTTGCCATGATCTTTGGTACTTTTTTGCTTTGTATAAAATCCCTTCCTGTTGAATTTCTTTTGAATAAATTCCCTTCTGTGATATAAATCTTCTTACCTTTGTGTCGTTGTTTGATCTGGTTAAGCATATGTTCTGGTTCTAAAGAATACGCCCATCGGATATATACTTCATCTTCTTCAAAACTTTCTGCAAATACGCCTTGTAACAGATCGTCTTCATAATAAACTAAGAGGCTACCATCTCCACTCTGGCTTTCTTTTTCCAGTCGTCTCAGATATGGTTCATCCGGAACTGTATATATCTTGTATTGTTCCATAAACCGCTCTAAGAAATTCTGGATCGTCTGATAATCTTCTGCCATTATATGAACGATCTTATGATTTCTATCCGTTGTATCATCTGTATATAAAATGTTATGATCATCGATCATTGTTTCTTCCCAGTCCATCACAAATCGAAACTGAAATGGTTCATAATATGCTTTATTCGCAGGCATCAGATACGTAAATGGCTGTTGCTGCTCATGCATATCATTCAAACACTTCTTAAGCATCTCTGCCATGATGCCTCTTCTTCTATATTCCTTCCACACCGCAACTGCTACAATATAATTTAATGTATATGTCTTCTTTCCTGCTCTTATGTGATATGGATTTAAATGGAGCATTCCTAAGATCTTGTTGTCTTCTTCTGCCAGTATCACCTGATTCGTTGCATATATCTCTTCAAAATAATATTGTGCAAACGGCTCTGGATCTTCAAAAATCTTCTGATACATATCATATACTGGCTGTTTGTCTTTGTTTTTCTGATAAATGATCTCCATGCTATTTCCTTTATTCTTATTTTGTTTCATTAAGCAGACACACTGCCTGTGCACTGATCCCGAGTCCCTCTCCTGTGAATCCTAAATGTTCTTCTGTCGTTGCTTTGACATTCACCTGATCTGGATCTACTTTGAGGGTCTTACTGATATTTTCTTTCATTGTTGGAATATAATTTAATAACTTTGGTCTCTGTGCAATGACTGTCGCATCCACATTCCCAATCTCGTATCCTTTTTCCTCGATCAATCTTACAACTTCTGCTAACAACTTCATGCTGTCTGCATTATGATATGCAGGATCTGTGTCTGGAAAATGCTTTCCGATATCTCCTAATGCTGCTGCCCCAAGGATCGCATCTGTGATCGCATGCAGCAGAACATCAGCATCTGAGTGTCCTAATAATCCTTTCTCATATGGTATATTTACTCCGCCTAAGATCAAGTCTCTTCCTTCTACTAACTGATGGACATCATATCCCATTCCTACACGCATATTCTTGCTCTCCTTTTTTTGTTTTTATTATAACATGATTTCACTCTTTTATCATGATTTTTAGCAAGAAAGAATCCTACTTTGTAGGATTCTCCGCCGCAGTGCGATCCTGCCCAGAGGGCTTTTTTATTTCATAGGGGATTTCATCGAAATTTCCTATGAAATAAAAAAAGACATATTCATATCGAATATGTCTTCCGAAAGTAGCGATGAGCAGATTCGAACTGCTGACACTACGGGTATGAACCGTATGCTCTAGCCAACTGAGCTACATCGCCATATGTTATGAAATTCATCCATGTAGTTCATGGATAGTGGGACCAATAGGACTCGAACCTATGACCCTCTGCTTGTAAGGCAGATGCTCTCCCAGCTGAGCTATGATCCCTTGTGTCTCTCAAGCTCTCTTGCCTGACGACAAAATATAATATACTCTTATTTTCGATGAATGTCAACACTTTTTTTAATTTTTTTTTGATATTTTTATTTTATAGATAGAGACCACGTAAAAAATGGCTTATTTACGTGGTTTCTTCATAATTTATTTTTTTATATTTTTTCGGATTTTATCGAAATTTTCTATGCAATAAAAATAATCCTCCTAAAATCAGAATGATTCCTCCTATGAATGAAAGCTCATCTGTCCGTCCACCTGTCTTTGGAAGATCCAATATAGAATCATTCATAACATTGTACGTCAGATGATAGAAGTAATAATCATTTCCCTGTTTGATCGCTTTACTTGTATCCACATTCTGTTTATCCACCTCTGCCTGTGACATCGTCATTGGCAGTGTAACGATGATCGGTTCTTTTAACAGATTCTTTCCAACCGCTGTCTTTGTCTCTGTGATCGTATAAGTATCAGGGAGCAATCCATCAAAAGTGACTTCTCCAGCAGAATCTGTTTTGGCCTTCGCTACTTCTGCTCCATCAGATGATGTGATCACAAATTCGATATCTCTTAATGATTTCCCCTTAGAATCTTTCTTGATAAGTTTTACAGATCCTTGGATCATCTGATTCATAAACTTCGCTCCACCTGTCAATTGTGCTTTAGCTGTCGTTCCAGTTGGTCCAATATCGAACGTCACAGTTTCTTTCTCCTGATCGATCGTTGCATTGCTGCTGTTGCTCGTAATATTGAGTAATTTGAAATACTTGATCATACCTCCTTCATTACACGTATAAGTGCCATATTCCAGATCATCAAACGTCACAGACAGTTCGATCAGATCTCCTGGATGATCTTTCATCTGTTTTTCAACCTCTGCCTTTGTGAATTTGACTTTCTTCTCATAACTGTGTTTCTTTCCATAGACATCGGTTCCAGTCAGTGTAAATATAAAAGTCGGATCCCCAACATCCATGTTCAGATTACCTGGGTCCAATGCTTTTGTGATCGTAATGCTTCCTTTCGGCCCTGTACGGTCATGTGTGTTTGTGATCACTGTAAGATCCTGATCATTTTCATCCGTATCATAGGTTGGTCTGTATCCGATCTCAGATTCTCCCGTGATCAATCCTTCTTCGACTTCTTTCCATGTATAATTGACTTTTTTACCATTGACTTTCACAGGAAGTACCTTACTGGACGCTTTCCAGTTATTCTTCGCACTGAGCATCAATGTTTCTTCCACTTTACCATCAGCCAACAGATTAACTAAGACAGACTTTAGGCGTATGCCATCTTTATTCCCATGATCATTCCATACCTTTTTAACCTTTTTCTTCGTCGTATCTGGTGTATGCGTATTCGTGATCATGATATTCTTCGTTGTTGTACCATCATCATCTATTGTCTCATTTGTCTCGTAAGTATCGACATATCCTGTTTTTGCATTACCTGTCAGCTTATCATAGACTTCTTCTTTCACTTCATACTCAAATGGTTCGCCAGCTTTGTCATACTTATCGAGGCAATGATACGTTACATCATCTGACCAGTTATTTGTTTCGTCTAATGTAATAGCATTCTTGTATTTCTCACCATTTCTATATAATTGAGCTTTGATCGATATCGGCCTCAGATCATCTCCATTGTCACCATCTTCCCAAACCTTTTGTACATTGATATCGACATATTCTGGATTTTCATGGAAGTTCGTAAACGAAATTATATACATCGCATCATTCCAGTGTGTACTCGTCAAAGTATAACCTTCGGGAACATCTTCACGAAACTCCCACTTTTCACGATCATCCTTCTTGATATCCGTAAACATTGTCCAGTTATTATCTTTTGTCAGTGTATACACCTTTACTTCTTTTGTTGTCTTATGTGTTGCCTTGATCGTAACAACATCTGGACGGATCTTTGCTGCATTGTCATGATCATCCCACATCTTCTTCAATGCAATATAATCCAGTTTCTGGTTGACTAAAGTATCTGAATCATGCACATATGTTGTTGTATCATTATCCGTATTATTCTCGGCTTTTACATCATGAATAAGATTTTCTTTCGTATCATTGATCACTTTACCCTTAAATGTTAATGTCTTGTCCGATTTCTCATATCCATCTGGTGCGTAGATTTCTTCTACCTCATACATATCACTGTCTGTTCCATCCTTTGCATAGATATCGGTCGGCAATCCAATAAATTCCAGATATTCAAACTGATCATCCTGTGATGTAGTGGTGGCGATCGTATCACCCTTCTTAAAGATATTTTCTCCTTTGCTATTAACGATATCTGTTTTCGCTTTTAAGGCAAATATGGCTCCCGCCAGCTTGTTTCCGTCTTGATCGGTCTTGATCAGGTGGATGCCGTATTTTTGCAGAGTATCATTAGCTTTGACATGAATACTTGCTTTCTTTGCAACCTTTAAGGCGATGTCTTCCTCTTCTGGATCCAGAACCTCTACCGTAGTCTTAATCGTTTTCTCTGGCAGATCTTTATACGATCCTTGGTTGTTAAAACTGATATTGATCTCGTATTTTCCTGATTTTTCTGCATATGTCGGTGTAAATGCCACATCTTTATCCGTCACTTCCACATCTTCTGCTCCATCGTCATCATAAAGGATTCTCCAGCTAAAGTCCTCTGCCTTGAATTTATCACCTTTTAAGAACCTGTTCTTTGGCATGGCAACGATCTTTAACGGCTGTTCCTCGATAAACTTATCTTCTTCGATCTTTAAGATCTGATCCATGACATATGTTGTCTTAAGAACTGGATTTCCATAGAACATCTGGCTGACATCTTCTACATTGGAGGTGTTGAAAGATGAAAGATCGAGTGTTTTGATGGAATCCATGGCATAAAACATCTGACTCATATCCACGACTGCGGATGTATCAATATTTTTAAAATTGATCTCTGTGAGATTCCTGCAATTTTTAAACATTTTAGATGATATTGCATTCATGTAGATGACCTGTCCGGCTCTTTGACTTGAGATATAACAATCTCCATCATCGTTCCAAAGCACAATACTGCCATCTTTATTCTGAGAAACATCCGTTGTCACAGCTCCTTCTGGTGCACTCTTCCACGTGAAAGTCACAGATTCCGCATCATTGATCTTCTGGTTCAATTTTTCGCCTTTTTCCAACACATAAATACCTGTACTTACATTATTGTCTTCATTTCCAAACGGATCTTCCTTGTCTGGTACTTTATCATCATCACGAATATCATTGATACTTCCTGCAGTTGTATCCCATGTCAGTTCTACTTCATGTTTTTCCTGATCTTTGATATAGCCTGTCGGAGACTTAATCTCTTTTATGTAATACTTTCCTAAATAGAAGTTAGTTGTTTCTTTTCCATCCATATCCTTTCTTGTAAAATGGATCTCCTTCTCTTTTGTCGTTGTCTTTTGATCGATCAGTTCATCCTTCTTCCAGACGAGCGTTCCGTCATCTTTCTTGATATTCTCATCCGCATACAGCCCATAGACTGCTCCTGCGATCTGATCGTTGTCATAGATAAAACTCTGAGAATCCTTGTCATAATCTGTTAAGATATCTCCCGTCTTACTGAACGTAATTTCTCCATAGACTGGCGTATCCATCTGTTCAAACCTGCAGCTTCCATTTCCAGCATTATCGTACGTGATCTTGATGCTTGTGGATTCCCCGCTTAACTCAAAAGATTTTTCTTCTGCGTCATCCATGTTGTAGCCTGCTGGCGCAGCAGTTTCCTTGATCGTATATTTTCCATATGGAAGATAGCACTCTGCAGTTCCATCTCCACTCGTTCCTGTAGTCAAAGTTGCCACAATATCCTGATCTTCATCATAGATTTCATAGACTGCATCATTTAACAGCTTCTTTGTCTCTGATGAACGTTTGACTAGTTCGATCCTGATCTTATTTTCATCATCTTTATACGGACCAAACGTGACTGTCTTATGGACATCAGACTTGATCAAAACCACATCTTCATCTTCCATCATTTCATGCTTTGGATCACCCTTGATCTGATGCAATGTATAAACACCGATCGCTAACGAGATTGAAGTTGCTTCTCCTTTTTCATCAGTTATCAGAGTATCGACCACTTCTCCATGCGGATCAATGATCTGAAATTCCGCCCCAGATTCCGGTACATACTTATCTTTATTTACGGACATTTGCTTTTTGATCGAAATCTTTGCGGATTTTGTATAATCGTCTTTTAAAACGAATTCATACACTTTGACTTCATCCTCGATCGATGCTTTCATTTCTGTGGAATACTGCGGTAGCGCAAGGTCATATCCTTCGACACCTCTGGTCTGCACGACTATAAACCCTGTCTTCTTTACGAAATCTTTTAGGAGCATCGCTGCCTTTCCTTCGGAATCTGTGACTAATGTTCCAAGAATCGCATCTCTATTATCTTTTTTCAGTTTTTCAATGTAATGAAGCCTGTCCTGTGACGTTGCCAATGTCTGATCCTTGAAATCTTTCACCATAGATTCATCCAGTACAACAAACTCAGCCCCTGGTTCTGGTTTAGACTTTCCATTCTTGACCATCGTTTTTCTGACCCGGATCTTATCTCCATTATAATAATTATCCAGCTCAAATTTTTTAAATTTCTTATCGCCATCTTTGATCATTACATCAAAATCAGCAGCAATCTTATAATTATCACTTCCTTTTGTCTGATGAACCGTGTAGATGCCAGAATCTAACTTTCCAGATTGAGCTGCACCATTTTCATCCGTGATCAATGTTTCTATGACTTTCTTTGTCGACTGATCGATGATCTGGAATTCTGCCTTATATTCTTCTTTTTTTGTATAAGTTCCAGTTTCCTTATCACTGATCCTTGTAACCTTTGTCAACATGATCCCTGCATGCTGCTTTGGATCGTTTGATTCAACCTTATAGATCATTTTAGATCCATCAATGCTTACCCATTTGTCCGGTACCATATCATATCCATCGGTCGTTTTCGTCTGATGAATACGGTAAGCTCCATAAGGAAGTAAATCTGTTTCTGCGATCCCTTTGTCATTCGTTGTGATCGTCTGTTTTAAGTTATTCTTGGAATCATAAACCTCAAAAACTGCCTGTGCTTCTGGAACATTTTCCCCGCCAAACGTCTTTACAACCTGTATCGTTCCTTCATATTGCTCTTCTTTCAGATACTGGGATGTATTTTTATCGACAGTGACTGATATATCATTACTAGATACCTTATATCCCAACGGAGCATACTTCTCATGTAAACGGTAATATCCCGGATACAGATCTGTCACTTTTGCATAACCATTCGCATCAGTTACCATCTGTGTCACAAGTGTTCCTGCTTTATAGACAACACTCTTGTTATCGGAGCCTGTGATATCATGGTCAGCATATAGCTCATAGACAGCATTCTGCAAGTTTGCTTCAACTCCTAGATCCCCTCGTTTATTCTTTACAGTTCCCTGTTTAAAGATCTCCAGATCACTCTTTTGAAATTCATTGGTGTAGTTAAATGTGAATGATCTAACTCCACCCTGTTCCACTTTGCTCTGATCTGTCTGATCTGGGATCAGGTGTCCGAATGGGGATTTTGTTTCCCTGACCATCCAAGTGTGGACCGAGGCACTCTTTAAGGCTGAAATCTTCTGCTCTGCAAGTTTTTGTGCTTCCTGCATTGCCACAGCATATGCTTTTGCCGAAGAATCGTACCAGCCATTATCTGTCGCTTCTTTTTGCTGACTGTTTGAAAGATCATTCCAATTCTTTACATAAGTCTTTTTCGTTGATGTCACACTATAACTTACCGTTCTTTGAACAGTATAAGAAGCTTCTCCATTGTCATCGGTTGTTACAGTTCCTTGATAATTCCCATCCATATAGATCTGAAATACTGCTCCAGAAAGCCCTGCTCTTGTTTCCGCATCTTTCTTTTCGATCTTGATCCTTACATTATCTGGGCTGGTTCCTGACTTTGTTGCACTCGTTTTCGCTTTTTCAATATCTGGCGGTGTATGACGAAATCCGAACAAAACCTGATGGGAATCCAGTTTCTTCTTTTTCACACATTTCTTCACTGTATAATAGTAGATCGTTCCTTCTGGATCCTGATCACTGATCATTTTACAGAACTTTTTTGCATCTTTCTGCGAATAACCTCTGTCCACATTTTTTCCTGCCTGATAAACGGTATTTTGCTTATTCGCTCCATGTCCACATGCCCAGATGTATGCCTGACACAATGACAGATCTTTTGTATTCTTGCCGCTTGACCTGAAATACCAGTTTAATGCTTTTGCAATTCCCTTTTTTTCATAAGTTGCTGCATTGATCGTCTTGTATTTTAAGGTATCTCCAGAACACATGGTCTTTCCAGAGTTTAAGCAAAACACTCTGTGTCCGTCAGCTGTCATACTCCACAGACCTTCTGATGCAGGACGATCGATCTCTGAGATCTTATTACTTGATAATGCCTGACTCATCACCAGTTTGGCTTCTCCTGTGAAAGCCTTGACGTCTCTATTCTTCAGGAACAGTGATTCTCCTGAACCACTCAGATACATTGTCATGATCATCAGGAGGGTAAGAATACTTACCGATATCTTTTTACAGATCGTCTTCATTTGTTTCAAACTTTCTTCCTCCTTTTTACTTGTAACGGTTTGTGAAATATCCTGGCTGCCCTTCCTTGTCGATCCTTCCATACTCAGAATCTACGTGGTCTCTCGAAAATCCAGTTCCATTCTGCCCTTCCAGTTCGATCGAGCCATTAAACATGCCGTCATCATGAATAATGTTATGTGTGTCAAATGATCCATCTGTTTTCTTCCAGACAGAATACAATTCACAAGTCTGTCCAGCATCGCAGAGAGTATTGACTGCCTGTCTGTCGGTATATTTTGCTTTGATCGCATTCGGATCTTCACTCCATCCAAGGAAGGTATATCCCGGCCGTTCAAATGTATTTGCTGGCAGGATATCATCCTGTCCATATTTTAATTCCACAGTCTTTTTGCTGCCTGATGCACCATTTCCATCAAATGTTACTTCATAAGAGTTCTTGGACCAGACAGCATAAAGTGTCATACTCTCCGTGTTACTCCATGTGATCGTCTCTTCTGGAGAATACCGTGCTCTCACCGCATGTTTATCTGTATTCCATCCAACAAAGGCATAGCCTTTTTTCGTGTATCCATTCTCAGCAAAGCTGTAATTTTGATCGTACGTGGCTGTCCCATCATTCACATATCCAGAATCTTCTCCATTTCCATCATAATTTACAGTGTATGTATTCGCTGTCCACTGGGCTGTCTCTGTATAATTACCACATACCAGCCAGCCTGTATTGGACATCCATTTTGTTCCTTCATCCAGCCATCCTTCCAAGGTATAACCTCTTCTTGATACCGTTGGAAACGAAAAATAATCTCCATCCGTAAAATTCCATGTTACATCTGCACCATCTCCACCATTTCCGTTGTAATAAATGCTACGGCTTGGCTTTTCCAGATTCAGATTTATAGAACACCAGTCATAAGTTTTCCATCCATCTCTGTCAGCAGAGGCCACTCCGACCAATCCAGTACTGACATGGATATTTACTGATTTCCAATGTTCTTGGGTATCATGATAGGAATTTTCCCAAAATCCATCATTTCCTCCACAATAAAGCGTTATATCCTTGCTCGGATCTGAAAATACTGGTTTATCCACCGTTACCCATTCCCAGGATCGATGCTGTTCATGGGCCGGTAACAGATACCAGACTTTGATCGTTAAAAGTGTATAGTTGTTGTTACTGTTCTTCTCTGAATATATCGTCTGTTTATTCACTGTAAGCTTATAATCTCCGCCTCCACCGGAATACGTCGTTACCGTATATGGATGTCTGGAATTATTAAATGTCCCACCGCTGACATTTTTATTTTTTTCATATTCATCACTATGAATATACATTGTCAGACTATCGCTTTTCCCATTTGGTCCATTGATGTTCACTGTTAAATGTCCATCTTTAAAATGTTTGTTTCCTCCTGTATTATATGATTGATAAGCATGTGCCTTCTTCATCTGATACCATGCCAGAACGGAAACAAATGAAACCATGACCACTAATACCACTATGATCTTTCGTTTTCTTTCCAGGATCTTTTTTGCATTCTTCATCACATCCTCCTCTCCATCTATTTTTATCTATCTTCCTTTTGTTTCCTGATCTTCTGTCCATGATTCCTCATACAGTACACCACATACCGGTATCTTCCATGTCCTCGGTACGGATGACAGGTTAAAAGTGTGACCATATCTTTCCCTTTTTGAATCAGAATCTTGTCCATATCATATGGATCGATCACTTTAATCTTTGTAACCCGGTAATCCAGTCTTTCCCATGGATTTCTAATGATCACCTTATCGCCTGTTTTTAACTGTTCGATGTCCCGAAAATACGGAATTCCCCGATATCCCCGATGTGCAGCGATCACGCAGTTGCTGTCTTTTTGTCCTACTGGCAGGGATGTCTGTCCCATGATCGCTGCTCCTTTTCTCATATTTTCCATCGTCGCTCCCAGATATAATGGAAGTTTCTGTTTCATCTTCGGTATCTTAATGTAACCGAAGGTATTCTTTTCGTTTCTTAAGACGATCGGTGCACTGCGGTAACTGAATACATCCTTTAGTCCTGCTTGTTTTTCTTTGAATATCTTCCTGTTATAGCGGACTGCTTTTTGATACAGTAGATCATCCTGTTTTCTTTTGCTTCTCCTCTGCGTCAGTTCTTTCACCGTCTGATCGGACTGTTTTTGTTTCAGATATGATATGATCTCCGGATAAAGCAGTAACGTGATCCCTATCACCAGAAAAAAGATTCCAACAATATTTATGATCTTTTGTTTCACCCATATCTCCTTTCTCCGCTTTTTCTTTTCATCTTTTCATATACTTTTCTGGCTGCGATCAATACACAAATGATCAATAGTCCTGCAAAGATGGCCCGTTTGTAAACTTCCATCCATTGCGAATGATGATTTCTTGCTCTTATCTCTTCCTCTTTTGCATGATAAGCTGTGCGAACTCCTCGGACTAATAAACGCTTGTCATTGACTCCATAGGGTGTGCAAGTAACCAATGTTACATGATCTTTTCCTTCCATGATCTGAAGTTCCTTTGTATCTTGTGGTTCCACGACTGTGATCTGATCCACACGGTAAGCAAGCTTTTTATCCAATACATGTATAAAAAAGAAATCTCCCTTTTTCATCTCTGTCAGATCTGTAAAGATTTTTGCAGAACTAAGCCCAGTATGTCCAGTCAGCACCGCATGGGTATCTTTTCCTCCAATCGGAAAGGAAGATGCAGCCAGATGTCCGATCCCATGTTCCAAAACTGTCCCACTTGTCCCATGATAGATCGGCAGATTAATTGAAATACAAGGAATCTTTAAATATCCCATGATCGATGATCCATCAATATTTAATATTCTATTATAATGAACCATCTCTCCATCCAAACGTTTTACCTTAAACGGATCAGTCAACTGTATTGAAGATTGTAGCAATTCCCCATTATACTGTTTCGCTTCATCCATTACTTTTTTTATGATCGCCTGATCCATTCCGGCTGCCTTTTCCTGATAACTTTCCACTATCGAACCTACACTCTTTTCAAACAGATAGTTGCTTACAAATGGATAAGACAGCAGAAAAAAGCCGGCCAGAATAACCAGAATCGGTATGATCTTTTGTTTCATTTTATCTTTGTGATCGTCTTCTGTTTTTGTTCAAGATCAAGATCCCACATCCAGCAACAACAACCCCTGCAATGATCAGAAGATAGTTTCCTGCCCCACCTGTCATTGGCAGCATGAACTGCTTCTGATTTGTGATCTGCATATTGATATATGCATTTCCAGAATCATCGTGTTTTGTCATCGTTGCCTTTGTCTCATCCACAGTCGCACTCGCTGCTGTAGTCTGAACCGTCACATCATTCTTTAATACCGCACCATTAGGAACTCCATCATTTGCTGTGGAATCTGCATCAGACTTACTCTGGATCCCTGTGATATTTGCTTCGGTTGGTGTGATATCTGCTTTTGTCTCTTTGACCTTAACGAGCACTTCTTTCTTTAACAGGGAGTATCCTGCATCAGAGTGTGTTTCTGTAAATCCATATTCATCTCCTTCGATCCCATTGATCACAAGTTTTCCATCAGAAGACGGACTAAACTGAGTCGCATCAGCTTCTTTTGCAGACTTTCCTGTTACCTGATAAACACCTGCTCTATCTGCTCTTGCTACCAGATAGTAATTATCTGTCTTATTTTTTACAACGAATTTAACCTTTGTTGCATCTCCCTTGCTGTCAGAAAATTTCTTTGTCAGATCATATCCATAAGAGTATACGATACATTTGTCTTTTAAAATATCATAATAATTCGTATTTGTTCTCTTCCACGTAAGGGATACATCGTTTGGATTTCCTTTATCACCAAGAATAACGCTGTCATCTGTATTCACCTTAGCTGTATAGCATACAACAATATATTTATCAGAATATTTCTTATTCAACTCATTAAGTCCTGCTTTTGTCATCTCGATCTTCATTGCAGGATCGTCTCCAGATTTTCCGTATGTTGCTGCAAACTTTGGATCCGTGTCGGAACTCTTCCATACAGCCAATGCTCCACTCTTCTCAACATTATTCACATTTGTTCTGTCCGCTGCATCCTTAGTTTCATAGATTGCGATCACGGCATCTTTCCCATATGTCATTCCATTTGCCATTGTATCGTTAAATGTATAAGTTGACAGGTAGGTTGTTGATGATGTGATATGTGGCAATTTGGAAATGAACTGATAATCCAGTCTTTCTGCTTTAGAGGCTGTCACGGTACTCTGGTATTTGTATTCATTTCTTGCAGAAGTAAAATCTGCCAGTCTGTCTGTATTGGCAGTTGTTACATTGTCCTGATCTGGATTATTGCGTACTCTTTTGTCAAGTGTTGGATTTCCAGTTTCATTCTTTGGATAGCAGATTACATCATAGAACCAGTCATCTCCCTTAGAATCCGTGGATGGCAACTGTACAAACCATGGATTTGTTGTGTAAGTTACATTTTCTGGTGCCTTTGTCTCAACGATCAGGTAAAGACCCAGTGGCAATTTGTCTTTACTTGTCACACCATTAGCATTAGTTTCATCCATGGCTGTCCCATTCTTTCCCATGTAATCTTCTAATTTATCTTTCGTTACCGTATTATCTTCTAATGCCTTGGCAAGTTTCTCATTGATCTGCTGGCTTGTGAAATATGTCTTGCTTCCTTCTGTTTTAGCTGCATCAGAAGATGTCAAACCCAAAATCTGCTGTATTGTGGTTGGAAGTTCATAGATCATCTGAATCTTTCCATTCTCACTCTGCTGTTCAACATCTCCAACTCGCAGGTAACTAAATTCCACACCTTTGATCGCATATTTTTCCAAGGCTGCTTCCGCAGCAGTGTCCTGTTTTCCTGTTGGTGTAAACTGACTGGTATTAACACCGGCCTGTTTTGCTGCTGTCATGTCATATTTGTGGATCGTTATGGATCCGGTTTTGCTTGTATCGACCACATCTGTTGATGCCGCTTTGATATTAACGATAGGTGCAAGCATCATTGCTACAGATAATACAGCAATCGTTATTTTTTTGATCATATTTTGAATCTTCATTTTTCTTTCCTCCTATTTTTTAGAATAGAAAAAGCACAGAAATCATTGATCATACTCAATGATTCTGTGCTTTTCTTTATGTAATATATACTATTTTATTTATCTGTTAAATTAGTTTTGTCAGGTGCGATCATGATCGTATTCCAAAAAGAATCTTTGACTGCCTCTGCCTGAATCTCATCTACTACTGTGTCAAGATCGACACCACTTGTTAACTTCTTGCTCGCATCCATTACGGAAACTTTATCGTTGATTCCTAAGGATGTGATCGTAACAAACTGTTCTTCACTAACTAGTGTTCCTTTCTTTAGTGGAACCGCTAACTGATAATTCTTCTGCAATACTGACTTGATCTCATTATACATTGCTTTAAATTCTTTGCTTCTGTATTTCTTCTCAGCCTTCAGTTGCTTTGCCTTCTTATCAGCCTTCGCAGATATCTTTTGATCAGAATAAATCTCCCAGCATGGACCTCCTGCTGATGCTGACTTCGTCTGTGCGATTACTTCTTTTAGTGGATATTTGTACTGTGTACGCTGTCTGCTTCCAACATCTGCAACCGTTACCTGATCATTATCATCGATCGCAACCAATACGATAAAATGACCTTTCTTCGTAAAATATCCTGGTCCCATCAGTGCTACTACTGGATGCTTCTTCTTCAATGCATCTCTAACCTTGCTGACATCACTTCCAAGTCCATGACATTCCAGTTTATACTGTTGTGCCAGTGCTGGGACCATCTCATGACTTGCTCCAGCACTACTGTAATAGCCATTCTTATATGCCCATACTGTTGTATCAACTGGAGTTACCCATTTATTCGTCAGCGAACTGATACAAACTGCCATAGCGCTTGGTCCGCATCCACTGCTTTTGATCTGATATCCATTGTCATTCCATGCTGCATCTGCCTGATTAAAGTAAATAAATCCCTGTATCGTCTCTTTCTTATCTTTCATCTCAAGACTATGATCATTATATACTTTTGGAATGATAGATTTTTTATCTTTCTTGTCTTTTTTCTTATCTTTTTTATCTTTCTTCTTATCTTGATCAGACTTTGTCTTTTGCTTCTTTGTATGCGTTACCGCTGTATGTTTCTTTGTATGTGTTGCTGCAGCCGTTGTATGCGTATGCGTTGTTGCTTCCGTTGTCGGCTTTGCCTGAGTCGTCTGTGTTGTTGTCTCTGTCGTTGCTTCACTTTCTGTCGTCTGGGCAGAAGAATCTGTCTTGGTCTCAGTCTGTTCACTGCTTATTTGCTCTCTTGTGACTGGCTGATCTGCTCTGACCACAGACACTGATCCAAGCATCAAAAACGTATACAGAGCTACTACAGCTGCTGTTTTACGTGTTTTTCTCATCTTTCATTGTTCCCCCTAACTATTTAAACATACTTATTATACCACTTTGGATACCCTCGTCAATAAAAATGAATGGTCATGATCCATGTTCACATTTTTTTCATATCTTATGCTTCAAAGACTAATTTTTCAATTGCATATGCAACACCATCTTCATTATTTGTCTTTGTCACAAAGTCTGCGATCTCTTTCAGATCAGGTTGTCCATTTTCCATAACAACACCGGTTCCTACAGCTTTGATCATCATCGTATCATTTCCTGCATCTCCACATGCCATCACTTCATCCATAGATAATCCAATTTGCTCTGCCAGATGTAAAAGTCCATCTCCTTTATCGCATCCAATCTGATTTATTTCAATGTTATTTCCCAGAGAACTTGATACACTCGCAATATTTTTCTCGATTAATTCTTGTCTTGCAGTTTCCCGCTCTTCCATATCATCAAAAAATACATTGATCTTCTCAATTCCCAGCGGATGCTCTTCAATGTACTTTCGCAGATCATCCAGCGGCAGTCTTGTATCTCTCACAAGTTTTAATACATGATCTGATACACCATACTCTGCAAGATGGTCAAAATAGCATCGTTCCATATACCCTTGCCCATTCTGATAAATATCACGTGTACAATGATATTTTTCCAAAATATCAAACAACGAAAATACCGTTTCTTTTGGTAGATGATTTGTATATATGATCTTATCTTCTTTCTGATCATAAACAGTTGCCCCGTTACAGCAAACAGCATATCGAACACCTGGAATATCTCTTAAAAATTCTGGAATTGCTTTAAAAATACGTCCTGTTGCTGGAACTATATAAACACCCCTTCTGATTGCTTCTTTTAAAACTTCTTCTGTGTGTTTTGAAATCTGTTTCTCGCTGTCTAAGAGTGTATTATCTAGATCCATTGCTACTAATTTTATCTTACTCATGCTATTCCTCCACAAAAAAATAATTTTGAATGTTGATCTGAAGACTTTTATATCCCTGATACTCATTGATCACTGGATAATATGTACATGTGATATACTTTGCTGTTCCCATTTTCTCTCGAAATTCATCTTCATCCTCAAAAATCATACCATCAATCCTAGTTCCCTGACTACTCTTTAATGCTAATTTTATCACATTTCTATTTTTTCCAAAAACATTCACACGTTCCACTTTTAACTTTCTGTGTGCAAATAATGGTTTTTTATTTTCTTTTCCAAATGGCTCTAAAACAGCTAACTGATGGATCAGATCCATGGTAATATAATCAACTGGCATATCAATATCAATCTGTACTTTCTTTGCAAAATCTTTTTTCTCAAGGGTACAGTTCTCATTGATCTTTTTGCGGAATTCCTGTAATTTTTCTTTTTTCAAAGAGCATCCTGCTGCCATTGGATGTCCCCCAAACTTTGTGAACACCTCTTTGACTTTCATCATCTCTTCAAACATGGAATATCCTTCGATGGAACGTCCAGAACCTTTGATTCCTTCTTTTGCATCTGTTAAGACAAATGCTGGATGATTTAAGCGGTCCTTGATCCTTCCTGCTATGATACCTGCAATACTTTCATGACATTCTGGAAGATATAATACAAGCACTTTATCTCCTTTTGCTTCATATTCGAACGCCTGTCCCAGTGCCTCTTTTACACCATTTTCTGTCATGGTTTTCCGAAGATCATTCAGTTCTTTTAATTCTTCTGCTGTCTGTTTTGCCTTCTCTTCATCTTCTTCCAGAAATAGATTCAATGCTTTTTCGGCAGATTCCAAACGTCCGCTCGCATTGATACATGGTCCAACAATAAATCCTAGTGCATAAGACTGTATCTGTTTATCCATCAGATCATGCACATTCAGCAATGCTTTCAACCCGATATTTTGTGTATCTTTGATTCGGCGTAATCCTTCTTTGACAAAGATTCTGTTTTCTCCTGTCAGATCTACCACATCACAAACAGTCGCGATCGCAAGCATGGATAACAACTCTTCCAATTGGCTTTCATCTTCTTCCATTGCCTGATAAAATGCCCTCATAAACTGAAAAGCCACTCCTGCTCCACAAAGTAACGGATACGGATAATTGCATGCTTCTTGCTTTGGATTGATCACTACATCTGCTGGTGGAAGAACCTCTTTTCTCATTCCTGCTTCATCGGTATCAAATGGCACATCATGATGATCCGTAATGATCATTGTCAGTCCATGTTCTTTGCCGTATGCAACTGCATCTGCTGCTGCAATCCCATTATCACAGGTAAGGATCGTATCAATCTGGTCTTCCACTGCTTTTTCAATGATATTTTCATTAATTCCATAGCCATCTTTCATGCGGTCTGGAATCTGAAAATCAATCTTTCCACCAAGATCATGAATCGCTTTCCACAAAATATAATTTGAGACAACTCCATCTACATCATAATCTGAAATAATACGGATCGTTTTCCCCTCTTGTACCTTTTGCTTCAAAATCTCAACTCCTTCTTTGACGCCTTTCATCAAAAAAGGATCTGAAATATCTGAAAGTTCTCCATACAGATACTGCTGTATTTGTTCATCCCCAACCACATCCCTGTTGCGGATCAGCCGTGCGATCACTGGATCTATGTTAAATTTTTCTCCAATCTGATTAAAATCAGCCTTTTTCTTATAAAGATACCACTGTTCCATCATCTTACTCCATTTTTCATAAAAAAGAGCATCCAGTATTTACTGAATACTCTTTTTGAATGTTTTATTTTCTTTTCTTTTTCTTCTTTTTCTTGCGGTTTGGATTTGCTGTGATCTTCTCTGGCTGTGCTTGACTGGCTGCCTGATTTTCTTTGATCACATCTGATCCAATTCGCGTCTTCATCATATACCAAAGTGGTCCAGTTAAAAATACAGAAGAGAATGCTCCTCCGATCACACCCACCATCAATGCTAATGCAAATTCTCTTAGGGAGGATACTCCGCAGATAAATAACGCTAACACCATAACAAATGTTGTCAAACTTGTATTGATCGTACGAACCAATGTACTTGAAATACTCTGATTTACAAGTGCTTTAATATCATCTCTTGTCCGGATCGTCTGAAGCTTCAGATTCTCACGGATACGGTCAAAGATAACGATCGTTGAGTTGATAGAATATCCAATGATCGTTAACATACATGCGATAAATGTTCCACCAACAGATAATCTTCCAACAGAATATGCTGCAAATACGACCAGTACGTCATTGATCAATGCGATGATCGCACTGGATCCAAACTTCACGTCTTTAAATCGAATCGCAATGTAGATCAGCATACAGATCGCTGAGATCACAACGGAAATAAATGCATCTCTTTGCATTTCATTACTGATCGTTGAACTGATATTCTCTGTTGTTACAGATTTTACTTTATAATCTTTCTTTAATGTATTTTCGATCTGTTTTCTCTGGCTCAGATTCAATTCTACACTTTTTACAACCATCTGATTGTTTGCTTTTACTTTCTGACTCTGAACAGAGGTTGACTTGCTGACTTTCTCGTAAGCTTTCACAACCTGTTTTTCCAGAGAATCATTGACTTTCTGGTCATCCTTGAATGTGATCGTAGATGCTGTACCACCTGAGAATTCCAGATCATAATTCAAGATTGATCCAATCTTGCTTCGATTCATTGGAAGTGCAGCAAGTCCGATCAAAATGATCACACCTGCAACTGCAACGTATTTCTTACCTGTACGGACAAAATCTCTTGTTTTGATCGTTCTTGGTTTTCCATACCATTTCTTGTCGCGAAGTCCAAAATGATATGCCGCATATACAAGGAATCGGCTGATCACAAGTGCTGTAAACATAGAGATCAATACACTCATTCCAAGTGTCTGAGCAAATCCTTTGACCGTTCCTGATCCTTTAAACCATAAAACTAATACTGCGATCAATGTTGTAACGTTACCATCGATGATCGCTGATGCTGCCTTTCCGAATCCAGATTTGATCGCTGCTCCTGTACTCTTTCCTGCCCCGATCTCTTCCTGAATTCTGGCATAAATGATAACGTTTGCATCAACTGCCATACCAATACCGAGGATGATACCTGCAAGTCCCGGCAATGTCAGTGTCGCATTAAATCCATTCAGTGCTAATAACATCATCAGCATATAGATCGCAAGTGCCACACACGCAATCACACCAGGCACTGCATAAAATGCGATCATGATCAAGCATACCAGTACAAATCCGATGACTCCTGCTTTGACCGTTGTCTGGATCGCATTCACTCCTAATTTCGCAGATACTACGTTAGAACGTAATTCGTTTAATTTCACTGGTAAGGAACCGATTCGAATTGATGAAGCTAAATTCTCTGCTGCTTCATAACTTTCCATACCATCGATCGTACATTCTCCTTTTGTGATCGCTTCCTGTACATTTGGGGCACTGATCACCTGATTATCATAGATAATATAAATTGGTTTTCCAATATTGGCTTTTGTAGCTTTCGCAAATGCCTTTGTTCCCTTAGCATCAAATTCAAGTGCAACTAAATATTCTTTCTTACCAGTTGTCTGATTCTGATTAGTTACAGCTTTGGCTTTCTTAACATTTTGACCTGTCAATACAGTATCTAATGTTGTCTGAGTCGTTGTTTTTCCATTCTTCTTTACTTTTACCTGTTTCTGGACAGCAAAAGAAAGTGTTCCTGGTTTACCAAGCTCATCTAAAATCTTGTTTGCATCTGTTACTCCAGGAATCTCGATATTGATACGATCTTTTCCTTCCTGATAAACTTCTGCTTCTGTACTGTACCCTTCTACACGCTTCTGAAGTTTGTATACAGTATCTTTCATATCACTATCAGATACATTCTTGCCATCTACTTCATATGTAATACTAACTCCACCTGCAAGGTCTAATCCAAGTTCGATATTGCTTGCTCGACCAATCTTCTTCTTTGTGATTCCTTTGGTTGTGATAAATGCTCCAAATATACACAAAACGATCAGTAAAATGAGCCCTGCAATATACTTGCCACTGCTATTACGCTTCTTCATTCTCCGTCTCCCCTTCTAATGCCAATGCTGCCTTTACCATTAATGCACATTCTACCCTCTTGCGCTCTAATTTACATCCGATCTCATAAGTTCCATCAATCGTACCGTTAAAGTTATAAGAGTTTGCACTGCATCCACCACTGCAATAGAATCTTGCAAAACATTTTTTACATTCTTCTTTGGAGTATACATTACATGCCTTGAATTCTTTGACAATCTCATCTTTCTTGACTCCTTCGTAAACATTACCCATTAAGAAGTCTTCTTCTCCTACAAACTGATGGCATGGATATAAATCTCCCCATGGAGTCACTGCAAGATATTCTGTTCCTGAACCACATCCGGATAAACGTTTTGCAACACATGGCCCTCCTGTTAAGTCGATCATAAAGTGGAAGAAGGTAAATCCTTTTCCTTCCTTCTCTCTTTTGATCATCTCTTTTGCAAGAAGATCATATTCATCCATCAGAATTGGAAGATCCTCTTCTGTAATCGCATAATCTGCTGTATCCGGTGCCACAACAGGTTCTACAGAAATCTGTTCGAATCCTGCATCTGCTAAATGCATAACGTCTTTTGAGAAATCTAAATTATGATGTGTAAAAGTTCCTCTTACATAATATTTCTGCTGGTTTCTGCTATCTGCAAATTTCTTGAATTTGTCGATAACAAAATCATAGCTTCCTTTTCCATTACGGAATGGTCTCATGTAATCGTGAACTTCTTTTCTTCCATCCACACTTAATACAACGTTATCCATCTCTTTATTGGCAAATTCCATGATATCATCGTTTAGTAATACACCATTTGTTGTCAATGTAAAACGGAACTTCTTATCATGTGTTTCTTCCAAAGAACGTCCATATGCAACGATCTCTTTCACTACATCAAAGTTCATCAAAGGCTCTCCACCAAAGAAATCAACTTCCAAATTTCTACGGTTTCCTGAATTCTCTACAAGAAAATCTAATGCTTTCTTACCGACTTCAGCACTCATTAATGCACGTCTTCCCTTGTATTCTCCTTCTTCTGCGAAACAGTATCGGCAGGCAAGGTTACAATCATGTGCAATATGAAGACAGAGTGCCTTTACAACTGTTGGTCTGTCTTTGAATCCACAAATGTATTCTTCATAACAGTCTTCTGTAAATAATACACCTGCATCTTTTAATTCTGTAACTTCTCCATAAGATTCTTTGACATCTTTCTCATCCCAGGATGATAATTCTTTGATGATCTCTTCTAATGTATGATCCTCATATAAAGCAATCACCTCATATGTCAGGTCATCAACCACATGGACAGATCCACTTGCTACATCAAGGACCATGTTATATCCATTATTTTTATACTGGTGAACCATTGTTTCTTTCTCCCTTTATTTGTTATTTTCTTTCATCGAAAAAATGAGGCGGCCCACAAGGAACGCCTCAAGCACAAAGTCTTTGTTCGATTTGACTATTTGCTGTGTTCGCAGGTCTGGTTACCTACTGTACAAGATGTTTTACATGCTGACTGGCAAGATGTCTGGCATTCACCACATCCACCTTTTTTCACTGTGTTCTGTAATGTTTTATTTGTCAGAGTTTTAATATGTTTCATCTTATCGTCCTCCTGATTCTCATAAAATAACTTGCTATATTGTATCATATTCATTTTCAAATAGCAAGCATTCCACCTAAAGTTCCTCCTGCAATACATAAGAAACATGCTGTGATCCTTTCTGTGGAAAACAGAACGATATTTTTTTGAAAAATCCATGAGATCAAAGTCAAGATCATAAAGTATAACATTCCTGCTGCAAATCCCCATAAAAACTTCTTTTTTCCGATCTTACTTCCGATCAGCATGCCAGCAAAAACAGATGCAAGAATATATGTAAGTGTGATTCCAAAATTCGCGATCTTCATTCCTGCATTGCTTTGATAAATGATAAATGCAAGAAGACACAATAAAATTCCTGTGGCAATGTAGGCAAATACCAGACTTTGTATCATATAGAGTCCCTTTTTCCCCATGTCCATAACAATTGCTCCTTTTTCTATTTAATCTATGACTGGTATTTTGAATCTATGCCTTTTTGTGATAAACTGACATTAAAAATACGAAAGGAGTTTTCCTATGATCGATCTTCATATACATTCTACTTGTTCCGATGGAACTTTTACACCAAAACAGATTGTTCAAAAAGTGATAGCAAAAGGATTATATGGATTTTCTCTGACAGATCATGATACTGTCGATGGAATTCCGGAAATTCTTGCTATGGATCTTCCAGATGATCTGAAATTCATTCCTGGAATTGAAATTTCATGTGATGCACTTCATCGTGAGATTCATGTATTAGGATACGGAATCAACTATAAGGATCAGCAGTTAAATCAAACGCTCAACATGCTCCGTGACAAACGGTTTCAGAGAAATCTTAATATGATCGAACTCTTTCAAAAAGACGGTTATCCGATCACGCTTGAAAAACTGCAAAATGGTGATCCTCATACTGTGATCACACGAGCTCACTTTGCAAGAACTTTGATCGCAGAAGGCATTTGTTCTTCCATGGATCAGGCTTTTTCCAAATATCTTGGTGAAAAGTGTAAATATTATGTTCCAAAACCATTTTTTGATCCAAAAGATTGCTTAAGATTAATCCTTGATGCTGGCGGAATTCCGGTTCTTGCACATCCATTTTTATATAAATTCTCAAATGAAGATACCAAACATCTCATTCATGATCTGAAAGAAGAAGGGCTCGCAGGAATCGAAGTTTATCATTCTTCCCATCATATCGGCCAGATCACAAAACTTCGCCAATGGCAGAAAGAATATGATCTTCTTGCAACTGGAGGATCAGACTTCCATGGAACGAATAAACCAGATATTGAAATCGGAACCGGACGCGGACCGTTATTTGTCCCAGATCATTTGATTGATGATCTGATGAATTAATATTAAGAAACAAAAAAAGAATCTGAAATACAGATACTATTCTCTGTCTCAGATTCTTTTCTTTTGATCAAATATTCATCTTATTCTTCAGATGATGATGCGTTCGCTTTTTCCATTGCCTGGATTGCTGATTTCTCCATTGGGATACGGCAATGTTTGTCGTTACCAAATTCAACAATGATTGTTGTTTCATCAACTTTATCTACAACAACTCCGTAAAATCCGCTTGTTGTCAACACGCTGTCTCCAACTTCCAGAGTTTCCATCATCTGTTTTAATTCTTCTTCTTTTTTCTTCTGTGGTCTGATCGTTAAAAAGTACATTAATCCAAAACAAACAACCAACATCAGAATTGTCATTGTAACCTGATCCATTTTCTTCCTCCATCTTTCTAATAAGATTACTGGTTCATCATGCCATCGATCTTACGTTTCTTGTATTCCTTATAATTGCCTTCTTCGATTGCCTGACGAATCTCACTCATCATTGTATTATAAAAATACAAGTTATGCAAGACACATAATCTCATTCCTAGCATTTCTTTTGCTTTTAAAAGATGTCGGATATAGGCTCTGCTGTAACTTCTACAGGCTGGGCACTGGCATCCTTCTTCAATCGGACGATGGTCCAGTTCGTATTTTTTATTGAACATATTAAGTTTTCCCTGATTCGTATATACATGTCCATGACGGCCATTTCTTGTTGGATATACACAATCAAAGAAATCAACTCCACGGTCAACTGCTTCTAAAATATTCACCGGTGTTCCAACCCCCATCAGGTAAGTTGGTTTATCTTCTGGCAGATATGGCACTGTCTTTTCAAGGATATTGTACATCTCTTCATGTGTTTCTCCAACCGCAAGTCCACCTAATGCATATCCATCTAGATCCATCTTGGAAATCTCTTTGGCGTGTTCGATTCGGATATCTTCAAATGTTCCACCCTGATTGATCCCAAATAACATCTGATGTGGATTGACTGTATCTTCCAGAGAATTTAAGCGGTCCATCTCTTTTTTGCATCGTCTCAACCATCTTGTTGTACGATCAACAGAATTCTGCATATATTCTCTTGTTGCAGGATGTGGCGGACATTCGTCAAATGCCATCGCGATCGTTGATCCTAAGTTTGACTGGATCTGCATACTTTCTTCTGGTCCCATGAAAATCTTTCTTCCATCAATATGAGAAGCAAAAGAAACGCCTTCTTCTTTGATCTTACGAAGCTTCGCCAATGAAAACACCTGAAATCCGCCAGAATCTGTAAGGATTGGGCGGTCCCAGTGCATAAACTTATGCAGCCCTCCAAATTCCTTGATCAGCTTATCTCCTGTTCTTACATGCAGATGATATGTATTAGATAACTCCACCTGTGTTCCAATATCTTTGAGATCATCTGTACTGACTGCACCTTTGATCGCTGCCACAGTCCCGACATTCATAAATACCGGTGTTTCGATCACACCATGGACCGTTGTTAAACGGCCTCTTTTTGCTCTTCCGTCTTTTTTGATTAATTCATACATTCTTATTCACCATAAATTTTCTTAATATTATCCATTGTTGCACCAAGATTCTTTAAAACTCCATCAAGAATCGTAACAGCTGCCATTGATTCTACCACAACTACAGCTCTTGGCACGATCATTGGATCATGACGGCCATGAATTTCAATCTCTACATTATCAAGATCACGATTGACTGTCTTCTGTGTCTGTGCGATCGATGGTGTCGGTTTGATGGCTGCACGGAATACGATCGCACTTCCATCACTCATTCCTCCAAGAACTCCTCCAGAATGATTTGTCTCTTTTTCTACCTTCCCATCAACACAGATAAAATCATCATTATTCTCTGACCCTCGCAGGTTGGCAGCCTCAAATCCATCTCCGATCTCGAAGCCTTTTACTGATCCAATGGACATAATGGCTTTCGAAAGTTCTGCATCCAGTTTATCAAAAACGGTTTCCCCGATTCCAACTGGCATTCCTGTAATCTGACATTCAATGATACCACCGATGGAATCCATCTCTTTGATCATCTGGTCTGCTTTCTCCTGTACAAGTTTTGCTGCCTCTTTATCTGGCATGTTAAATGGATTGTTATTCATCTCCGCAAAGTCAAAATGATCCTTAGATACTTCAATTCCGGCGATCGCTTTTGCATAAGCTTTGATCTCAATTCCCAGTTCTTTCAAAACTTTCGCTGCTACAGCTCCTGCTGCTACACGTCCGATCGTCTCTCGTCCAGAAGATCTGCCGCCACCGCGGTAATCTCTGAATCCATATTTCATGTCAAATGTAAAATCTGCATGTCCTGGACGGTAAATATCTTTGATATTGCTGTAATCTTTAGACCTCTGATCCTTGTTATATACAACCATGGAGATCGGAGTCCCTGTTGTTCTTCCTTCGAAGATACCAGAAAGAATCTCAACCTGATCTCCTTCTTTTCTCTGTGTTGTATACTTTGACTGCCCTGGTTTTCTGCGGTCCAGATATTTCTGAACATCTTCTCTCTCAAGAGGTAATCCAGCCGGACATCCATCTACCACGACACCTACGCCTGCACCATGAGTTTCCCCCCATGTTGTAATTCGAAAATTTGTGCCAAAACCTGATCCTGCCATATATGTTCCTTCCTATAATTTGATATTTGCAAGTAAGTCACCAAGACTTGTTCCAGCTGCATCTTCTGTGTATTCCACACCAGTTTCTTCTGCTTTCTTAGCTGCTTCTTTATCATCTTCTAATGCTTTGATACTTAAACTTACTTTTCCATTTGCAACTTTAATGATCTTAACTGTAACAGCATCTCCTTCTTTCACAACTTCTTCTGGAGATTTTACTCTCTTCTGGCTTAACTGTGAAATATGAACTAATCCACTGATTCCATCACCGATATCAACAAATGCTCCATATGGCATGATATTTTCAACTGTACCTTCTACAACTGTACCAACTTTTAATTCATTGATCTTATTCTCGCGTTCTTTTCTTTCTTTTTCCTTCTCAACAGCTTTTGCAGATAAGACAAGTCTCTGTTCTTCTGGTTCTACTGTGATGATCTTTGCTTCCACATCTTTCTGTAACCATACGTTCAGATCTTCTACATATTTTGTTGATAATAAAGATGCTGGAATAAATCCACGGATTCCTTCGACATAAACGATAACTCCACCATTTACAACACCACCAACTGTCAATGCCAGAACATCCCCATCTTCTTTCATCTGCTCTAAACGGTTCCATACTGCGTCTTCATTTGTTGATGCTTTATTTAAAGATTCTTCTACCTGTGCTTCGAAATCTTCTCTTGTTTCTTTTACTTCTTCTGCCATAATATCCATTCCTCCATTTGATTGAACTATATACGTAACCTTTATTATAACATAGAATGAAAAAGATTCAAGAATGCCTGGATTTCCTATAACTACAAAACATTTTTACAGATACGAAAATGCTTGTTCCTATGAGAAATAAAATCCATAAATTGGGGTATTTTTGTTTTTTTTCATCTTTTTTTAATGGTATTTTATCTTGTTTTACCACAATTTGTTTCACTGCTTTTGGAAGGACTTTTGTGATCTTAAATGTGATCCTTTGATCAGTTTTATTTTCTGCCTGATCCACTGCTTTCAGATGAAGAACATGCTTTCCAGGAGCCAATTCTTTCCATGTGATCTTATGATGTTCCAGTTTTTGTTCTTTTCCATCCAAAATAACCTTCTCCCACTGATCTGTTTTATTTTCCAGAAGGATGCTGATCTGTTTTCCATATTCACATTCAGATTTCTGATCAAGCCCTTCTATTTTGATCACCGGTTTTTGTGTGTCATAAAAAAACTGTATTTCTTCACTTGTTTTTTCATTTCCGGCACTGTCTTTTACATGCAGACTGACACTGCATTTCCCATTTTCTGTAATAGGATCTTTTATATAAACTTTATCTTCTTTCCATTGATATTCCTTTTTTTGCCCATTCACAAGAAATGCCATTACCTGCACTGGTTCCAGACTTTCAATGCGAAATCCTGGCTTCAGATTTTTTGTTGATATCTGTTTTTCCTTTAAATCCTCCTGCAGAAAATGAATCTGTATGCCTTTTTGATTGACAGTAAATTTTCTGCTGCACCTATTTTGATTTCCTGCAAGATCTTCAGTTTTCACATCAATGGTATAATATCCATCCTTTTTGATCATAACGGAATCCATCTTCTTTCCGTTAAGATAAATATATGTCTTATCTGGATTCAGATTTTGATCTTTCACATCTACTTGAATTTTTACAGGCTTTGAATATGATCTTCCATTGTCAATTCCTTGAATTTTAATCCTTGGTTTTTGTGTATCAATGATAAACGACTTTTCCTGTATGATCATCTTATTTCCTGCCAGATCTTCTGCCCGAACAGACAATGTCTGTTTTCCATCCTTTAAAAATATAACTTCTGTTTCATAATGATCACCTTCCAACTTCCATGGCTTTACCTGTTTCCCCGATGTTCTTAAGATCATATTTCCCTTTTTCAGATTTTCATCCTTAACTATGATCTGAGCTTTCTGGTATTTTAAAATTTCTGATCTTGGATTTTGATAGCGAACAAAAATCTCTGGATTATCTGTATCCACAAAACAAGTCGTTTGGTAGAGTTGTTCTGATCGATTTCCAGATTCATCTTTCGTATAGATGTCAAGCTGATATCTTCCATCCCTCCTGATTCTAGGAATCTGATCGATTCCTGTCAGTATCTCTTTTGTCTTCAAATCTGTAAGCTGCGCATAAAGATGCACCTGTGGTCCTTCTTTTTCCTTCAGATCATATGAGAAAACAGGAATTTTCGAATACCATCCACCAATAGGTTCCTGATCACATTGGATCTTTGCAAGTTCTGGTTTTTGTTTCCATACTCTCACTGGAATCTGACTGATCACTCCTTCTCTTCCAGCCTTCGAAACTGCTCTGATATAAACAAGCTCATCAAAATCTTTGCTGATCTCTAACTTGTTATTTTTCATCTGCTTCCATTCATCTTGTCCTATTTTATATTCATAAAATTGAATATCAGAAACTGCTTTTGCTCCATAAGCTTCCAATACCACATTCTTTTTGCTCCATGCTCCTGGAGTATACGCTCCCGCTGTGATCTTGGCTGTTGTTGGATTATTTAATTCGACCATAACCTGCCTTATTTCTTCATATCCATTTTTATGAACAATATGAACCTTATAAATCCCTTCTTCCTGAAAACTGATCTGTGTACTTTGTTCGTAATCCCAGATCGGATTTATTTTCTGTTGATTCACGAAAATTGTAACATCCTTTGGTGCTGTCCCATTTTTTAGAAATATTTCCATCACTGTACTGCTTCGAAATGCAGGATCATTCCCTTCTCCTTCCAGAGTAATGTCCCAAGGGATTTCCCAATCTCCCTTCGTATCGACCGGTAAAACCATAAAAAGAAGAAGTACTGTGATTCCCATGATGATATATATCTTATATTTTCTGATCATAACCCAAGTTTCCTCCTCAATTCCTCTGCTCTTTTGCTTGTCATTCCTGTCTGTTTTCTACCTTCCCTATAGACCCTTTGTGCCTGTGTCATTTTATTGTTCCTGCATAAATAAATACTATACTCCACATAGGCATCCATAACTTTTGGATATTTCTTTAGAAATCGTTCAAACTCCCTGCTGATATCTGGCTGTTTTGATTCCAGATAAACAAGCTTTCTTTCATACAATTTCCATGCAGGATCTCCTCTAAGATTTTCTTTGAAAACCCGGTCTGTTTCCTCTAAAAACTTTCTATCATCTCCTTTTTCTGCTTCTCTTTCATATAAATTGATCCGATCTGCTTCCACTAATTTCTGATATTCTTCCTTTTGTGGATATTTTTGTATCTGTTCTAACATTTTTTCTGCTTCTTTCCATACATTCTCTGACAGTTTTGCTGTATTTACAGTATAAAAATGAAGATAAAAATATGCCGACCAGAAATCATGCACATCGGTCTGACAATCCTGTACGATCTTCATAAGTTTTTCCGCACTTATATCATTTCTCCTGCCATCTAAAACATCTAAAAGCACCAAATACGATGACACATTCTTTTTCATTCCTCTACATCTTTCAAGATACACTCGTGCCAATTGTGTATTCTTTTGTATCTGATCCGTTCCATAAAAATAGGCCATTGCCTTTTTTATCTCTCTTTGAGACTTTTTCTGTACAATGACTTCTTTCTCTCTTTGCTCTTCCCTCTGTATCTGATTCCAGAGATTCTGGATACAAAAAACAGCAATCACCACCATGAACCCTTTCTTCATACGACAGATTCTCAATATTCTCTCAAAATCTGCCTGAATCTGCCTTGTGTTGTGATATCTTTTTGCATCATCATCGATCAGGCATTTTTCTATGATCTTTTGAACAGCATCTGTTGCTTTCAATAAAGATTCCATTGTTTTTCCTAAACTATATATATCAAAATAAATGTCTGCTCTTTCTTCTGTCTTTGCCTGTTTTTTTGATGCATAGTTTTTGGTTCCATATCCACTTAATTTTTCTCCCGCAAACAATGCCGCTCCAAAATCGATCAAGTATATATTTCCAGATCGATCAAGCATGATATTTTCCGGTTTCAGATCCATATGAATGATTCCTTGTTCATGAATCTTATTCAGCACTTTGCAGATCTTGATCATCCACAATAAACTTTTCTTTTTATAAAGTTTTCCACAGACTCTGCCATATCGTTTTAACGAATTTCCAAGAATATATTCCATCACCAGAAAAAGTTCCTTTTCCTTTCCTGCAAAAAATAATTCCGGCACACCTTTGGTATGTTTTAATTTTTGCAAGATCACCCTCTCCCTGTCCCACTGTTTTTGATCCTTCACGATCTTCACAGCAACCTCTTTTCCGGTCTTTTGATCCAGTGCAAGAAAAACTTTACCCATTCCGCCTTCTCCAAGTATTTTTCGGACTTGATAACGTTGGTGATAAATCTTTCCTATTTCTTGTTCGGAACTTTGACGATCACACAGGACAGATTGTCTAATTCTCCTCTTCTTTTTACTTTCTGAAAACATTTCTGCACCCATTCTTTGATCTGTTCTTTTGATGCCTCTACCTGATAGATTTCTTCTTCCTCAAGCAGCCCATAAAAGCCATCCGTACATAATAAAAACTCCATTCCTGGATTTAATCTGCCTTTGTAACAGTCAATCCGGATATCTTTTGTCACACCTACACACTGGATCAAAATATGTCTTCTCGGATCTTTTTTTGCCTGTTCTTTTGTGAGATGTCCAGCACGCAGTTCCAACTCTGCCAGAGTGTGATCTGTCGTTACAAATTTACGGTCCCTGTCAAACCAGTAAGTTCTCGAATCACCGACATTTAAGACAAAAAATTCATGTTCTTCAACAAACAATAAGGTTAATGTGCTTCCCATGGATTTTGTTTCTTCCATCCGACGGCTCATTAACAAAAGATTCTGGTTGATCCTGCGGATCAGATCGATCAGATTCTGCTCGATCATATCAATTCCCATAGTTTCTAATCCATCAAACAACGTTTCGTCAAACCATTGTTTTAATACTTCCACGATATAATGACTGGCAATCTCTCCTTTTTTCAAACCTCCCATGCCGTCACAGACGACTGCGAGCAGATAAAGCTTTCCGTTCTTTTCCTTCTGACGCAACAGATAAGCATCCTGATTGGATGGTCTCCCATTCCCAATATCTGTCATTCCAATTGTATCTATCATAAATTCCTCCTAAATGAAAAAAAGCTCATAAAGATAAATCTTTACAAGCTTCTTTCACTGTTTTGTTGTATTTGTTAATAGTTTATTCCTCGATATCTTCGATATCTTCTTCCGCCGCTTCGTCGTCTCCTCCGTCAATCTCCTGCTTCAGAATTTCGATATCTCCACGAAGCTTCTCAATCAGATTAAACAGGTCAATATACTCTGCCTGTGGGTAATCCATATGTTCTTCAAAATACTTCTCTCCCACCTGACGGTACAGATCATTTAAATCTCTCTTGGCGACTCTTAGATCATTGTGTCTTTTTGCGGAATCTGCGACTTCTTTAGCTTTCTGCGCCGCTGCTTTCCCTGTGGTCTGAATCGTTTCTTCCAGACGTCCGAAAAAATCTTTTGCCATATACGTCACTCCCAACATTTTTCTTTCATTGTACCTTATCCTCAGTGTTTCGTAAAGGCTTTGTCCCTAGAATTACTAGTGTTTTTTCTTCTTTTTCCAATATATAAAACTTCCACCTAAAGATGCTGCCAATAATGCAAAAATCCATTTCTCATCAAACGAATCTCCTGTTTTTGGTGTGCTCGCTGCATCCCTTGTTCCTGGTGATCTTTTATATTCAGAAGTATTGGATCGATCTGCTTTATTTCCCGTTGTCACTGTTGATTTCGATTCTTTTTTGATCTTCACTAAACGTACTGCACTAACTGGTTTGACAAAATCTGCTTTTCCTGTCGCTGTATTTTTTAATGTCTTTCCAGAAAGTGATGCTTCTTTTAGTTTTACCCGATACGATACTTTTATGGATTCATCATAAGATAAATTCTTTCCTGTCTCAATGACATACTTATTTTCTCCTGCAGTGATCGTGCACTGTCTGGTAATATCTGACCCATCTGGTGCATAAATCTTAATGCTGTTCTTGATCACTTTAGCTCCATTTCTTGAAAGCTGATCTTCGATCACAATATTTTTTGCGATCGCATCTTTGATCGTCTGCGTAACAACCAGCTGATACTCGCAGATATCACCAACTTTATATGTTGTTTTATCAACCTTCTTGGTGATCATCAATGCTGGCTGTACAGCTTCCATTACTACCACTTGATCATCTCTGACTTTATCCGCATCATCACTATAGCTTTCCGCAATGTTTTTGATATCTCCTGTGATCATCTTCTTAAATGCTGTCTGATATATTACCAGAAGTTCATCTTTGTCACTGACATCTTTTCCTGTGATGATCTTAAATTTTCTAAGATTCTCATCTATTATGATCTCACATTGCTTGGTGATATCTTCCCCATTGTATTTTACACGGATCTGTGAAATCTCCATTCCTTCTTGTTCAAAATGATCTTCTACGACTACCTGATGTGCTGTCATATTCTCATTTCTCTGTGTCACACGGATCTTGTATTCTCCGCTTTGTCCTTCTTTGTAAGACTTATGCGCAGTACTTTTTTCAATCTTTAACACAGGTGGTTTTACAACAACTGTATTTTCATCCTGATCATCTTCTGTATTATCACTTCCTGCAACTGCTGTATTCTTCACGGCTCCTTCAATCCTCTTTTCAAATACAACCTGATAAGCTACCGTCATCACATCATTTTCACCAAGATCTTTTCCTGTTTCAATCGTAAACTGATGATCTTTCGCATCAATCTTGCAATCCGATGTAATATCTTTTTCATTAAGTTTTACTTCGATCTTCTGAACCTTCATACCTTCTTTTTCGAACTCATCCACGACTTTTACATTCTGTGCTGTCATGCCTTCTTTTCCTTGTGTGATATGAAGTTTATAATATCCAGTTTCTCCTACTGCATAAACCTTTTTATCCGATTGTTTTGTGATTTGCAGTTTTGGTGCTTTCACCTTGATCGTCTCATCTGCCATCCCGCTTCCTGACGGAATCTCTTTATCTTCCCGGATCAGATCTCCATTGCTGTTTTTTGTCGCAGCAACGTGCATAATATTCTTTACTTCCTGTCCTTCGAGTCCATCTTCTTCGATCACTGCCTGATAAGTGATCTCTATCTTATCCGTCATGCGAAGATTTTCATAAGATCCTGTTTTCTTTCCTTCTTCCGAACCCATTGCTGGAATCGTACCATTTTTCAGTGCAAGTGGTGTTATGATCTCATAACTTCTTCCACTTGGATCAAATGTGATCTTACACTCAGATGCAATGTTTTTCCCACCAGATATAACCGCTACGGTTCCTGGTATGATCTTGATCCCTTCTGCCTGAAGTTCATCCTGAATCTCCAAATTTCTCATAAAAGTTCCCGGATTTGGATTGGTGATCACTGCCTGATAAGTTACATGATCTCCTTTTTTATAAAGCTGTACTGGAGCTGATTTTATCACATTATTTTTTGGCGAGTTGATATACACCTGCCTTGATGCCCTTGTTTCTGGAATTCCTGCTGCCCATGCAGATGCAGTATTATCGATCACTTTTCCATTTGTAAGGACTCCACTTTTTACTGTATATGTAATCTCGATCGTCTGTCCATATGGAAGGGCATAATCACCTTTTGACTTCAAAATAAATCCATTATTTTCTGTCTGTAATATGTAATCCTTCTTATCAAGACCATTGATTTTTATATCCTGTAACTTCATATCCATCACACTTGCAAAGGATGTATCCTGAATCGTAAAATAAGCTGTCTTTGCTTTTTCGTTTTGATTTTTCACTGTTACCTTATAGGTGATCTCATCTTTTGCCTGATATTCATATTGTTTTGTCTCTTTCCTGATCAAAAGACCCGGCGTATCTACATTTTCTTTTGGCAGCTCGATATCTACACGAACCTCATTGGTCATTTCTATCTTATCATTAATGATCGTTTTCGCTGTATTTTTTTCTGTGATCATCGTTTCCTTTGTATTATAATGCCCATGTTCTTTCCATATCTTACGCAATTGATCTAACTGTTCTTTGGATGCATTCTCCGGAATATTCATCTTTACTTTGATCTTTAATTTATAAACAGATTTTTTATAAAATTCGGCATCTTTCGGATTCTTAAGTTCTGCTCTTACAAGATTGCCGTTTTGTGAAATATCAAACTGACTGCTTACATCCTCATCATCTCCGTAAACCTTGATATCCAGAATCTTTAAACAGGATTCGATCTGATCTTCAAATGCAAACTTATCAAAATAATGTGCCTTTGGAATTTCTCCCGCAATTACCTGACTGACTTCATAATCCCAAGATTTTGCCAGATCTTGCACTCTTAGATGTTCCGTCTTGGTCCCATCTTCTCCGATCACCTCTTTGGTTGGATCAACTGGATCAAAGCGGATCATATTCTGTCCATATCCTACATATTGCTCCTCTTTTGTTGGTGCTTTTTCAAGACTCCTTCCGAATGTGTATTCAAAAGAATCTGATGCAAATGTAAATCCTACACAAGTAAAATCTTCACTACTGTAATTGTCTGGGAAATCCGCATAATAAATACTAGTTTCCCCTGATCTTTTACAACTTAATTTTGTATTCTTTGATACATATTCTCCGTGAATCTTGTTTGCTTTAATCCCAATATACTGATATGTATCAATATCCTTTAACGTCATATTACTTTTGATCGTTACTGGTGTATTCGTTCCTGCTTTATAAAAATCACTTTTTAATGTCATCTCTTCGATTCCAACATAAGCACATCCATTGATGCCGCTTCCAATCGCCACATAACCGTCTTGATTCTTATACTTTTCGATCCCAGTAACCGTCATGACCAAATCTAATTTTTCCCAATGGCCATTACTTCCATCGGCTTTGCATTGATAGATCTCCATATTTGTTTTTCGGATCTTAATATTCCCTGCGGTATTTTGTGAAGTCTGAAACCATATATACTTTTTAAGAAAATCCGGCATCTCGATCTCTGGTAATTTTGCTGCTTTCTTTCCTGCTTCTATGATCGTCTTCGTCTGATCTGTTGCATGCATCTTAAAACCGTAGGATGCATCCACTGAAAGTGCTTTTTCATCGTCAAATGATGAGAAAATATGTTTCTCATCTGCCCAACTGCTTGTGATCTTCCCCGCATTCTCAGTATTTAACTGTGCTTTCACCTTTCGCTGTCCAAACACAGATAAGATTACGGATGCCGTAAAAACTCCGATCATCCCAAGGCACATGAACCATTGTCTCTTTTTCTTCATAATGTACTCTCCTCCTTGTCATATCTTTATATTTCCCTCATTCTCCAACAGACAAAATGTCTCATAGCCTCCCGGCTCCCCTCATTCTTATGACAGGCTGCACTCACCTCCATGACCATGCAGAAGTCTCATTATCATATCCTTGTTCGCTCCCTGTGCTCTTCGTGGTATCATAAAAGAACCTCCATCCTATTGTTCATGGCATAAAATTCATTGCCCGCAGATCATGGCGGAATATGTCCTCCCGGACTGTGCCGGAAAATGGTCTTATTCAATTGTCAGCTTCCCTTGGATTCATCATCATTCAATCATCATATATCGTGAATGGATTTGTCAGATCTGATCGATCTCATCTTAGATTTATCTTGTTGATATGTTTTTAGAATTATCTGATATTGTATTCTCTTCCATTTATTCCCTATCTTGGTTTATCATAACATTTTCGCATAAAAAAAGCAACCCATTTTCTTCCATGGGTTGCTTTTTTATGATTCATTAGATTCCAAGAATCTTCTTCACTTCGTCTTCCATTGCTGCTGTCTCACATACCGTATCATGAAGAACTGGTGCAGTTCTGATCTCTTCGATCGCTTTTGGAATTGCTGTCTTAGATACTTTGTTAAGTTCATCAACTAATTCAAAGTCATCTTCTGCATCGTATGCTGGATCGATCGCATCCATAACACTTCTTGTGAATTTGTATGGACTTGCTGTAGAAGCGATCACTGTTGGAGTCTTGTCATCTCCTGTCGCTGCTTTGTATTTGTCATATGCAACTGCTGCGACTGCTGTATGTGTATCCATCACATATCCTTCTTTGTCATAGACTTCTTTGATCTTCACTGCTGTTTCTTCTTCACTTCCGAAAGCTCCAAAGAACTCAGATAATTCTGCTTTCATGGCATCTGTGATCACATATTCACCGTCTTTTGTCAATGCTGCCATAAATTTGGCACACTGTTTTGCATCATTTCCTGCGATTCTATAGATCATACGCTCTAAGTTACTTGAGATCAGAATATCCATAGATGGAGATGTTGTAACATAGAATTCTCTGTTACGATCGTATTTTCCTGTCTCAAAGAAATCAAATAATACTTTATTCTTATTAGATGCGCAGACAAATTTGCCGATTGGAATACCCATCTGTTTTGCATAATAAGAAGCTAAAATATTACCAAAGTTTCCTGTTGGAACGACTACATTCATAGGTTCTCCGGCCTTTAATGCACCCTGTTTTAATAAATCAGCATAAGCCTTTACATAATATACAACCTGTGGCACTAAACGTCCGATGTTGATTGAGTTTGCAGATGAGAACTGGAATCCGTTGTCATTCATCACTTTCGCTAACTCTTTGTTAGAGAACATCTTCTTAACACCTGTCTGAGCATCATCAAAGTTTCCTTTGATTCCGATCACGTATGTATTGTCACCCTTCTGTGTTACCATCTGTTTTTCCTGAATTGGGCTGACTCCAGACTTTGGATAGAATACGATGATCTTTGTTCCCGGTACATCTGCAAATCCTGCTAAAGCCGCTTTTCCTGTGTCTCCGGATGTTGCTGTTAAGATCACGATCTCATTCTTTACATTATTCTTTCTTGCTGATGTTACAAGTAAATGTGGCAGAATAGATAATGCCATATCTTTAAATGCGATGGTTGCTCCATGGAATAATTCCAGATAATATGCTCCATCTACTTTCTTTGTCACTGCGATCTCTTCTGTATCAAATTTGCTGTCATATGCATTATTAATGCATGTCTTTAATTCTTCTTCTGTAAAATCTGTAAGGAATTCTTTCATGACTGCATAAGCAATTTCCTGATAGGACATCTGTGTCAGATCTTCCAACGATACATTTAATTTTGGAATGCTGTCTGGTACAAATAATCCTCCATCGCTTGTTAATCCTTTTAAAATAGCTTCAGAGGCGGTTGCTGTTTCTTCACTATTTCTTGTACTGTGGTATACTAAATTCATATTTCCCTACCTTTTCTTCTATTAAATATACGTGTTTCTGTTGGTTTTTGATTATATCATATGTTGTTCCTGTCTACAACTGATTTTCATGAACTATATCTTATACAATTACAAATGTCAGCATGAGACGGACACCACTGATCAATGCTTTTTCATCAAAATCAAACTTTCCATGATGGTTTGCAGGGTGGTCGCCGCCACCGATAAATGCAAAACATCCATCCATTTCTTCCAGATAATTTGCAAAATCTTCTCCTAACATCATTGCTTCAACATGGGTAAACTCTGACGGATCAAAGACTTCCCCTGCTTTCTCCATGACATCTTCTACAACACCCGGATCATTGATCAGTGCCCCATGGCTTGATTGTTGAAAATCAACCGAAACATCTACTCCATACATCTGTTCATGGGCTTTCGCGATCTCTTTGACTCTGCGCTCGATCATCTCCTGAGCTTGTCTGGAAAATGTTCTTGCAGTCCCTTCGATCTTTGCTTCCCCTGCGATCACATTTCTCGCTGTCCCGGCTTCGACCTTTCCGATCGTTAAAACTGCTGGATCTAATGGATTTAAATTCCTGCTGATGATGCTCTGAAAATTCATAACCATGGAAGATACTGCCACTGCAGTATCAATCCCTTCATGTGGTTTCCCTGCATGTCCTGATCTTCCGTATAAATGAACTGCCAGCCAGTTTGTCGCTGCCATTCTTGGGCCTGCTTCCAGTGAAATCTTGCCAGACGGTATACCGTTAAAAATATGAACTCCATAAATGCGTTTCACACTGTCCAAAACTCCTGTCTTCAACATGAATCTGGCTCCTTCTGCGGTTTCTTCCGCAGGCTGAAATACAAGATATACTCTGCGGTCAAGTTCTGATTCATGTTTCTTCAATATCTTTGCTGTTGCAAGTAAGATTGCTGTGTGTCCATCATGTCCACATGCATGCATACATCCGTGATTCAAAGATGCAAAATCAAGTCCTGTCTCTTCCTGTACTTCCAGTGCGTCCATGTCTGCCCTTAATGCGATCGTTTCTTTCTTGCCATTGCCAACAACTGCAATGATTCCTGATGGATCAAAAATCTTATAAGAAATCTCCCATTCTTCCAGATGTTCTCTAATATATTCCATCGTCATCGTTTCATGAAATGCTATCTCAGGACAACGGTGCAGTGCTCTTCGAAATTCGACCACTTCTTCCTGTATCGCATATGCTTCTTCATTTATATCCATATTGATTCCTTTCTTTGTTTCCTTACCTTCCTGTGATCTTCATGATCAAAGCTACGATCACACCGATAATGATCACGGGTCCTAACACAACCATCATTGCACTAAATATATGAAATAGTAAATAAATGATAAAAATAAATATGATCACTGACAGTAGACATCCAAGTTTGAACTTTGTAGAATTCATCGTAAAAATATGTGTGTTACCACCAAACATATCTTCTGGTGTTCCTTCATCCTGTTCCTCTTCGTAATACTCTGTCTGTACATAGTCATCATCCTCACCTTTGGCATCAATGATCGATCTGGCGATCAGTCTCGGACTTCCTAATTCATTCAATACATCCTGTTCGTTCTTTCCATTTCGGATCTGCTCATTGATATAATCCTCATAATAATTCATGTTCTCCTGAATCACTGCTTGTGATACCATTCCCTCTAAGGAAGATCTTAACTCCTCCATAAATTGTCTTTTTGTCATATATCATTCTCCATCTTTATTGTAGAAAATCTCTGATTCCTTTAATACATGGCAGACACCATCTTCAATCTGGATCGTTGTCACACCACAGTTTTCCTGTCTTGGCGCATGCCAGTATTCCTTAATCTCTCTCTGATAAATATATGTAAGTAAGCTGTGGATCCATGCTCCATGAGAAAATACTGCTATATGTTGATATTTTTTCTCATTTGGCAAGATCATATCATTGAAAAAATCAGATGATCTTGCGATCACCTCTTCGTGTGTCTCACATCCTTCAATTTTTTTAAATTCTTCTGGCGCATCAAAGAATTTGAGAAATGGATCCTGTCTTTCTCTCAATTCCTTTAATGTTGCACCCTCAAACGATCCAAAACACGCTTCTTGGACCCGTTTATCTTCATATAGCGGAATATTCCTGCCTCCAAGAATGATCTCTGCTGTTTCTTTCGCACGTTTCAACGGACTGGTATATGCGATATCAAATGGAATATGTCTAAGACCTTCTCGCGTAATAAATGCCAATTCTCTTCCATATTCATTCAATTCGATGTCTGAACTTCCCTGAATCTTAAATTCCTTGTTCCAATCTGTTTCTCCATGTCTGATCAAATATAATTTCAAACCAAGCACCTCCAATTTACCAATAGCATACCTTATTTTTCAAATCGAGTCCAGTCTTTCTTCCTTGTGCAATTTTTTGTAAAAATGTGAAAAAACTATGGAATTTTTAACGAACTTTGCTATACTAAAGATATACATATAAACTAAAATTTTAGGAGAGAAAATTATGAACATTCATGTTGGAGACGAAATCGAATTAACAGAAGAAGTAGTTCCAGAAAACACTGCTGAGAAATGGGGAAGCGGAAGCCTTCCTGTTTATGCCACACCTGCCATGATCTCTTTGATCGAGCAGTCTGCAGTTAATCTACTGGCTGGAAAACTTGATGAAGGACAGACTACTGTTGGAACAAATTTAAACATTGCGCATGTTTCCGCAACACCAGTTGGTGGAACGATCAAATGTCATTGTTCCTTAACAGAGATCGACCGCAAACGTCTGGTATTCCATATAGAAGTAACTGATAACAAAGGACGTGTTGGAATCGGTACTCACGAAAGATTCATCGTTGCCAGTGAACCTTTTATGGAAAAAGCAGCTAAAAAATTAGAAGATTAATTTTTAACTCTGTGTACGCAAAAGGTGCCGGAATTCTTATTCCGACACCTTTTTCTTATCTTCTTATCTGTTTGTTCCCTTTAAGATTGGGGAAATCTTCTTGTAGATAAAGAATGTGATCACAACACTGCACATTCCTTTGATAAATGTAAATGGCATATTAAACCAGATCAATGCATCCCATAATGTCTTTACATTCTTGTTGATCGCCTGATATGCTCCAAGAATTGCCTGCATTGGCATGAAGTTTGTGTATACTGGATATACAACAAAGTAGTTTGAAAATACACTGACTACTGACATCAGGACTGCTCCTGCTAATGCTCCAATCATTGCACTCTTCTGTGTTTTCTTTCTCTTATAAATAAGTCCTGCTGGTAATACAAAGCATACACCTAAGATAAAGTTAGATAGTTCTCCGACTCCACCTGTCTGTGTATGAAGAAGGTTGATCGCATTCTTGATAAAACATACTGCAATTCCAGATACCGGTCCCATCGCATATGCTGCCAGTAATGCTGGAAGTTCTGAAAAGTCAAACTTGATAAATGGTGGTATCAACATTGGAATTGGAAATTCCAAAAACATCAGCACAGTTGCTAATGCTCCTAACATACCTGTCACTGCGATCGTTCTGATATTGAACTTCGTTCTCTTCATTGTCATTGTGTCTCCTGCCATGATAATTCTCCCTTTCTGATTTAAAATCTTAGATTTATAGGGGCTCCCTATAAATTAAAAAATCCTGTCCATTTATCTACATAAACGACAGGGCTTCTGACTTGATCACATATCTTCTATCTGCATAACATCTTAAGATATGTCATCCAACTACTTCTTTCATCCAGACTATACTGTTGGTTCAGGATTCTAACCTGATCGGCCAAACGCTCGCGGACTTGCCTCTCTTGGAGTATCACCGCCAGTCGAGAATTGATACTTTCGTATCTCACTCTGCCCTGAAGTTGGAGAATCAATCTTCTCTACTTCAATATTCAATTACCAGAAAATGAAAGTGTTTCCTGTTTATAAATTTTATTATAATAACTCCTGTCTGTTTTGTAAAGTCCCATTTCACATTTCCTTATCTTTACACAAAGATTATTATTTGTTAAAATATACACAAGCAAATTTGCTTTATTGTATGAATTGTTAAGGAGAAAACAACTATGGGAATGCACAAAATCGCTAAAATGCCTTCTCCAGAGGAACTAAAAGAAGAGATGCCTCTGAGTGAAGAAGCAAAACAAATCAAAGCTGCAAGAGACAAAGAAATCCGTGATGTATTCACAGGCGCATCTGATAAATTCTTAGTTATCATCGGGCCATGTTCTGCAGATAATGAAACTGCTGTTATGGATTATCTCGGACGTTTGGCAAGAGTTCAGAAAGATCTTGCTGATAAGTTACTGATCATCCCTCGTATTTATACAAACAAACCTCGTACAACAGGTGACGGATACAAAGGTATGGTTCATCAGCCAGACCCTGAGAAAGCACCAGATATGGCTAGTGGACTTCGTTCTGTCCGCAAACTTCATATGGAAGCATTAGAAGAATTCCATATGCCTGCTGCAGACGAAATGCTTTATCCAGGAAACTGGCCATATATGGAAGATCTTTTATCTTATGTTGCCGTTGGAGCTCGTTCTGTAGAGAACCAGCAGCATCGTTTAACAGTTAGTGGATTTGATATTCCTGCCGGAATGAAGAACCCAACTGGTGGTGACTTAACTGTTATGATGAACTCTATCACAGCTGGACAGCACCAGCATGATTTCATTGCAAATGGATATGAAGTCAAGACAGATGGTAACCCTCTGACACATGCCATCTTACGTGGATCTGTCAACCGTCATGGAAACAATATTCCAAACTACCATTATGAAGATCTGACTCGTGTTGCTTATATGTACGAAAAATTCCAGTTAAAGAACCCTGCTGTTATCGTTGATGCAAACCACTCTAACTCTGGGAAACAATGGGATCAGCAGCCTCGTATCGTACAGGAAGTCCTTCACAGCAGAAGTTTCTTACCTGAGATCAAATCTCTTGTTAAGGGTATCATGATCGAAAGTTATATCGAAGATGGCAACCAGTCCATCGGTAACGGTGTATATGGACAGTCTATCACTGATCCTTGTCTTGGATGGGACAAATCTGCTGCTCTGCTTTACCGCATGGCAGATTATATATAGAAACGTATAAGATCCTAGATATATCACTTCCAAAGGTTCAGGATTCCTGACATGATCGACGGATTGATGAAACTTTCCAGGATGCATCCCAGTATTATAAATGTTATTTCAAACCAAATACTGAAACGAAATAAGAAGGAATGTCTCTGTTCATAGAGCATTTCTTCTTTTTTTTGGGCATAAAAGTTTCGCTTGATCAGCAGCAGCAAGGTGATCACATAACAGATAAAATGTGGAAATAAACTCATAAATACAAGAACCAGTCCTTTGATGCCCATTTGCACGATCTGCAAAGATAACATTGATCCAAAGAAAAATGCCATACAAAATGCAAAACTGTATAAAAAAATCCAAGGTTGCAAAAGATATGCCCCCAGATAAATAAATGCATATTGTTTTCCCCTTTTAAACAAAATATAAAAAAACAGACTGATACTTGCTTTATATAGATCCGTATTATTTAAAACCAGTGATCTTACGGTACCTCCATATGCGAGATAATCCTGATATACAAAATTCGTAAATACACTCCCAAAGATTAACCCAATGATGATCCATAATCCTGAAAAGAATTTCTCTTTTTCCACAATTTTTTCCTCCTGTCATATCTTATGCAGTGCCTGTCTTTTATATTCTGTTTTCCTGATCTTGTCTTTTATTTCTCCATGTTCAGATATCCAAGAACTCCTGAAATTGTTTTTGCATCAATGATCTTTCCAGAAAAGATCATATCTTTGATCTCATCGATTGTATATTCTTCTACATCGATAAATTCATCCTCATCCAAATGCTGTTTAGACAGCTTTAGATCAGTTGCAACATAAATCGGAATCTTTTCATCACAGAAACCGATGGCTGTGATCACAGTCATTAGGTGGGTCATTTTTCCAGCAATAAAACCTGTTTCTTCTTCAATCTCTCTTGTGACACACTCCAGAGGTGTTTCCCCGGGTTCAATTCCACCTGCCGGGATTTCCAGTGTTTCCTGATCAAGGGCATTACGGTATTGTCTTACAAGTAAGATCGTTCCTTTGTCTGTAACAGGAACAACAGCTGCTGCCCCTTTATGTTTGACCAGATCCCATGTGACAACTTTGCCGCTTGGAAGTTTTACAATATCCTCATAAAATCCGACAACTTTTCCCTGATGTATCAGATGTTGTTCTAGTTTCTCGTATCCTTTCATAAAAAATCTCCTTTATTTATACTTTTGACACTCACGTTATAAATTGGAAAAAGCGATAGATTTCTCTATCGCTTCTTGTTATTTCGCATAGTCAACAACTCGTGACTCTCTGATCACATTGACCTTGATCTGTCCTGGATAATCCAGATTCTCTTCGATCTGGTTTGAGATATCTCTCGCCAGTAAGATCATATCATCGTCACTGATTTGTTCAGGAACTACCATAACTCGAATTTCTCGACCTGCCTGAATTGCAAAAGTTTTATCAACACCCTGGAAGGAGTCTGCGATCTCTTCCAGCTGTTTTAATCTTGTTGTATAACTTTCCAGTGTCTCGCTTCTTGCACCTGGACGTGCTGCTGAGATTGCATCAGCTGCCTGTACCAGACATGCGATCAATGATTCTGGCTCTTCATCCCCATGATGAGATGCCACTGCATTGATGACAATTGGATTCTCCTTATACTTCTTACACAGATTCACACCAAGTTCTACGTGAGAACCTTCTACTTCGTGGTCGATGGATTTACCAATGTCATGAAGCAGACCTGCTCTCTTGGCCATTCTCACATCGACACCGATCTCTGCTGCTAAAAGTCCGGATAACTGAGCAACTTCCATGGAATGCTTTAACGCATTCTGTCCATAGCTTGTACGGAACTTCATTCTTCCAAGAAGTCTGACAAGTTCTGGATGGATTCCATGAACCCCAAGTTCTAATGTTGCTGCTTCCCCTTCTTCGCGCATCATAGTTTCGACTTCTTTTGTAGCTTTCTCAACCATCTCCTCGATGCGTGCCGGATGGATTCTTCCATCCACGATCAATTTCTCTAAAGCGATTCTTGCGATCTCGCGTCGAACCGGATTAAAGCTTGACAGTACAACAGCTTCCGGTGTATCATCGATGATCAATTCAACTCCCGTAGCGTTCTCAATGGAACGGATATTACGTCCTTCACGACCGATGATCCTTCCTTTCATCTCATCGTTTGGAAGCTGTACCAGCGAAATCGTTGTCTCTGCCACATGATCAACTGCACACTTCTGAATTGCAGTTACCACATATTCCTTGGCTTTCTTTCGGGCATCTTCTTTCGCTCTTGTCTCCATTTCTTTGACATACATTGCTGTCTCGTGTTTCACATCTTCTTTTACTGCTGATAATAATTGCTCTTTTGCCTGATCAGAGGTCAACCCAGAAATTCTTTCCAGTTCCTGTAGATGTTTTGCCTGCAGTTCCTGCAACTGAGCTTTCTCTGTATCGATGTTCTTTTCTTTGGCTGTTAATGACTGTTCTTTGCGTTCCAGCACGGTTGCTTTCTTCTCGACAGTCTCTTCCTTAGAAAGAACTCTCTGCTCATACTTCTGCAGTTCTGCCCTGCGTTCTTTTGTCTCTTTTTCGAAGTCATGTCTCGCTTTTATAGTTTCTTCTTTTACTTCCAAAGAAGCTTCACGTTTCTTCGCATCTGCTGCTTTGATTGCTTCATCTATAATCTCTCTTGCTTTATCTTCTGCATTCCCGATCGTAATTTCCATTGCCTTCTTGCTTCTTGTATTCGCTACATAGGCAGATACCGGAACTGCGATAACCAGAGTTGCGATAATGGCTATAATAATACCAACCACAGGTTTCCTCCTTATTCAATTTTTTGTGTATTCACACTCATTTAATTTTATATGTTTTTAACATAAAAGTCAAGGAAGGGATACCTCTTCTGTTCGAATTATCATTGCTGTTTTTCCTTGGATCGTAAGTCCCCCTCCAAAATCAACGGAATCTCCTGTGATCAGATCAATCCCGCATCCTGCCTGAGCATCAAAATGTGCTGTAAATTCTCCATCACCACAGTTCATTGCAAAAATGATGCGGTCTTCATTCGTTCTTCTCTGGAATACAAGAACATCTGGTGCGATCGCTAATTGTAAGTAATCACCGTATTTTAAAGCTGGTGATCCAGCTCTTACTTTTGCCAATTGTGCGATATAGTTTGTTAATTCATTTTCTACTAAATCTTCTTTATGGATTCTTGGACGTAGGCTGTCATCACTTCCCTGTTCTTTCTTTCCTTCCATTCCCCATTCACTTCCATAGTAAACACCCGGAACTCCTGGCATCGCAAATTCCATTGCATAGATCAATGGTAAATGCTCTTTATCCTCTAACTGACTTGCGATTCTCTCCACATCATGGTTATCTACAAAATTATATAATGGAAGTCCTTTGTACAACGTCCATTCTTCTGGTCCAAACTGACGGTTTAGGGAATATCCGATCTCATGCATATTGTGTGTATTGAAACTTGAATACAAACCTTTATAACATTCATAATTTGTCACAGAATCCAACAGCTCTGGATTCACAAGCTGTGTGTAATCACCATGAAGCATTTCTCCGATCATCAAAAATTCTGGTTTCTTGCTGTGAACAAAGTCAACCAACACTTTCATGAAATTGCGGTTTAACATATAAGCAACATCCAGTCTTAATCCATCAATCCCTAATTTATCGATCCATATTCCGACAGATTCTAATAAATAATTTCTAACCTGTTCGTTGTCAAGATTTAATTTGACCAGTTCAAAATGTCCTTCCCATCCTTCGTACCAGAATCCATCATCATAGCAGCTATTCCCATCAAAATTAATATAGAACCAATCTTTATATGGAGAATCCCATTTCTTTTCTTTCACATCTTCAAATGCAAAGAACTCTCTTCCGACATGATTAAATACCCCGTCTAAGATCACCTGGATTCCTTCTTCATGCATGGCATCACACATCTTTTTAAAGTCTTCATTGGTTCCAAGTCTCTCATCGATCTTCTGATAATCTTTTGTATCATATCCATGATCACTGGATGAAAATACAGGTGAAAAATATACTGCATTCATTCCTAATTTTTTAATATGTTGAATCCAGTCTATCATCTCGAGAATTCCATGAGATGGCTGCCCATCTGTTAATGCTCTTAGTGGAAACACTTGATAAATCATTAATTCGTTCATTTTCATAGTCTCTTTTCCTTTCTGTCACTCTGTGCTTTTTAACGATTCAACCATATCGATTTTCTTCAATTGGAAATACACGAAGGCATTTACAAGAATCGAAAAAGCGATTGTTAGTAAAATACTGTAAATATAGCTTTGCACATAAATCTGCCTTCCAAACATGATCAAGTCAACTTCTGTTGTGAAGATTACGTATTTGTGTAAAATAATTCCTAAAATAATTCCTGCGATCGTTCCAAGGATCGTTAAAAGGATATTCTCTCGATACACATACGCTCCGACTTCACCATCATAGAATCCAAGAACTTTGATCGTTGCAAGTTCCATTCTACGCTCAGAAATGTTAATGTTATTTAAGTTATATAATACCACAAATGCAAGAAGTCCTGCAGATACGATCAGAACAACCACCACAATATTTAAGTTATTGACCATATCTGACATTGTCTTCTCATCGTCGGCACAAAAATGCAGTGTTGAGGCTTCATCTCTTGCAAGAATCTGTTTTCCATTTTCCTGCATCTTTTTCTTAGATATATTCTTTTCAATACAATATATACCTGTCGTTTGTGCTTTTTTATGATACAGTTTCTCATAAAGTTTTGGTGTCATGTAGACTTTATGCTGCATGTAATTTTCTGTGATCTGACTTATTTTTGCTGTGATCTGTTTATCTCCAGACCGTTGGATCTTGATTGAATCTCCTTTTTTCACACCAAGTAGGGACGCTGCCTTTTCTGTTAAGATGATCCCATCATCATCTAACTGATACTTTGTTTTACTCTTTCGATCCTGAAGGCTGATATAGCCATTCAGATCTTTTTTGGACATTGGCTGGATCATCGTTGCATCCTGTTTTTTCCCATTAGCACGGATCGTCACTGCAGATTCGCTTACTTCTATCAAATCTGTCATATGTTCTTGTTTCTTTGCATACTGGATCAGATCTTCTTTCTTTGTCTCGCTGATCCCGTCTTTGTGTGTGATCGAGAAATCATAAGTAATGATCTCCCCATACTGCTTTTCTGAGATTGCTGAAATCGAATCTTTGATTCCAAATCCTAAGAGTAATAATGCCATACATCCGCCGATTCCAAAGATCGTCATAAAGAATCTCTTCTTGTAGCGGAAGAGGTTTCGCATCGTTGCTTTCCAGATAAAACTTAATCGTTTCCAGATAAATGGAATCCGTTCTAACAAAATCCTTTTTCCTTCTTTTGGAGCAACTGGACGCATCAGCTGTGCAGGTTTTTCTCTTAATTCTTTATAACATGCAGATAATACTGCTAAAACAACAACTCCAACCGCCAGTCCACCTGCCATCACAGAATATTCGATCTCTAATGGCGTATAGACATCTCCCAGTCCTGTATACATCATTTTATAAGCGTTAATGATGATCCATGGAAGCAGTTTTTCACCGATCACTGCCCCTAGAATACTTCCACTAAGCGTTGCTGCGAGGGCATAGGTCACATATTTCATTGCAATATGAACTCCACTGTATCCCAATGCTTTCATCATACCGATCTGTGTTCTCTGCTCTTCGACCATACGTGTCATCGCTGTTAAGCTTACCAGTGCTGCAACTAAGAAAAAGATGACCGGTACCACTCGTCCTAACGCTGCAATCCTGTCTGCTTCCTGTCCGTATTCCACATAAGACTGCATCTTCTCACGGTTTAAGACATACCATTTCCCTTTCTTGATATCCTTAACATCCTGTCTGGCATCTGCAATCTTCTGCTCGGCTTCCTTGAATTTCTTTTCTGCTTTCTTTCTTGATCTCTTTAATTTTTTCTCCCCGGATGAAAGTTTTGATTCTGCTTTTGCAATCTTTTTTTCTCCGGAGGTGATCTGTTTTCTTGCTGATACTAATTTTGCTTCATTTGTTTTGATCGTTTGCTTTGCTTTCTTTAGCTGGCTGCTTTTTTGATCCAAGGTTGTTTCAGCCTTTGCAATCTTTGTCTTTGCCCTGCTGATCTGTTTTTTCCCTACATTGATCTTGCTTCTTGCTGTCTTGATCTGTTCTTTTCCTGCATTAATCTGTGCTAAGGAAGCTTTCGCTTCTTCCTGTGAGATCATTCCAGCCTGCATGGCACCCTGAATTTGCTGTTCTTTTGTCTGTAAGTTCTTCTCCTGTGTCTTTAGCTTTGCCTCCTGTGTTTTTAATTCTTTGCTTTTTGACCGAATTGTTTGTTTCTGTGTCTTTAACTGCTTTCTGGCATTCTGAATCTGTCTGATTCCTGACTGATACTGAGCTTTTGCATTCTTGATCTGCTGCTCTCCATCAGAGATCTCTTTCTTGCTTTTCGCTAATTTTGCTTTGGAATCTTTGATCTTTTGTCTGGACCTCTTTAGCTTTTTCTCGGCCTGATCTAGTTTCTTATATGCTTTTTTTCGTTCTTTTTTGAATTTCTTTTCTTTCTTGTCGATCTTCTCTTCGGCTTCTTTCTGAACAGATCTTAACCGTTTCTCATTTTCTATTTTGGAAATATCTTTGATCTCTTCTTCCAGCTGTTTTACTTTGTTTTTGTAAGCATCACTGTAAGCTCTCTCTTGCTTCGCTCCCTTCGCAGTCAGATAAACTTCTGTATAGCTATCTGAGGAAAATTCTGATGGTTGCACCACAATAAAGCCTAACAACGTTCCCGTTCCAATACCAGTGCTTCCTCTGGATCTTGAAAGATATTCTGATGAACTTCCGATTCCTGTAATCTTATAGGTTGTATCTTTCAGAGTATCCTTAAGATCATCTTCATTTCCAGAAGACAAATTTAAAACGTCCCCTGTTTTCAGATCATTTTGCTGGGCATACCATTCATCTACCAGACATTCTCCCGATGCTTGTGGAAGTTTTCCATCTATGATCGTTATCTGGTTTAATTTATCAGTCTTCCCCATAACTTTGATTGCATGTTCTTCGTCACTTCCCTGCTTCCTTGCGATCACATCTACAGAATGTCCTCCTTCGACCGACTGCACATTTTTTAACTTCCGAAGGGCTGTCAGATTCTCTTCTGAAATCCCAAGTGTTCCCATGACTTTGACATCCATCAGCCGACTTCCATCAAACTGGTGGTCTGCTGTGATATGCATATCTTTTTGTGTCACACGGATTCCTGAATAGAATGCAACACCCAGTACAACGATAAAAAAGATTGATAAAAATCTCGGAAGGGTTCCTGTGATCGTTCTGTATATATCTTTATGTAATGCCGTTTTCTTCATACGCATTTCCTACCATTCAATCGTCTCCACCGGCTGAGGGTGTTCGTTTATCGTAATATTGCTGATCTTTCCGTTCTTCATCTCGATCACACGGTCTGCCATCGGTGCGATCGCAAGGTTATGTGTGATCACAACCACTGTTTTTCCTTTCTTGTGACAGGTATCCTGCAATAATTTTAAAATAGATTTTCCTGTCTGATAATCCAGGGCACCAGTTGGCTCATCACAGAGCAAGATCTTTGGATTCTTTGCCAATGCACGTGCAATAGAAACTCTCTGCTGTTCCCCACCAGATAACTGCGCAGGGAAATTATTTAGACGGTGTCCAAGTCCCACATCTTTTAATACTTCTTCTGCTTTCAGAGGATTCTTACTGATCTGAAGTGCCAATTCTACATTCTCTGTTGCAGTAAGATTTGGCACCAGATTGTAAAACTGAAATACAAATCCTATGTCATCTCTTCGATATCCTGTCAGTTGTTTTTTATTCCATTTGGAGATATCTTCTCCATCAATATAAACAGCGCCACTGGTCGCAGTATCCATACCTCCTAAAATGTTCAAAACGGTAGTTTTTCCTGCACCACTGGCGCCAATGATCAAGGCGAACTCACCCTGATCCACCGTAAAATCGATCCCATCTACGGCTTTGGTGATCACCTCTCCTGTCTGATATATTTTCTTTACATTTTCTAACCGAATCAACTCCATAAATATGTTCTCCTTTACGTACAATTTTAACATATTTTCATTGATTCGACTAGTCTGCTACTTAAACTGATTTAATGATTCATCATATTCGTATCCGATCATGGAAAGCTTTTGTTTTACTTCATTTTGATCGAGATCGAGTGACTTACAAAGGTCTTCATATGAATCATAAAAATCTCGTAATTGTGTATTGATGTAGCTTAATAACATCACTGGGTCTTTTGGTATCATGTCTGTCTGCTACTCAAAATGTGATTAAACATACTCACATCGAGATAATGTAGACTCTCACGAGTTCTACTTACTACTTCATCGTGTATGCTTTGGATTGACCGAAATCATATCTACTCACAAGTTCTTGTACACTCCACAGTCGTAAATTCCCGAAATAGCCTTCGGTACATACCTACGTTTGCGTTTATTTATGCAATTTCGTAAGTCGTAGCATCTCTCAAATTAAGTGCAGCATTGAAATCTCTATCTTCGCTATAACCACAATCACATTTGAAAATTCTATCTGAAAGTTTTAAATCTTTCTTGATTGCTCCGCAACAGTGACAGGTTTTAGATGATGGATACCATCTGTCTACAACTCGAAGTTCAATTCCGTTTTCATTGCATTTCGCCTGAAGCTTTATTCTGAATTCATAAAACTTCTGCGAAGCAACTGCCTTTGAAAGATGTTTGTTCTTCATCATTCCTGATATATTTAAATCTTCTATCGTTATATAAGATGGTTTGGTTTTCACTATCTCTGCGATTGTTTTATTGATGTGATCCGTACGAATGTTATCAATTTTATGATGAAGTTTCTGTACTTTAAGCCTCTGTTTTTGTATATTTGCTTTTTGAGTAGATTCTCCTTTCTTTAAATTTTCATACTTTCGAGAAAGATTTTTCTGTTCTCGAATAAGTTGTTTTCCAAGTTTTTTTAATCTTACTGATCTATTAATGTTCTTATAAATTTTACCATTGGAAACAATGGCAAAATCCTTTATCCCTAGGTCGATACCAATTCCTTCATTGAAACTATTAGCTATCTTGTTATTTGGAATTTCTACAAGAGCTGAAACATAGTATCTACCAGCTTTTATTGACACATGACCGCTTTTAATTACATATCCATCTTTTGTTGTTGGAATATATCCTTTTTCTTTAATGCGAACCCAACCAAGTGATGGAATATTGATCCTGTGTCTTTGACAACGGCAATCTTTTGGATTGTTCTTTACAAAATACATTTTCACATCAGATCTATTCTTCTTTTTGAATCTAGGGAAACTACTCTGATGTTTAAAAAATCTTATAAATGCGGCTTGTCCATTATTTACTGCTTGTGTTACTGCTTTTGAATAAGCTTCCTTAATCCAAAAACATTCTGGATGCTTTGGAAGATACTCATTGTTAAGCCATACTCTAAATTGGTTACTGCTCATAAACTTTTCGCCTTTATTATAAAGCTCTTTATTATGAGCAAGGTAGAAGTTGTAAATATATCTACAAGTTCCTATTGTTTTACGAATTTTGGCTTTCTGCTCCTCTGTTGGATTTATTTCTGTCTTGAAGCTCTTTAGCAATTTCCTCATCCCTTTCTATTTGTTTTTTATACTTACGAAGCCCATACAGCCTACAAGAGAACACATGGAGTATTGAAACAATATCCTGCACAAGTTCTTCTTGTGGTGATAGTTCCTCATTGTTTACTACCACTATAGTCGTATTAAACTTCATACAGAATTTTTCAAACCAATCATAACTAAATCTAATAAATCTATCTTTATGGGTTACTATTATGGTTTTAATTTTTTGTTCCATTACTTCATCTAATAATTTGTTCCACTTTTTACGGTTGTAATTAAGACCACTTCCATAATCTTCAATACACTGGTCTACAATAATTCCTTTTGCGTTACAAAACTGTCTTAAAAATGCAACTTGATTTAGTAAATCATCTTTTTGATTTCTTGTAGACACTCTAGCATAAATAACTACATGACGCTTATCATTTTCAGTATTTATACCTTTAAATTGTAGATACTGGTCATAAGTGTAATAGCGTCTATTAGTTGGAGTTCGGTTTGCTTTTAGAGTTCCTTCTCTGTCCTAACGTTGTAATGTCTTAACAGATACACCTAAAAATTCAGCAAAATCTTTTGGCTTATAATTTGTGATATTTGATGTATTCATTATAGCACTCTCCTTTGAGTATATTTAAATACATTTAATCACATTTGTTAATTATTTTAGATTCTTAATATTTCCTCCTAATATCTTTGTCTTTATACTTCTGTCACTTATATCATAAAATATTATTTAAAAAATTGGTTGTAGACCCGCCATTGTTGATCAGTGATGATAAAACAAACTCTTTCAAAACAAAATATGATATGAATGTTGCGACCAATATAGTGATCAACACAACATACGCGATCATATCTTTCTTCGTATTCGGATAGCTCATCATTGCAACGATCATATAGATCATCCCAAGGACTCCTCCAACTACAATGATCAGAATCGCAAACTGATACATTCCTAAAAACAATCCTAAAATTCCAAGGATCCATCCCAGACTTAATCCCAAAGATCTCATTCCTGCGATCTGACAGCTTTGAAACCAATTGATATCCGCTTCTGCCATCGCTTTCATTAATCCCATGACAAGTGCTGCGATCACAAGTGATACGATAATCGCGATAATTCATTTTTCTTCATTCTTTTCTCCTCTTCTCTTGTAATACCGGTCAACACCATCTGCAATTCCTTCTGCAAGCATTGATTGATAATGATTGTCCGATAACTTCTGGTCTTCCTCTGGGTTTGACATAAATCCCATCTCAACGATCGTCACTGGAATCTTACTCCAGTTGATCCCTGTCATCTCATCTGTCTGCGTTACACCGCGGTTCACTGCCCCAGTCCTTCTGCATAATGTACTTACCACACATTCTGAAAGTTCCTGACTATCTGCCGCGATCGATCTGCAATATGGATTCGATAATGTCGGACTCATTGTCAACGCCCCATTTGCAGACTGAGAATCTACACTATTGCAATGAATCCTTAATAAAATATCTGAACCACTTTCATTTGCCATAAGAGCACGCTTTTTATTGCTGAGTGACACATCATTCGTCTCACGGATCATATATACGTCATATCCTCTCGCGATCAATGCACTTTTTAGCTTTAACGAAACTTCCAAATTCACCTGATATTCTGTTCGTTTTGTGACAATACCTTCGGTTCCTGAGGATACCATCGGTTTTGTCTTATCAGAACCAGGTCCGATCGCTTCTTTTTCACTCATCTGTTTCTTTTGGTGTCCAGCATCGATTGCGATCTTTATACGATCTTCCTGTTGTTTTGATTGTTCCTGATCAACCGTTACTTCATTCTTTTTTTGTGTTGTCTTTTGCTTGATGATCTCTGTTCTTTTTTCTGTCGTTGGTTTTGGATGATCTTCACTGATCATTTCATCATCATTGCTGCATCCAGCACAGAAAAAACAAAAGATCATACATAAGATCATGATCTTCCATATCTTTTTCATACCTTTTATCCCTCTCATTTATAATGCTGCAGTTGTTCTATGGCTCTACAACATGAAGCTCTCCTGTCACAGAATCCATCACATATCCAGATATCTTCACATCTTTTGGAATCAATGGATGTTTTCTCAACATTTCCACAGAATCTTTTACAGAACTTTCCACACAGTCAAATCCTTCCAGCCATGTATCAAAATCAATACCACAATGACGGATCAGCTCAATCTTCTCCTCATCGACTCCTCGATCCATCATATGTTTTATCATCATATCACTATTAATATGCTGTACTCCACAGTCAGTGTGTCCAATGACCATGACTTCTTCAATCCCAAGTTCAAAGATTCCGACTAAAACACTTCGTACCACACTTCCGAAGGCATGGCTTACTACCCCACCGGCATTCTTAATGATCTTCACATCTCCATTCCTGATCCCAAGGGCTGCCGGCAAAAGTTCTGTCAGTCTTGTATCCATACAAGTGATGATTGCGATTTTCTTGTCTGGATATTTGCTTGTCTTATATTGTTCATACTTCTTTTCTTCTACAAATTCTTTGTTATACTTTAAGATTTCATCTATCATAACTTCTACTCCCTACCTCAATGTAATATCTGCCGTTTTTCCCTTGCAGGCTTTTAAATAATCTTCGGTCGTAAGTTCAATCTGGATTCCATTTTTACCGCCGCTTACAATGATCTTCTCCTGTGCATTGGCGCTTTCATCGAGCACTGTTGGATAGTCTTTCTTCATCCCGATCGCTGTGCATCCACCACGGATATATCCCGTGATCTTGTTGATATCCTTGACATGGATCATCTCCACAGACTTCTCACCTGCTGCCTTCGCTGCTTTCTTAAGATCTAATTCCTGATCGATCGGAATGACAAATACAAAATACCCTCCACCTTTTCCTTCAGTCACGAGGGTTTTAAATACTCTTTCATATGGTTCATTTAACATATCTGCGATGGTAATTCCATCAATAAATTCTTTACATTCATAACGATGTACTTCAAATGGGATCTTTGCTCTCTCAAGCATCCGCATTGCATTTGTTTTTGGTTCTTTCTTTGCCATCTTATAATGTCCTCCTTACTGATCGTTTTATCTGGCAAAATTTACTTTTGACACTCTCATCATATTTCACCTTGCAAATACTCCATAGATCAAAGAAACATAACATGCAAAATCTCCGATTCTTTTTCTTTGATATCCAAGTTCATCTCTCCATTTTGCTTCTTTGCCATGCTCTTTTGTATATGCTGCCAATTCATCTAAAGAATGGATCACACTATCGTGCATCACGGTCCTATCATCATTGCTTCTGTCTGTCTTCGGTGTGATCTTCCAATGTGCGCGGAGGCTTCCATAATCGATCATACAATGAAGTGCATGATCCCATAACTTGTCATAAATCTCATCTTCTTCAAGATTCTCTTCTAACAGTTCTTCATAAACCTTCATTGCCTGCTCAAATTCAAGATCATCTGGCATTTTTAAATAATTCTCATATATAAAATCTTTCTGCATAGTGGTCTCCTTTATCTCTTTGGCATACATTTTTACACTACTTGTGCACATTATATCATATTTTCTCATATAGTGAGAGTAAAAGATCTTCCGAGGATATTTTTATGCCAGAAATACAAACTAACAATCTTGTCGATCATGGACAGTTAAAAATACAGGTAACTTCAAGACAGAGAGCCGTCCCGATCCCTAACGCTACGATCGAGATTTCTTATACTGGTGATCCTGATTCTGTTCTTGAGACTGTATCTACTGATGAAAATGGGCAGACACCTGTCGTTGACCTTCCTGCTCCTCCCGTGGAATACAGCATGTCTCCGAGTGAAAATCAGCCTTATTCTGAATATAATCTAAAAATACATTCTGATGAATATAAACCTGTCACGATCTCAGGTGCACAGATTCTTTCTGGTGTGGAAGGCCTGCAGCCTGTTTCCATGATTCCTGAAGAAACCCACACTCCAACAGAAGAACACCCGATCGTGATCGGTCCGCATACCTTATGGGGTAATTACCCTCCCAAGATTGCGGAATCTGAGATCAAGCCAGTCAACGAAAGTGGTGAGATCGTTTTAAGCAGGGTTGTGATTCCTGAATATATTATTGTTCATGATGGTCCTGTCGGTGATAAAACTGCGCAGAATTATTATGTTCGCTATAAAGATTACATCAAAAATGTTGCCGCCTGTGAGATTTATTCCACTTGGCCAAGGGCAACGCTTGAAGCAAATATTCTTGCGATCATGTCATTTACTTTGAATCGTGTGTATACAGAATGGTATAGAAATAAAGGGCATGATTTTACGATCACATCTTCTACAGCTTATGATCATAAATTCATTCCTGGAAAGACAACTTATAATTCTATTAATACGATCGTTGATGAAATTTTTGCAGATTATCTGTCTCGTCCGAATGTGAGACAGCCGATCCTTACGCAGTATTGTGATGGGAAGAAGGTGTCTTGTCCCGAATGGATGACACAGTGGGGTTCTAAATACTTAGGTGATCAGGGATATGCTCCGATTGAGATCTTGAGATATTATTATGGAGAGAGTATGTACATCAATACCGCAGAACAGATTTCAGGAATCCCTTCTTCCTGGCCGGGATATGATCTGACGATCGGTAGCAGAGGAGATAAGGTTCGACAAATACAACAACAATTGAATCGTATTGCTAAAGATTATCCTTCTCTGCCTACGATTGCTGTGGATGGTGTTTATGGAGAATCTACTGCGAATGCTGTTCGGAAATTCCAGAATATTTTTGGACTGCCACAGACTGGGATTGTTGATTACCCTACTTGGTATAAGATCAGTGAAATCTATGTTGGGGTTAGCCGGATTGCGGAGTTGAATTAAATTGATTTGATAATGTAAATTATTGGTAGCGTATTATAAAAAAGAATATGTATCTGAAACGCACTCTCGCTCGACTCGCACGTAATGGATGCTAAATTCGACAGCGACGATAAATCGTCACTGCTCATTAAGCACCAACGAGCTCCTACGGTTTCAGATACATATTCTTTTTTATAATATTCAAATAATCCACATTATTCAGATCACTACCACAATTATGCATATTGTACAGTATTGATTTTCATTTCTGATTATTTATATATAAAATAATTATTTTCATCAATTAATCAAAGCCTTATTTCTTTATCTTAACTGATTTTACATTACTCCATCCTGAGTAAATATTCTTGTTATTATATTTCACATATGTACGAACTCTAAAGAAATATTTCTTTTTTGCCTGAAGTTTTGCTATTTTCACTGATGTAGAACTAGTTGTTACAATCTTCGCTCCTTTGAAATTTCTTTTTTTCGAAAATTGAATTTGATATCCTTTCATTCCTTTTACTGCGTTAAACTGAATTTTTACCTTTTTCTTCTTCAATACAGTTACTTTCTTTAATTTTGTATTCTTCGCATTAAGTTTTACTTCTACATCAAAAGATACCTCTTTATCTCCATGTCTAAGTCGAACCTTCTGAACTCCAATTTTATTCTTATTATATGATACAACCATACTACTTGTCGGAACGACGGTTGTCTGATACCCATCATCATATACTATCTTAAGAGCTGCTCCCTCAAAAGAAAGATTTTCTCCCTGTTTATATGTTCTCTTTTTAGGTTGTGATTGTAATACCAAACTTTTTATTCGAATATATCGATTATTTTTAAGTTGTGGATATGGATATTTGCAATAACTGTCAATCTCCCATGTATTGTTGAAATCAAACTTTGTAAAATATTGCTTGCGCTTCATCTGAATTGATGTAAGCGGTTTGACACCCCATACTTCTTCTGATTGTCTCGCACTTCCCTTTAGATAAAAATTATTCTCTATTTTACATCCTAACAATGCTCCCCGTGTAATTGCATAACAGGATCCATTCACTGCTTGTATTTTCCCTACGGAATAATTATTTGAAATTTCTCCACCTTCTCTGCTACAAGTAGTTATTCCTGTAACTTGATAACCATTCTCCGTTACTTCTTTCACTGTAATATCTGCTGTATTAAAACAGTTTTTAACTGTTGACCAATAAGAATTTTTGACGATTTTCCCTGCAATTCCACCTGTATATGATCCATATTCATATTCATTTGTATTCTGTATTTTCCCTGAAACATAGCAATTCTCAATTAAACTTTCACTTCCATCTACAAATCCTGCAATTCCTCCCACCTCACTTGCACTAACATCTATCGCGACATTTTTCATTCCTAGATTTCTAACTATAGCATCATCCATATGAGCAATTAATCCTGCCCATCCCCATGAATCTGGTTTATAAATGTTCATGCCAGTAATCTGATATCCATTTCCATCCAACACACCCGTGAATTCACTGATTGGTGTCCATCCATTTCCATTATCATATTCTCCACCTTTTTTTGTTACTTCTGTCATATCAATATCACCCATCAAAATATATTTTCCTGATGGATTATTTTCAATTCCTGCTAGATCATCGATATTATAGATTCCTGTATATCCACTTGGCACTTTTTTCTGATGTGCTGAAACATTAGTTTTTGCAAATGTCAAAATACATGCCAATAACAAAACATTGAATAATAACTTTCTTTTTTTCATTTATACTTTTCCCCTTTCCCGATATTAGAATAAACAGACAATTATTTTATGCTTTGTTCATAATCATAATTGCCTGCTCTTCATTCTAATTACCGAACTCTTTTAAAAGTTCCCCCATATGGAATTTTAGCGTCCCTTCCATCTTTACTATATACTTTTAATTTATTTTTATATAATTTTATACGAATATAGTAACCTGGCACTTTGTATTTATTCTTACCAAATTTCTTTACTTTTCCCTTACCGAAATAAGAACCTCCAATATACACCTTATAAGTCTTATTTTTCTTTAAGACAATCTTCGTTTTTTCTCCAGAATTCAAATTATGTCCTGTGTATGTCCCCGAAAACGAATAATTTTTTGCAAATACATTTACCCCACTACTATTGATTAAAAGTATTGCTGCTAATAATATAACTGTAATATTTTTTATTATCTTCTTCATTTTAATTTACCTCCCAAAGAATTGTATCCTGCTGCATCTGTCTTTTATTTTCTTATCACACCCCTCCTGTTACTATTAACTTTTATCACTGACTATCAGCAATTTTCTTAATATTTGCTTGCTCATATTTATTTAGAACACTTTCATCAAAATCCTCTGCATCTATTGTTCCATCATACCAACTCTGACTTTCAAAGTATTCTCTTATTTCTGCATTATCAAATTTTCTCCCATGTCTAGCATATATTTCATTAATTGCTAATCTTTTATCTCTTGCACTTAACTCATCTATTTCATCAGTACTAACATATTCTGAATCACTATTTGGCAAAATATATTCTGAATCATCTGTATCTGAGGTATCATCATAATCATCATTGGAATTATTATTTTCTGTATCCTGTGATTCCGTATTTTGCAGATTTCCTGATTTTCTATGTTGTAATACATAAGTCTTCTGATCATTAATTTTGACTTCCAGTGTCGCTACTTCTTCCGTATCTACTTGTGCAAAAAAGATACCATTCGCCATCTTTCCAGATGCAAGTTCAACATCATCTGAAGTTGGTCCATACATCGAATCTTCCAATGTCGTATTATTCACTGCATAATCATCTGCATAAATACTAAAGTTATTCTGCCCAATTATTTCTGCATTTTTCCCTAAATTCTTGGCATGATATTTAATATAAATCATCGCTGGACTATGTCCGTTATAAAAACTTCCATAATCTGTTATAGTAAATTCTAATTTCGTTTTTTCTCCTTGTACCGTTACTGCTTCACCCACAGAATATGTTTTATCTTCACTATTTTCTTCTGTTGCTACGCTATCTTTTTTCGTATCATTACTCTGTTTAGTTGCTGTAACAACTTTTTTCTTTGTTTCACATCCTGTTATTAAACAACTAATCAAGAAACAAAAAATCATACCACTAATTACTCTTTTTTTCATTTTCTTTCAACTCCTAATGTATATTAATATATTTCAAACTTTTCTACTGTCACAGATGGAATTGTTATATCTATATTTTCCGTTGACTCGTACGTTATCAATCCTGTAGAAATTCCATAAAATTTAATATTATCATCTTCCAAAATCCTTGTATTTATAATTTTACGATCAATCTTTAAATAAACAATATCATCATAATCATCATCTACTGCAACACGAAGTTCTACAACATCTTCATCACTTTCCATTGTCTGTACAACTGTCCCTTCCATTACCAGAAGATAATTTTCATAATCATCCGGATTTCTTGCAAGATCATAATATGTTATGCCTGCATCATAATCTCCTAAGGGTCTCGAATAATCTACCTCTGTATCACTTCCAAATACAAGGCATCCAAAAATAAAAATAATTGCTATGGATACAATGATTCGAATAACTTTATTAAATTTACGATATTTCCACATCAAAAATATTCCCACAGGGAAAATTACTATTAAACAAATAACTATAAACCATGTTTTTTGATAGATTTTTTCTCTTTTTATACATTCCCCTTTTTCATCCATACTTTATCCTCCGTTATTTCATCATACTTTCTATCATGTTCACATTTTACTACTTTCAGTATTTTCTTTCAACACTTTAAGTGAATTTTTATAACTCCCATAGTTATTTTTTGTATGTAACTATTATTTTAATAGGAGGTGTGTCCAACCATGATCAAAGGTCTACCAGAGAAGCTGAAAGAACAGCGTGAAAAATACCACTATTCACAAAAATATGTTGCTGATCAATTACATGTTTCGCCATCCATTATTTCCGGATACGAAACTGGCGAACGAACCCCCTCTACGGAAAAGCTTTTGGCTCTTTCCTATCTCTATCATTGTTCTACGGACTATCTTCTTGGCAGGAAACATGATGATCCTGAAACAATGATTGAGATCGATGGTTTAAAATCTCATCAAGTAAGTGCTTTAATTCAATTTATTGATTCTATGAAATCTTAGATACAATAAAAGCCCCACAAAGTTCATTGTGGGACTTTTTCATTTCTTATTCTATTTACTCTTCACCAAACACCGCTTTTTATAAAAAGCAATTCCATAACACAATACTTCCTCATAAGCATCTTCAAACTCTTTTGCATACATCTTTGTGTTGATCTGATCTAACGCCTTTTGACAGTCTTTTTCCAAATCGTCTAATTTTCTTGCATACTTTGCTTCAAATACTGCAACTTGTCCTGTTACATCATTGTAGATTACAATATCACTTCGTCCTTCTCCATGCTCTCTATTCGACTCTACACTATAACCTGCTCCTGCAAAGATTCCTGCAAGGAATGCATGATAAAAATCTTCTCGGTAATCATAATAGCTGATCGTCATTCGCAGTAATGTGCTGATTTCTTTTGTTACCTTGTCCGCATCCTTATTCCATACTGCATCAAATAAATCTTTCCGATTCGTAACTCTTGCACTGTCTTCAAACCATTTTCTTACAGTTGATTCGAAAATTTCTTTTACTTCTTTGTTTGGAATTCTTAATTCTATCTGTCCATCCTTATCACGTTCTCCAACTTTTGTAAGATATCCCGTAAGATAGAGAATACTCCATAGATTATCTTCTGATGAATGTAGATAATCATACGTAAGGTCTTCTTCTATTTTCTGGCAGATGCTTCCACCTGCAATCAACACTTCCAGTTTTTTTCGAATAGCAGCTCCCGTATAATCAATAAAAGAGCGAATGATCGCATTATCACTGGTATTCTTCCAGTAGCTGACTGGTCTTGCATTCAGATCATTTTGAAGATCTCTTAGATAATTCATGACATCCCATGGACAATAAACTTCAAACTCACCAAAATTATATCCATCATACCATTCTTTAATCAGCTCCGCTTTCTCTTCAATCTCCGCATCTGCTAAAAGCTTATCTACATCCTGTTGTGTAAATCCATAATATTCATTGTATCTTGTGGATGAAATCGTGTCTGATACAAAGTTATTTGTTCCAGTGAAAATACTTTCTTTGGCAATCTTTAGGCATCCTGTGATGACTGCAAACTTTAATGAGGAATTGTCTTTTAAGGCTGTACTAAGCAAACCTTTCATAATTTCTAACATCTCTTTGTAGTAACCATTACTACTTGCTTTTGCAATTGGAACATCATATTCATCAATTAAAAGGATTACTGGTTTTTTATAGTAACTTTTCAGCATATTGGTAATTCTTAATATACAACTTTGAATTTCCATCATACTTGCACTACAAGTCTTTAATTTTTGAAATACCAATTTATCCCCTTCATCTATCTCATCACTATCCAACAAGTATACATGTTGTTTACATACTTCAGATATGATAAATTTCAAAAAATTAAACGCATTCTCAAATGTAGTTCCATCTACATCCTTAAAAGACAAAAATAATGTCGGATACTGATTCATCCATTTGTCACAAATCTCGACCTCATCAGATATCTCAAGTCCTTTAAACAAATGTCTGCTATCTTTCCTGATATCCAAAAAACTGTTCAACATATTCATCGCCATCGTTTTTCCAAACCGTCTAGGCCGCGTGATCAACGTCACCTGATCCATCTCACCCTGTAACAACGTCTTGATCAATCCGGTCTTATCCACATAATAATAATTCAACTCTCGAATTCTCTCAAAATCTGAAATACCAACAGGAATATTTAGATTCTTCATCTCTGCCTGCTGCCTCCTTTCTTTTATTAATTATATGATGTAAGTGTCAAAAGTATAAATTGCGTTTGTGCTTGCACAAATAAGCAATTTATACTTATTGACACGCCGAACAACGAGAACGGAATAAAATGGTGTGAACGCACCATTTTATGGGAGTTCGAGGTGTTCGAGGATTGTGGAATTGCGTAGCAATGGAACAATCCGGGTACATCAGAGAGTGGCAAAATTTACTTTTGACACTCTCATCATTATATATTGATAAACATATATTTGCAGTTCAATTTTTAAATCTTTAAACCAATACATGTTATAGCCAACAACCTTCAGGAATAAATAGTTGATCAGCCCAAACCGTATGAGCTCGTCTGCACTTAGCGAGTGGATGGTCGAATGACCATTCAGGAGCTTAGTACAGCTACGTGCGAATCCGAGCGAGAGCGGGTTTGGGATGATCAACTATTTATTCACTTCTATTTATTCACTTCGAAATGCTGATAATCCTTAGAGCTTCTCCACTCACCACCCCAGCTGAATCCATATTTCTTAAAGATCTTATAAGCTGTGTCATTCTTATGGATCATATATCTTTTATATTTTCCTTTACATTTTGACGTCTTTCTCTGTTTATACACCTTACCATTTGCCGGTGATACCTTATTTCCTTTGACCCACGGATTGATTCTTGGATTGATATCGATAGCCATTCCATAAGAATGGTTGGACAGCTTTGTTGTTCCACTGATCACACGATAATTAAACGCAGAGGTATTATTTGCAGCCATAGACTTCTCATCATTCGCACCATAATCATCGATCAATCTCATTCTCTCAATTCTGTACCTCTTCTGATAAAGAGCATAAAAGACCTTGACCGTTTTCTTCGCGATCTTCTTGTTAACGATCAACTCACCCTCTTTTACCTTCCCATCAAAACCATAATGAAGAACCTGTACATATCTTAAATCAGACAATTTAATATTATTATTCTTACGATAAGATTTTCCCGTGATCCTCTTTTCAATGTTCGGAGAAATCTTCTCATAAGTAAAGCCTTTTTTATAAGTATATTTCGAAGCTGCATTCGCAGATTTTCTCTGTAAACAAACTGGAATCACAGCAACTGTAAACGCTGTCAATACAATTATCGTAGTTAATTTCAATTTTGATCGATTCATTTATTCTCATCCTTTCCAAAACTTCAATCATTTATCTTAATCGGTTTCATTATAACATATATTCCAAAGCCCCACACTCCATACCTTGAAGCATTTCAAAACAACAATTCAATATCCTCCTGTATAAAGAATATTTTAAATCATAATTGCCCAGTGACCGTATGAACACGCCTGCACTTAGTGAGTGGCTGGTCGTAAGACCTGTCACGAACTTAGTACAGCTGCGTGAGAATCCGAATGCGAATGGGTCACTGGGCAATTATGATTTAAAATATTCATTGAAAGAGTGAATTATTTTTGATATACAAGAAACTGATACTCAATATCAAAGTAAGTCTCTTCTTCACTTTCTTTCACAAGTTTCCACTCTGGCATCTCATCCAGATCTGGAAAATAAGTATCTGCATCATATGCAAAGTCTGTTCTTGTAACATAAGCTGTATCACAATAAGGGAGCATCATGCGGTAAATGCTTTCTCCACCGATGATAAAAATATCTTCGTCCTTATATTCTTCCAGCTCATCTAACAATTCTTCTTTACTTCCAACTACGATCGCTCCTTTTGCATCGTAGTCTTTATCATGTGTCAATACGATATTCGTTCTCTTCGGAAGCGGCATTCCATTTGGAAAGCTTTCTAATGTTTTTCTTCCCATGACAACGACTTTTCCTGTTGTCATCTGACGAAACATCTTCATATCATTTGGAATATGGACTAAAAGTTCATTGTTCTTTCCAATTCCCCAGTTCTTATCTGCATTTACAATAAGATTCATCTTACCTTCTCCTTCTTATATTGCGATCGGAATATCTTTGATCTGTTCTCCTGCCTGATAGTCTTCGATCTTAAAGTCATCTGTTGTGAATTCATAGAAATCTTTGACTTCTGGATTAAGCGTTACTTTCGGTGCAGGATATGTCTCTCGTTTGATCATCTCTTTGATGATTGGAATATGGCGATCATAAATATGTGCATCTGCGATCACATGAACTAACTCTCCTGGTTCCATATCACATACCTGAGCCATCATATAAACTAATGCTGCATACTGCACAACATTCCAGTTATTTGCTGCTAAAATATCCTGAGAACGCTGGTTCAAGATTGCATTCAATGTGAGCTTATCATGTCCTGGTTTCTTTGTTACATTAAATGTCACGCTATACGCACATGGATAAAGATTCATCTCATGAAGATCTTGGTGGACATAAATATTTGTCATGATCCTTCTACTGTATGGGTTGTGTTTCAGATCATAGATCACACGATCTACCTGATCCATCATTCCTTCTTTGTATTGGTGCTTTACACCCATCTGATATCCATAAGCCTTTCCGATCGAACCATCTTCATCTGCCCATTCATCCCAGATATGACTCTTCAGATCATTTACATTATTTGATTTCTTCTGCCAGATCCATAATAATTCATCAATAGCTGACTTAATATATGTCTTTCTTAAAGTCAATGCTGGAAATTCTTTGGACAGATCGTAACGATTTACAACACCAAACTGTTTGATCGTATAGGCAGACTCTCCATCTGGCCAGTGCGGACGGACTTTCTCTCCCTCTGTACTAGTTCCATTCTCTAAAATATCTTCGCACATAGATATAAATACCTGATCTGCATAACTCATTCTTTCTTGTTCTCCTTTTCTTCTTCCTCACTGTTGATCGTAAGCATCTCAAATCTTCGTTTAAAAAATGCGATCTTACGGTCAAACACTCCTAATCGGTATAAATTGATCACAAACATTCCAAGGATCAGGGCTAATAACATTCCTCCTAATCCTCCGAATTTCAGACCAACGTAGATCAAAAAGATCGTTGTCAGTGCTGAGATTCCCATACTGTCTCCCATCATCTTTGGCTGTAAGACCTGTTTCAATACCAGACAGATCGCATAAATGATCAGTAAGATAACTGCTGTTTTGATATCTCCTGTGATCAGCTTAAATATTGCCCATGGAATGATCACAGTCCCTGTTCCAAGGATTGGAAATATATCGACAATTCCTACTAATACCGAATAGATAAAAGAATGTCCAATCCCTGCAATAAAAAATCCGATCCAAAGGATCGCTATGATCACTATCATGATCTTTAACTGCGCAAGGCAGTAACTTACTAAGACTCCAACTGAGTTCTTCATAAATACATTGATCTTATGCTTCACAAATCCTGGAATACATTTTTCATACCATGCTATGAGTTTTTCTCGTTCCAGTGAAAACATATAAGCTGCAAATAACATAACAACAAGCCCTAACAGACCGCTTGTCACACCCTTTGCAACACCACCTGCATGTGCTACCCCATAATCTCCTGCAGAAGATGCCGCTTTCTTGAAAAGCTCTCCGATCGATCCGCTCCACTGATCAAACTGTTTTCCAAAAGATGGTGGAAGAATACTTAAAAATTGCTCTATCTTCTTCTGAAAGATCATTCCTTGTCTCATGATCTCATGACGGATATCTGGTGCATCCTGTATAAATCCGATGACCTGCAGTGCGATACCTCTGACTGCAAAATAAAGAACCACTATAATTCCTGTGATAACTGCCGCGATCAAGATCGCAGAACCGAACTTCTTCGGTAATTTTACCTTCTTCTCCAGATATTCGATCACTGGGTGGGCCATCATTGAAATAATCCATCCTGCTACAAATGGCCATAAAAATACGATTGCTTTTGGTAATACAAAGATCAAAAGCAATGCACCTGCTAATATGACCAACAGTTCCATGATAATATCCAGATAAATTTCCCAACGTTTCATAATTTTTTCACTCCCTGATGTAATTAGTATATTCTTGAATTTTCATACCATTTTCCATCTCTTAATGAACTATTATACGTTACAAATTATTACTTGGCAATTCTAATCTCATCTTTCTCTCTGTCGTAATGATATATGTGATCTGATAAAACTTCTTCCTGATCCACAACCATACGGTTTGTCTCTCTAACCATTTCTCGTAGTTCCTCTGAACTTTGCACATATTCATCATCCAGTAAAAGGATCACTTCATGAATACTGCTTGGAAGAATATAAAGATCATGTCCCATATAATTCGCGAAATCTCTCAGTGGATCTTTATAAAGCATGACGGATGCTCCATTCATATAATCTCCATTTGATAATACAAACAATGGAATCTCCATATCCGTGATCTTTACTGGTATCACAGACTGAATCTTGCGCATCACTGGTGGGAAAATCTTCTCCGTGTTCTCCTTTGCATCCTTCATCATCTGTTCCTTTGTCACACCCCATAACAGCAACTCTTTGTTCCTCACTAATGCACTCGCCATCCCGTCATGATTCCGGTATGCTGCCCAACGATATGTAACTGCCAGATCTAAGAACCGCTCGTATGGTGTATACTTTAACATCTCTTTATTCTTCTCATAATTAACCACACGATAAAACAGATTCTTCTTAATATGCTCATAATCTGAAACTTTATCCTCATCCAGATAAAATCCAACCTGATGTCCTCGATAAATTCTGGCGATATCTTTCATCGTATCTGATAATTCCTGTCCCCTTAAATAATTTCGATAAAATATCTCCAGATACAACACTGGTACCAGATAATTCTTGGTCTCTCCGATCGACAACCCCATCATCGATATCTGATTATTCCTCTTAACCCTCTGCACCATAACTTTCTTTCCTTCCATCTCTGGAAGATAGTTTAAAATATTCGCTTCTACATACTGATAAAATTCTTTCTCATTCAACATGGTCTTCTCCTTTTCTGTGGATGAAAACGCATGCCATAACCCCATTTTATTTGTTTCCCTCACTTGTCTTCATATGTAAATAATTTCCATATTATCATACAATATTTTCCAGTTGATTGCAATAAAAAAGAAATTTATTTTTCAAAATTTCTTTTTTATTCAATCTCTATTTTGTTGCTGTAAATTCTTTTAAGAAATCAAGTAATGTTTCCATTTCTTCTCTCGTACCGATCGTAATCCTTAAATAATTATTGATTCTTGGCTGATCAAAATAACGGACATAAATCTTTGCTTTCTTCGCTGCTTCAAAAATCTCTTTGGCAGGTACGCTTTCATGTGTCGCAAAGATAAAGTTTGCTTTGGAATCTGCAAAACTAAATCCGATCTTTCTCATCTCAATCTGGAACCATTCTCTTGTATCAATGATCTTATTTCTTGTCTCCTGGAAATATTCTTCATCTTCTAAGACAGCTGTTCCAAGAACAATAGATGGCTCATTCATCGTATAAGAGTTGTAGGAATATTTCACATCATTCATTGCCTTGATCAGTTCCTTGTTACCGATCGCATATCCGATACGAAGTCCTGCTAAAGATCTTGATTTGGAATATGTCTGAACAACTAAAACGTTATCATATTTTCTTGTCAGTTCTTTCGCTGTGTCGCCGCCAAAATCAATATAGGCTTCATCAACAATCACAACAACATCCTGATTGTGTTGGATGATATCTTCCACAACCTCTAAAGATAAAAATGCGCCTGTTGGTGCATTAGGATTTGGGAATACCACCCCGCCATTTTCAGCGTAATAATCTTCTTTCTGAATCTCAAATGCATCATTGACTGCTTTCTTCTCGTATGGTATTCCGAATAATTCTGCCCATACCGGATAGAAGGAATATGTGATATCTGGGAAGAAGATTGGTTTCTTACCGTTAAAAAATGTCATAAATGCAACGGCAAGCACATCATCAGATCCAACTCCGACAAATACTTCTTCTTTATCAAATCCATGATAAGAAGCAATCGCTTCTACCAATTTAGTTGCTGCAGGATCAGGATATTTGCGCAGATTCTTGATCCCGCTCATCGCTTCCTTGATCTTATCGGATGGCGGATAAGGGTTTTCATTTGTATTTAACTTGATCACACCTTCTTCTTTTGGCTGTTCACCCGGTGTGTAAGGTTCTACTTTTCGTACATTGTCTCTCCAGCTGTTCATTGAAAGTCTCCTTTATCTATATTGGCTTATTTGCGATAGTCATCGATCAGTTTCTTAAATAATGGAAGGGCTTTTTCGATTCGTTCTGTTGGTACACAGTAAGAAATACGCACATATCCTGGGCATCCAAAGCTGTCCCCAGGTACGATCAACAGATCATATTCTTTCGCCTTCTCGCAAAATGCATTAGCATCTTCTTCTAATGCTTTCGGGAATAAATAGAAAGCTCCACCTGGTTCTACACATTCATATCCCATATCCACTAATGCATTATAGAATAAATCTTTGTTCTTCTGATAGATTGAAAGGTCAGAAGTTAAATCTACACATTCTCCAACAACTTTCTGATATAAGGTTGGCACACAGACATAAGAAAGTAAACGTGCAGATGCGATAAACGCTGGCAGTAACTGTTCAAAATCTTCTGCTTCATTTGGTGCTACGATATAACCGATACGTTCTCCCGGCAGTGATAAGGATTTACTAAAAGAATATGCTACTAATGTATTGTTATAAAAATGTGGAACATATGGCACTTCAAATCCATCATACGCGATCTCTCTGTATGGTTCATCGGAAATGATGTAAATGCTGTGTCCATATTCTTTTTGTTTCTTCTCTAATAATGCAGCTAATTTCTCAATCGTCTCTCTGGAATAAACAACTCCGGATGGGTTGTTTGGAGAGTTGATCAAGATTGCTTTGGTATGCTCACTGATCGTTTCTTCTAATTCTTCGAAATTAATCTGGAATGCTCTGGTATCTGCAGAAATGACCTTTAATCTGCATCCTGCTCCCTGTGCATATACTGCATATTCTGGGAAATGTGGTGCGAATGTGATAACTTCATCTTCTGGCCCATCAACTAATGTCTTAAAGCAAATACCAAGGGCTGCTGCCGCTCCGATCGTCATAAAAATATTCGCTGCTGTATAATTTGTATCAAATCTTTTATTTAAAGACTTGGCAATGTTTTCTCTTACTTCCAGTACTCCAGCATTGCTTGTATATCCATGAATATCCACTGGATCTGCTGTTTTTAACAGGCGAAGTGCTGTCTCATCAATTTCTTTTGGTGCTGGAACACTTGGATTCCCGATACTGAAATCAAATACATTTTCTGCTCCGACTTCTTTTGCTCTCTTCATTCCATATTCGAAAATATCACGGATAATAGAATGCTGTTTCGATAATTCTACTACTTCTTTTGATAACATGATCTGTCTCTTCCTTTCTTTGCCATTAGTTTTATTTTACAAAAAAATGCAGAAAATTACAACAACCCTCGCTGATTGCTGTAATTTTCACGTAATATCATTTGACGATCATTTTATTCATCTAATACATCTCTTAAGCTCTTTGTAAACTCATAAACCTTTTCAGGACTTTCTTTACCATATTGACTGATCAATTTGACGATCGCACTTCCGACAATGACACCATCACAGTATGTACTCATTTTCTTTGCCTGTTCTGGTCCTGAAATACCAAATCCCACTGCACAAGGAATTGTTGCATTCTTCTTGATCACACCGAAGAATTCATCAAAATCTGTTGTAAATTCACTTCTTGTTCCTGTAACTCCGATGGAGGATACACAGTATAAGAATCCTTCTGCTTCTTTTGCGATCATTGCGATACGGTCATGAGATGTCGGTGTTACAAGACTGATATTGTCAACTCCGTGAGCTGTTGCCACGCCCTGAATCTCGTCTTTTTCTTCGTATGGCATATCAGGCACGATGACGCCCTGAATCCCACATTCATTACAAAGATCAAAGAATCTTTCGGTTCCAAAACGATAGATCGTATTGAGATACATCATCATGACAAATGGTGTTTCTTTGATCTCTTCTCTTAATTCTTTTACCATCTGAAAGATTCCCTTTAGTGTTGTGCCACCTGCAAGTGAATGCTGGCTGGCTTCCTGAATGACAACACCCTCAGCGATCGGATCTGAGAATGGAATACCAATCTCGATCACATCTGCTCCTGCTTTTACCATAGCTCTGATATTTTCTTTTGTTGTTTCGTACCCATAATCTCCAGATACGATGTAAGTTACTAATGCTTTTTGCCCATTCTTTTTTCTATTCTCAAATGTCTCTCTAATTTTCATCTAACTGCACTCCTCTGTATCTTGCTACCTGATAAACATCTTTGTCTCCACGGCCAGACAGACAGATAACGACTGACTGGTCTTTACTCATTGTTGGGACGATTTCCATTGCTGCTGCAACTGCATGAGATGATTCGATCGCAGGGATCACTCCTTCTGTTTTGGATAAATATTCAAAGGCTTTGACTGCCTGTTCATCTGTGATACTCATATATTCTGCTCTTCCGATTTCATGAAGATGTGCATGTTCTGGTCCGATTCCCGGATAATCAAGTCCTGCTGAAATAGAGTATACAGGATCGATCTGGCCTTCTTCGTTCTGTAAGAACAAACTCTTCATTCCATGAAAAATACCTTTACTTCCTTTTGCGATCGTTGCTGCATGATCTAACGTATCAATCCCTCTTCCAGCTGCTTCTGCCCCGATCAGTCTGACACTTTCATCTGGGATAAAGTCATAAAACATTCCCATTGCATTCGATCCGCCTCCTACACAAGCAAATACAGCATCCGGAAGTTTTCCTTCGATTTCTTTCATCTGTTCTTTTGTCTCTTCTCCGATGATCTTCTGGAAATCACGAACCATCGTTGGATATGGATGAGGTCCCATAACAGAACCGATGCAGTAAAATGTTGTCTCAATATTTGTAGCCCAGTCTCTCATTGCCTCGTTAATAGCATCTTTTAAAGTTCTTGTTCCACTCTCTACAGCATGAACTTTCGCTCCAAGAAGTTCCATACGGTATGCATTCAGACTCTGGCGTTCCACGTCTTCTGCTCCCATATATACAACACATTCCATGTCAAATAATGCTGCAACAGTCGCTGTAGCAACTCCGTGCTGTCCTGCACCTGTCTCTGCGATGATTCTTTTTTTCCCCATTCTCTTTGCAAGTAAGATCTGACCTAATACATTGTTGATCTTATGGGCACCTGTATGGTTCAAATCTTCTCGTTTTAAATATACTTTTGCCCCTCCAAGATCTTTTGTCATCTTCTCTGCGTAGTATAAAAGAGATGGACGGTTTGCGTAATCTCTGTATAACTGACGTAATTGGGCTAAGAATTCTGGGGCATTTTTGTATGTTTCATAAGCCTCATTTAACTCGTTTACCGCGTTCATTACAATTTCTGGTACATACTGTCCACCGTACTCTCCAAATCTTCCTATTTTATTCATGTCTTCCTCCTGTTATCTGCATGATTTCTTTCATTTTTTTCAAATCTTTGTATCCATCCGTTTCGATTCCACTGGAAATGTCGATCCCGTATGGATGAACTTTTTCTGTGATTTCTTTTATATTTTTATTGTGAAGCCCGCCTGCAATAAAAAATGGTTTTCTGATTCCTTCTTTTGGAATCAGGTCGTAATTCATTACTTTTCCGGTACCTCCATACATATCTTTTCCTTCTGTAAATGTATCCAGTAACAGTTTATCAACTGGAAGCTGTTGGGCTTCCTTGATGTCTTTTGTATCTTTCACTCTGACCGCTTTCCAGATTTCTTTATCGGTCTGCTGTCTTAACTGTTCAATATAAATAACATCTTCATCGCCATGTAACTGGATCACGTCTAATGGAACTTCATTGGCGATTTCTGTAACTTTCTCAATTGTTTCATTGACGAATACTCCGACACTTAAGATCTTTTGATCTAAGTTTTGATCAAGTTCTCTTGCCTGCTGGCCTGTGACATAACGCTTGCTTTTTGAAAAGAAAATATATCCAATTGCATCTGGTTTTACTTCATTTGCATATGCGATATCTTCTTTTCTGCGCATGCCGCACATCTTCACTTTCAGACTTCGTTCTTTGATCTGATTTTGTATCATAGGCAGCTCCGTAACTGTTTCATTGTTTCTTTGATGTTATCGGATCTCATAAATGTTTCACCGATCAAAACTGCATCGGCTCCTTGCTCTTTGACATTTTTCATATCATTTTCATCCTTCATTCCACTTTCGGAAACTAATACTGCTTCGTATGGAATAAGTGGAGCAAGTTTACTTGTTGTATTTAGATCAACATCAAATGTTTTTAAATTTCGATTATTGATTCCGATAATATCGCATCCACATGCAACGACTTTCTTTAATTCTTTTTCGTTATGAACTTCTACCAGACAATCAATCTCTAAGCTTTTTGCCAGATCATAAAATTCCTTTATCTTTTCTTCAGAAAGAATTGCTGCGATCAGAAGGATTGCATCGGCTCCTAAGACTTTTGCTTCATAAATCTGATATTCATCGAAAATAAAATCTTTTCTTAACATTGGGATATCTACCTTAGCTCTGATATCCGCAAAATATTTGCTGCCACCTTTAAAATAATGTTCTTCAGTCAAGCAGGAAATGGCTGCTGCCCCTGCATCTTCATAGGCAATGGCTATCTCTACTGGGCGAAAATCTTCTGCGATCACACCTTTGGATGGAGACGCTTTTTTAACTTCTGAGATCACGGATAATCCAGATTTCTTTAAGGCCTCTTTAAATCCATGATTTTTATTCTTAGAATTTAATGCCATCTCTTTCATATCCTGCGGCTCGATATTGTCTTTTTCTCTTTGTAATTGTTCTTTTCTTTTTTCTACGATATCATCTAAGATCATGTTCCACCTCATTTATTTTACATTTGTGTATGCAATAAACTGTTCTAATTTCTCATTTGCCTTTCCAGAATCGATCATCTCGGCTGCCAGTTTCACTCCATCTTTGATCGTCTCTACTTTTCCGATCGTATAAAGGGCTGCTCCTGCATTTAATAAAACGATGTCTCGTTTTGCTCCCTGTTCTTTTCCAGTTAGGATATCTTTTGTAATGATCGCATTTTCATCTGCTGTTCCACCAACAATATCTTCTTTCTTGGCAAGTGTTAATCCTAATTCTTCTGGATCGATCGTATATTCTTTGATCTCATCTCCATCGATCTCACAGACACTTGTTGTGGATGAGATTGAGATTTCATCTAATCCGTCGTCTCCATATACGATCAGGGCTCTTTTAACTCCAAGATTCTTCATAACATCTGCCATCGGACGAACTAGCTCTTTTTCATAAACACCGAGAACGATGTAGTTTGTCATTGCTGGGTTTGCTAAAGGTCCTAAGATATTAAATACAGATCTTACCCCAAGCTGTGCTCTGACTGGTCCGGCATATTTCATAGATCCGTGATGTGTCTGTGCAAATAAGAAGGCTGCTCCAACCTCGTCCAAACATTTTTTGCTTTCTTCTGGTGTTAATCCGATTTTTGCTCCTAATGCCTCTAAGACATCGGCTGCACCACTCTTTGAGGATACACTTCTATTTCCATGTTTCGCAACTTTTGCTCCTGCTGCTGCAATGACAAATGCAGATGTTGTGGAAATATTAAAGCTGTTTGCAAGGTCTCCTCCAGTTCCTACGATATCGATCGCTTCTGTTTCTTCTGGCACGATTGCTGCTTTTGCTCTCATAACTTTGGCAAATCCTGTGATCTCTTCTGGTGTTTCATGATTCATACGAAGACCCGTCAGGAAACTTCCCATCTGAGCATCTGTCGCATTTCCAGACATGATGCAGTCCATGGCCTTATAAGCTTCTTCTTCTGTTAAATGATTTCCTTCCACGATCTTTGTTAAAAATGGTTTTAATGTTTCCTGATTGACTGCACTCATAGTTTCCTCCTTTTTAGAATCTCCAAGTCTGATTCCTGCGATGTTTGTTAAAAAGTTTTCTAAGATCCTCATTCCCATTTCAGTTAAGATCGATTCTGGATGGAACTGAATTCCATAGACTGCATATTCTTTATGACATACTGCCATGATCTGTCCTTTTTCATCTCTTCCAATAACTTTCAAATCTTCTGGAAATGTCTCATCGTCGATGATCAGTGAATGATATCTTGCTGCATATATTTTATCTTCTAATCCTTCAAATAAAGGATTCTTGTTATTGATTGTGATCTCACTCATTTTTCCATGCATCAATTCTTTTGCTGGAACGACTTTTCCGCCATATACTTCTCCGATCGCCTGATGTCCCAGACAGATTCCCAAGACTGGGATTTCTTTTCCGAATGTTTTAATTGCCTCTTTTGAAATCCCTGCACTGTCTGGATATCCAGGTCCTGGTGAGATAACAAGTGCTTCTAGATTTTGTAAGTTTCTGATCTCATCAATCGTTATTTCATCGTTTCTTACAACCTGAATCTGTGGATACAAAGATCCAATGTACTGATATACGTTATAGGTAAATGAATCGTAATTATCTATCATTAAAATCATAACCTTGCTGCCTCCTTCACTGCATTTACAACGGCTAATGCTTTATTCTTTGTCTCCATAAATTCTTTCTCTGGAACAGAGTCATTGACGATTCCTGCTCCTGCCTGCACATATCCTTTTCTATCTTTAAATACGACGGTCCGGATTGCAATACAGGTATCAATATTTCCATCAAATCCAAGATATCCAACGGTTCCACCGTAAACACCTCGTTTTTTATTTTCCAGCTCATCAATGATCTCCATGGCCCTTACTTTTGGTGCTCCGGATAATGTTCCTGCCGGAAGAACACTCATCAATGCGTTGATTGGATTTTCATCATCTCTTAATTCTCCCTGTACATCACTGACTAAATGTGTGACTTTGGAATATTTTTCAACGGTCATAAAGTTTTTCACTTCTACAGTTCCAAACTTACTGACTTTTCCGACATCATTTCTTCCAAGATCAACTAACATCGTATGTTCTGCTCTTTCCTTTGGATCATTGACTAACTGTCTTACCAACATATCATCTTCTTCTTTTGTCTTTCCTCTTGGAACCGTTCCTGCGATCGGTTTGGTTGCTACAATTCCATTTAAGACACTGACTAACTTCTCTGGTGAAGCTCCAACCACCTGATAGTCAATGAAATCAAAGAAGTAAAGGTATGGAGATGGGTTTAATGTTCTTAAGCATCGATAGACATCAAATGGATCAACATCTGTCTCTACCTCAAATCTCTGGGATAAGACCACCTGGAAAATGTCACCGTCTTTGATATATTCTTTAGCTTTCTTTACGTTCGCTTCATATTGTTCTTTTGTAAGATTCGATGTTACTTCTGTCTTCACAGGTGTAAATCTATCTTTGGAAAGTGATACCGGACGTTCCATCTTGTGAAGGATCAATTCTGCTTTATCTTCTAATTCTTCATATTTTTGTTTGATATTATCACCTTTGTGGATGTTCTGGATGATCACAGCTTTGTTTGCTAAATGATCGAATGCGATGATCTCATCGTACATGCATAAGTGGCATTCTGGCATCTTCAGATCATCTTCTGGTACATTTGTTAATTTCTTTTCCACCTGACGGATCATGTCATATCCAAAATATCCGATCAATCCTCCAGTTAATTTTGGATAATCTTCCATAACTGGAGATTTATATTTCTCGATTAGATCACTTAGGTAACTCATCTTGAATTCTTCTTCCTGCTTTACTCCATCGACTTCTAATTCTTTTCCTGAAATCTTGATCTCTGACTTAGGATTGATCCCGATAAAGGAATATCTTCCCCACTGATCTTTATTTTCCACACTCTCAAGCATGAAACATGGCGTTCCTTCTTTTCTCAGTGCCTGGAACATACGGATCGGTGTCATATAATCTGCCAGTACTTCGTAAAATACAGGTACCATCTGATATTCTTTTAATAGTTCTTCAACTTTGTTTAATGTCGGATATAACATATCTGCCTCCTGATCAAAATTTATCGCCGTGGTTTTATTTTTCATAGTTTGTATATCTGTATACTATGATTTATAGATAGGACCGTTTTGCATAAGCAGTACATTTTCTTTTATTTATGAAATAAAAAAGGCCCATCGTTCCTACTACTAGGGACGATAGACCGTGGTGCCACCCATATTCAAGAAATATCTTCTGATCTTCTCTTCTTGTTAAAATATCTTAGAAAATATCTCTCCTCACTTAAGATACTCCGCTTTGTTCGATAATAAAAAGCTTTTATATCTCGTTCCCGTAACGTGGGATAACGGCGACAGTTACTAAGTTTCATAAACAGTTCTCTGTGCTCCTCACAAATCCATTCGCTTATCACATATCTATGACCTTCCAGCAACCGGTCACTCTCTGTAAGACTGTTTGATGAGCTACTTACTTTTGTTCATCGGATTTATCACTTTAACTTGTTAAATATTTGTTTATATTATATGAGTCGATTTTTTATTTGTCAAGAATTTTCTGATTATAATTTTTGATTTGTTGAAAATTCGCATATTTTATTTTTCTATTTTAACATTTTATAAATCTCTTCTTTATCAGCTTCTGGATGCTCTTTGATTGCTTTTTTAATTCTTCATTCTATGAAAACTTAGCAATTAATCCCTCATATACCATAAACTGTTCCATAGATGAAAATTTCACATGATCTACTATAAATTTAGATTCATACCAATTGCTTAACTGACTTCTCCTCATCTGGATTATGAAAACATATAATCTCCATTATATTTCTCCAACTTTCTGAACCTCTAAATCCAAATCCAGATCATGCCATCCGTAATATGATTTTTTTAGAAAATCTACATTAATTTTCTGATTTACTTCTGCACTTGGTATATTGTAATACCATTGATAATATGCATAGAATTCTCCAATCCAATTTGGTATAAAACCTTCCATTGCTTTTCCTTGCTTCAAAGAATAATGCTCTGTTTCTTTAAAATATTCCCATAATTCTTTGGCATCCATTGTATTTACATAGGCTTTTGCTTGATCTATGCTTTGTCTTGTTTTACTTGTCATATATGCGTTGATAAAGTCTTCTGTATCCTTATCTGGATAAGTATTTGCTACATAATCAAACAATTTTCCTTGATTTTCTACTACGTCTCCTAGATAGACATCTGAATATGCTCTCATCATTCTCACCTCTTACAACAGGGTACTAAATACTTTTGTTACTTCGTTTGCATCTGAATTGATCAGATTTCTCATATTCTTTCTGGCTGTTACATCTCAATCATTGTAGCGTTCATTAAAGAATCCCAAATTTCCTCTCTGGTCTTCTCTGGATTTTCCTTTACGATATCATAGATTTTCTCAATCACATCTGCATCTTCTAACAAATCATCTGCTATCTTCGCTATAGAATCGCCATTTTCAATCTTTTTCTTTACCATCGTTATTAATTTTAAAATTTCTCCCTGTTTTCTTCCTTCTTTTCTTCCTTCTTCTCTTCCTTCTCGTCTCCCACGATTTTCCGCGCTTCGCAACTGGCTTTCCTTATCCCTGATTGCCATTTGTTCTCTCAGATATAAATATCTTTCACTCTCATCTCGACTCATCTTAATCATTTCATCCCTCACCTTTTCCATGTAATGATTTCCTTCAGATTCTTCTCTGACTTCTTCCCAAGTATTGGCTGAAATTAATTTTGCCCATCGATATAATTCTTGCTTCCTTGCCTTTCCTTTTGTACTTCTTATTTTACTTAATTCTATCACATGGAATTGAAATTTACTACTATACAATTCACCTGTTTTATCGTCTTGCAGTAAAATTCTATGATAAAATCCGGGACTTTTCAAATAATTAAAATCAAGAATTCCTACATGAATACATGGTGGAAGTTCATAATATGACTCCCCTTTTTTCAATCCTTCTGTAAACATTCTGCAATTATAAAATAAGCTTCGCTCTGCCCAATCTTCCTGATATGTATTTTGCATTTCAATGTTAATCTTTTTGCCACCGTTTAATACCATCTTTACATCTAAGATTCCCTCTTTTTCCTCTTTAACTTCACCTTCCACAAATGGATCTGCAACTTCTAACGTTTCAATATCTGTTTCTTTCAAATGCAATAATGCCATTAAAAATCCTTTTACAATTTCTTCATTTTTAAATATTTTTTGAAAGGCATAATTATTTGTTAAACGTATATTTAATTCCTCATTGCTAGCCGCTCTTTTTCTTAACTCTTCGTCATTAAAGCTTCCCTCATTATTCATATTTTCTCTTTATATTACAATTTATGTAAATTCGTGTTATGTAAGTATTTTACCAAATCTTTATTGATTGTCAATTGCTTTTTGTAAAAAATTGTAATATTCGGTTATATAAAAAGACAGGAGCCAAATAAACTCCTGTCCTAACACACATCATTATATCCTACGCACTTTTATTTTTCCAGTTCTTCCGTCTCAATAATAAACTTCACACTACCCTTCGTTCCACTAGCCTTCTTCGTAAATGTCTGATAGTTTTCTCCTTCATCCATCACTGCATCAGCTCTGTCTAAGATATCTTTTGCATCATCATTGATCGTATTGACAAGTTTCTCAATACCGTCTTTTCTGAAGGTTAACATTCCTTTATTCAAGGTAACAGCTCCATTTTTCAGAGTTGCAATTCCTGTTGTCATCTGTCCCATTCCATTATCCAGTGTTTTGGCACCTTTGCTTAACTTCTTCGCTCCATTTGCTGCTGTTTTTGTTCCACTGTTTAACGTCTTGGCTCCTTCATCTAATTTCTTGATGGAAGATGCCAGTGTCTTAGATGATGTCTTTAACTGCCCAGTTCCTTCCGCAATCTGTTTTAATGCAGATTCTAACTGTACTGTGGATGTCTTTGTCTTTGTTAGCAGATTTTGAATCTGGGTTAAGCATCCTGATACGATCTGAAGGTCTGTCTGTGTTTCTTGCAAGCTTGTTCCGATAGATCCTGCGTAGGTTCCTAAATTCTTTGCCTGACCTCCTACGGATTGTGCATAACCGCCTAAGTTTCCTGCATCTGTCTTTAAAGAACCTGCAATCGTTGTAAGCTGTGCTTTCTGCTCATCTGTAAGAGAACTATCATTATTCTTGATAAATTCTCCAATTGCTCCTGCCTGATCTCCAACATCTGTTGCTGATGCTCCAATAGACTCTGCTAATGCACCTAATGTCTTCGCTGACACACCAACACTTTCTGTCTGTGTCTTAATATTCATTAATTCTTTTGTGATTCCTGTCTGTGCACTCTGTAAGTTAGACTGTAATTTTGCCTGATCACTTTCGCTTGGTGTACTATTCCGCAGTTCTTTGAGAATCTGTCTCACTCCATTATCTAACTTCTCTGTAGATGATGGTAAAGCACTGGTTCCTTTCGCTAACTGACTGGTTCCATTCTTTAATGTTGTAGATCCATTGACCAGTTTGTCAAGTCCTGTTGCTAACTGTTTAGAACTGACTGCAATCTGTTTTGTTCCTGATTTTAATTTTCCAGAGGCTGTGACTAATTTTTCAATTCCCTTTACTAAATCTCCAGAACCATCACATAACTTATCTGTCGCATTTTCAAGGTCCTTTAAGGAATCTGTTAATTCACTTAAATCTCCTGCATCATCTAAACCGAACTCTGATAATGTATCGGAATTCGCAACTGTCGCTGTGACTGTCATCTGAAAGTCTTCTACATCAGCTGTGATCTCGAAATCTTCTGGAATATCGAAGTTTGACCCAATACTTGTATTCTTAAGGTTTAAGCTGTCTGCTAATCCTGGCATTGCAACTCCAATAACGATATGTTTGTTACCATCGGAGATAACTTTTCCGTTTGTTGCTTTGACATTAGAGAAGTTATCTGTATTTAAGATCGCTGCTGTGATCATTGTAAATGGTGTATAGACTGTTGTCTGTTTTCCATTGATCGTTTTGGTTACTGCGGAATGATTTTCATATTCATAACGAATCTTTACTTTTCCTGATTTACCAACAAGTTTCTTTGGTGAAATTTCTTTTCCATCCAGATAGTATGTGACTTTCATAGATACTGGAAGATTTTTATCACTTGTTCCCTGATAGTAAATATCTTTTCCATTGGCATTCCATGTAATACTGTCCTTTTTTCCTCGTTTATATGTCTCATTCCCTTTAACATTCTCAACGTCTGTCAGGTCTGTAGCATCTTTGATCTTTGCTTCACCTGAGAAATTCTTTAACCAGTCACTGACAATAACTGTTTTCTCTTCTCCATTCGCATCCGTTTTTACGTATACGGTTTCTTCTTTATCTGCAGTGGACTCGCTGGCTGCTACCGGTACTGCTGCCGGAATTGTAAGAGCTGCAGCGAGAAACATTGCTAATGCTTTCGATAATCTTCTTTTTCTCATAACAATCGCTCTCCTATTCTAAATGACCCATCTTGAGGGTTGTTTTACAGATCAATTTATCAAATATCATAAACATTGCCGGCAGAATAAAGATTACGGCAACGGTACTGATCACAGCTCCTCGTGCAAGTAAGGTACAGATTGCACTGATCATATCAATATTTGAGTAAATCGCAATACCGATCGTTGCTGCGAAGAAACTTAATCCACTTGTAATGATAGACTGCATGGATGTTTCATGTGCAATACGGATCGCTTCCATTTTCTTCTTGCCATTTATACGTTCCTTCTGATAACGGCTTGTCATCAGGATCGCATAGTCAACGGTTGCACCTAACTGAATCGTTCCGATAACGATACTTGCAACAAACGGCAGCGATAATCCTGTGTAATATGGAACTGCCATATTGACACAGATCGCAAATTCGATCACGGCTACCAGGATCACCGGTAAGGAAATAGATTTAAATACAATTAAAATGATCACAAAGATTGCCGCGATCGACGCGATATTTACATTTCTAAGGTCAACATTGGTTACTGTCTCCAAGTCATTCATCAATGGTGCTTCTCCAATGACCATAGAACCTGGACTGTATTTCTTCACAATGTTGTTGATCTCGTTAATCTGTTTATTTACTTTCTCGGTTGCTGATTTGTAATTTGAACAGATAAACTGCATCTCATACTCATCACTTTGCAACATCTCTTTCATGGAAGAAGGAATCATATCAGATGGAATACTAGAACCGATCACGGAGTTCATTCCGAGACACCATTCAACTCCATCGACTTTATCGATCTCTTTCTGCATGTTACTTAATTCCTTTTGACTCATGCCATTCTTGATCATGACCATATGGATGTTACTCATTCCAAATTCATCACTTAATTTCTTATTTGCCACATTACTCGGTAAGCTTTGTGGGAGTGATTTATCAATATTATAGTAAATCTCTGTGTGATTATTTCCATAAATTGCCGGGAACAGCAAAATTAAAAATACTACAATCGTTGTTTTATAATGTTTTGTGATAAAGTGTGATGCATTCGTAAGATCTGGCATCAGTGAACGATGGTGTGTCTTCTCAATTAATTTATCACAGATCAGGATCAATGATGGCAAAACTGTTACACAACAGATAACCCCGATAATAACACCTTTCGCCATAACGATACCTAAGTTAGCTCCTAATGCAAATGTCATAAAGCACAGTGCTGCGAATCCAGCAACCGTTGTAACGGAACTTCCTGTGATGGACTTAAATGTATTCGAAATCGCATGTGCCATCGCACGTTCTTTGTCACCTTCAAATCTGATCTTATTACTCTCATAACTATGCAGAAGGAAAATCGAATAATCCATCGTAACTCCTAACTGCAAGATTGCAGTCAATGCCATTGTAAGATAGGACACATCGCTTAAGAAAATATTCGTTCCCAGGTTATAAAGAATTGCCATTCCGATACTTAACAGGAATAAAAAGGCAACGGCAAAGGATTCCATTGTGGCAAATAATACGATCAAAGAAAGTACTGCCGCGATCGTTACGTAGATAGGAATCTCCTGCATGACCAGGTTCTTAATATCGGTAACTACCCCTGACATACCACTGATAAAACACTGTTTTCCAACAATCTTACGCATCTGTGTGACTGCTTCCATCGTGTTATCAGATGATGTCGTTTCTTTAAACATTGCGATCATCATTGTTGCGTTCTTATTAAAGAAAACTTTCCTTACTTTCTCAGGAAGCATCTCTTTGGGAACGCTTAGATCAGCGATGTCATCATACCAGATGATCTTATCAACGTGATTGACTTTCTCTAGTTTCTGTTTTAATTTCTGTACGTCATGAAGATTCATATCTTCGACAATGATCATCGAATAGGCTCCGGCTCCAAACTGATCTACCATGATATCCTGCCCCTTCACCGTCTCCAAAGAGTCTGGAAGGTAACTTAAGATGTCATAATTGATCCTTGTCTTCACGATTCCAATGGTTGATGGAATCAATAAAATGAAAGCCAGGAAGACGATGAATTTTCGATGATGTACTAATTTCTTTGCAAATTGTATCATAGCATCCTCCCATTTACATTTATGACGAATAGTCATTTTTTAATCTATATAATGGTATACACCAAAAATGACCAAAAGTCAATAAACTTCTTAAAAGTTTTTGACTTTTGGTCATTTTTTCGTTATACTAAAGAAGATGAAAGGAGAAATTACTATGAAAAAGGTCGAATTAAATAAGAAAAAGAAACAAGATGCCCTTTTGAATACGGCATACCAACTGTTTACAGAAAAGGGATTCCAGAAGACCTCCATCTCCGATATCGTAAATGAAGCTGGCGTTGCTAAGGGTACTTTTTATTTGTATTTTAAAGATAAATTAGACATCCGATATAAATTGATTGCCAAAAAATCTGCAGAAGTATTTAAACACGCCTATCAGGAACTTCAAAAACAATCCATTGATCATTTTGAAGACCAACTGATCTTTATCGTTGACCAAGTCATCGGAGCATTAAATGCTAATCCGACTCTGTTAAAACTGATCTCAAAGCATCTAAGCTGGGGAATGTTTAAAAATTCCTTGGTGGAACCGATCGATGATGCCCAGAGAAATATTTATGATATCTATATGGATCTTTTGAATAATTCTGGTCATGAATTTGATCATCCGGAAGTTATGATCTATATGATTATCGAGATGGTCGCTGGATCTTGCTATAATGTTATTTTGACTGGGGAGCCTGTTTCGGTTGATGAATTGAAGCCTTATTTGTATCAGTCAATTCGGTTGATCATACGGAATCATATATTGTGATTTGTAGTTTGATGACGGAAATTATTGGTGGAATATTATAAAAAGAAATCATGTGTCCGTACGGTTGCCAACACATGATTTCTTTTTATAATATTCAAATAATTTACGTTATTCAAACCACTACACTGTGTGTATGTTTAACGGTATTGGCTAATCATTTTTGTATTCGCTAACAGAAGATTATCTTTCACTTTCATCCCTGCTCATCTTAATCATCTCATCCCTCGCCTTTTCCATGTAATGATTTCCTTTTGTTGTTTCTATTTTACTTAATTCTATCACATGGAATTGAAATTTACTACTATAGTAGTCCTCCATACACACCCTCTTGAATTTTTCAATCTTAAATTGTCCACACTCTAGACTTCTGGTATATGATAAAAAATAAATAAACGATCGGAAGAGCAGCATTAGAATTTTGCCACGTTTTTTACGGATTCGCAGCCGGCTTGGTGCGTTGTTTGAGCCTCAAAGAGTTCTGTTTTCAATACCCTTGAAGGCGAGTTACGCAAGGAAAGCCGGCGGATCAGCGATCTGTAAAAAACGTGAGGAAAATTCTCTAGCTGCTCTTCCGATCGTTTATTTATTTTTTATCATATACTCAAAATCTACAGTTGGCCAACTACAATTAAAATTTAATACACTCTGATTACTGTAGAAATCTCACGAGTATGTTCCATTCCCTTAATCTCAACCAAAGCATCTGCAAAGTTCTGCTCCAGTACAAGATCCGTGATAACAACTAATTCTGCCATATCATTAACCTTGTTCTTCTGAATCACCTGTGCGATACTTACTTGATTCTTTCCTAATGTATCTGCGATTCGAGCAAGAACTCCTGGTTTGTCATCAACTAACAATCTCATGAAATATTTGCTTTCAATCTCTGTGATCTTCTTGATTGGAAGGTCTTTGTAGCATGTACAATGGATTCTTCCTGTGCAATAGAACTGAATATTACGTGCGACATCAATGATATCTCCCATAACTGCACTTGCTGTTGGGAATTCTCCTGCTCCTCTTCCATAGAACATTGCATCGTCAACTGCATCTCCATGTACAAAAACTGCGTTAAATGAATCATTGACAGTTGCCAATGGATGATCACTTGGAATCAGCATTGGATGAACACGTACTTCAATTCCAGATTCTGTGTTCTTTGCTACCCCTAACAATTTGATCGTACATCCCATTGCTTCTGCATATTTGATATCTTTTGCTGTGATATTTGTGATTCCTTCTGTGTATACATCATCAAATGTGACTCTAGAGTTAAACGCAATGGATGCCATGATCGCCATCTTACGTCCTGCATCATATCCTTCGATATCAGCTGTTGGATCTGCTTCTGCATATCCTAATTCTGTTGCGAGTGCCAAAGCTTCATCAAATTCCATTCCTTCGTGTGTCATCTTTGTCAGAATGAAGTTTGTTGTTCCATTGACAATACCCATTGCTTCTGAAATATAGTTTCCTGCCAGACACTGTTTTAATGGACGGATAATTGGAATTCCACCTGCAACAGATGCTTCAAATAATAAGTCACATCCATTATGGGAAGCGATATCTAATAATTCACCACCATGCACTGCCATTAAGTCTTTGTTCGCTGTGACAACATTCTTACCTGCCTGAAGAGCTTCTGTAATATAAGTACGGGCGGGTTCGATTCCCCCCATAACTTCTACTACGATCTGAATCTCATCATCTGTGATAATGTCTTCCCACTGGTCAGTTAATACAGAAGGGTCAATTCCTTCTCTCTTCTTGTTCTTGTCTCTAACTAGAACTTTGCTGACAGTCAGACCTGCACCAACTTTGTGAGGTAATTCTTCTCTCTGGCGTTCGATCAGTTTGTATACTCCTGTTCCGACAGTTCCAGAACCAAGGAGGGCTACTTTGATGTTCTTTAACTCTTCCATGATACACTTCCTTTTCTGTTTTTGTTTATCTTTGCTTTTATCGAAATGTGATTTTTTGATCTAATAAATTCGTATAAGTAGTTTTTAGTATATCATATTTTTTTTGATTATCCTATATTTTTTTAATTTCTAGTTAGGAAAAACTATTATGTATAGTTCCAATATTACACCAAACAATACTTCTATTAACTATTTTTCTCATTTCTGTTGACATCAATATTTCAAAGTATTATATTTAAAACATAAACAATTAAGCAATCATTTAATCTTATAAAAAGGAGATTTCTATGGATAAAACGGAGAAATATAACATTGCTTCCATTGATATTCATGGTCATGGATGTGATGTTACAGAATTAAAACATGTTCTTCCACCAGAAGAATTTGCCATTGAAACTGCCAGTTTATTTGGTCTGTTAAGTGACAGTACCAGACTTCGTATTTTGTATCTTTTATACCACCGTGAAGTCTGTGTTAGAAATATCGCAGAAGCGATTGAGATGAGCCCACCAGCAGTGTCTCATCATCTTCGCTCTTTGAAGCAATTAGGTGTGATCACAAGCAGACGAATTGGGAAAGAAGTTCATTATACGATCGCAGACACTGCTGACGGAGAGCTTGTATCTGATCTGTTAAAGACTGTATTTGAAAGGAGGGGTATTTATGAAGAAGACTTATGAGTTTGAGAATCTCGGCTGTGCTCATTGTGCCGGTAAAATGGAAGAAAAAATCGGGAAACTTCCTGATGTTGAAAGTGTAAATCTTTCATTTCCTATGAAAAAAATGTATCTTGAAACTTCTCGTGAAGATCTGCTTCCTGAGATTCAAAAGATTTGTACTGATATTGAACCGGATGTTATTGTGACAGAAGTTACGAAAAAATCATCTAAACGGAGAAAACATGTGGAAGAAGATTCTCATGAAAGTCATGAACATCATCACCATCACGATGAACACTGTGACTGTGGATGTGATCACAACCATAATGAACATGAGCACCTCGAACATCATCACCATCATGATGACCACTGTGACTGCGGGTGTGAACACGATCACGAAGAACATGAACACCACAAACATCATCACCATCATGATGACCACTGCGATTGTGACTGCTGTGATGATGACGATGACGATGATGAATCAATTGCAGCTGCTGCAAATCGTGAAGGAAATGGTCAGGCAACCGTATTTATTGTCGAGAAATTAGGCTGTGCTCATTGTGCAGGTAAAATGGAAGAACAGATTTCTCATCTTCCCGGTGTTGAAGCCGTCAATCTGACATTTGCAACAAAACAGTTACGTGTATGGTCTGATGATGCCAAAGCATTATTGCCTCAGATTCAAGATATTTGTACTTCCATCGAACCAGATGTCAAAGTCGTTGTCCGTGAAAATACTGTCCGTGCACAAAAAGAAGCGAAAAAAGCCAAAGAGAATTCTGAAGATAACAGAGAATTCTGGGAACTTGGTGCTGGTATCGTTTTATTTATTGCCGGAAAAGCATTGGAATCTTCCAAACCTGTATACAGTATGGTATGTTTTATCCTTGCATATTTAATCTTAGGAATTAAGATCGTATGGACCGCTCTTAAAAACATCTCTAAAGGTCAGGTTTTTGATGAAAACTTCTTAATGAGTATCGCAACGATCGGTGCTTTCGGCGTCGGAGAATTTGCGGAAGCGGTCGGTGTTATGATGTTTTATCGTATTGGTGAATTATTTGAAGAAAAAGCTGTGGAACGAAGCCGTTCCCAGATCATGGATGTCATTGATATGCGACCTGAAGTTGTCAACCTTGTTGATGATCATGGAGATGTCACTGTAATTGATGCCGAAGAAGCTGAAATCGGAGATATCTTATTAGTACGTCCTGGTGACCGTATTCCATTAGATGGTATCATCACAGATGGGGAAACGATGATCGATACTTCTCCTGTTACTGGAGAACCCATTCCTGTTTCTGCCTCTGCCGGAACAGATGTAACTTCTGGATGTTTAAATACTTCTGGTGTTATTAAGATCAAGGTAGAAAAAATACTGGAAGAATCTATGGTCACAAGAATCATGGATTCCGTAGAAAATGCAGCCGCAAGCAAACCAAAGATGGATCGTTTTATCACACGTTTTTCTCGTGTATATACTCCATTTGTCGTACTTCTTGCCCTTGCAACTGCGATCATTCCTTCTTTAGTGACAGGAAACTGGACACACTGGATATACACAGCTTTAACTTTCCTTGTAATCAGCTGTCCTTGTGCCCTTGTATTAAGTGTACCTCTTGCATTCTTCTCTGGAATCGGAGCTGGATCTAAGATTGGTATCTTATTTAAAGGCGGGGCTGCACTTGAAACATTAAAAGATATTACTTCTGTTGTCATGGATAAGACTGGAACGATCACAAAAGGAAACTTCAAAGTTCAGGATGTGATCCCTCTCGGAAATGCAACCAGACATGAAATATTATCACTTGCTGCTTCCTGCGAAGAATCTTCTACTCATCCAATCGGAAAGAGTATCATGGAAGCTGCCAAAGATGAAAATGTAACTTATAAAACACCTGAAAACGCAAAAGAAATCGCTGGACATGGTTCTGTTATCACAATTGATAACTCAGAAATCTTAGCTGGCAATAAAAAATTGATGGCTCAGTATCATGTAACTGGAGACTATCCAGAAACAACTTCTTATGGAACTGAAGTTTTTCTTGCAAAAGATGGAGTGTTAATTGGTGCGATCGTTATTGCAGATACATTAAAAGACGATGCGAAATCCGCCATTGCTTCCTTAAAAGCACAGAATCTTCACACGGTTATGTTAACTGGAGATTCCGAAACAACTGCAAATGCGATTGCAAAAGAAACTGGAATTGACGAAGTTTACTCAAGACTTCTTCCTGATGAAAAACTTGCCAAACTTCAGGAACAGAGAAGCAAACATGGAGCTGTTATGTTTGTTGGTGACGGTATCAACGATGCCCCTGTATTAGCTGGTGCTGATTGCGGTGCTGCCATGGGAAGCGGTGCTGATGCTGCAATCGAAGCAGCAGATGTTGTATTCATGACTTCAAACGTTGAAGCAATTCCACAGGCAATCTCTATCGGCAAAAAAGCTTGCAAGATCGCTTGGCAGAATGTTGTATTTGCATTGGCGATCAAGGCATTAGTAATGATCCTTGGACTGCTTGGATTCGCAAATATGTGGATGGCTGTGTTCGCAGATAGCGGAGTCGCAATGCTATGCGTAATAAACTCTATACGTGCAATGAAATTGTGATTTGAATAACGGAAATTATTGGTGGAATATTATAAAAAGAGATCATGTGCCTGCAACCCACTCACGTTCGGACTCCCACGTAGCTGTACTAAGCTCCTGAATGGTCTAACGACCATCCACTCGCTAAGTGCAGACGTGTCCGTACGGTTGCTGACACATGATCTCTTTTTATAATATTCAAATAATTTACGTGATTCAAACCACTATACAGTATGTATGTTTTATTGTATTGGCTGATAAGTTTGGTATTCGTTAACAGAAGATAAAGGAACTCTTAGACACCGATTTATCGAGATGTTTGAAATTTCTCTTATCTTAATTTCTACGAAACCTTAAATTGCGAGAATTTTCAGCTATCGATTACCTAAATATATAAACAATACAGTAAAACATACACACCACCTTAAATTTTCCAATCTTGTGAATTGTCCACTCTATAGACTTCAGGTATATGATAAAAAATAAATAAGCAACCGAAAGCGATGCATTGGAATTCTGCTTTTTCTTCGTTAACATCCAATTGATTATGTATCCTTTTACAACATTTCTACTTCACAACTATGCTTCTTAGTTTTCTTGTCATAACTGATTCCAACTGCTAATATACTTCCTTCATATACTGGAATTTCTCCAATTTTTCCTTGGAATCTTAGTTGATAATTCTTCTCTTTAATCTGCTCTATCGCTTTTTGTGGTGTATGATCTATTTTAAGTTCCAGAATAATTCCAGGTATATTATTTCTTTTTGGATAAAAGATAAAATCCACAAATCCTTTTCCTGCTTTGTCTTCTCTCTCAACACGGTATTCATCTCTTGCAGAGAGGTAAACTAAATTTACAATTGCTGATAATTCCACTTCGCTATTATATGAATAAATCGGAACTTCTGTATCATGGACGTATTCAAGAATCTCTTCCATTGTATCCGTATCCCCATGAATTGTTGCCTGAAGCATTCGTTGAGATTCTCTTGCCAATCGGTAAACATATCCTAATTGCTGGTTTGATAACAGCAATTCATCAAATTTGTCCATCAACTCTTTGTTCGGAATAAATACCTTCCCATTCTCATAGGTCAACAATCCATAAACGACCATTGCTGAATAAATCTGGTCTTTGGTATGCAACGCATTTGCTGTTGCTGCATATTGTTGCATTTTTGCTGGAACATGTTCTCCTGCGACCATTAGCACAAGATCATTTCGCACATCTGCTATATTCCCTTTAATATAGTTGAAAATAGAATCATAAGTTCCAGAACTTGTCCAGTAGTTTGCCAGTTGGTTATCTCTTAATGCACAAACAACCGATCTTGGATTATACAAATAATCTCCTGCTGCCGCCCGATAACCGTCATACCATTCTTTTAATTCACTTCTTAAAATCTTCGGATTCTTTGTTATCTTTTTATAAATGTCATAAAGCTGGTCAACTTCTTCATCCAAAAAGCCAAAATATTCACTGTATTTTTCTTTACATGCCATATCATACTCATCAAACATATTTAATTCTGATCCATCAGAATATTTTGCGATTGGAAGGATTCCTGTCATATAAGTCATTTGAACATATGGACGGTCTTTTAATAAATTACTTAAGAACTGGATATACTGTTTTTTATTTTCTTCGTTAATAAAATCTTTATGAAAAATAAAATCCCATTCATCCAGAACAAAAATAAATTTTGCATTTTCATTTTCTTCATAAATATCCGTTAAAACATCTACTACATATTCTTCCTCTTCCAGAGCAACTTCTGGATAAGCACGTTTAAGATCTCGGATCAACCTCTTTTCGATTCTATTGATATACTGACTGTATGAAGAACATTCTCCGACAACATCGTTGAATGATATGTGAATCACCGCGTATTGATTTCTGTGCTGATGATACCCTTCCATTTCAGAAATCTGAAGTTTATGGAAAATGTCATCCGACTGACAGGCTCTTGAGAAAAAAGCTGTCAGCATATTCGCCATCACAGTCTTTCCAAAACGGCGTGGACGGGTAATGCATATATAACTGCTGCCTTCTTCTACAAGAGGAAAAAGCTCTGCTAATAATCGCGACTTGTCCACAAAATATGGCTTCTCTGTTTCGTTTTTGTATAAAGTATATCCTGTTTTACTGTCCAGATAAACACCCACTGTGAGCACTCCTTTCTCTCAAGCTCTGCCTTATAAAGAATAAATTTTTTTCAGCTTATCCACTGCATTTTCGATTGATGCTTCGTGCAGTGGGTAATATTTTTTGTAAAGATCTTCTGGACGAATCTTTTCTGCGATTTTTTCGGATGGGATAGCGTATTTCCATTGCATGTAGGTATAAATATCTGCCATCCATGCCAGGATAAACTCGTCATACTTTTCGCTAATTTGCAGTTCAGAATCTATTCGAATACCCATTTCTCCCAGGATCTGCTTCGGAGTTTTGTTGAGATATAATGGATTTCCCTCATCCATACGCTTCCTGTACTCACAGCAAAGATAGCGACTGATTACAGAAAACGCATCATCACAGTTTCTTCCAATTAATTTGAACAGATATCTGTGTT
>ERZ772954.51-NODE-51-length-118300-cov-10.325358_pt1 | contig 118300 bp, 128 predicted proteins | sample MGYA00580684_ERZ772954 | MGnify/ENA primary metagenome ERZ772954 (study PRJEB29015, sample SAMEA2737654) | human gut metagenome | biome: human gut; feature: human-associated habitat; material: faeces | place: China | collected 2012 ...
CCTTTGGAAACTGCGAGCCTTTAAAAAGGCTCGAGCGAAACTTTTAAGTGTCTTATGGAAGTTTATTAGCTAATATGCTAACTTATCTCTTTTTTCTCGAAATAACAGCTATTCCAAGAACATAGAACAAAATTGATGTAGCAATTAAAATAAGTATGCTTGCAAGTGTAGAAACCTCCCAAGAGCCTATCGTAAAATCAACGCCAAGCTCTTCTCTTATTGACGGTATTGCAACATCTGAAACCATAGCTGGTACACCGTCAAAAGACCTTTCAAATGGAACCTCCATAAATATCTTTCTAAAAATAGACGCTGCGTGAGATATAGGAAAAATCTTAACAGCTGTAGCAACACTTTCAGGCATAGAACCAGCAGGAAGATATATTCCAGTAATAAAGCCAATCAGTGTTCCGATAACTGTACTTGCAGTTGCAAACGCATTTGTACTGCTAAAGAATGATACCACAAAAAACATCATTGAAGAACCTGCAAGAACAGTAAGAAGAATCATTCCGAGAACCTTCAAAATTGAAACGAAAGGTAAAATCTCTCCACCGCTTGCAACTATGTAAAGCTCACCAACTGCAAAAGCAATAACACTCATAATCACACCAATAACAAATGCACTTATGATATATCCGCCAGCAATAGAGCTTCTTGAAATAGGTGAACAACGAAAATCCTTTTCTATCTTCTTAGCCTTGTCATCAACAATAACGCCAAATGCACCTAAGGTCGTAGAAATTGATGTTACTGCAAGAATTCCTGCAATAAGCCAGCTATCCATCAGAAATTTTGTACCCTCAATTTTAATACCAGAAACATTATCAAAGCTGTTTACAAGTTGGTTACCAAGAAAAAACGCATATAAACCTATAACAATTAAAACTGCAAGCAAAGAAAAGAATACGGAACTCTTATCTCTGAAAAAAAGTTTTAAATTTCTCTTAGCAAATAGAATCATTCTCTTATCTCCTTTCCTGTTATTGCAATAAAGGCATCGTCCATAGTTCCGTTTAATACTTCAAAGCCATCTATATAATCTCTGCAAGCATCAAGAATCGGCAAAGAGTCCATAGTACTTTTAATATTAATTTTTATATCTGCTCCAACCTCAGCAAAAGCAAGCTTATTATTTTGCAGATACTCTTTAGCTCCAGTATTATTTTTCTTTGGCGAGATTATTAGAATATCCCCTGCATATTTTTCTTTAAGTTCAACTGGAGTACCTTTTGCAGAGATTTCCCCTCCGTCAATAACAACAACATAATCTGCCTCAGCAGCTTCCTCCATATAATGTGTTGTAAGGAAAACTGTCATTTTTGTTTCCTCTTGAAGCTTGCGAATGGTTTCCCATACAGATTTTCTCGTCTGAGGGTCAAGACCTGTTGTCGGCTCATCAAGAAAAAGTATCTTAGGTGTATTTACTAAGGCTCTTGCAATATCTGCCCTTCGGCGTTGGCCACCCGAAAGCTTACCATATCTTCTATTCTGAATTTCAGTAACACCTGTAACAGCCATAGCCTTCTCAACATTTTCACGAAGTTTATCTCCGCTAAGCCCATAAAATCCGCCACGAATCATAATATTTTCTTTGATAGTGAGCATTTGGTCAAGAACTCCGTCTTGAAAAACTGCACCTATCTGACTACGGATTTTATCGTCCTCGTGTCCTAATTTTCTTCCACAGACAATAACTTCTCCACTGTCTGGTTTCAAAAAGGTAGTAATTATATCAATAGTAGTAGATTTGCCAGCACCATTCGGACCTAAGAACGCAAATAGCTTTCCGCTCTCAACATAAAAGCTAAGTGATTTAACCGCTTGAACATTACCATATGATTTTTTCAGATTTTTAACTTCGATTATCTTTTCCATTGTTTTTCCTCCTGTTTTTTATAATCTTATTTATATTATTCGCAAATTGTCTTTCTTGAAAGAATGTTATTCCATAAACAGCAAAATAGATAATCACATCAATAACGATAATTTCTAAAATCCATTTTATACTCATAGGAAACCACTGATACCATAAGCCGCCCATAAGTATTACACAAGCTGAAACTTCTATTATGCCAATAAGTATATATAGCCATTGTGGAATAGGATTTGAAATTTTCTCTGAAATTATACCAGTAATAAACATCAAAAAAGAAATTACAAAACAAAGAAGTGCCATTTGAAATATCCATTCTATTCCTATTCCATTTGCATAATATGAATAGTTAAAAACTGCAACCACCAATGAAGCTATCGTATATGATGAAAAAAATATATTAACAAAGCGTTTTAATCCATTCATAATTAACTCCTCCTATAATCCAAATTTTTTCTTAAAGTCTGGCACATAGTGACGATTTATTATAAGCTTTTCACCATTTATCAATAGCACTTCATATTTTCCATTCAACATAGGCTTTACTTTCTCAATAAAATCTATATTCAGAATACATGATTTACTTATACGCACAAAGCTCGAATTTATGAGAGCCTCTTCAAATTCAAAAAGTTTCATTTTACTTTCATAAACATCATTTTCACAATATATAAATGTTTTCTCATCTACACTTTCTATATAACAAACACCTTCATGGTTGATTTTTTGTAAATATCCGTCCTTATAGGCGGTTATGGTAAAGGAACATATTTTAATCGCATCTATAATCTTTTGCAGTTCAGAATTTATTTCAGAACAGCGAATAACTATTTCCGTTTCTTTTAAATTTCTGTCTTGTTCTATCACAAGCTTCATCTCATAACCTCCTTACAAATAAACTATATCACATAAAAATCGCTGAGTAAATCAAATTCAGGTAAAATGCACTTAATGGCATATAAACTGCATTCAAGCTCACTATTAAATGAATTTTTCTGAATAATCTGGCTAAAATAAACCCAGTACAACAAGAAAAGAGGAAAATTTGTGGATTTACTTAATATTGCACTAACCTCAATAGGTTCTATTATCGTGCTATTCTTGCTTACAAAGCTTATCGGAAATCGCCAGATGTCAGAGCTAAATATGTTCGATTATATTAATGGAATAACTATTGGTTCTATTGCCGCAGAAATGGCAACTTCTCTTGAGGGCGATTTTCTCAAACCACTTCTTGCAATGATAATCTACGGAGTAGTAACTGTTTTAATTTCAATTCTTGCAAACAAAAATATAAAGCTCAGAAGGTTTTTCAATGGTAAAACCCTCATATTATATAAAAACAATAAGCTTTTCTACAAAAATTTCAAAAAAGCCCGTATAGATATGAACGAATTTCTTTCACAGCTAAGAATTAATGGATATTTTAATCTAAGCGAGTTAGAAGCTGTTTTTCTTGAGGAAAACGGAAAAATTTCCGCCTTGCCAAAATCCGAATCTCGTCCACTTATTCCTAAAGATATAGCACTTTTTCCCGATAAAGACGAACCTCTTATAACACTTGTAATTGACGGCAAAGTTTTGACAGGCAACCTGAAATTTTCTGGAAAAGATATTACTTGGCTAAACAAAAAGCTCAAAGAGCAAAATATAAACAGAATTTCTGATGTATTTCTTGCGGTTTGTGATAGCAATGATAAAATTACAAGCTATAAAAAAATAAAAAATAAACCTGATAGAGATATGTTTCAATAAGGCTCTGTATTTGAAAACTACAAGCTTTTAAACTTATTACTGAACTTATATAATAAAAACCTCTTGATGTTTTGAACTAAAAAATTCATTTACATCAAGAGGTTTTTTTGAATTTATTTTTTATATTCTTCTATGATATTGCAAGTTTTTTCTATATCTTCATCAGTATGAGCTACTGAAACAAACATTGCCTCAAATTGTGATGGTGCAGTATATATACCATTACTTTGCAAGTAATTAAAATAATCAGCATATTTTTTCGTATCTGACGATTTTGCAGTTTCATAATCCGTTACAGACTTATCTGTAAAGAATGCAGTCATTATTGAACCTGCACGATTTACATTAAGACCCGCTTTACGCATAGCTGATTCTATTCTTGCGGATTTCTTCTCAAGCTCTGGATAAATAGTATCTTGATTTTCCTCAAGAATTTTAAGTGTAGCAAGACCTGCACTTACAGCAACAGGATTTCCTGAAAGAGTTCCAGCCTGATATACTGAACCAAGTGGCGAAACACATTCCATAATTTCACGCTTGCCACCATATGCAGCTAAAGGCATACCTCCGCCAACTATTTTACCTAAGGTTGTCATATCAGGGCAGACACCATAATATTTTTGAGCACCACCAATACTTAAACGGAAACCTGTTATTACCTCATCGAAAATCAACAATGCACCATATTTTTCAGTAATATCTCTAAGAAATTGCAAGAAACCACTTTTAGGCGGAACTACACCCATATTTGCAGCACAAGGTTCAACTATAACACAAGCTATATCCTTGCCATATTTATCAAAAAGCTTTTCTACTGATTCAACGCTGTTATACTTAGCAAGAAGCGTAGTTTCTGTATAGCCTTTCGGAACACCCGAACTATCAGGAATAGAATTTGTCAGCAAACCAGAACCCGCACGAACCAACAAGCCGTCAGAATGTCCATGATAACAGCCCTCAAATTTTACAATAAAATCTCTTTTAGTATAACCCCTTGCCGCTCTCACAGCACTCATAACCGCTTCTGTACCAGAATTTACAAGTCTGAGCATTTCCATAGACGGAAAATTTCTCTTTATAGCTCTTGCAAGCTCGATTTCTCCACTATGGCACGCTCCAAAGGTCAAACCCTTTTTGCAGGTATCTATTACAGCGTTTATAACTTCGGGGTGAGTATGTCCAAGAATATTTGGTCCCCATGAGCATACATAGTCGATATATTCATTTCTGTCAACATCATAGATTTTGTCACCCTCTGCGTGGTCTATGAAAACAGGGCTTTTGCCAACAGATTTCCAAGCACGAACAGGACTATTTACACCACCCGGCATAAAATCAAGTGCTTGTTCATAAAGCTTTTCAGATTTCGTTGTATTCATAATTTATACTCCTTATCTGTAAAATTCATCAATCCACCTTGCAACATCAAGTGCGTGATATGTGATAATAATATCCGCTCCCGCTCTCTTAATAGCAATCATATTTTCGCTTACAATTTTCTTTTCGTCTATCCAGCCATTTTGGGCAGCTGCTTTAACCATAGCATATTCACCGCTGACATTATAAGCAACAAGTGGCAAATCAAATTTTTCTCTTGCTGATTTAATTATATCTAAGTAGGCAAGTGCAGGCTTGACCATAACCATATCAGCACCCTCAGATATATCGTCTGCAATTTCACGAAGTGCTTCTCTGCCATTTGCATGATCCATTTGATAAGTTTTTCTGTCACCAAATTCGGGAGCGGATTCTGCGGCATCTCTAAATGGTGAGTAATAAGCTGATGCAAACTTAGCACTATATGAAAGTATCGGCGTATCAATAAAGCCATTTTCATCAAGAGCATTTCTTATTGCTGAAACTCTGCCGTCCATCATATCTGAAGGAGCTATAATATCAGCACCAGCTTTTGCAAGACTTACAGCCATCTTTGAAAGCAAAGGAAGTGTTTCATCATTGAGAATTTTTTCTCCGCAAACAACTCCGCAATGTCCGTGAGAAGTATATTCGCAAAGGCATACATCGGCAATTATAATAAGTGACGGATAATTTTTCTTTATATATCTTACTGCCTGTTGTGTAATACCATTATCGTTATATGCCTCTGTTGCATATTCGTCCTTATGCTTTGGAACACCGAAAATTAAAATTCCCGAAATACCACTTTTTTCAACTTCATTAAGAATTTCGTCCATTCTATCGAGTGAATATTGATAAACATTTGGCATAGACTCTACGGGATTTTTTATATTTTCTCCCTCAACAACAAACATTGGATATATCAAATCACTTTTACTTATTCTTGTTTCTCTTACCATACTGCGTAGATTTTCGCTTGCTCTTAATCTCCTAAATCTTTTCATTGCTATTCTCCTCAACTATTTTAAGAATTGTATCTGTTATACCCTCAACTGTCTTTGTCTTTGAAATATTAAATCCACTCACGCCGTGTTTAATTAAGGTTTCGGCGGTTATCTCGCCAATGCAAACTATTTTGGTCTTTGGTGAAATTGTAAAACCGCCCTCATAGAAAGCGTCAACTCCCGATGAACTCGCAAAGGCGATAAAATCAGTATCTATAGTCTTATTGGCTTCTGTTTTATAATCAAGCTGAACGCCATAAGTATTTATATCATCATACTGAATATTATTTTTATCAAGAATTTCTGTAAGAAGTAAAGAACCCTTTTCCGCTCTTAGAATAAGAAGTTTTTCATCACTATGAACCTTTTTTACGAGAAGCTTTCCAAGAGCCTCTGATGTAAAATCATTTGGAATAAGCTCTGCAAAAATTCCATATTTTTCAAGCACAGAAGCTGTTCCCATGCCGATAACTGCAAATTTAATATTTACAAGCTTTCTTATATCTATCTTTAATGCTTTTAGTCTGTTAATGAAGATTTCTGCTCCATTCATACTTGTAAGAACGATATAGCTATATTTTTCTATATCATTAAGAGCCTTATCAAATTTCGGATTATTTCTATATTCGATAATATTAAGATGATTCATATGGTTAATATCTGCACCATAGGCAGAAAGCTGTTTTGAAAGCTTTGAAGAAAGTCTTTGTGTTCCTGTCACTGTAACAGAAATATCTTCTAAAGGCTTTTTAATTGTTGGTGAAAAATCATATTCCACAGTTTTTCCTACAGCTATAACAACAGGTGGTTTAATCTCGCTATTCTCTGCTACATTACAAATATTTTTAAGCGTAGCCCTGACAGTCTGATTTTTCGCATATGCTCCGTTAGAAATAATCGCAATAGGAGTATTTTCCGACATACCATTTTCGATAAGACTATGCACTATTTTAGGAAGATTTTTAAGTCCCATAAGGAATATAAGTGTTCCTCCACATTCGGCATAGGCTTTCATATTTTCAGGTAGAATATCCTCTGCTGTATGCCCAGTAATAACATGAAAGCTTCTGCTTGTAAGTCTGTGTGTAACTGGTATTCCGGCAAGCTCAGGAACAGCAATAGCTGATGAAATTCCCGGAACTATATCAAAGGGAATGTCACCTTCTTTGAGTGCGATTACCTCCTCCCCACCTCTGCCAAAAACAAAAGGGTCGCCACCTTTAAGCCTGACAACTGTTTTATTTTCACGAGCCTTTTCAATCAAAAGGCTGTTTATAGTTTTCTGAGTTTCACTATGTGCTCCAGAACGCTTTCCAACACAAATTTTTTCTGCGTTTTCGGCATATTCAAGAAGTTCCTTATCAACAAGACTGTCATATATAAGCACATCACATTTTTTTATAAGTTCCAAGCCACGAAGCGTAATCAAATCATAATCTCCACAGCCTGCACCTACAAGATATACTCTGCCTTTATTCATAGCTTTTTCGTCAACTCCTTTGCAAGCTCAAAGCTTTCTGATATATCTGCGCTTTTAGATAAAATATTGCAATTTTCACCAGAAACATAGAGTGTAATTTTATTGCTGTTTATCTCGGAATATGCACCCAAAGGCATGCCGCAATCTGCATTTAAAATTTGCGGGACAGCCCTTTCAAGCTGAAATGAATAAAAAGTTTTCTGATGATTTACAAGATTAATATAGCTTTTTAGTCTTTCGTCATTTTTACGGCTTTCTACGGCAATTATCCCCTGACAAGGCGATGGCAAAAACTCGTTATAATCAAATGGTGTGACTGTATATTCTTTGCTATTATAAATTCCGAGTCTTTCAAGACCTGCCGCCGCAAGAATTAAAGCGTCATATTCACCATTCATAAGCTTACGCAATCTGGTATCAACATTACCTCGTATATCCTTAACTGTAACTAAAGGATATAGCCTATGCAAAAAACTTTTTCTGCGTATACTTCCCGTACCAACAACAAAATCACTGCTATTTTTTATTGGTGAATTATTCTTTATAACCAAAACATCTCTATAATTTCCTCTTTCAAGTACAGCGGATATTTCCAAGCCTTCTGCAAGCTCTAAGGGCAAATCCTTTGCACTATGAACAGCAAGGTCTATTTCACCAGAAAGCAATGCAGACTCAAGCTCTGAAATAAACACACCCTTTCCGCCAATGGACGAAAGTGATTTATCAAGCACTTTATCACCCTTTGTGGATATATGAACTGTTTCTATTTCTATATCATTACAGACAGATTTCAGCTTTGCTATAAACATTTCTGTCTGTGCAAGTGCAAGCTTACTTTTTCTCGTTCCAATTTTAATTTTCATTATTAGCTTCCTCTATCAATTTTGACACAAGGTTATCGTCTATTTCATCTCTTGAAAGACATAATGCAAGCAATCTTTCAAAAACTATTTTTCTGTCAGCTTCATTTTTGATTTCAGATTTTATACGCTTTCTATATTTAAAAAGTGTTTCTGTAATATCAGCATTACCATCAAGCAAATTTTCAAGTCTTTCACGAATATATTTCGCATAAATAGGACTTTTTCCCGAACTTGTTATTCCTGCCGTAATTCCATTTTTATTAACCAATGCTGGAAAAATAAATCCGCATTTATCCTTATCATCAACGGTATTAACAAGGATATTCTTTTCACTGCAAAGCTTGAAAATATGTCCGTTTACTACTTCATCATCAGTAGCACTTATCGCACAAAATATATCGTCAATGTCGCTGTCTATAAATTTTCTTTCTATAATAGAAATACCAAGCTTTCTGATTTCGTCACATATAAAAGGTGCAATAACAGTTATTTCAGGTTCAAACGGCAAAAGCTTTTCGACCTTACGAAAGGCAACCTTTCCACCACCTACAACAAGAAATTTCTTGTCCTTTATATCTATATAGAACGGAAAATAAGCCATTATTCTACACCTCCAAAAGTTTTATATACATTCAGAATTTTTTCAAATTCTTCTGCGGATAATTCCTCTCTCAGCTTATATAAAAGCTCCTCAAAGGATTTTTCTTTAAGTTTCATCTTTACTGCATCTATATATGGCAAAAAGCTATGAAACAGCATATCCTTTTTTAGGGCTTCAATTTCTTCCTCAATAATTTTCTTAGCCTCATCAATGCTGCTTAGTTTGAGAGAATTATTTTCCTTAGCAAGAGTTTTAAAATAGTCTACATCAACAAGCCTGATACCTGATATTTTTTCAATTTCTCTATCTATATCAGGCGGAACAGCCAAATCTATAAAAAGTCTGTTCTTATTCTCTTTAAGGCATTTCTGCAAATCATAATATGTTATTGTATAATGTGGACTTGAAGTCGCACTTATAAGGCAATCGACCTTATCAATATATTTATATCTATCGTTATATTCTACCGCAGAAACATCATTTCTATATGTCAAATCATTATTATGATTTCTCAGCGTGGTTATAATGCTTATATTTTTATGTGAAACAAGATTTTTAACAAGGCTTGTGCCAATCTTTCCTGTCGCACCTATTACCATAACGCTTACATTTTCGCCAAGTCTTGCGACTTCATTTGCGGCAAGTGTTGCCATAGATACAGATGTTTTAGAAAGAACTGTTTCTGTTTTAATGCGTTTCGCACAAGCAATAGCTGCTTGAAAAACTGTGTTCAATTCATAGCCAGTAGTTTTACATCTTTGAGCGAAAGCATATGCTCTCTTAATCTGACCAAGAATTTCGTCCTCGCCTATAACCATAGAATCAATACCACTTACAACATTATATAGATGAGAAATAGCCTTATCATCATAGAAAAGAAATATCTGCTTTGACAATCTTGAAACTTCAAAGCCTGAATATTCTGCCAAGGTATTTTTAGCAAAGCTTACTGCATTTTCATTTCCGACAAAATATAATTCCATACGGTTACAAGTGCAGACTATAAGACACTCATTTATACAGCCAGAAGTTACAAGGCAGTTAAGTAAAGCTTTTTGAGTATCTTCTGAAAAGGCAAATTGTTTTCTTATTTTCAAATCTGAATTTTTATGGTTAATACTTATACAATACATAATTTCATCTACCAACACCTCAAAAAACATCCCTATGGCATAAAACAACGCACAAGCATTATTTTAATACCACAGGGACTCAATGTCAACGGTGGGTGCCGACCCACGGCGAAGACGCGGAATCGCTCGACAAGTCTCGCTCGTAGTGAGTTAAAGAAGATGCTTGCCACGGATGAAGTAACTACCGTAGCTGAATTGGCTTTGCCATTCGGCTCTACCGATTAGCTAACATACTTACATTAAGTCATTAAGAGGCGGACTTTGTCCTCCTCTTAGTGAGAAAGAGATATTAAGGGCGTTGCCCTTAATACCCACCAAAGGCTCGAGCGAAACTTTTCATTGTCTTAGGAAAACTTTTTAAGCTAATCATACTTTATATAATAAATGAATCTTCGTTAATAGCCTCATTATCGAGTATGTATACCGAATTGCCTTTTGTAACGAATATCTTATATACAAACACATCAACTTTTTCGCCTACTCTTACCTCTGCTTCGTTAAGTGTTCTTTTGGCAGTAAGCTTTGTGCCATTTACAGCTATTGTAAGCTCTGTATTATCGCCTCTGAAAGCTACTCTCTCAACTACTCCCTCAGCCGCAGAACTCTTATATTTTTGATTTTCATTCTTTTTAGTAACATCTAAAAATTCAGGTCGGATTATAGCCTTATCTGCACCATCAATTTTCTTAAATGTACTGAATTTGCTGTAATCATCAACAAATGAAGCTTGTCCAAAAAACGATGCTGTAAAAGCTGTCTGTGGCTTTTGATATATTTCTATTGGAGAGCCTTTCTGTTCGATTTTACCATGATTAGTTATGATAATTTCATCAGCAACTTCTATTGCCTCATCTTGGTCGTGAGTTACGAATATGCTTGTAACACCAAGCTTTTCTATCATTTCCTTCAACCAGCTTCTGAGTTCCTGTCTGACCTTTGCATCAATAGCCGCAAAAGGTTCATCAAGAAGTAAAAGCTGTGGATTCGGTGCTAAAGCTCTTGCAAAAGCTACCCTCTGTCTTTGACCACCAGAAAGCTGGCTTGGATACCTCTTTCCCAAGCCCTCAAGACCGATAAGCTTTATAAGTTCATTTACTCTTTCCTTGATATATTTTTTATCAGCTTTTTGGACTTTAAGTCCGAAAGCAATATTATCATAAACTGTCATATAGCGAAAGAGTGCATAATTCTGAAAGACAAAGCCTATTCCACGCTTACTTGCAGGAATATTATTAACAATCTTGCCATCAATAATTATCTCTCCACTATCGGGATTTTCAAGACCTGCAATCATTCTTAATATAGTTGTCTTACCACTGCCACTCGGACCTAAAAGACCGATTAGCTTTCCCTTTTCAATTCCGAAATTAACGTTATCAGACGCCTTAAAATCGCTGAAGGTTTTATTTATATTTTTCAGTTCAACATACATTCTATATATCCTTCTTTCCTTTATATTCAACCACACTTCTTATTATCAATATAACAATCGCCATAATAACAAGGATTGAGGATACTGCAAAAGCAGGGACATACTGAAATTCATTAAAGAGAATTTCTACATGAAGTGGAAGTGTATTTGTTTTTCCTCTTAGATGACCAGATAATACAGAAACCGCTCCAAATTCTCCCATAGCTCTTGCGGCACACAAAATAACACCATAAAGGAAAGCCCATTTTATATGTGGAAAAGTTATTCTGCGGAAAATTGTAAAACCATTTGCACCCATAAGTGCCGCCGCTTCTTCTTCGTCTGTTCCCTGAGCTTCAAGGACAGGTATAAGCTCTCTTGATATAAACGGAAATGTAACAAAAACTGTTGCAAGAACTACACCAGGAACAGCATAAACTATACTTATGTCAGCCTGTTGTAAAAGTGGATAGAGTATACTCTGTCTGCCGAATGTAAGTATAAAAATTAAACCAGCAATAATAGGAGATACTGTAACTGGCAAATCTATAAGAGTGGTAAGAACTTTTTTGCCCTTAAATCTGAATTTTGTTATAGCCCAAGCTGCAAATACTCCGAATATTGTATTTACAGCTACTGCGATAAGAGTTGCTTCAAGAGTAAGAATAGTTGCTTTTATGGTATATTCATCTGTAATGGCTTTAATATAAATCTCCCAGCCTTGTTTAAAAGCCTCTGAAAAAACTGTTATAAGGGGCAATATAAGCATTACGAATAGAAATAATATACTTATTCCGATAAGTAAGCCCTTGACTATTTTTGAGCCTAATTTATTTTCGTGCATTATATTAACCCCCTTTCAGAATCTTTGTATTTCTTGCCTGAATAAGATTTATTGCAAATAACAGCAAGAATGATACTGCAAGCATTACAAGTGCTATTGCTGTTGCACTTTTATAGTCGAACTCCTGAAGCTCTGACATTATTATAAGTGGTGTAATTTCTGTTTCGTAAGGCTTATTTCCTGCGATAAAAACTACACTGCCATATTCGCCAAGGCATCTGCCGAAAGCAAGTCCAAAACCTGTAAAAACTGCTGGTCTTATTTCAGGAAAGATTATCTTCCAGAATATTCTTGTTCTGCTTGCACCAAGAACCCCTGCGGCTTCTTCATATGATGAATCAAGCTTTTCGAGTATCGGCTGAACCGAACGAACTACAAAAGGTATACCTATGAAAATAAGAGCAATCGTTATACCAACCTGTGTATAAGCAATTTTAATTCCAAACTTGTCGAAAAAGCTTCCTATCAAGCCATTATCTGTTGTAAGCGATGTAAGAGCCATACCAGCAACCGCTGTCGGAAGTGCAAATGGAAGTTCTATCATACCATCTATAATTTTCTTTCCTGGAAACTGATACCTTACAAGCACCCACGCTATAATAACTCCCATAACAGCATTTATAAGAGAGGCTATAAAAGCTGTTATAAAGCTTACTTTAAAGCTTGCAAGAACACGCTCACGAGTTATAGTCTGAATAAAATCGCCAAAATCCATTTGAGCTGTATATATTACAAGTGACGCAAGTGGTATCAGAACCACAAGACTAAGTATAGAAAGGGTTACGCCCATAGACAACCCAAATAAGGGAATTACTCTTTTTTTCGCTTTTTTCATTATTACACCTTATTTTTCATAAATTTGGTCGAAAACTCCGCCGTCTGCAAAGTGTTTCTCCTGAACCTTATCCCAACCGCCGAAATCTTTAATAGTAACAAGATTAAGATTGAGGTCGAAAACATCTGAATATTGCTTCAATATTTTTTCATTTGATGGACGGTAATAGTTATCAGCGGCAATCTTCTGTGCCTCGTCTGAATAGAGATAGCTGAGATATTCAGTAGCAACTTCTCTTGTTCCTCGCCTATCTACAACATCATCAACAACTGCAACTGACGGCTGTGCAAGAATACTTACGCTTGGTGTGACTATCTCATAATCATCTGGATAATCTCTTTTTGAGAGGAACGCTTCATTTTCCCAAGCAATAAGAACATCTCCTTGGCCATTCTCTACAAATGTTGTTGTAGCACCTCTTGCACCTGAATCAAGCACAAGAACATTTTTATATAGCTTTTTGATAAAATCTTTAATCTTTGTTTCATCACCATTATAAGTCTTATCCGCATAAGCCCAAGCCGCAAGATAATTCCATCTTGCACCGCCAGATGTCTTTGGATTCGGTGTAATAACTCCAACACCGTCTTTTGCAAGGTCGTTCCAATCCTTAATATTCTTTGGGTTGCCTTTTCTAACGAGAAAAACTATTGTTGAAGTATAGGGTGAACTATCGTTATCAAAATTATCTAACCAACCATCTTTAATCAATCCGGCATTCTGAATAGCCTTGACATCATATTCAAGTGCGAGTGTTACAACATCTGCATCAAGTCCATTTGCAACCTGTAATGCCTGCTTACCCGAACCGCCATGTGATTGAGTAACCTCAACATCTTGTCCCTTCTTTTCTTTCCAATGCTTTGCGAAAATTTCATTATAAGCTTGATAAAGCTCTCTTGTTGGGTCATATGAAACATTTGTAATAGTTACTTTTCCCGAATTTTCTGCTTCTGATGAAGAACTTGCACCGCAACCTGCAAAAGCTGTTACTGTCAACGCTGCTGCCAATATTATACTTAAAACTCTTTTTTTCATTTTAAATCTCTTCTTTCTAAAATTTTATTATTTAAAGTGGTTATATTGAGTATAGATTGACAACATCGACTATCTCTTAGTTCAAAATTCCTTATAGGTCTTATAAATATTTTCTTCATTCTATAACCTCCTGAAATTTAAAGTTTATATCAACAGAGGAATCACTCTGTCAACACATAAAATAACCGAGAAAGCACCATGCTCCCTCGGTTAATTGTTATAAAACAACTAACACTGCCTCATAGGGAACATATTACTAAGCATAACCTTATGGCACATACAATTTATAATTTTCATTTTATATTCCCCTTTCGATAGTGAATTTTATGGTAAGAAAATTTCCAAAATATAAAGCATATAATTTCAATAGGTTTTGTATGCGTTAATAATATCACCGAAAACCAAATTTGTCAATGCAATTTTTACTATTTTTTTGAAATTCGAAAATTTGCTAAATACCCTCCAATCGCAGAATAGATTTACAATATTTTTTGGCATATTTTCACAAAAATAACAAAAAAAGTCCTGAGCAGATTTTTCTGCTCAGGACTTTTATTTCTTATAGTATTCTACAAAAGCCAATTACATTGGACTCAATCCTTATCTGAATTTCTGAATCACCCACTATCATAATCCAAACGCCGTCAACAGTCCGCAGCCTTCTAGAAAATGACCCTCTATGAATAATCCGTATTAAAATTAAGAGTCAGCATACACTATGCCATAGGACTCAATCCTTATCTAAATAAATTCAGTTTTCGACGGACGAGTCGAAATCCGATATTCGCAAAAACGAAATGCGTCCGAAACAAAATATATATAGCACTCACTATTTGATTCGACTGCCTGCTTTTATACAAGCCATAACGCTTAATTCAAACCATTCTGCGAAAATGGACACCCGATAAACAATTTATCCAGCGGAACTTTCGTTGCGAATAAAAAATCAAATATAAATAACATATGCTCTGATAAGCTTCCTAATATTAAGATTTAGGCATTCACCGAATGTCAATCGGTATATCCAACGCATATAATACTAAATAAAGTCATATATCGTGGAAATATTAAGTTGTAATCTGCGTTATGAAGTATCTATCATCACGACAGGACTAAAACGCTCCTATCCGAAATTGAAATCGTTTCAAAGCATTTATGCCACATACAACGGCTATATGTAATAACCTGATGCTAAAGAGCCATAATAAATATGGAATAGAGCATCGCTCGGTTAAAGAAAAATTCGCTTTTACTTGGAATTTCTTATTTCGGAGACCTCAATCCTAAATGGCTCAAGGTCATTTAAACTAACTGGTTCTGTATCGCCCATAGGACTGCCTCCTTTCAGAAATTGAACAAGGAACTTCAATAAACTAAATATATAAAGCATCTCTCGATATTGACTTCTACCCTATCATCAAACTTGATAAATATAACTAAGGTTAAAGTCAATAGAGTGAGCATTCAAAAAATTAATTTCAAGCTCTATGCTTTAAAAATAATTTAATGGAACTTTCTTTGATTTAGTTCCTTTCCTTAAGCTCAATTATATTATATCACATTCTTAGCAAATGTCAATAGTTTTTTTGAACTTTTTTTATTTTTTGTAGATTTAATAAACTATAAATAACCTCTTGACTTATATGATATTTTGTTGTAAAATAACATTGCAAACAAAATACGATATTAAATTATGAAAAGAGGCTTTGGCTATGAGCAACGAAGAATTTGAAAGTTTTGAACCAGACCTTATCTCCCTTTTGGACGAAGACGGTAATGAATATGAATTTGAAATCCTCGATGAAATCGACTTTAAGGATTCCCATTTTTACGCACTTATGCCATTATTCGACCTTCCAGAACAAGATATAGAGTCTGAAAATACATATATGATTTTTGAAGCTGTTGAGGACGAAAAAGGTGAGCCTCAGCTTGCTGAGATTGAGGACGATGCTCTTATCGATGAGCTTGCTGAAATCTTTGAAAGCCGTTTTGATGAAGCTTATGACGAAGATATTGAAAGTAACGACGAATAATTTCATCTTCTCCAAGCATAATATTTATAGCAGGCGGTTTTAAGACTGTTTGTTTAAAATTGAATTTCTGCCCGATTCGTGGACTGTGTCTAAATAACCCTACAACTTTTTTCTCGGGAGTTTACCTCCTGCGGCGGATTGCAGACCTCCCGCTTTTGCGGAAGAAGGGAGCGTGAACCCGCAAGGGTGACACCCACCTGTCTAATCCAGTAGGCAGGTTATTATTGACACAATACGGTCGGGTGGATTTTTTATTTTGCAAAAAATTTTTAAAAAATTATTTTTTCTCTTGATTTTCTCAAAACATTAGTGTATAATAGCAAAGTGTTAAAAATTTGGAGAGTTGTCCGAGCTGGCCGAAGGAGCACGATTGGAAATCGTGTAAACGCCAAAAGCGTTTCGAGGGTTCGAATCCCTTGCTCTCCGCCAAAATATTAAATAACCGCTTAAACATTATGTTTAAGCGGTTATTATTTTACCTGTACACGCTTTTTACACGATTTATATGCAAAAATAAAAAAAATAATGTTTTCAGCACAAACAAAAAGAGCCGTACCCACACGCTTGTGTAGATACAGCTCTTAGTCATTTTATGTTATTTTACTCTAATTTTCTGCCCGACATAGATTAAATCTCTGTTTTTGATATTGTTAAGCGATACAAGCTTGTCTACTGTTGTGTTGTATCTGTATGCGATGTAGCTGAGTGTGTCGCCACTCTTAACTGTATAATAAACTTTATCAGATTTTACAGTCGAAGTTGTACCGACTTTAGCAGTGTAATCTAAGCATATCCAGCCACCATACTTGCCAACATAGCCCCAGTTTGCAAGCCAGATGTCGTACTTATTTATCAGCTTGTCTTTATGCAAATAATTGCATAGCCAATTCGGGTTGCAATAGAGCATTGGACGATAGCCAGCAGACTTGATTCTATCGCAGAAGGCAATAACAATGCTTGTAAGAGTGTCTTTGCCAAGATAAGCTTTGCGAGATTAGTTGCTCCAAGCGTCAATATCCTTTTCGGCAATCTCAGACTCATAAGTACTTACTTGCACTTTATAATTTTCAATCTGTTTTTTACATTCTTCTAATTCTTTTCTTTCTTCGGGGGTAAATGGTTTTAAATCACCTGAAAGTTTCTGTATCTTTCCATAAATAGCTGCTTCTATAATGCTCATTTATTATTCCTCCACTTCAGGCAATCCAGCTATACTTGTAAGTACAGACAAAACACCAGCCAATAAACTTGCTGATGCTACCGCAAGCCAATTTACATCTTGCATAACTGCTGCTACGCCAATCGTAGCCACCGCTGTTTGAGCCATTGTTTTTATTGCTCTGATACCCGCAGCCTTAAGCCAAACATTTGTTTTATTTTTCATATTTTCATATTATTACTTCCTTTCGCTTTCTAAATCGGCAATTCTATGATTAATAATTTTAAGTTGTTCTTCTTGCACACTTATTTTTTCTTCGAGGTGATACATTCGCTCAACTAAATTATTATGTTTATCTACTTTCTTTTCTAATTCACTTATACGATAGGTTGTTAATTTATTACCTGCTAAAATACCGCCAAAAGTACCAATAAGTGCCAATCCACCAGAAATAAGTGCAGAAATCACGCTTGAATCCGTATCTATCACTCCTTGATTTTAATTAATGTATTGCTATCAATAGCGAAGAATCTGTTGTTATCAATAATCAATATATTTCCTGCAAGAACATTTGAGCAATCATACACACTTTTCATATCATGTACTGCAATATTATTTTGCACAAGCGGTTTACTTTCTATAATTTCTACATTTTCATCTCGACTATAACGCAAACGATTAGTTGTTTTATAAATTTCGCCCTTATGATTTTCGTCTGTACGAATAAACTCCGATTTGCTTGCTATTGTATTAATACTATTGCTATGAGCTACAATGTTAAAATTCTGTTCGTGATATGACATTAAGCTACTGTTATTAGTTGCTGGTAAAACTTTATTATAATCTTTACTATCCGAAGTTGATACTTTTTTAATAGCGTAGTCAGTAGCAGATAGTGACTTTTTAACGCCAAAGATAAGTTTATCTCCACTTTCAAGAGCATAAATTGTATCGTCATCGTTATAGATAACAATATTAATAATCTTTGTTGTGCCACGCTGTATAATTAGATTTGTATTACCTTCGATATTTAGTTTGGCAACTTGTAATGATATGCCAACGATTCGCAAATCCTCATTAGTTTTCGTTAAGACGACCGCACAATCAAAAATACCGTCAACAGTCTTTTTCCATATTGTTTTGCTATCGGATAAATTCTCTTTATCGTGCATATAACAGATAATTGAGCCATCGTCTTGAGATTCTACGGTTTCATAATACCCCATAGCATTTGTTGCAAGCTTAGAAGCCTCTACCCACGAAAGCATGGTCCAAGTAAAGCTTAGAGTGCGTTTCTGTGCAATAATATCCTTTGACATCGAGCCGTCACGAGTAGAGCGACCGCTCTCATCACTTGATAAGTCTGATAACTGCCAAGTACAACCTGTCGGAGAACTCATTTCAATACCGTTTATTTTAAACATTCAAAGCACCTCCATAACGCCTATTTTTCCTCTTACGAACCTTAACAATTTTTCTTTCTATAAGTTCGCTATCAAGATATGTATTGTTTACATACTGCGTTTCTTCGCTGTTGAGCAAATCATATATTTTCTGCAACATTCTAATAACCCTTAGCCAAACATTTCACTAAGAGCATTAGAAGCCATTTTTGCATATTCTGTAAGCGTTTGAATTGCTGATGTGAGATTTTGCACAATAGCTGTTGCCACTTTTAATATAGGCTGTCCTATAACAGCAAGCAATTGATTCCAAGCCTCTTTTAAGTTACCTGTTACATTCTCCCAGCCGTCCGCTTCTCGTGCCGCCTACCCCATAGCACCTGAAAGCTGGTTAGCGTCCTTGACCATTTGCAAAAGTGTAAGCTGTTTCTGCGATTCTGATAAATCCTGAAATGATTTACCATACAGCTTATTTGCGGCAGTATTTCTCGTGGTTTCTGTGCAGGATAAACCGAGAGCTGCGTCGTTTTCATAGTTGCCTTTGAGGAATGATTTCAAGCTTTCTGCTGTATCTTCAAGAGAGCGGTCATAATATGCCGCACTGTCTGCTGTGACCTGCAAAGCCTCTTCCATCATCGAAAGAGCATTGGCACTGTCCATACCCGTTGTTTTAGCAAAGGCATAAATACTCGTTCCTACGCCCTGTAAGCGTGACTGAAATATACCGCTTGAATCTGCAACTCTTTTCATAGCCGCTTCGGCGCTTCCTTGTAAATTTCCGAAAGTTTGCGAAAGCTGAGAGTTTGCGGCATTAACACTTGCCGCTGATTCAACGCAATCTTTACCGAACTTTATTACTGCCGCCGCACTGAAAGCTGCCGCAGCTGCACCTGCTATCTTCTTAAAAGCTCCACTAAAAGAGCTTTTCATAGATTTAGCCGCATTATCAGCAGTCTTGTTTAAGTTTTTTAACGACTTTCTGAATTTACCTGAATCAAGATTCAGCTCAAGAGCTATCTGACCTACTATATCACTCAATATAATTCCTCCTTTCGCCTAAAAATTGCAAAATAAAAGCGCACACCATTTCTGATGTACGCTTTTATTTTTTTGCGTGTGAATTTTAAAAATTCCATATACTTACTTTTTTACAGGCAAGCCGTTCCCGTCTTTGAATGTACCACTTAAAACTTTAATTATGTCATAAATATAACCAAAGAAAAAGCCTCCACAGGTAAGTAGCCAGATAAAACCTGAAGCAATTTTCCCAACATAAAAACGATGTATACCAAAAAAGCCGAGTGCGATAGCAAGTATTAAAGTTAGCTTTTTACTTTTCGGACTGCACGCAACACCTCTTACAGCATAGCCAACATTATTTCGATTTGATACAGCATTTTCATTGCTTATAATATTCTGAACAATAATTGTTGGTTGACCTCCGCTGTTGTTTTGTGTTGGATACTCAAGCTCAGTTCTGCAATAAGGGCAAAGACGATACTCACTTCCAACTTCTGCACCACAATGTTTACATTGCATTTCACACAACCTCCTGAGAATTTTGTAATTATTTATCAAAATATTACCATAAATCACAAAATTTTTCAAGAGTTTTGTCAAATATTTTATTTAGTCGCTGATATAAACATCTGTTTAAATTGCTCAAGAGCCGTGGCGGAATCCTGTTGAGTAACTTGCTTTGCTCTGCGGTTTCGCCAATCTGAACGGATTTTCTTTTGATGTGAAGTGAAGTACTTTAACCTTTCTGGGTCGTTTTCTGTTCGTATCTGCACGATTCTTCCAAGTGGGGAATCGGCACTCAAGCCACGCAGAAGCGAGCAAAATTCGTCCCATTTCATATGTTTGAAGTCCTCTGAATATATCCTGACCCCATACTCCGACAAAAACGAGGAAACTATTAAATCAAAGTCCTCTATTATGTCGTAGCAAGGGTCGCTGTTTCCCCCGGCTCTTCACCGCCTGCGACAAGCTCAACCGCTGATTGTACAAGAGTTGTGAAGTCCTCAAAATTAAGCTTTAACTTCTTGAGCTTCTGCATTTCTGATTCATCAAAGAGAATATTGCACATATCGCTTATAGTTTCAGGTGTGACATTGCCGTTCAATTTTGGCAGGATTTCAAGAAGTGCTACTGCCTCATCATTCACTGTCAAAACTGTATCCTTAATTTTAATTTGTGGTTTCTGCTCAAAATTGAGCTTATCTGAGTAGTAATAATCAGCAATATTAAACCCTTTAAGCCAATTCCGTATATCAGCTAAATAAATCATCTCATTAATCCTTTCATAATTTTTGTAAAGGTTTTATTACAGAAATCCTTATGCTTTCCACCTTTCTGCCAATCCTCGAACCAATGAGCCTTTGCATTTGGGTTTCCATAATGTTCTCTGTCATTTTTATCTTTCCATTTGCTTTTATGAAAATTATATTCAGGGTGATAATAAAGACGGCGAGCATAAGGTGTGCTATGCACTATTGAAACTCTGCCGTATTTTGATTCGCTTTTGTCAACAAACATTGCTTCGCCCTGTAAATGACCGTTCATTCTTGGTATAACCTGTGCTTGTTGAACTTCAGTTTGTAATAAATCTGCCGTCTGCTCAAGAGCTGCCTGTGCTTTTGCTGTAATAGCTTTTATTGCTGTTTGATTTATCTTAATTTTTGATGTGACTTTCATATGAAGTTCCTTTTTAACATAAGAAAAGCACCTTGATTTCTCAAAGTGCTTAATCTTAAAATAAATCGCTATGTGTGCCTGTTCTGCAAAGATAAAGTATAAGCTCGTCACCGTCATACTCATAAATAAGCAGCCAATCTGGTTCTAAGTGGCATTCATGTTTTCCTTTATAATCTCCTATAAGAATATGGTCGCTATACTTTATGGGCAATGTTTCACCATTTGCAAGCATATTAACAACACTTTTCAAAACATCTATATTCTTATGCTGTTTCTGTGCTTTCTTATAGTCCTTCTTGAATTGGCTCGTGAATTTAACTATATATTTCATTTATCCAAATCCTCAAATAATTCATCAATATCAGTATATCCTTTATATAATTCTGGGTGTTTTTTCATCTTCTCAACTTCAGCAAATGCAGCCTCTGTTTCAGAATTATATTTGCGAATTACAAAAGGTATACCATTAAATTCTATTGCCTGTTGGATAAAAAGGTTTATTGCGGTACTCATATCCATTCCAAGTGAAGAAAACAATTCTTGAGCTTTTGCTTTTTTCTCTGCATCGATTCTAATATTTATATTTGACATAGCCATAATATCATCCTCCTTGATATTATATTATCACATTGTTAATACATTGTCAATACAGATAATATAATTATATCAAGTCCAATCTCGTATAATTGATTGTGCCGTCAGGATTTCGAGCTTTTTCACCCTGATAGATTTTCCGCTTAACTCCATTCACAATAACCTCGCCGTTTGAAAGCGTCGATAATTCAGGAGCAATATCACCGATAAAATAAGCCTGTGCAGATAACTGCACAAGCTGTTTATCGGCTGTAAGAACGGTTTTAGCCTTGTCTTGATAATTGCATAAGGCATTGATTTCAAGAGCCTTTAGCGGTTCTCCGTCCTCACTTAAACCCTCTTGATATACTGTAATCGTAATCGGTGTAGTACATACAGATTTAAGCACCAAGCAAGGATATTTCATCTCAGCACCTCACAGCACAAGCCTGTTGACATCAGCCTGCTATAAGTAATCTGACGAACTATACAGCCATTCTTAACGCAAACACCTGTATTATAATCAAACTGCATTGATACGCCGTTTATGCCGTAAGATTTAAGCACTGTATCGAGCATATCTGCATATTCATCATAGAACTGCACAATCTCGCAACAGCACTCTATTATAGTTTCTTGCTGATAGGGGGTTAAATTTTCAAAGCCTGTTCCAACAATGCGGTTATAGGTTAAAGTGTCAATTATTCTGCTTGCTTTACGGACAAGATTATCAAAGCTTTCAGGCACTACCGTATAATACTTTAGATAGTCGGCTTCAACAGCGTAATTCTGCATAAATCATCACTCCACATAAGAACAGTAGATACCTGCAAGCTTGTTTTCATAGCAATGTGCATAAAGGTTATTGTTGCGGTACTTGAATACATGGCTGTCGCCCTGCTGGTCCTGGTCTGGGGAGAAATACTTGATGTACTGGTCGATAGCACAAACCGCTGCAGACTTTTCAACGCAGAGGAAGTTTACATTCTTGCCAATGCCAACAAGCTCATAATAGGTATTCAAAGCAGATTTTGTAGGAGAAGAAACCTCTGAATAAATGCCACCACTTTCAGTGTAATACTTCTTGTCCTTTACAATGTCTGTGTCTTTAGTTTTTACATACTGACCCTCGGCTTTCTTGTAACCGTAATTTGTAGTACCGTCATTAAGAGTTATTGCAGTATACATTCTTGTCTGAGGTACTTCGATTATGCTCGAAAACTTAGAAAGAACTGCCCTTGACTGAGTTGTATCAAGGTCGTCAATACTTGTTCTGAGTGTCGGAGTGATGAAGAGTATACGACTTTCTGTCGGTACTTCTGCTTCGTCCATTGCGTTTGAGCAAGCACGCAAAGCACTGACAACTTCCGAACCATTCGAAAGCTTTTCAGCCTTTGTTGTAATACCCTCTGTGCTGCAAATCTTTGCAATTCGTGCGGCATCTGTTTCAGATACAACCTTAGTACGAATAAATTCGCCTGAAAGCTTTGCAAATGGAGTTTCGAGAGCCTCGTCATTATCAAGTCTATCAATTCTTAAATCCTGAGAACGCTCCTTATCATACTTGACTGTTTCCCACACAAAAGATGTAGAGCCCTTTGTATAACCGTCGTTACGGCTAAAATCGCCCAGTCCGTCCATATCAAGCTTAGCAATCTTTATTTCGCCATTACTGCCTTTTTTTACTGTTACCTCATCGCCCTCAAGGATTGAAGTTTTACTTGCTTCCTTATAAACCTCGTCAAGCAAAGGGAGATATTTTGTTGCTAATTCAATATTATTCATAAAATTTCCTGCCTTTCTTAATTTTTAAGTCCGAACGCTTTTCTAAGCATAGCGTTCTGTTTATCTTTGTCTTCGCTGTTATCGCCGTCAGCACCGATTTTCTGAAAACCACCCTTTGATGTTTCACCTTTTAGCTGTGGAACATCTTCAAGGACCTTGCTTACGGCTGATTTCAGCTTTTCATCATTGATTTTTCCACTTTCATCAGTAACGCCCGAAAAATCAGCCAATTTCAAAATATACGGTACCGTATCGGCTGAAATACCAAGCTTGAAAGCAGTAAGAGTTGCTTGCTGATTAAGTCTTGCGGTCAGCTCTGACTGCTTGTACTGCTCAATCTGAGCCTGCATAGCACTAACATCAGGCTTATTCTTTTCCCTATTTGTTTTATAGGTGTTTATCGCCTGTGTTATCTCCTCCTCGGTCATTCCCTGCTGTGCAAAGTATGACTTCAAGGCGGCATTGCTTGCTCTCTGTTCTCTCGCCTGTACCATACTGTCAAGCTGTTCCTGTGTATAAGTTGCCTGTGTTCCGCCTTTGGCGGTGTTACCTTCTCCGCCCGTATTATTCTGCTGAGCGTTAGCAGTCTGTTGTGTTTGCTGTTCTGACATAATATTCTCCTCCGTTTTATGCCCGTCGGCTTATTCCTCAGCTTTTAATGCCGTCAGAGTTTTGGGCATTAAAAAAGCACCTTGATTTCTCAAAGTGCTTAGTTTCTTTTTATGAATCGTTCTTCGATAAACCTGCGTACTTTCTCTTGCTTATCCTCAGACAGCTCCTCGAATGACTTATCCAAATTCGCAGTCGTCGTGTATTTTACTTCAAGCTCATCAAGCTTATTTGCAAGTCTTAAAATCTCTCCGCTAAGTTGTATGGTTTCGGAAACATCATATATTCCAATTTTTTCTTGCAGATTTTCAAGAATTTTAATTTGAGATAGCAATTTTTCTTTATACATATTATCACCACCTTTCAGCCATAGAAAAACCGCCCTCAAGGAGCGGTTTATTCATAGAACTATGCGGTTATATTCTTCGATTTCATCATTTATGCGTTTAATTGCGTATGCTTTTTCTTCTTCATTAAATTCAGGCAAAAAAGATTTTATTCTTTCAATCTCACACAATTTTAAGAGTTTTTTTATTCGCTTTTTGTCTATACCTTTGCGTGCCAAATCAAAACTATTTAAGCCGTCTAAAGATTCTTGATATTCAATAATTCCATTCTGATAGTTTTGAGGAAGTTCTATGTTTAATAATTTTTGCAGCATATTATTTTAACCTCCTAAAATCCAAATTAAAAAACTTGCATATCTGTTTTGCACATTCTGTGACAAAAGATAATGAAATTTTCTCCCATTTCTTTTCATCATATGCTTCTGGAAATTTAGTATCTGCAACCTCATGATAAATTTCATCAATTTTACTACGCTTATCATAAAGCAAAAATTTCAAGCTAAATTTATTATCTCTTCGAGTGATAATGTATTGGCTTCCGTCAAAGCATTCAAGGGTTAGTGCTTTAATGGATTTGTAATCAAGAATTTTTAAAATATCCTCACCAGAAAAAGGCGTATTATCAGGATGTACATGCGTAAGTATTAAAGAATCTTTCGGGCTGTGCTTTAACAAGTCCATAAGCTCATTATTAAGCTCTACTTTTGAATGTTCACCTATCTGGGAAAATTGCTTGCTATCTGTTAATCTAAGAACAGTTGCTTTTTCTTTTTTATTTTTTCTTACGAAGTCATTTAACGAAGAGTGAATATCATCTAATACTTTTTCATTCTTTGCTGATATTTCAATTATATCGCTAAACTTCTTACCAAGATTAGGATTTTGAATATCTTCATTTTTTATTATACCACTTTCGCTGGAATTTTCAACAGTTTTTTCAAGTTCTTCCGCCTTCCCTCTCCACTGTTCAGCTCTTGCACTATAAGCTCTTTTATTATCTTTATCGAGGGAAAACTTAGACATACGCTCCATTCGCTCAGCTTCGTTCTGAGCGTAGTTTTGCTTCTGGGCGTTGTTATATCTCTCCGCAAGTTCGTCAAGCTCATCGGCGGTGTATCGGCTGTTTTCGGGTGGTGTACTTATGCCCTCAAAATATGTAGTGTGTGCGTCCCTGCAATTCGGGTGATACAAGCCCTTTTTAATAGCCTCTGACAAAAGCGGATATTTAACGCCTGTAACGGGAGATATGCCGTTCTTGGGTCCTCCACTCCACACATCATCAATGAACACTCTGCCAACGAAAGGAGCGCACAACGGACAAGGGTTTCCACGCTTGTTAAGAATGACAGTATATATTCCCCATTCCTGTCGCTTAGCCCCCTCGCCTTGAAGATATGCTCTTTTATTCGCCGTCCGCAGTGCCATTTCTGCATAGGACTTGATATTTACTCGCCTACCGTTTCGGTACTGTATGCAGTTGATACCAGCTGAAAGAAAGTCCTTTGTCGCCATATCAACAGCTTTTGCATAAGTTCCCGCACCAGTATTTGCCATAACCTGAGCATTGAATATAATCTTGCGGTATTGGTCATTAGCCATTCGCAGAACGGCAATTTCAGCCTTTTTCATATCGTGAGTAGTTGCTTTAATCAAAGAATTAAGCTTTCTTTCGTTCGTCTTGAAAAACTCTCCTGTTGTTTCAGCCACACCAGTAAATGCTGGCTTGTTTTTGCCTTTGCCTTTGAAACCACGCTTTATAGCTTGTAAAATCTGTCGTTCCTGCTTAGTGCCACCGTCGTTATAGGAATCACTCAAAGCTCTGCGGATATGCTCATTTATTGAATTATACTGCACTGTAAATCTCTTGCTATTCTTCCGTTTATAGACCTCAAGTGCCTTGAGCTGTTCCGCCTGCCATTGTGACCATTCTATGCAGAGCTTTGATTCTTCGGCTCTATGGCGGCTTAAATTCCTAATCATTGAGGCTATAAGCTCATTTTCGATTTTTTCAAAAGCCTTACCAATATCGTAATCAGACATTTTTTAAATCCTCATTTTTATTGGTTCTTCAATGAATGTTTCTGCTGATTGCTGTGAAACACCCAATGTTGATACTACAATAGAAATTGCTGCACCTCTTGATATAGCACCATCTTTATATGATTGTATGATATTCAATAAGCTTGCAATTTGTGCGCCGTTAAGCTTACTTGTAGCCGCATTGGAGCTGTCATTCAGTATAGGCTCATCTATGTTATTTGTGCTATTGACTGCTAAGCTTTCAGCAGTCATACTGTTAAGCATTGGCTCGTTCATATCCTGCACGCCCTGTTCAGCTTTCAGCCTTGCGACTTCCTGTTCTTTCCATTCGCTGTCTTTGCTGTCACCATAAAGCTCCTCAACACAGCTTTCAGTACTCATAATACCGCCTTGCTTTGCCTTAGTTACTGTTTCAACAACAGCTTCAAAACTTGGGTTAGCATATTCTCCAAAGTTTATAGCAACAGTCGGAGGAATAATATCAAGCTCGTGCCATATCTGATAGCCACATACCGCAGCTTTTACAAGTTCCGGCATAAATTCTTCCACAAGCTGTACAAGGTTTCCTCGTGTGTATAGAGTTGTTTTTTCTTTTTCTCGCTGTGCCTCGGCGTTATCCATCTTTTTAACATCAATGCCGAGTGTTGACGGCGAAATTATACCCTGCAAGCATAAGTCAAGAGCAGTTATATATGTCTGCAAGTAGCTTTCATGCGGTATATTAGGCTGGTCAAGGGTGATTTTATTACAACCCGTTTCTGACATATCGTTATTCGTTTGAATGTATCTATTATCGAAAGCATTGGGCTTGATAATTGCACCTGTATCTGGATTTCGAGGTGTCAGACATTCAGGAATATAACTCTTTGAACGAGCTGCCCTGAGTGCGTCCATCCACTGCGACCACGCTTCGTCGAGTGCGTCGAAATCATCTGTCTTACCGTCAAATATATTGCCGCCTCTGCCCTTATACTGTTCACTGTCGCCGAATATACAAGGTACCGCAAGCATTACGCTTTCATCAAAGGTAACGCCCTTGCCGTCAATCCATTTCGTTTGTTCTATTGAATTAGGCGGTATCTCATCGCCATTCTCTCTATACAGACGGTATTTTATATAACCGTAGCCATAATGTTCTTTGAGCGTGTATTTTTCTTTGTTGTCGATATAGCCCGCCTTAATCGCACTCTGAACGATGTTACCGCTCTGCACATAATATTCGGAAAACTTCTTTTGTCTTGCGTTTAATTTGTCTTTCACGGTGTCACCGTCCTTTCGTAAAATAAGCAAAAGAAAAGACAGCACATTTCTGTACTGTCTTTTTACAAGCGTCCGGATTTGCACCGGACATTCATATTGCTATGCGTGTTCCTCACAACACTTCTACTTATCAATTCTATTATACCAAGTTTTCACTACCCTGTCAATCATTTTGCTTTCTTTAGGCATAACTTCTCTATCGCCTTTTTCACCGTGTGAATATCCTTTATGAGTATGAGGCTGTGTAAAAAACCCATCAATCCTGTGTGGATGGTCAATGTCAACTTGTTTGTATCTTTTGTTATGTTTGTCAAAATAGATTATAGATTTCAGTTTATCTTGATTGCTTACAGTTACATATACTCTGCCTTTAGTCATCGTTTCAAAAGGCGGTGTTATATTGCCTTTGCTAATTTTTATAAATTTGATATTACCTGATTGATACACTGTGTGATATTCTGTACCGTACTTCTTGCCCTTATCACTTATACCGCTTGAAGAGCCTCTTCCGCCCATTATTTTGACCCCCTGATTTTTTCCTGAAACGATTTTATATTGATAATATTTCCTGCACATTCTTCGGGAACCTTGCCGTAGAAAATGACTGTTTCAGGCTGTAAATGTTTCATCATTTCGTTGTAGCCTTTCAAAAATAACTCTTTTGCCGTTTTATTATTCTGAGTTCCAATGCTTGAAACAGCAACTGTGCTATGCTTTGGTTCTCCGTCAAAACACCATTCAAAACTCTTTTCATTACTCCAACATATCGTGGGGATTACCTCAATGCCATACATCTGCCAATATGCCGCAAGCCAATGTTTGCGACAATGATTATAAATCTGCAGCGCTGTCGGATAATCAGCGTAAAGGCTGAAATCAGGCGATAATACACAATTAAATATTTTAAGCAAATCTATGTATCTTTCAGGATTATTCCATAATCTCATAAACTGATAATCATCGAGAAAGAAATGAATACCACAATCTGTTTTCTTGCTACTCATCAGCCGTTTAGGACGCTCCACAAAAGACTTGCTGAACATCATTGACACCCTCACCGAAAAGGGTGTCACTCTCATCAGCCACAAGGAGAATATCGACACCGACACGCCTACGGGCAAATTCATGTTGACCGTGTTCGCTGCCCTCTCTCAGTTGGAGCGTGAGCAGCTCAAACAGCGACAGCGTGAGGGCATCGAGATCGCTAAGGCGCAGGGAAAGTATGGGGCGGAAGCCTATCGAAATCGACTGGACGAGGTTCGGTCAGCTTTATGGGGAATGGAAGTTCAAGAGTATCACAGAGCGTGACTTTATGTGGAGAATGGGCTTGTCGGCTAACACTTTCTATCGCCGTGTCAGGGAGTATGAATCGGAACACGGCATTGCCGAGCCAACCTCTGCTTGACAGCTCCCTCAGACGAACGGAAACGCCCCCTGAACTATCAGAGGGCGCTCATTGATTATATGCCTGGCAGCGAAGCGAGTAAAGGAGATAGCCGTTTGTATATCACTCCTGTTTCCTCACTTGCAAAAGACTTCATAAGAGCATTGTTGACTTGTTGTTTAGTTTTAGATTTGAGGATTGCCTGAATGATAATCTCTTTTTTCTGCTTATACTTCTTTTCCTTAAAGTGCTGACCGAAGAAAGAGCGTACCTGTGCTTCTCTCTTATCTGGCTTAGTTTTCTTTTTAGATGGAGAAGCAGTTTTTTTCTTAGGTGCTGATTCTTTCTTTACCGTTGACTCAGTATTTGAAGTAATGACGGGTGTGTGCATTGTTCTTACTAACTTGATCTTCTCGCCGTTCAGAAACTTCTGCTTTAACTCCTCATTTGAAAAGATATAATTAAAGTCTCCAGTAATAACATCAACCGTAGTGTGATCCTGAGATTCCTGAAATCTTCGAGTATCGCCTGATTGTTCTAACTTTTGATTAAGTGCTTCGATGATTGGATCTCCTGAAGGTAGCTTGCCCTCACCGGAATAAAAATGATCCTGCGTATCAATCGAAAAATCGAAATGAAATTTATTCGTATTGTTCTTATAGTACCAAAGTGAACGGTCACATATTATTTTGCATAAATATGTAACATCGACAATCATAGCACGCAGCTTAACAATAGAGAATTTAATAAATAAAGTCATACACATTTCTGTACCATCTCCAAGAATCAGACCAAATCCGTCGAGCTGGTTTGCTTCATCCTTGATCTTGTTGCTGTCTATATTCGGAGAACCAGCATGAAGAAAGGTATTTCTGAGATTATATACGATTTCACCACTCAGATACGGATTACCACTATCGTCTGACATATACTCTCCGAGATACTTATTATACCACTCAATATAGCGCTTTGCAGTAGATGTTTCGTTTGGATATTCTGCTGCACCGCATATATCAGGCAATGCAAGCGACATAGCTAATGCAGAAAAATAGCTTTTATTCTTTAGAGCATTCTCTATATCATTGACATATATTTCTACCATAAATTACTCCTATTCACATATTTGTGGCTTTCTCATAGAGCTTCCAGACAATTAGTATTTCGTTAGGGTGTCTGTCAGTTATGATATGCGCCACAACTATGATTTGAATTTATATGGAACGGGAAATAGCTGTTTCAATAGACTTTGGACCAATGGAATTATTATATCACAACACACTTTCAAAAGCAACTTTTATAACATAACTTCATTTTCAAATGTAGAGATGATGGATGAACTAACTATGAAATACATAAATTGGTATAACTATGTTTGCCCTCATTCATACAATAATTATTTAACACCAATGGAGGCTCGTTACAGGTAGATATTTATCGAACAAAGTGTTACAAAAAAGCTTGATCACAACATTGCTAAAATGGACAAGCTGTTTTGCATAAAGCGTGACGCAGAAATTGTGAGAAAGTTTAATGGTAATAACTATGCTCAACTTGCAAAACAATATGGATTATCCGAACGAGCAATCAGAACTATAATAGCTGATTATATAAATGAAATGTATGGTTCTGTACAGACATCTTTATGGTAGTAAATGGTAAAATTGAAGGAAAAAAGAGAAATATTTCATATATTTTACTTCAAAGATTTAAGGTATCATTAAGTTAAGACTTAATGATACCTTTTCGTTTGGTGGTGAAAAAATGAAATTTGGAGCAGACACCTGGTGGCTTGTTGGGCTTGCGGTGACAATAGCAATCGGCATAATAGGCTATTTTTTAAAAAGAACAATGTCAAAGCAAGACCAGCACGAGGCTGATATTAACCATATAAAGCTTACTTATGTTACAAAAGAAGAATTTAAAGAGCTTAAATCCGATACGGCAACAAGTATGGACAAATTGCAAAAAGATGTCGAAGAAATCAAAGTAAACACTTTAAGTAAAGCTGATTTTTATCGTTCTCAGGCAAAAACAGACGATAAAATGGATAAAATTTACGATATGCTCATTGAGCTGTCTAAGAAAGGGTGAAAACAATGGATGGGTGTATCTTATCGACACTGTAAAAAAACAATATGGGCTAAAAGTGCAGATACATAAACCAGATGAGCCTGAAAAGTGCGAAGCTCATAATTATGAACTTAATGGCAAACCAGGCAGCTTTAAAATTGGCAGAGAAATTACTCAAAAGCAGGAACTTAATCTTGAAACCTCAATGCATACCTGCCCTGTTTACCGCATATCAAATCTGCTTACAAGTGACAATATATATGGTCATGATGATTATGAGCCGATTGACAGTATTGTTGCTGAAATTATTGTCAGAGTGTCGCAAATAAGCAAGGTGCTTGATAAATTTGCAAGTCCGAGTATGACAGGCCCGCAATCTGCCCTTGAGCTTGACGAAGTAACAGGTACTTGGCGTTTAAAGGTTGGAGATTATTTCCCTTGTGATAGTGATACAGTAAAGCCAGAATATCTTGTCTGGGACGCAAGTATGGACGCAAACTTTAAACAGATTGAGCTTCTCACAAATCAGCTTTATACAATTTCGGAAATGGGTTCTGCTGTATTCGGAGATTTGACAAATAAAACAGGTGATGTGCCATCAGGCTCGGCTCTCAGGCGTTTGATGATGTCGCCGCTTGCCAAGGCTCGAAGAATCGCAAACCGCTTTGACCCGATACTCAAAAAGATTATATCAGCAAGTGCTGGAATCCTCGGAGTGGAAATTGCACCCGAAGAAATCACTATTACATGGCATGACGGCTTACCTGCCGACCCAGCAGAGGACGCTGAAATTATGTCAGTTCGTACAGGTGGAAAAGCTACATTATCGCAATATACAGCAATACAAAGGCTTGATGATATGTCCGCTGCTGATACAGATGCGGAGCTTGCTATGATACGCTCTGATGATATTGATTCAAGCCTTGGTTCGGAAGAACCATTACTTGAGCCGATTGAGGGCGTCTGATGAATACGCAGAAAAGACTGATTGAAACATATCAGAAGGCACAGAAAAAGCTTGTGGAAATAATCCAAAGAAAACAAGCTTATGGTTCGGCAACAGCTTATGAAAGGTCACTTTTAAGGCAGATTCAAAAGGAGCTTAAAAAGCTGAAAAAATCTTCAAAAGCACTTGTTGAACAGCTTATCAAAGAAAACTACAAAACAGGCTTGCAAAGCTTAATTGATGACTTACTAAAAGACAATACTGCACCGAGATTGTTTAATATGTTCAGCGGACTTAACGCAAGTCAGATAGAACTTATTACTCAAAACGCTAATATTGACTTAAATAAGTCGATTAACATTGTGGGTCGAAGAATGCAGGACGCAGTCAGAGAAGCTGGCATTGAAGCGACAGCAGAGAAGCTCACAACAGGTCAGACAGTCAGGGAAATGCAGAAGAATCTGGAAAAGAAGCTTGAACAGCAAAATCTGACAGCAGTAGAATATGCCAACGGCACAAAAATGCCGATTGAAAAATATGCTGAAACTGTTGCACGCTCAACTACTGCAGAAACTCAAAATAAAGCTAAAGTCATACAAGGACAAGACTGGGGCTATGACCTTGTAAGATTTACGGAACACAGTCCTACTTGCGAGGTCTGCTCAATGTATCAGGGCAGAGTTTATGCTTTGACGAAAGAAGCTGCCAATGGCAAATACAAAGGTTCTAAAGGTCAAGCATTGCATTTTCCCTATCTCTATGATACAGCCCTACCGCACGGTTACAGCACGATACACCCGAACTGCCGACACCGTCTGTCTGTACTTCCCGCAAGAGCTTATACTGCTGCTGAAATGGAGGATTTCTCTCGAAAAAGTATGCAGCCCTTTGAAGATATGCGGTCAGACCAAGAGCGTAAAGCGTATGCCAAGGAACAAGCAGTGAAGCGTAAACGGAACGAGAGCCGTAAACAGTATGAGAAAATCAAGACTGTACTTCCAAATGATGCACCAAAAACATTTGCTGCTTTTGTTAAGATGAAGGCTGCAAAATCAGAGCGTTACAAAGAGCTTTTGAAAGATTATCGTACTGTAATTGGTATTGCAAAGGAGCAGGAAAGTGGTATAATAAATGATAGTAACAGTAATTATTATACAATTACCGATAAAGCTATAAATTCTGTTCCACTTGTAAAAGTTGATGGTTTTACAGATGAACAAAATTATTTACTTCAAGAAGCACATAAACAGTTGTTGCGAAAAGCTAAGACAGAGAAGCTTGGTGTAGAAATGTCAGCTGTATATGATATGAATATGAAGCAAATTGGTAAAACAAGAACAGAGCACAATGTAGGTCGTGTCGGAATTGATAATCCGAGCGAACCTTATATTGGAATACATAATCATGGTAGTGATGAGACCTTTAGTATATCCGATATTGAAGGTTTTATAAGAAGAAACAATATGAGAATGCTTACAGTTGTTGGAAATAAAGGCTCTCTTTATATTATCCAAAAAAGCGATAATTATGATGAAATTGGATTTTCAAGCTATTTGGTTAAGCAAAAACAAAAAAATATTTTTGAAGAATATTCTTTTGCTCAAATTATTAGCAATCAATCTATTATTAGTAATTTTTCGCAAGATAAAGTAGAACTTCTAAAAACTGTTATTAAACAGTTCTCTGCAGATACTTTAGAGGAGGCTAAGAATTATGGAATCAAATATTTCCAAATACAATCTGACTCAAGAGGAAATTGAGATGTATAGAAAATGTCTTGAAAAAGCAAAACCATATACACCAGAAGAGTTATATGAACTTGAACTGGATGGGGATTATGATTCCGATAGAATGGATGCAACTATGGCAAATAAAATTCTTAATGGTGTAGAATACTAAAAGCACAAAATTTATTAATCTTAGGAAGCACTCTTGCAATAAAAGCAAGGTGCTTTTATTTATACTCAAATTTAAGAAAGGAAACAATAATATGAATTTTGGAAAAGCATTAGAGGAATTGAAAAATGGAAAGAAAGTCGCTCGTAAGGGCTGTAACGGCAAGGGAATGTATATATTTAAGCACGAGGGCTTTGACACAAATGAGGCATCAAACATTACTGGTGACAAGCACAACTATGTACCGCCGTTCATATGTATGAAAACGGCAGCGAAAATGTGGCTTTTTGGCTGGCTCGCAAGTCAGAGTGATATGCTTGCGGAAGATTGGAAAATCATAAGATAAAAAATTCCCTATAATTGCCCTAAAATCGCATTTAATGATTAGAGGTAAAATTATCAGTCCTATAATTTCTAAACGCTCTTAAACGGCTTATAAACGAATTTAAACGCATATATAACACAGGCAATAAGCGTACCTGCACTTTTACGGTGCAGGACGCTTTTTTATATTGCAAATTTTTTAATGAAAGGAATTTTTACTATGAGTGAAACAAACACAAATGCTTCAATAGAAACCGAAGCAAAAGCAGAACCACAGACGGCAGAACCACCAAAGCAGACACAGGTTGACCAAAATGCAGAAAAACTCAGCACCTATGAAACAGCACTGAGAAAAATTTTTAAACTTGCTGACGGTGAGGAGCTTGGTGACATTGACGGCAAGCTGACAGAGTTTGAAGCGGAACACGAAAAACTTATTTCAGCAACAAAGGATAAGCTTATTACAGCAAGTCTTAATGCCCTTGATGGTTACAACACAAAACTACTTGCAAGGCTTATAGACAAAAGCAAGATTACAGTTGATGAAAACGGCAATATTACAGGACTTGAAGAAGCGGTAAAAGCTGTTTCAGACGAATTTCCTGCCGTAATTGTTAAAAAGGAATCTGCAAAGAAACCTTTTGTGCCGATTAATCCGGCACAGCAAGCATCAACATCACAAACAATGAATGACCTCATCAGAAGTCACAGATAAAAAAGGAGATTTTTATTATGGGAAACATTATTACAAGAACAGATGCAGAAGCTCTTATTCCGGTTGAATCAAGCAAAGAAATTATTCAGGCAGTACAGCACGAAAGTGCAGTTCTACAGCTTATGAAAAAGTTGCCTAATATGAGTTCAAAGCAGACTAAAATGCCGATTATGTCAGCACTTCCTGTCGCTGGATTTGTTAATGGCGATAATGGTCTAAAGCCTGTATCAAGGGCATCATGGGAAAACAAGTACATTACCGCAGAGGAAATTGCTGTAATTATTCCTATTCCTGAAGCAGTACTTGATGATGCTGAATATGACATTTGGGCAGAGCTTAAACCTTCGATTATTTCAGCATTTGGAAAGGTCATTGATGGTGCTGTGTTATTCTCGACCGAAAAGCCAACAAGCTGGCCAGACGGTATCGCAACATCAGCAATCACAAAGAAAAAGACGGTTACATATGGTACAGGCATTGACACAGCCGAGGATATTTCCGAGCTTATGGGACTTGTTGAAGCTGACGGCTTTGATGTTACAGGCTTTGCGGCGGAAATTGCTCTGAAATCATCTTTCAGAGGTTTGCGTGACAAAAACGGCGGTCTTATCTTTGCTCCAAGCTTGCAGGCGGGTACACCATCAACTCTATACGGTCAGGCAATCAACTATGTAAAAAATGGATCCTGGGATAGCAGCAAGGTTAAGCTTATTGCTGGTGACTGGTCACAGGCAGTTTATGCAATGCGTCAGGATATGACATATAAAGTGCTTGACCAGGCTGTCATCAGTGACGCAAGCGGTAAAATTATATATAACCTTGCACAACAGGATATGGTTGCTCTTAGATGTGTAATGCGTCTTGGCTGGCAGCTGCCTAATCCAATTACTAAACTCAATGGTACTGATACACGCTATCCGTTTGCAGCTCTTGTACCTGCAACTGATCCTGCGGCTGATACTGAACATTCAGGTGGTTAATTATGCTCGAACTCGAAAAAGGCATTAACAGCTATTTAAATCTTGATGAAGCAAATGAGCTTATTGACGGTATTGATACAACAGGAAAATGGCGTGAGCTTACAGACGGTGAACGAAAGCAATATCTCGTACTTGCAACAATACATATTGACAGCCTTATGCTTACATCTCGAAAACATAGTGCTGAACAAATTCTACAATTTCCGAGAGGAAGAAATTCGGAAGTACCGAGAGCAGTGCTTATGGCACAGGCTCTCGAAGCACTTACATTATCTGATACACAAGCAATGCAAAGAATTTCTTTGCGTGAACAAGGTGTAACTTCAATCAAACTCGGAAACACCAGCGAAAGCTATTCAGATGATTCCAACTCATCTTCTAAGCAAAATAATGAGCTTAAAAGTAAGGTCGCAATTTCGCTTATGCGACCGTATATTCTTGGTTCGGCGGTGATGTTATGAGTCTTTTTACTCCATATTTTAAGGATAGCATTTCTGTACAGAATTATATTGGCATCAATGATTTTGGAGATAGTCAATACAGTTCTGCAAAAGATGTGCTTTGTCGATTAGAATATAAAACGCAGGAAACTCTTGATTCTAAAGGCAATAAAGTGATAAGCACTGCAACTATTTATGCGAGATTTTTAATCTATCACCCTCTGTCATAGCTGGAACAGCAAACGATGAATCTTATACCACTGCGATTAAAACGGCTGTAATGCCTGTTATAAGGGCTTTTGAAACAGCTTTGAATCAGGGCTTGCTTTTAGAAAGCGAAAGGCACAGACACTATTTTGCTTTTGATACAACAGAACTTCTCAAGGGAGATATACTTAAACGCTATCAGGCATATCAAATAGGTTTAGCAAATAATTTCTTACAGGCTGATGAGGTTCGATATAAAGAAGACCTAAAACCGCTTGGCTTTAATTTCATACGCTTAGGCTTGCAAGATGTTCTTCTCGACCCGAAAACAAACACAATCTATACTCCGAATACAAATCAAACAACAATGTTTGGGCAGAATGTAAATCAACAGGTTGCTGATAGTATGATTGAGGAAACAGAGCAACGCTGGGACGGTCAGCCTCGTGATAGTGAAGGCAGATTCGATAAAGGAAAAAGACGAAGATTAGTTCGTTCAGGAGCAAAGCGAAAAACCTCCGAAAAATCCTCTGAAAGACTTGAAAAGTCGGATAAGAATGATATAATAAAAGAAAAACAAAAATCTTCAAATGTACCGAATGTGTCAGCTAAAGGTAGAAATGAGTTTACAGTTAAAGGCTTTAAAAATAAACAGGCATTAAATAATCATTGGAAGAATGGTCGTACTCACAGAGATGAGTATATTCAAGACGGTATTACAACGGCAGAACAGTATCAAGCAAGAGCGTTGGAATTGGTGCAAAGTCCTGCGGATGGTAAGAAGATACTCGGGTATAAAAATTCACTTGGTCAAATTATTAGATACGATGTTGATAAAAACGATTTTGCAAAAGGCAATCCTCAAAAGGGTATATTTACAATGTTTAAGCCAGGTGATGGCAGGGATTATTATGAGAGAGAACTAAAAAAGAGGGAATAGAAAATGATGATTGACAGAAATAACAGAGATGGTATTTGTCCGATATGTAAAAAATATCGTTTCCCTGAACCTAATACATATGAAATGTGTCAAGTTTGTGGTTGGTTTGATGACCCGTTACAGTTTGAAGAACCCAATAGCTTGGGAAATAATGATTTAAGTCTTAACGAATATCGTGAAAAGTGGCTGAAAGGAGAAATTTCTCGGCCTATACTTGATTAAATTTAACCGCTCCTTGAGGGCGGTTTTTCTATGCCCGAAAACGAATACAATCTATACTCCGAACACAAATCAAACAACAATGTTTGGGCAGAGTGTAAATCAACAGGTTGCTGATAGTATGATTGAAGAAACAGAGCAATGCTGGGACGGTCAGCCTCGTGATAGTGACGGCAGATTCGATAAAGGAAAAAGACGAAGATTAGTTCGTTCAGGAGCAAAGCGAAAAAACTCCGAAAAATCTTCTAAAAGCCTTGAAAAATTGGATAAGAATGATATAATAAAAGAAAAAAGTTATAAACCTATCACAAAGATAACAGATAGTGCAATTACACGTGTTCCAAAAGTTAATATTCGTGGATATACAGAAGAGCAATGTTCAGAAATTCAAAGGCAACATAAAGAACTATTGCGATATTCAAAAAATAACAACAATAATAAAGAAGTTGCTTTTGTTTTTGATAGTTCTATTTTGATAGTTCTATAAGTAAACGAAAAGAGTTTGTTGGCTCTGATGATATGCTTGATTTTGGTAGTTCATTGCACGGCAAAGATTTGCTTGTTATGCACAATCATCCAAGGAATAGCAGCTATTCTGATACCGATATTGCGTTTTTACTTGGAAATGATAATGTTCGTTCTTTGTCAATAGTAAAAAATAATGGCTCTGTTGAAATTTTAACAAAGAGTTCTTCCTTTGACAAAGAAAAAGCTATAAATGAGTTCAAACGCTCATACAAAAAGTATGTTAAATCAGGAAAAGATTCAGAAATTGATAAGGCTGTAAACAAATTTATATCTAAATACACGGAGGGACTTTTATGGATAGAAAGCCAATAAACTTTTTAGATGGTAATCCTGAAGAACGAACTAAAGCAATGAAAGAATTTTTTGGGCTTTCCCCTGAACAATCATTTCAGGATTTAACCGTTGATGATAATGATAACGAAAATAATAATGATGATTAAACTGCCCTTAAACAAGGCGGTTTTTCTATGCCCGAAAGTAGGTGAAATAATGGACTTCCGAGAATTTATTGAAGAACGCTTCATAAAAAGAAACTAAGTACTCTGAAAAGGGTGCTTTTTTTATGCCCTGAGTATGGCTTAAAACTACTCTATTTTTATACCCGAAGGTAGGTGAGAATATTGCAAATCGAAATCAGAAGTAGCAATGAGGCTGTCATAAGCGGTTATGTTAATGCTGTTGAGCGTGATAGTCGCATAATGCCAAAAGGCAAGGGAGCAACTGCGGTACGAAGTTTTGTTGAGCGAGTTAGGGCAGGCACATTCGATAAGGCTATAAAAAGAGGAACGCCAATAGAGCTTCGCTTTAATCATGACAAAATAATAGGCGATACCACAAAGAATCTTGAACTCTATGAAGATAATATTGGTCTTTATGCGAGGGCAATAATCAGTGATACAGAGGTTATTGAAAAGGCTCAGCGTGGGGAGTTGCGTGGGTGGTCATTTGGCTTTATCTCTGAGGGTGAATCCTGGGATAAAGAAGGCGAGCTTGACAGACGAACGCTTGAAGACATTGATTTGAAAGAAGTTTCAATTCTCGACAAAACACCAGCTTACTTTGGCACTTCCGTTGAAGTAAGGGGTGAAGAATCAAATGTTTTTGAAACAAGGGGAATCACAGAGAGTATAAAGCTTATTGGAAAAGAATCACCGAAAACTAATAGCTTAGAAATCTATGAAAAAGAACTTGAAATTTTGAAAGAGAGGTAATTTATTATGAAAGCACTAATCGAAAAGAAAAATGCTCTACTTGATGAGGCAGACGCTCTTATCAATAAAGCAAAGACAGAGAACAGGGCGTTTGAGGATAGCGAACTTAATCGCTATAATGAAATCAAAGCAGAGCTTGCAAGGCTCAATAAGACTATTTCAGCCGTAAAAGAAACAAGAAAAGCTGAAATTGACGAACCTGATAATAAAAAGAACAGTACAGAAGAAACCGAAACAAGACTTTTTGAAGCTTATATCCGAAATCCGAAGGCTGTTGAAACTCGTGCTGACACTAATCTCACTTTCGGTGCTAACGGTGCGATTATACCAACAAGCATTGAAAATAAGATTATTGATAAGGTGAAAGAAATTTGCCCTATTTTTGAACTTGCAACAAAGTATAATGTCGGCGGTACTCTTACAATTCCGTACATTGATACAGATACAAGCGATAATAAAATGGCTTATGCAACAGAGTTTACAGAGCTTGAAAGTACATCGGCAAGCTTTAAGTCAATTTCTCTTACAGGGTTCCTTGCTGCAACACTTTGCAAGATTTCTAAGTCACTTATCAATAATTCACAATTTGATATTGTGTCATATACAATTCAGCATATGGCTGTTAATATCGCACAGTGGATAGAAGGTCAGCTACTTAAATAATATCAACACAAGATGTTTGGACTGCAATCTTTGCAGCAATTACGCAAGGTATTATCTGTGCTGGAGCAAGCGTTTATGCAAATCAAATCTATAAGCAAATAAAAAAGGGTGATTGATATGGACTTAACAGACATTGCAATGTACTGCAAAATCAAGCAGTCGGAGCGAGAGGCAGATAAGTATAACAGCAGTCTGACTTGTATGAGAGTGTGTTGACAGGTACAGTTACTGAGTTTGTTGTACCGAGCGAGTGGACAGAAATTAGACGAGGTGCATTTATGGGATGTAACAAGTTAGTTAATATTATATTTAATAATAATATAACTAATATCAGAGATTCTGCTTTTGATATGTGTGCTGCATTAAAAAAGATTGTAATACCAAATAGTGTTACTATACTTGGTTATGCAGCTCTTGGGAGATGTACTGTTATGACTGATTTGACGATACCAAATACGATTGAATATATAGGTGGTAAGGCTTTTAACAGTTGTACATCTCTTACAAATGTCACTCTTGGCAATAACTTTAATTGCAATAATCTTGACCTATCAGCAAGCACAAAGTACAGCGTAGACACGCTTGTAGCAATGCTTACGGCTCTTGCTGACCGTACAGGACAGACAGCGTATACATTGACGCTTGGAGCAACTAATCTCGCAAAGCTCATCTTGGCAAAGACACTCTTACAAGCATTGCTATTGCCTTCTGCGATAGAATCAAGTCTGCTGGCTATCGTCCAATGCTCTATTGCAACCCGAATTGGCTATGCAATTATTTGCATAAAGACAAGCTGATAAATAAGTACGACATCTGCCTTGCAAACTGGGGCGTGTCTGCACCAAGCTACAATTGTGCAATCTGGCAGTACTCAGAAAATGGCAGTGTGCCAGGCATTTCGGGTTCAGTTGATATGAACTGGATTTTTAAAGACTACACATCTACCAAACCCACAACAACTAAGCCAGTTACAAAGCCAAGCAGTGTTAAAAAGACAGATTATTCTGTCAAAGTCACTGCCCAGGCTGGGCTTAATGTTCGCAAAGGGGCAAGTACAAACTTGGGAACATTCTTCGGCATTCATATATAGAGAAATCATAAGGCGGTTTTAAACCAACATATTTTCAAACTTCCTTTTTATGAAATCGCAGTATTTAAGCCGTATTGTATGTGTGTCTTTAACCGCCTGCAATCTTTTCTGTCCCTAGGTAAGTCACCTTTATTCTCGCGACTTACTTTGACTTTAGCTGAAGTTCTATAACCGTCTGCTTTTTGTCCAACAATACTGTCAACTCATCGGCAGACAGACCGCTGATATGTCCCAATTTTGTATAGCTCCACGAATTCGAGCCGAAAAACACCACAAGCTGATTTCTAGAATACAGAACGATATCTCCCGACTGTGTGGTCATCTGTGTAGACTTGATTTTTCATGATATAATACACCTCTACTTGAGTACATCATTTTTCATTTGCTTATTAATTAATATTTTGCTTACTTATTCAAAAAACTCAGATTTTACTTCATATTACTTGATTTTATTAAGAATTAGTAATAAAATATTTATAGGTATGCCAAAAAAGGTATAAATAACGCTATCTCAATAAACTGATATAGCGTTCGGAGGTTTAAAAATGGCGGAAAATCTTGTTTCTAAAATTGAAAAGCAGTTACCGAATTTTTCTAAAGGACAAAAACTCATAGCTACATATATAAGTGACCACTGCGATGAGGCGGCCTTTATGACAGCATCTAAGCTTGGAAATGCTGTTGGAGTAAGTGAATCGACAGTTGTTAGATTTGCCACAGAGCTTGGATATGATGGATATCCAAAATTGCAACACGCTATGCAGGAGATGATTCGTGAGAAGCTTACTTCTGTGCAGAGAATTGATGTTGCAGCAAAGCGTATCGGCAAAAAGGATATTCTTGAATTTATCCTACAAGAAGAAATAGACAGAATAAATTCAACAATAGAAGAAACCTCAAAAGAAGATTTTTATAATGCTGTTGATGCTATATCAAAAGCAAGAAAGATATATATATTTGCAGTAAGAAGTTCCGAGGCATTGGCAAATTTCCTTGGATATTATTATTCAATGATTTTCGGAAATGTTACAGTAATTAATACATATAGCGAAACAGAAATAAGCGAAAAGCTTATGCGTATGTGCAAAGATGATGTTATGATTGGAATAAGCTTTCCGAGATATTCAAAGGCGGCTGTTTTTGCTGTTCAAACAGCAAGAAAGCGTGGTGCTAAAGCAATAGCACTCACAGATAGTCTTATAAGCCCTTTGGCGGATTCGGCTGACTATTTGCTTCTTGCAAGAAGTGGTATGGCAAGTGTAGTCGATTCTCTTGTAGCACCTCTTGGAATGATTAACGCACTTATTGTAGCTACTGTTCTGAATAGGCGTGAGGAGGCGGAAAAAACCTTTAATACGCTTGAAGAAATTTGGTCGCAATATAAAGTCTATAAAAAAAGCGGAGAGGATGACGCTCTTGACAAAAAATAAAAGTGTAATTGTTGTCGGAGGCGGAGCGGCAGGCCTTATGTCGGCAATCCATTCGGCATGGAGTGGGGCAGAGGTTATAATTTTCGAGAAAAATCCCCGACCTGCACGAAAAGTACTCATAACAGGCAAAGGCAGATGTAATGTTACGAATAATTGTAGTATCGAAACTGTTATGAATAATACACCGACAAATCCTAAATTTCTTTATAGTGCATTGAATCGCTTTTCACCAGAAGATACTATGAGCTTTTTTGAAATGCTTGGAGTAGAACTTAAAACAGAGCGTGGAAACAGAGTTTTTCCTGTTTCGGATAAGGCTAAGGATATAGCAGATGCTTTGATAAGCTGTGCGGAAAGTGCAGGCTGTTCAATCTATGAGAAAAATATAAAGTCACTTATAATAGAAAATAACACTATAAAAGGAGTTAAGGATTCAAATGGCGTTGAATATTTTGCCGATAGCGTGATTTTAGCATGTGGCGGTGCATCATATCCTAAGACAGGAAGTGACGGCTATGGCTATGTTCTTGCTCGTCAGGCAGGACACACTGTAACAAAGATAAAGCCCTCACTTGTACCGCTTGAATCTATTGAAAGCTACTGTTGTGATATGATGGGACTTTCACTTAGAAATATAAAAATAGACCTTTTAGATACAAAAACAGAAAAGACGATTTATTCAGATTTTGGAGAACTTTTGTTTACCCATTTCGGACTTTCCGGACCGATTGTTCTGAGTGCCTCATCGCACATAAAAGAAATGGAGAGCGGAAGATATAAGATTATTATAGATTTAAAGCCAGCACTCTCCGAGGAACAGCTTGATGTAAGAATACTTCGTGATTTTTCCGAATTTAAGAATAAAGACTTTATAAATTCACTGGGCAAACTTTTGCCGCAGAAAATGATACCTGTAATAATTTCACTTTCTGGAATATCAGAACATAAAAAATGCAATGAGATTACAAGAGCAGAGCGACACAGACTTTTGGAATTGATTAAGGCTTTTCCGATTACGATTAAGGCTTTCAGACCGATAGCCGAGGCAATCGTCACATCAGGCGGAGTAAGTGTTAAAGAAATAAGCTCAAAAACTATGGAATCAAAATTAGTAAAAGGCTTATATTTTGCAGGAGAACTTATTGATATAGACGCATATACAGGCGGATTTAATCTTCAATTAGCCTTTGCAACAGGAGTTGTTGCAGGGGAGTCGGCTGCTATGTAAAATAATTGAAAGAGGTGCTGAAAATGAACACCTATACAATTATAGCGGGTTTAGATTGCACAGGAAAAACAAGTCTTCGTGGAGTTCTTGAAGGTCAGGGAATGATTCTCGGACGAATAATTGATGCTGATTATATTGCAAAGGAACACAATTATAATAATATTTCCGCAGGCATACAGGCTATAAAAATTATAAATGACTGCCTTGAAAAGAATATATCCTTTACTCAAGAAACGACTCTTTCAGGTCATATGACGCTAAGTACAATAAAAAAGGCTCGTCAAAAAGGTTACTATGTCAGAATGTATTATGTGGAGTTAAGCACTGAGGACGAAAGCCTTTGCAGAATAGAAAACAGGGTTCGCAAGGGCGGTCATGATATTCCAAAAGAAGATGTTCATAGGCGTTATTCAATACGCTTTCAATCTCTTAATGCAGTTATTCCATATTGCGATGAGGTTATATTCTATGATAACGAAAATGGTTTTGTAAAGGTTGCAGAAATAAAAAACGATATTTTTAGATATACAAATGGTTATCGTCCTAAATGGCTGTCTGAATTTGAGGGCTTAATAGAAAGTCAGCTTTAATACTGGAAAGGTGGATTTTATGTTCAATGATTTTGATGAGAATGAAAATATAATTCTTAAACAGCTAATGAAAGAAAACTATACTCAAAAATATTTTGATGAATGTAATTATATTTGGAAAAATTATGTTCCTGAGAGAGGACAAGCCAATGTTTTACAAGGAGAATTACTGAGAGAGCTTGAGAAGCTTCGTTATGAAGCACAAAACAATGGCAATATGAACTGGGACAAAGATTTCGAGTATTTTTGCGATTTTATATCTGAAACGCTTTGTAAGCAAGATATATATTCCGATGACGAAAAAAGAAAAATTACATTGATACTAAAGCATTTTAAACGCTGTGGTCAGTATGCTACATATGTCTTGGACGAAATGAACGATGATGAAATGGTAAACTTAGATTTGCTTGCATACTGTGAGGATAATCTGTATGATATTATTGCTGATGATATAGGATTTTTTCAGATGAAAAGCTCCGAACCTATTCCATTTGTTAAGAATGATAATATTATGAGATAAAATTGTATTTTAAAATGATTTCAATAGCAATAGACGGATCTGCCGGTGCAGGAAAAAGTTCAATATTTTTAGATATACAAATGGTTATCGTCCTAAATGGCTGTCTGAATTTGAGGGCTTAATAGAAAGTAAGCTTTAATATTAGAAAGAAATCATATCAATTTAACAAATATAGACTTGGAGAGGTGTTTTAGATGATTATCAGAAAATTTAAAAATGAAGATAGTGTAGAATTGGCAGAAGTTATTGCTAAAACACTACGAACAACAAATTCAAAAGATTATTCAAGTGAGTACATAGAAAATGACATTAGTTTTTTAACTGCCGATAAACTAATTGAGCGTTCAAATTGGACGAAAAATTATGGAAACACTTGAGCAAGATGATTATTTTTTTAGAGCAAAGAGAATTGAAATACCCGCATCGATTACGGCGGTAAAATTTTACAAAAGTTTGGCTATGATTATAAAAATGGTGTTAATGAAATTGATGATGAACAATTATATAGACTTGAAAAATTTAGATAAATTTTATAGTGTTTTTTACAGTTTCAAGACTGACAATATAAAATAATATTTTGAAAGGAAGTTTAAAAATGATTTCAATAGCAATAGACGGACCTGCCGGTGCAGGAAAAAGTTCAATCGCAAGAGCCGCTGCCGAAAGACTTAACTACATTTATGTCGATACTGGTGCTTTGTATAGAACTATTGGTCTTGCAGCTGCAAGAAGTAATACCAATATTCAAAACGAAGCAGAAGTCGAGAAACTTTTGAAAAGTCTTGATATTAACATAGTTTTCTTTAATGGTGAACAGCATGTTTTGCTTGGTGATGAAGATGTTTCAGAAAAAATTCGTACAGAACAGGCATCAATGATGGCATCTAAGGTTTCGGCAATTCCTGCAGTAAGGGCATATTTGCTTGATACACAGAGAGATTTCGCAAAAACAGATAATGTACTTATGGACGGCAGAGATATTGGCACAGTTGTTTTGCCTAATGCAAGCGTCAAGATTTTTCTTACAGCCTCACCAGAAATTCGTGCAAAACGCAGAGTTAAGCAGCTTGAAGAAAAAGGAATAAAATGTGATTATGACGAGGTTCTAAAGGACATAATAACAAGAGATTATAACGATTCTCATCGTGAGATTGCTCCTTTAAAGCCTGCAGAAAATGCCATAATTCTCGATACCTCAGATATGACTCTTGAAGAATCCATAGATGCCTTGGTTAAGCTTGTAGAGGAGAGAGTCTGATGAAACGAAATCCACTTTATGTAGTTGGAAGAATTGTTGTAATCCCAATATTTAAACTGTTATTTTTCTATAAAGTTAAGGGAAAGCACAATGTTCCTGATGAGGGTGCGTTTGTTGTTGCATCAAACCACCTTTCAAACTATGACCCTGTACTCCTTGCTCTAACTCAAAAGCGTCAAATATTCTATATGGCTAAAGCTGAACTTTTTCATAATAAATTTCTTGCAAAGCTGATAAGAACACTCGGTGCTTTTCCAGTCGAAAGAGGAGCAGGTGACGGTAAGGCTATCAATGAGGGCGAAAAACTTATTTCAGAGGGAAAGCTTCTCGGAATTTTTATCGAGGGTTCTCGTTCTAAGACAGGCGAGCTTTTAAGGCCTCGTTCGGGAGCGGCTATTGTTGCACATCAGATGAATGTTCCGATAATTCCTGTATGTATTACCCCAAAAAATAAGAAAATCAAAGTTTTTCAGCGTGTAACTATTTCGTGGGGAAAGCCTATTTCCGTAGAGGAGCTTGGAATTAAAAACGGCGACCGCCAAGAATACAGATATGCAAGTAATGTTGTAATGGATAGAATCAAGGAAATGCGTGCAGAGGAGCTTAATTCAAGAAAGTAACAGTCTATTTTGGAGATATTTTCCGAAAGGACAGTTGTACTAATGTACCATTTTTTAAAAGTATTGTGTAGGGTCTTGTTTTTTTTTCTGTTTCGAGTTAAAATAATAGGAGAGCAAAATTTTCAGGGGAGTGCAATTTTATGTGCAAACCACCGTTCCTTGCTTGACCCTATAATTATTTCCTGCGTTATGAAACGGAAGATTTATTATATGGCTAAATCAGAGCTTTTTGATGACCATGGAAAGCTTTTTGCATGGCTTTTGAAAAGTGTAGGAACTTTTCCTGTTGCAAGAGGCAGTGCTGATAAATCAGCAGTTGTGAAAGCGGAGAAGCTCCTTGATGATGGTTGTATAGTGGGAATTTTTCCTCAGGGCAAAATTGTCAATGATGAAACCAGTTTTAAGATTAAAGCTGGTGCGTCACTGCTTGCCATGAGAGCTGGAGTACCAATAATTCCAGTTTCAATATACTTTGAAGGAAAAATTCGTCCGTTTAAAAAAATAACAGTAAGAATAGGCGATACTATACAGGTCGAAAAAGAAAACGGTACTTGTGCAAAGAAATGTCGATTTCTTTCGGAAAGGCTTTCTAAAACAATAGAAACTCTCTTGGAGGTGAAGCATGAAAATAATTTTAGCAAAGTCAGCGGGATTTTGTTTCGGAGTGAACAGAGCCGTTACAATAGTAAATAATCTGCTCGAAGAGGGTAAGAAGGTTACTACACTCGGTCCTATTATCCATAATCCGCATATGGTTGCGGAGCTTGCAGAAAGAGGCGTTGAAATCGCTGATACTCCGAACGATTTGAGCAGTATGGACAGAACACTCGTTATACGCTCTCATGGAGTTCCTCAGAGTGTGATTGATGAAATCGAACAGAAAGGAATTTCATACGAAAATGCTACCTGTCCATTCGTTTCAAAGATTCATCAAATCGTAAAAGACAATTCTCGTGAAGGCAAGGTTGTACTTATTGCAGGAGATGAAAATCATCCTGAGGTTCAGGGTATCGTAGGTCACTGCGAGGGCGAGCATTATATCTTCAAAAATTACGAAGATTTGGGAAAATTACTAAAAAAACTCGAAAATATTGAAAATATTTCTATATGTGTTGTCGCCCAGACTACTTATGATGTAAAAGAATGGAAAAATTGTTTAAAACTTCTCAAAAAAGTATATACAAATGCTAAAATATTTGATACAATATGTAGTGCCACATCAATTAGGCAATCAGAGGCAGAAGAACTTGCCTCTATCTCCGATATTATGGTTGTCATAGGCGGAAGGCAAAGCTCTAATACGGCAAAGCTTTTCTCGGTGTGTAAAAGCAATTGTGAGAGAACTTATCTTATTGAGAGTGCTGCCGAGCTTGATGACATTGCTCTGATTGATGCTGATATAATTGGCATAACTGCAGGGGCTTCTACTCCTGCAAGGATTATTAAGGAGGTATTTAATACCATGACAGAGAACATTGAAAAAACAGAAAACACAGCAGAAAACTTTGCAGAGCTTCTTGAGGAATCTCTCAAAAATTTTAATACAGATGAGAAGGTGCATGGCGTTGTAGTTGGCATAGCTCCTAACGAAGTCTATGTTGATGTCGGCAGAAAGCAGGCAGGCTTTATTCCTCTTGCAGAGCTTTCTAACGACCCTAATGCTAAGGCTGAAGATCTTGTTAAGATTGGCGATGAGCTTGACCTTTTGATTATGCGTACAAATGACCAAGAGGGTACAATCATGCTCTCTAAGAAGCGTCTTGACGCTATCAAGGGCTGGGACGAAATCATTAAGGCTAATGAAGAAGATACACCTGTAACTGGCTTTGTAACTGATGTTGTGAAGGGCGGCGTCATTGCAGTAGCTAATGGTGTTCGTGTATTCATTCCTGCATCACAGGCAACTGCTACAAGAGGCGAGCCGCTTGAGAATCTCCTCAAGAAGGAAGTTTCTTTCAAGATTATTGAAGTAAATAAGGGCAGAAGAAGAGCTGTTGGCTCAATTCGTGCTATCCTCAAGGAAGAGCGTCAGAAGCTTGCTGATAAATTCTGGGAAACAGCAGAAATCGGCAAGAAGTACACAGGCACAGTTAAGTCCCTCACTTCTTACGGTGCATTTGTTGACATCGGTGGAATTGACGGTATGATTCATATTTCTGAACTTTCATGGGGACGCATTAAGCACCCATCAGAGGTTGTAAAGGTTGGCGATACTGTCGAAGTTTACATCAAGGACCTTGACCGCGAAAAGGGCAAGATTTCTCTTGGCTACAAGAATACAGAGGATAACCCTTGGGAAATCCTTAAGCGTGATTATCCAGAAGGAACTGTAACAGAGGCTACTATCGTAGGTATGACAGACTTCGGTGCTTTCGCTAACATTCTTCCTGGCATTGATGGCCTTATCCATATTTCACAAATCTCTACTGAGAGAATCGAAAAGCCACAAGATGTTCTTAAGATTGGCGATAAGGTAACTGTTAAGATTACTAAGATTGACTTCGATAAGAAGCGTATCAGCCTTTCTATCAGAGAGCTTCTTGAGGATAAAAAGTCAGAAGAAGCAACTGAAGAATAATTCAGTTGATTAAGTAAAATAGTATAACTATTGGAACATAGGCGTTCTGCTGATATGGCAGAATGCCTTATGCTCTATTTGAGAGTTTTATTGGGAGTGATTTTATGTTTGAAGAGCTTACACAGCAAGCAAAAACAGCGGTACTTGAAATTATTGAGCAGGCAAAAATCGGCAAGGGAAGTATTTTTGTTGTTGGTTGTTCATCAAGTACAGTTAAGGGTGAAAATTACGGCAAGGCATCAAGTATGGAAATTGCACAAGCAATTTTTGACGGAATTTATCCCGAACTTAAATCAAGGGGGATTTTCCTTGCGGCTCAATGCTGTGAGCATTTAAACAGAGCAATCATAACAGAGCGTGAAGCCGCCGAAAAGCTTCGTGAGCCAGAGGTTAATGTTGTACCTCAACCAAAGGCTGGCGGTTCGTTCGCTACGATTACCTATAATACACTTGAAAATCCTGTTGCGGTTGAGCATATCAAGGCTGATGCAGGAATCGACATCGGCGGAGTTCTTATCGGTATGCACCTTAAAGAAGTTGCTGTACCGCTTGTGATTTCAGTTAAGAATATTGGCAAGGCACATATTACAAGTGCAAGAACCCGTCCTAAATTTATCGGCGGCGAAAGAGCCCATTATAATGACGATATGAAATGAGGTATCTATGACAAACAAGGAAGAATTTTTGCAGATTTATAATGAGTATGTCAAGCGTCAAGGTTCACAGGAATTTCTTGATTGGCTTTTGAAAACAGACTTTTTTACAGCACCGGCAAGCACAAAATATCATGGTGCTTGTGAGGGTGGACTTCTACTTCACAGCCTTAATGTTTATAAGACACTTCGTGAAAGATATTTTGAGGAGGGCAAGGATAGCGAGGAAAGTTTCGCTATTTGTGCTTTGCTCCACGATTTGTGCAAGGCTCAGTTCTATAAGGTTTCGACAAGAAATGTCAAGAATGATGTTACAGGTCAGTGGGAAAAAGTTCCTTATTATACGGTTGAGGACGCATTTCCTTATGGACACGGCGAAAAATCAGTATTTCTGATTGAACGCTTTATGCGTTTAAAAACAAGTGAAGCTATGGCTATTCGTTGGCATATGGGCGGTTTTGACGATTCGGCAAGGGGAGGAAGCTTTGCGATAAGTCTTGCTTATGAAAAGTATCCGCTTGCGGTTAAGCTGCATTTGGCAGACCTTGAGTCTACATACCTCAAGGAAAAGAATACGAGCGTTGTGCGGGTGCCGACCCGCGGCGTAGACGCGTAATCGCTCGGCTTTGCCTCGCTCGTAGTGTATATGGGAGGTTTGTTCACGCGGAGGACTAAACTACCGCTTAGCTGGCATATTTATTTAAGACACTTAGAAGTTTTGCTCGAGCTTTTTCAAAAGCTCGCAGGGTCGAGGGACAGCGTCCCTCGTGGGTTTTAAGGGCAAAGCCCTTAACATTCTTTGCCCAAACGGGCGAACGCAGTTCGCCCCTACAATTTATCTTTTAGCAAAAAGGAACCCCGCTTACAGAGTTGCTGTCTGTAAGCGGGGTTTGCTATTGAAGTTTAAATTTTTTATTCAAGATTTTTTTCTAAAATTTTATTTTATAATGTTAATTTATTAAGAAGTCAATTTTGGAAGAATCAGGAACAAAACCTTCTTCAAGTAGTTCAACATATTTTTTTTCAATAGAGGAAGCTTTGCCATGAAGTAAGATGTTATAACTATCATCGTTAATCTTCAAAATACATACATATGTGTTAGAGTTAAGTTGATCTATTGCTGAATAATCAAGAGCTATAGCTTCTGCAGCAACGATAGTCTTTCCATATCTTATTACATCAGATTTTGAAAAAGTTTTTGATGCATCAGGGTCGGTTACACTACTTTCTTTTGAACTTTCTACCGAACTTTCAGAAATCGCATTTGAGGATTCAACAGAACTTTCACTTGATGATTCTGTGGAGGATTCTTTTGAGCTTTCGACCGAACTCTCAGAAACTGCCTTAGAAGACTCAACAGAACTCTCGCTTGATGATTCGGCAGAGGATTCTTTAGAACTTTCTGTCGAGCTTTCGGAAACCGATTTAGACGATTCGGCGGTACTTTGTGCTGTGGTTTGTGAATTGTTGCAAGCTGTTAGTGCTGAAATAGCTCCAAGTGCAAGAAGTGCCGCCAAAATCTTTTTTAAAGTGTTTTTTCTCATTAGTATTCTCCTCCTAAAATTTTATAAATCGAGAAAATAAAAAAGTGCGTAACCGAAGTCACGCACCGAAAAGCACATAACTCCGATTGTTGCGACACAATTCTAAAACTCTACTCTTGCAAGAAGACTTAAAGAAAGGAGAATGTGTTTTTACCAAATGTAAAAAACATTCTTCTTGCAAGAATAAAGAAAATCATTATAGATAGAAAAATCCTATAATTAGAGCTATTGAATTGTGTCGCAAGTATATATTACCATAAGTGACTAAAAAATACAAGATTTTTTACTTGGTAAATATACATAAAATTTAATCTAAAAAGCTGTTGAAAATCTACAACAAAAAGTCCCAAAAAGTGCTATAATATTTTATAGAGAATATTGTGAATATATATGGTATTGCGGAATGGGTGTTGACTTTATGAGCAGTGTTAGAGTTTCGGTTATTATTCCAACAAGAAATGTTGCTGAAAATATTGCAAATATTATTAAAGCGGTAAGCAAAAATTGCGTTGACCTTGATGTTGAATATTTGATAATTGATATGAATTCGACAGATTCTACCATTAGAAACGCACTGAATGCTATTAAAGCCAACAAGCTAAACGGCTTTGTGCTTCAAAACGGCAATTCTACTGTTGGAAGTGCCTTGAATACTGGAATTTATAAGGCATCTGGAAAGTATATATCCTTTGTTTTCGCAAGAACGCTTTATAGTGATTTTATTCCAAGCTATTATGAGCTTGCAGAAAAAAAGGGGGCGGATTTTGTATTCGCATCGTCTAAGCTTTCTGATAAGGAAGCTAAGGCACTGGCTGTTGGTTTGAACAATATCAAGGGTGAAGATTTGGCAACAGCGATTGCAAGGTCAATTATCTCAGTTGAGATTCCTGCAATTATGCTTAGAAATGATTTTGTACAATCAAACAGAATTTTATTTTCGGAAAATTGTCGCAGAGGTTATGCGGAGCAGTATATTTATAAAATTGCTTTGTCTAATCCGAAAACAGCTTTTTCTGAATTTAAGCTTAAAAAGGATACAGAAAATCAAGCACCTATTAAAGAAAGCAACGACAACAAGGAACTACATATTTTAGAGAGAGTAGACGCTATCCGAGAAATTGCAGAGCTTGTTGAAGCAAGATTCGGCAATGACAGGGAACTTTGTGAGCTTTTCAGATATGAAAAGCTTCCTGATGTCATTATGAATTGCGTTGATACGCTCCTGAAAAACGGCGTGAAACCGTCTTCAATAAAAACAGCTATGAAGATAAAACGCTGTGATGAAATGCTTGAGGTTTCAAAAAATGCTCCAAGCAGTCTGAAAAAGCGTGTCTTTATATGGAAAAAGTTCCCTAAGCTATATAACCCCCAGTAAAAAATAAAATGTTCAAAAAATCGAAAAAAGGCATTGACAAATTATAAGTAATGTGGTATATTTATTTTACCTCACAAGGGGCTTATTTTTTTGCCCTTTATTATTGCGAATGCCTTTTTCATAAGCAATATTTGCAATAATAAAAGCAGACCGAGATTCGGTAATCTGTCTGCTTTATTGATTGCAGAGGGTCAAAGATTCCCTGCAAGAGGGAGGCTAAATTATTCCGAAATACCGGGAGGTGCCGTCATGAGAGTAAAAGTTACATTAGCCTGCACGGAGTGCAAACAAAGAAACTACAACACAATGAAGAACAAGAAGAATGACCCCGACAGACTTGAGATGAACAAGTATTGCAGATTCTGCAAGAAGCACACTCTTCATAAAGAGACAAAGTGATCACGCTACGGAGGTAAATTATGGCTAAAAAAACCGATAAAGAAAAAAAGCCGAATATCTTCGTGAGAGCAGGTCGGCGAATTAAAAAATTCTTCCGTGACACAAAAAGCGAGATTAAGAAGATTGCATGGCCGACTCCAAAGGCTACCTTTAAGAATATGGGTATAGTCCTTTTGGCTATTGTCATCATCGGTGCGTTTATTTTCGCACTCGACAGTGGACTTTATGCCCTGCTCGGTTTGGTTATGCATGTTTCTAACTGAGTACGATCGGAGGAGGAACTATGGCTGACAACGAAGCAAGATGGTATGTTGTCCATACTTATTCGGGTTACGAAAACAAAGTAGCTTCTAATCTCGAAACAACCGTAGAGAACAGAAATCTTGGACATCTTATCCAGGAAATCAGAGTTCCCACCGAAAAGGTAACAGAGATTAAGGACAATAAAAGCCGTGAGGTTGAACGCAAGGTTTTTCCTGGCTATGTTATTGTCAAAATGATTATGAATGACGATAGCTGGTATATTGTCCGCAATATCCGCGGCTGCACTGGCTTCGTAGGTCCAAGCTCTAAGCCTGTTCCGCTTACTGATGAAGAAGTAGAACGCCTTGGAGTTGAGATTAAAAATGTTGAGGTCGATTATAATGTCGGTGATTCTGTAAGAATTATTGATGGGCCGTTTGATGATTCAGTCGGTATAGTAGACGAGCTCAACAAAGAAAAGAACAGCGTTCGAGTTATCATTCATATGTTCGGGCGTGAAACACCGGTAGAACTTGAGTTACATCAGGTTGAGCCGGTCGAGTGATTAAGCCAATAGCAGAAACGGTCTAAGCCACCGCTTCTGTTGTTATTGAGGGCATAAGCCCTCGTGGGAGGAAACGGCAAATCCGTTTTCCGCATTTATACCACGAATTTTGGAGGTGCAAAGAAAATGGCTCAAAAGGTAACAGGCTTTATTAAGCTTCAGATACCTGCAGGAAAGGCTACCCCGGCACCACCTGTTGGTCCTGCACTTGGACAGCATGGTGTCAACATTATGGCATTTACGAAGGAATTTAACGAGCGTACAAAGAATGATGTAGGAATGATTATTCCTGTTGTTATTACAGTTTACGCAGACCGTTCATTCACATTCGTAACAAAGACTCCACCTGCTGCCGTTCTTATTAAGAAGGCTTGTGGAATCGAAAGCGGTTCGGGCGTTCCGAACAAAACAAAGGTTGCAAAGATTACCCGTGAGCAGGTCAAGAAGATTGCTGAGCAAAAGATGCCAGACCTTAACGCAGCAAGCGTTGAGACAGCTATGAGCATGATTGCGGGCACAGCTCGCAGCATGGGCGTAGAAGTAGTCGATTGATCAAACCCGGGTGGGAGGAAATAATCCGATTTTACCACTCTACAGGGAGGACAAACCAATGAAACACGGTAAAAAATATGTCGATTCGCTCAAGCTTATCGACAAGTCAAAGAATTATGAAGCAAGCGAAGCTATCGCACTCTGCGTACAGACAGGTAAGGCTAAGTTTGATGAAACTGTTGAAGTTCATGTAAGACTTGGTGTTGATAACCGTCACGCTGACCAGCAGGTTAGAGGTGCTATAGTTCTTCCAAACGGTACAGGTAAGACTGTACGAGTACTTGCTATCTGCAAGGGCGATAATGTTGCTCTCGCACAAGAAGCAGGTGCTGAATATGTCGGTGCAGAAGAGTTCACAACAAAGATTCAGAACGAGGGCTGGATGGACTTCGATGTTCTTATCACAACTCCTGATATGATGGGTCTTGTTGGTCGTCTTGGTAAGGTTCTTGGTCCTCGTGGACTTATGCCTAACCCAAAGGCTGGCACAGTTACTCCTGACATCGCTAAGGCTATCAAGGAAGCTAAGGCAGGTAAGATTGAATATCGTCTTGATAAGACAAACATCATTCACTGCCCAATCGGTAAGGTTTCTTTCGGTGCTGAAAAGGTTTCCGAGAACTTCAATGCTCTTCTTGAGGCTATCATCAAGGCAAAGCCAGCTGCTGCAAAGGGTCAGTATGTTAAGAGCATTGCCGTTACAACAACAATGGGACCATCTGTCAGAATTAACACAGCTAAATATATCTGATTTAACTATTGACAACGGTTTGAAATTGTGTTATAATAATTAAGCTGTTCCAAAGACAGCAGGTATTGTATAACGGGTTTTCCCACCTGCCGAGGAAAGAGCCAGACTTAAGATATTTCTGTGCCTTTCTCCGGAAAAAGGGGTAAGGCACTTTTTTGTGCCAATTTTCAAGGAGGTGAAATGTTATGCCAAGTCAGAAGGTTTTGGAGGCAAAGAAGCAAGTAGTTGCTGACCTTACCGATAGAATCAAGAACTCTGTTGCAGGTGTTATCGTTGATTATCACGGTATCTCTGTTGCAGACGACACAAAGCTTCGTAAAGAACTTCGTGAGGCAGGCGTACATTATACTGTTATTAAGAACACACTTATTAAGTTCGCTGCTGATAATGCAGGTCTTTCAGGTCTTGATGATGTACTTAATGGTACAACTGCTATCGCAACAAGCGAAACTGATTATGTAGCTGCTGCAAGAATTCTTGCTAAGTATGCTGATTCACACGAGAAGTTCGCTATCAAATCAGGCTATCTCGATGGCGAGGTTATCAGCCTCGATAAGATTAATAGCCTTGCTAAGCTTCCTTCAAGAGAAGTATTGCTCGCAAATGTTCTTGGTGCGTTCAACGCTCCTATCGCATCATTTGCTCGTGCTGTCCAGGCTATTGTTGATAAGGACGGCGAACCTGCTGAAGCTGTTGAAGCTCCTGCAGAGGCTTAATTTATTTTAAAATTACATTTTTCGGAGGTAAATATCATGGCATCAGAAAAGGTTACTGCTATTGTTGAAGAATTAAAGGGTCTTACAGTTCTCGAGCTTTCAGAGCTTGTACACGCTGTTGAAGATGAGTTCGGTGTTTCCGCAGCTGCTGCAGTTGTTGCAGGTCCTGCTGCTGAGGCAGGTGCTGCTGCAGAAGAGAAGACAGAGTTTGATGTTGTTCTTAAGGCTGCTGGCGCTGAGAAGATTAAGGTTATCAAGGTTGTTCGTGAAATCACAGGTCTTGGTCTTAAGGAAGCAAAGGCTATCGTTGACGAAGCTCCTAAGACACTTAAGGAAGCTGTTTCTAAGGACGATGCTGAAGCTATCAAGACTAAGCTTTCAGAGGTTGGAGCAGAAGTCGAGATTAAGTAATTTGGCTTTTGCCGGATAATTTAATTTTTCGATTTTCTATGCGGATTGAGCCGATTTGTCACGGCTTGTCCTGCTGACACCATAAGGAGGTGCATACAATGGCAAAGTGTGATGTATGCGGAAAGGGAGTTACCTTTGGTATTAAGGTTTCTCACTCACACAGAAGATCTAACAGAGCTTGGAAGCCAAATATTGTCAAGGTTAAGGCAGTTGTTAATGGCAGTCCTAAGCGTATAAATGCCTGCACCCGTTGTCTGCGTTCGGGAAAGGTTACAAGAGCTGTCTAATGCTCTAACGATAGAAAAAGGCTTCCTTCGGGAAGTCTTTTTTCGTTAAGGGTTTTGTCCCTTTAGAAAATATTTATAGGAGTGGATAAAAATGGCTTTGCTTTCGGTTAATTCGCTTGATATGGGCTTTGGCGAAGATGACCTCTTTTTGAATATGTCTTTCGAGATTCAACCTGGTGACCGCATTGGTCTTATCGGCGTAAACGGAAGCGGAAAGACAACCCTTTTTAAACTTCTCGTCGGAGATTATAAGCCCAATAAAGGCACAATAAGTCTTGACAAGGGTACAACTATCGGCTATATGGAGCAGCATGTCTGCCGAAATCTCGACCGTTCAGCATATAATGAGGTTGTGTCTGTATTTTCACACCTTTCTGATATTGAGATGGAGCTTGATACTCTTAATGCCCAAATCAGTGCTGGAATTGGCGATACAAATAAGCTTGTTGAAAGACAAGCAATGCTTCACGATGAGTTTACCCGAGATGGCGGTCTTACATATCGCAGTAGGGCAAGGTCTGCTTTGCTTGGACTTGGTTTTGATGATAGCCGTATGAGTTTGCCAGTTGGCTCACTCAGTGGTGGTCAAAGAGCAAAGCTTCAGCTTGCTAAATTGCTTTTATGTGGCGCAAAGCTTTTATTGCTCGATGAACCTACTAACCATCTTGATGTTCAAGCGGTGGAATGGCTTGAAGAATATTTGCTCAATTCCAATAGTTCTTATATAGTAATTTCGCATGATAGATATTTTCTTGATAGGGTTACGAATAAAACCTTCGACCTTGAGCATAAAAGACTGACAATGTATAAGGGTAACTATTCAACTTATCTGCCACAAAAACAAGAGCGAGAGCTTACAAAACAGCGTGAGTATGATAATACTATGCGTGAAATTCATAGGTTAGAGGGTATTATCGAACAGCAAAAGCGTTGGAATAGAGAAAAGAATATCAAAACCGCTGAGAGCAAGCAAAAGGTTATTGACAGACTTCAAAAAAATCTCGAAAAGCCAGAAAATGCTCCTGGTGAAATTAACTTCACGCTCTCTGCGAATGAAAGAAGTGGTGATGATGTTCTTTTGGTTGAAAACCTTGCAGTTGGTTTTGATGGCAACACTATTTTCGAGAATGTCAATATGGATATAAAGCGTGGAGAGCGTGTATTTCTGATTGGACCTAATGGTTGTGGAAAAACTTCTTTACTTAAAACGCTTATGAAACTTTATGAGGCACAGAGTGGTAGGATTACGCTTGGTGAAGGTGTTAAAATCGGCTACTATGACCAGATTCAGCAGAATATTGATAGCAATAAAACTATCTTTGATGAGATTTCGGACAAGTACCCAGCTATGACCAATACTGAAATACGCAATACTCTTGCAAGGTTTATGTTCAAGGGTGAAGATGTATTTAAGTATGTTTCTGATTTAAGTGGTGGCGAGAGGGCAAGGGTTCTTCTTACAGAGCTTATGCTTTCTGGTGCAAACTTTCTATTGCTTGATGAACCTACAAACCACCTTGATATAAGCTCTTGCGAAGCTTTGCAGACTGCCCTTATGAATTACGAGGGTACACTTCTTGCGGTTTCTCACGATAGATATTTGATAAATTCACTTGCAGATAGGATTTACTATCTGACAGATAGAGGCGTAGAAGAATTTCGTGGTAGTTATGATGAGTTTATGGAGAAAACTCATAAAGATGAAGTTATTCAAAAGCCAAAGCAAAAACAAGAAAGTGAAAATAAGCTTGATTATAAAAATAAAAAAGAGCGAGACGCCCAAAGACGCAAGGCAAAAGCTGATTTAAATAGGCTTGAGGCAAAAATTACAGAAATAGAGGAGAGTATTTCTGAACTTGAGGAACAGCTTCAAGCACCTGAAACAGCGAGTGATTATGAGCTTGCAACAAAGCTTTCAGAAGAGCTTCAAGCAAAGAATGATGAGCTTGAGCGATATATGGATAAATGGGCTGAGCTTTCCGAAATTGTTGAATCGGCTGAATCCTGAAATTCTTTAACTGTATTTAAAAATATAATCGTTTTTAATCATCAATTCAAAGAGATTGTATGAAAAAAATGTAGATAAATTTTAGAATTAAGGTTGACCGAATCAAAAAATACTGCTATTATAATATGAGCAGAGCGAATTTCTGCAAATAAATTTTTTCGGCATATTGCTGTATTATAAATTTTTATTTGGGGGTAATTAAAATGTATTGTACAGATATTTTTCTGCCAAATCTTGAAGATGTAAAAAACTTTGTGGATATGACATCTAAGTATAAGTCCTTGCCAATTAACCTTGTGTCAGATAAATATGTTATAGATGCTCACTCTATAATTGGTATAATCAGTCTTGATATTACTAAGCCAATTGCACTAAAGATTGATTCCGAAGATGTTCCTCAGTCATTTTTAGTTGATATTGAGCCATATATCTATAAAAACGCTTAAAACAAAGATACTTCTCCGTATCGTAGTTGCGATACGGAGTTTTTTTATGTATAAGGTAATTTTAAATATTTAATATTACACATAAATTATTATTAAACTGTTAATTTTATAAAATGTGTTGAGTAAATTTTTATAATATGATACTATATTATAAGATATTTAAATAATTAAAAAGGTGAATCTTTTAATGTTAGCTAAGATTATTACTCTCGGCTGCAAGGTTAATCAATATGAGTCTGAGGCTATGATGAGAAACCTTAATGCTGCGGGATTTAAAACTGCAGAAGAAAACCAAAATGCAGATATTATTATTGTTAATTCTTGTGCTGTTACAAGTGTAAGCGAGCATAAGGCACAAAAAATGGTTCGCAGAGCAAGACGAGAAAATGAAAACGCTGTTATTGTTCTTACAGGTTGTGTTCCGCAGGCATTTCCTGATATTGGTGATAAATATCCAGAGGTTGATATTATCCTTGGAAATAAATGCCGTGCAGCTTTAGTCCCTGCAATAGAACAATATCTGAAAAATCATATGCGTCTTATAATGATAGATAAATATGAAAAGAATGATAAATACGAGGAACTTTCTGTTCCGTCATATCAGAAAAGAACTCGTGCATTTATAAAGATAGAGGACGGCTGTAACCGTTTTTGCTCATATTGTATTATTCCATATGCAAGAGGCAGAGTTCGTTCAAGAGAACTTGACGATATAAAAAATGAAGTCACCTCTCTTGCAAAATCAGGCTATTCTGAAATAGTTCTTGTTGGAATAAATCTTTCATGCTATGGAACTGATATAGGCTTAGAGCTTTGTGACGCCGTTGACGCTGTGTGCGAGGTTGACGGAATAGAGCGAGTAAGACTTGGCTCCTTAGAGCCTGAACTGATGAGTATAGAAGTGCTTAACCGTCTTAATAAACAAGCGAAATTCTGTCCGCAATTCCACCTTTCATTGCAAAGTGGTTGTGATGAAACCTTAAAGCGTATGAACAGAAAGTATACAACGGAGGAGTATGCAAAGATTGTCGATAATATAAGGTCAATCTTTGATAATTCGTCTATTACAACAGATATTATGACGGGTTTTCCAGGAGAAACCGAAGAGGAATTCGAGAAATCCTGCAAGTTCGCAGAGAAAATAGCCTTTGCAAAGGCACATATATTCCCATATTCACGCAGAGAGGGAACGGTTGCGGATAAAGCTCCGAACCAAATTCCTAATGAACTCAAAAAAGAGCGTGCTAATATAATGATTGATATGACCGAGAAAACACGCCAAGCTTTTATGAAATCTCAGATTGGACTTATTCAAGAGGTTCTGCTTGAAACACGCACAAAAGATGGTATGCTCGAGGGTTATACTAAGAATTATACACCTGTTTTAATTGAGGGTGATAAGGATATGTGTGGAAAAATAGTTAAAGCTAAGATAGAAAAGGTAGATGGCGAATATTGTATAGCCTCAATTATATGACAGAGATTAACGGAGGGCTTTTATGAAAATAGATAAAGCTATAAAGCAAGAGTCGATATATCTGTTGATTGGTGTTGTAATTCTTAGTGCAATAATGGAAGCTGTATTCTTAATATGCGGTGCATTTGATTATACTGTAATTTTAGGAAATATTCTTGGCGGTGGCATTGCAGTGTTTAATTTCTTCCTTATGGGAATAACACTACAAAAATCTCTTACTGATACTGAAATTAAAACTGCAGAGAATAGAATGAAAATGTCACAGTCATTTAGGTTTCTTATGCTAATTATTGTTGCAGTAATAGGTGGAGCTTTACCTTGCTTTAACATTGTTGCAGTGGTAATACCGTTTTTCTTTCCAAGAGTTGTTATGACAATTCGAGGCTTGAAAATAAAGGATTCTCCAAAGGCAAATACTGAAACATCTTCAGAATCCGAAAAGGCTACTACACCATCTGATAAAGAGGGAGGTGATAGCAAATGAAAAAGAGTGCAAAAGCGGTAATAATTGATATTCTGCTTATTGCGATGATGATACTTCCGCTGGCGGCTTGTATTGTTCTTAAAATTCTATTTTCACCAGCGACAGAGGGAATAACTGTAACAGGTGCAATAATTTATTTCACTATTCCAATGCCGATAATGGATTTGCCGATAACAGAATCACAGGTGAATTCTTGGGCAGTTATACTTACTATTCTTGCGATATGTCTGTTTTTGACACGCAGATTGAATATTAAATCTGTTTCAAAAAGACAATTTTTAGCAGAGCTTATCGTCGAAAAAGCAGAAAATCTTGTCAGGAGCAATATGGGTGAACGCTTTATGGGGTTTGCACCATTTATTGCAGCAATTCTTGGTTTGTCGGCGTTATCAAGTTTATCAAGCCTTTTGGGCTTATATCCACCTACATCAGATATAAATATAGTTGCCGGTTGGGCGATATTAGTATTTATTCTTATTACACACTATAAGCTAAAGGGTGGACTTGGAAATTACCTGAAAGGATATACAGAGCCTATTGCAGTTTTCACACCAATAAATATTATCAGTGAGGTTGCAACGCCTGTTTCTATGACATTCCGTCATTTCGGAAATGTGCTTTCAGGTTCAGTTATATCAGTATTGGTTGCAGCCGCTTTGCAAGGCTTGACATCTTTGCTTTTAGGCTGGCTGCCTGGATTATTAGGAGATATACCTTTCTTGCAGATAGGTATACCTGCTGTATTGTCTTTATATTTTGATATATTCAGCGGTTGTTTACAGGCATTTATCTTCTCAATGTTGACAATGCTTTATATAGCAAACGGTTTTCCAGAGGAAGCCTACGAAAAAAGGCGATTGAAAAAACACAGAGCGTAATTTCTTGATATAGTTTCAAGAAATTATTGAAAAGTTTAAAAAATTATTGTTGATATTAAAATTATCAGGAGGATTATTTAAAATGGAACTTGCTATTGGTATTATTCTTGGTTGTTGTGCACTTGGTGCGGGCATTGCAATGATTGCTGGTATCGGACCTGGTATCGGTGAAGGCTATGCAGTTGGACAGGCTTGTGAGGCTATTGGCCGTCAGCCTGAGTGTAAGGGTTCAGTTACATCTACTATGCTTATGGGTTGTGCTATCGCAGAATCTACAGGTATTTATGCGCTCGTTATAGCTATTCTCCTTATTTTCGTAGCACCAAGCTTCCTTGTTGGTGTTCTTCAAGGTGCTCTTGCTTAATTGACATTAGTTTAATAGAAAGATTTTCCTAAAACACTTAAAAGTTTCGCTCAAGGCGGCGTGCCGCCACTGTCAAGACGCATAATCGCTCGGCTTTGCCTCACTCGTGGTGAGTATGAGAGGGTTTACCCATGCGGAGGACTAAACTACCGCTTAGTTGACATACTTCTTTAAGACACTTAAAAGTTTCGCTCAAGCCTTTTCAAGGGCTTATAGGTCAAGGGCAACGCCCTATCGCTCTCCGCAGAGGAAACCCTTGCATGGGGTTTCCTGACTGAGCACCTTTACTTTTAAGATATGGAATCTCTATCATCTAACTTATGTTAATTATTAATACAGCCCGAAAAGGGGGAATTAAATTTGATACAAACTCTTGATGTTATTTCTATAAACATCTGGCATATAATCATTTCACTGCTTAACTTGCTTATACTTTTCCTTATTTTGAAAAAATTGCTCTTTAAGCCTGTTAAAAAGATGTTTGCAGAGCGTCAGGCTAAAGTTGATAATATCTATGATAAAGCAAACGAGGCGAACGAACAGGCTCAGGCTAATAAGCGAGCATATGAAGAAAAGCTTTCTCATTCTAAAGAAGAAGCTACAAATATTCTTCGTAATGCAAGAGAAATGGCAGAGCAATCAAGTAATGAAATTTTGCAAGAGGCTCATAATAAAGCCGATTTGGCTGTTAAAAAGGCTAATGCAGAGATTGCCAGCGAGAGAAAGAAAGCTATTAACGAAATTAAGAACGAAATATCCGAAATATCCATTGATATTGCAGAACATGTTGTTGGTCGAGAGATTGACGAAAAAGACCATACTGAGCTTATCAATGACTTTATAGAGAATATAGGTGACTGATATGTACGATGTTTCCACTGAATATGGCAGAGCAATTTTTGAGCTTGCTCTTGAGGAAAATAAAGATAAACTCTATCTTGAACAGCTCAGAGAGATAAATAAACTTCTTGAAGAAAATCCAGAATTTATTCATCTTCTTTACTCCTTGAATATTCCATTGAGCGAAAGATTACAGGTAATTGATGAAGTATTTGAGAATAGGGCAGAGGAATATATTTGTTCCTTTATGAAGCTTATTACCGAGAGAGGATATGCTGCTCAGATTCCTGAATGTATAAAGGCATTTGAAAAGCTATACTATAAAGAGCATAAAATCACTATCGCATATGTAAAGAGTGCGATTGCCCTTACTGATGGGCAGAAGTCCGCACTTATCAAAAAATTGCAGGTATACAGCGGAAAAAATGTCGAGCTTGACTGCACTGTTGAGCCAAAGCTTATTGGCGGAATAAGTGTAAGAATAGATGGCAAGCTTCTTGATGGAAGTATAAAGCATAAAATCGACACAATCCGTTCTAATCTGCAAAAGGCAACATTATAAAACGGGAGAGGTGGACTATGAATCTACACCCTGAGGAAATCAGCGGTATAATTAAATCGCAGATTAAGCATTATAAAGATAAAATAGACCAAGCAGAAGTTGGAACTGTTGTTATGGTCGGTGACGGCATCGCAAAGGCATACGGACTTGAGAACTGTATGTCTAATGAACTTCTTGAATTTGAGGGCGGAGAATTTGGAATTGCACAGAACCTTGAGGAAAATTCAGTTTCTATTGCACTTCTTTCTAATACCTCAGAGATTAAAGAGGGAGATATTGTCAGACGAACACGCAAGGTTGTAAATGTTCCTGTTGGCGAAGCAATGCTTGGCAGAGTTGTTAATGCTTTGGGAGAACCTATTGACGGCAAGGGAGCTATTTTCTGCAATGAAACCCGTCCGATAGAATCCGAAGCACCTGGAATAATCAAGCGTAAAAGCGTTAAAGTTCCGCTCCAGACAGGTATTAAGGCTATTGATAGTATGATTCCTATTGGCAGAGGTCAGCGTGAGCTTATCATCGGCGATAGACAGACAGGAAAAACTTCTATTGCAGTAGATGCAATCATAAATCAAAAATCAACAGGTGTTCTTTGTGTTTATGTTGCAATCGGTCAGAAAAATTCTACTGTTGCACAAATCACAGAAACACTCCGTACAGCAGGAGCATTAGATTATACAGTAATCGTATCTGCATCAGCGTCAGAAACAGCACCTTTGCAGTATATTTCACCATATACAGGCTGCGCTATTGCAGAATATTTTATGGCACAGGGCAAAGATGTTCTTATTGTATATGACGATTTATCTAAACACGCTGTTGCATATCGTGCATTGTCCTTGCTTATCAGAAGACCACCAGGTCGAGAGGCATATCCAGGTGATGTTTTCTATCTTCATTCAAGATTGCTTGAAAGAGCTGCAAGAGTTTCTGATGAATATGGCGGAGGCAGTATAACTGCACTTCCGATTATCGAAACTCAGGCCGGAGATGTTTCTGCATATATTCCAACTAATGTTATATCTATCACTGACGGACAGATTTTCCTTGAGAGTGAGCTTTTCCACGCAGGCATTATGCCAGCCGTAAACCCTGGTATATCTGTTTCTCGTGTTGGAGGTAATGCTCAGGTTAAGGCTATGAAAAAGGTCGCAGGTACACTAAAGCTTCTTTATTCGCAGTATCGTGAACTTCAGAACTTCTCGCAGTTTGGTTCAGACCTTGACGCAGATACCAAGGCAAGACTTGCACAGGGCGAAAGAATTGTTGAAATTCTGAAACAGGATAAAAACACACCTGTTGCTGTTGGCTGTCAGGTAGCGATTATATATGCGGCTGTTCATAACCTTATGAAAGACATAGAGCTTGAAAATATCAGGGAATACGAAAAAGAGCTTTATTCTCATATGACCTTAGAGCATAGAAAGCTTATGAAACGCTTTGCTGATGGATATTACGAGGAAAGCGACCAAAAAGAGCTTGATGAGGCTGTCAGAAGCTTTACTGAAAGATTTGTCGGCTTGCATAGCTAAGGAGGTTGAAAAGCTTTGGGTGCTAATATTAAAGCAATAAAAACCCGTATAAAAAGCATAGATTCAACTATGCATCTTACTAAGGCTATGCAGCTTGTTGCCTCATCTAAGATGAAGAGTGCAACAGAAGCTATGGAACAGAGCCGCTGCTATCTTGATGCACTTATGGCAACAGTTTCTAACCTCATCTCTAATGAAACAAAAAACTCAGAATTTATCAAACCTCGTGAGGTCAAAAAAACCTGTCTTATTGTAATAGCAGGTGATAGGGGACTTGCAGGTGGTTATAATGGCAATATCTATAAAAAGACTGATGCAGTAGCTGAAGGAAAATCTGTCTGTATCTTGCCGATAGGAAAGCGTACTGTTGAGCATATGATTGCTCATAAATATGAAATCCTTTCGGATAAGTATATCAGCACAGAAAAGCTTACTCTTTCAGATTGTGCAGAGCTTGGCAGAGATATTACAGAACGCTTTAAAAATGGAGAATTTGATAAGGTTGAGCTTATTTCTACGAAGTATGTTTCAATGCTGGCTCAGGTTCCACAGAAAACACAGCTTTTGCCTATTCCGCAATCAGAAGATAAAAAAGCTGATGGATATATTATGTTTGAACCAGATAGTATTACGGTTCTTAATTCAATTATTCCAAGCTATATTTCGGGTATGGTCTATGCGTCTACAAGAGAAAGCTTCACAAGTGAGCTTTCAGCGAGAAGAAACGCTATGGATAGTGCAACGAAAAATGCAGAAGACATGATGGACAAGCTGAGTATAGAATACAATCGTGCAAGACAAAGCACAATTACTCAGGAAATTACCGAAATTGTTGCAGGTGCAGAGGCATAATGCAACATACGGAGAGCGAGGTAAATTTACTTGGCAAATAAAAAAAATATCGGAAAAATAATACAGGTTATAGGACCTGTTGTTGATGTTCGCTTTGATGAGGGAAAGCTTCCTAAAATCCTTAATGCACTTGATATTCAAAATGGAGATAAGAAGGTAGTTGTTGAGGTTTTTCAGCATATAGGAAACAATGACGCTCGTTGTATAGCTATGAGCAGTACCGATGGACTTGTCAGAGGTATGGACGCTGTTGATACTGGCAGAGCGATAAATGTTCCAGTTGGAAAAGAAACTCTCGGAAGAATATTTAATGTTCTTGGTGAACCTATTGATGAACTTCCAGCTCCTAAGGATTGTGAGCATTGGGATATTCATCGTGACCCGCCAAGCTATGAGGAACAATCCTCAACAACAGAAATTCTCGAAACAGGTATAAAGGTTGTTGACCTTATCTGCCCATACGCAAAGGGTGGAAAGATAGGCTTGTTTGGTGGTGCTGGTGTTGGTAAGACAGTTCTCATTATGGAGCTTATCAACAATATTGCAAAAGAGCATGGCGGTATATCAGTTTTTACGGGTGTAGGTGAGAGAACCCGTGAAGGTAACGACCTTTATAACGAGATGAAAGAATCTGGCGTTATAAATAAGACAGCACTTGTTTATGGTCAGATGAACGAACCACCTGGAGCAAGAATGAGAGTAGGACTTTCAGGATTGACAATGGCAGAATATTTTCGTGATAAAGAGGGACAAGATGTTCTTTTATTTATAGATAATATATTTAGATTTACTCAAGCAGGTAGTGAGGTTTCCGCACTTTTGGGAAGAATGCCATCAGCTGTTGGTTATCAGCCAACACTTGCAACAGAAATGGGTGCTTTGCAAGAGAGAATTACTTCTACAAACCACGGTTCTATTACATCAGTTCAGGCTGTTTATGTTCCTGCCGATGACCTTACGGACCCTGCACCTGCAACGACATTTGCACACCTTGATGCAACTACGGTTTTGAGCAGAAATATTGCTTCTCAGGGTATTTACCCAGCGGTTGACCCGCTTGAGTCAACAAGTCGTATACTTACACCTGATGTTGTTGGCAAGGAGCATTACAGAGTTGCGAGAGCGGTTCAACAGATACTTCAAAGATATAATGAGCTTCAGGATATTATCGCAATTATGGGTATTGATGAGCTTAGCGAAGAAGATAAGCTGACTGTATCAAGAGCAAGAAAGGTACAGCGTTTCCTTTCACAGTCATTCTCAGTTGCAGAACAGTTTACAGGCTTGCCCGGAAAATATGTTCCACTTAAAGAAACAATCAGAGGCTTTGCAGAAATTATTGACGGCAAGCATGATGATTTGCCAGAATCGGCGTTCCTTTTTGTCGGAACAATAGATGAGGCTATTGAGAAAGCTAAGAAGGGGAGCGAGTGATGAAAAAATATCATCTTCGTATAACGACTCCTGCAGGAAATATTTTTGATGGAGATGCAGTTCGTCTTTCAGTACGAGGTGTAATGGGTGACCTTGCGATTATGGCAGGGCATATACCTTTTGTTACCGCTTTAGAGGACGGAGAAATTAAGATATATCTAAGCGATATCGAGATTAAGAGAATAACTTGTAGTGGAGGAGTTTTAACAGTATCTAAGGATATGGTTCAGGTTCTTGCATCAACAGCAAGTTATTCTCAAGATGTATGATTTTATAAATAATTAATATTTTATATGGAAACCCCAGTAACAGAGCTATTTTTAAGTTCTATTGCTGGGGTTTAGTTTATAAATTAAAATACTGTTATTATTAAGATAAGATGCTCAATAAATAGCTTTCTTTACAATCACTTTGGATTGTAAAAGCTCTTAAATTGAAATAAAGTTTTATATGCTTATTCTGAGTCTATTATACTATTTTTATCTAACTTTTCGAGTCTTTCAGTTTTTTTAAATATATTATTTTATTAGCAAATATATTAGATATTTCTCTTACAAGATTAATTATAGAAATCTCATAGGTGTTATAGATTTGGAAATAAAAGGTGGAATATTTTTTATTGAAATTTTATGAAAAATATTGACATTGAAGTATATTATGCGTTATAATTTCAATTAGAAGAATTGCTGAATAAGTTTGAACTTTGTTATATACTTTTATTAGTTAATTACAACTTATTGGCAATTTAAAATATTTTATAATAAATACTTAAATAATGGAGGTATACTTACAATGGCACGATTTACTTTACCAAGAGATTTATATCATGGAAAGGGTTCTCTCGAAGAACTTAAATCATTAACAGGAAAGAGAGCTATCGTTGTTGTCGGTGGTGGCTCTATGAAGCGTAACGGTTTCCTTGATAAAGCAGTTGATTACCTTAAAGAAGCAGGTATGGAGGTTCAGCTTTTTGAAAATGTTGAGCCAGACCCAAGTGTTGATACAGTTATGCGTGGTGCAAAGGCTATGGCAGAATTTAAGCCTGATTGGATTGTTGCAATGGGCGGCGGTTCTCCTATTGACGCAGCAAAAGCTATGTGGGTATTTTATGAATATCCAGACACAAGCTTTGAGGATTTGATTACACCATTTAGTTTCCCAACACTTCGTACAAAGGCTAAATTCTGTGCTATTCCATCTACTTCAGGTACAGCAACAGAGGTTACTGCTTTTAGTGTTATTACAGACTATGAAAAGGGTATTAAGTATCCGCTTGCTGATTTCAATATCACACCTGATGTTGCGATTGTTGACCCTGCACTTGCAGAAACAATGCCTCAGAAGCTTACAGCTCATACAGGTATGGACGCTATGACACACGCAATCGAGGCTTATGTTTCAACCTTGCATTGCGATTATACAGACCCTCTTGCACTTCATGCAATTAAGCTTATTCATAATAACCTCAAAAAGTCTTATGATGGCGATATGATAGCAAGAGATACTATGCACAACGCACAATGTCTTGCAGGTATGGCTTTCTCTAATGCACTTCTCGGTATAGTTCACTCTATGGCTCATAAGACAGGTGCAGCTTTCTCAGGTGGTCATATCATTCATGGTTGTGCAAACGCTATGTATCTTCCTAAGGTTATTAAATATAACTCAAAGAATGAAGAAGCTGCTGAACGTTATGCAGAAATCGCAAGATTTATCGACCTCAAGGGCGAAACAACAGAAGAACTTGTCGATGCACTTATCGCAGAACTTCGTTCAATGAATGACCAGCTTAATATTCCACAGGCTATCAAGAATTATGGTCCTGGTGGTGTTAAGGCTGATGAAAGCATTATTGATGAAAAAGAATTTATGGATAAGCTTTCAGAAACAGCAAAAAATGCTATCGCAGATGCTTGCACAGGTTCTAACCCAAGAATTCCTACACAGGAAGAAATGGAAAAGCTCCTTGTTGCAGTATATTATGATAAGGATATAGATTTCTAATAATCTATATTAAGCTGAAAATTTTATTTTTATATGCGTACAGGGTATTTTCGCCTTGTACGCATTGCTATGCGGTGACTTATTATAGGTTCTCAACATTCTTTTGACAAGCAGATTATTTTGTTGTATAATGTAAAAGTTACTTTAATTATTTGAAAGGATGAAATAAAATGTTTAAAATAGTCGAAAAGCAGCACTTAAATCCGACTGTTGCAAAAATGGTCGTTTCTGCTCCGCTTATCGCAAAAAAGGCTGAACCTGGTCAGTTTATCATCTTCCGTACAAAGGAAGACAGCGAGCGTGTTCCTCTTACTATTGCTGATTATGATAGAGAAGCAGGCACTATTACAATTATTTATCAGATTGTTGGTGCGTCTACTATGGAGCTTGATACTCTTGAGGCTGGAGATTATATCCACGATTTCGTAGGCCCTCTTGGAATTCCAAGCCATACTGATGGACTTAAAAAGGTTGCTGTTGTAGGCGGTGGTGTAGGCTGTGCGATTGCTTTTCCTATTGCTAAGAAGCTTCATCATCTTGGCTGTGAGGTTCACAGCATAGTAGGTTTCCGTAATAAAGACCTTGTTATTCTTGAGGACGAATTCAAGCAAAATAGTGATAAGCTTTGCATGATGACAGATGACGGAAGCTATGGCACAAAGGGACTTGTAACAAACGCTCTTGAGGAGCTTATCAAAGAGGGTAACCAGTATGATGAGGTTATCGCTATTGGTCCATTAATAATGATGAAATTCGTTTGCCAGCTTACTAAGAAATATGATATAAAAACAGTTGTAAGTATGAACCCAATTATGGTTGATGGAACAGGTATGTGTGGTGGCTGCCGTTTAACTGTTGGTGGAGAAACAAAGTTTGCTTGTGTTGATGGTCCAGACTTTGACGGTCATCTTGTAGACTTTGATGAGGCTATGAAGCGTGGCACGATGTATAAAGAGTTCGAGGCACACCAGCGTGAGGCTTCATGCAACTTATTCAAAAAGGAGGTCAAATAATATGGCAGTCAAGAGAAATATGAGTCCTAACAAATGTCCTATGCCTGTTCAGGACCCAGAAGTAAGAAGAAATAACTTTGAAGAGGTTGCTCTCGGCTATACATATGAAATGGCAGTAGAAGAGGCAAAGCGTTGTCTTAATTGCCCTAAGAAGCCTTGCAGAAGTGCTTGCCCTGTTGCTATTGATATTCCTGCATTTATTGAGAGAGTTGCTAATGAAGATATGGAGGGTGCTTTTGAGATTCTTTCCGCTTCAAGTGCATTGCCAGCTGTTTGTGGTCGTGTTTGCCCACAGGAGAACCAGTGCGAAGGTAAGTGTGTAAGAGGCATCAAGGGTGAGAGTGTTGGTATCGGCCGTCTTGAAAGATTTGTTGCTGACTATCATCGTGAACACGCTACTGCTACTCCAAAGGTTCCAGAGCAGAACGGTCATAAGGTTGCTATCATTGGTGCAGGCCCAAGTGGACTTACAGCTGCAGGTGACCTTGCAAAGCTTGGCTATAAGGTTACTGTTTATGAAGCACTCCATGTAGCAGGTGGTGTTCTTAGCTACGGTATTCCACAGTTCAGACTTCCTAAGGAAATCGTTCAAAAAGAAATTGATAATCTCAAGGCTATTGGTGTAGACATAGAAACGAATATGGTCATTGGTAAGGTTCTTACTATTGATGAACTTTTCGAGATGGGCAATGAGGCTGTTTATATTGCAAGTGGTGCAGGACTTCCACGCTTTATGAATATTCCAGGTGAGAGCCTTAATGGAGTTTATTCTGCAAATGAATTCCTTACAAGAATTAACCTTATGAAAGCTTATAAGGAAGGTTCCAAGACACCTATCAAGCATTCTAAGAATGTTGCTGTTGTTGGTGGCGGTAATGTTGCTATGGACGCAGCAAGAAGTGCAAAAAGACTTGGTGCAGAGAATGTTTATATAGTATATCGCCGTAGTATGAATGAACTTCCTGCAAGAAAAGAAGAAGTTGAACACGCTGAGGAAGAGGGCATCATTTTCAAGACACTTACAAACCCTGTTGAAGTTATCGGTGATGAAAACGGCAATGTATGCGGTATGAAGTGTGTAGAGATGGAGCTTGGTGAGCCTGATGAGAGCGGTCGTCGTCGTCCTGTCGTTAAAGAGGGTAGCGAGCTTACTCTTGATATAGACACAATGATTATGTCTATCGGTACAAGTCCTAACCCACTTATCAGAAGCACAACACCTGGTCTTGATACAAACAAGCATGGCTGTATCATTACAGATGGCGAAGATGGTCTTACAACTCGTGAGGGCGTTTATGCTGGTGGTGACGCAGTTACAGGTGCGGCTACTGTTATTCTTGCTATGGGTGCAGGTAAGAGTGCTGCTAAGGCTATTGATGAATACATCAAAAATAAAAACGCTTAATTGTTTTTGAATAATGCTTTGCTATAAGGTATCTTAGCAAAGATTTGTGACTTAATATAGGAACGCTCAAAATTCAGTATTTGAATTTTGAGTGTTTCTTTTTAGGTTGAAATTGGCTGGTAATTATGCTATAATGACAACAATCGTTAAAAAAGAGGTTGATTTTTATGATGGATAATTATAGTGAACAGATTGTCAAGAAAAGAGTAAATCCTGCTAAGTTTACTTTTCTTATACTGTATTTTGTCTTTGCGTTTATATTTATACTTCTGACAGTATATCTTTCACAATTTTTTGATTGGATGATTCCATTAGCTTTGCTTATTATCGGCTTTGGCTGTTATGGCGGTTGGTATCTTTGGTCACATAAAGGTATTGAGTATGAATATATCGTAGTTCAAGGCGAAATGACTGTCGATAAAATTATCGGTATGAAAAAGCGTAAGAGAATGTTAAAATTTGATGTCAAAAGCGTTGATATGCTTGGAAAACTAAGTGAAAAGCCAGCTGATTTTGACGAAAAGCAATTTAAGGATTGTGTATATCATGCCACTGACTATACCGAGAGTGAGAATACTTATTATGCAGCTTTGCATGATATTTATTCAAAGAAGCATTGCCTGTTATACTTTGCTCCAAATGAGAAAACTCTCGAAACTATGAAACCTTTCCTTAAGAGAGAGCTTAAGGTCAAGATTTTTGGTAAATAATAAATTTAGCCGTCCGAATATCTGGACGGCTTTTTTGTAAGGAGATGTTGATTTATGAAAGTTTTATCCGCACAACAGATGAGAGATTTAGAGCAAGCTGCTGTTGATAATGGGGCAACTTATATCAAGCTTATGGAAAAAGCCGGTACAGCCGCCGCAGAGGCACTAATTAAATATGGTGCAGAGAGTAAGAAGGTTGTCATAATTTGTGGTAAAGGCAATAATGGCGGTGACGGCTATGTTATAGGCAGAGTTTTAAAAAAATATAGCTGTAAGGTTGATATAATTAGGCTTGGAGAACCAAGAACAACCGATTCCAAGCTTAATGCAGAAAAAGCTATCAAACTTGATATAGCTATGGTAAATTTTCCAGAAGATAAAGAAACTTCTTTTGAACTTATCAAAAATGCAGACTATATTGTTGATGCAGTTTATGGTATAGGATTTCGTGGAGCTTTAGATGAGAATACCGCAGAGATTGCAAAGTTTGTCAATACTTCTAAAGCTTTTGTAATGGCAGTTGATATTCCAAGTGGTGTAGGCTGTGATGACGGTTCAGTAAAAGGAGAATGTTTCAAGGCAAATCTGACTGTTACATTTACAACATTAAAGCCAGCACATATTTTATATCCGTCAATGGATTATTGTGGAAAAACAGAGGTAGCAAGTGTTGGAATTTCAGATGAACTGATAAATTTATCTGAATATATTATGCAGACAACAGATGAATTTCTCGGAGAAAAACTCTTACCTGAGCGTAAAATATCATCAAATAAAGGTACTTTTGGAACCTTACTTGCTGTTGTAGGAAGCTATGGTATGGCGGGAGCAGCTATTATGTGCGGAAAAGCTGCACAAAGAAGTGGTGCAGGCTTGGTGAATATTGCTTTGCCTAAGTCGATTTATCCAATAGTTGCAGGAAAGCTTATAGAAGCTGTTTTCACCCCCTTGGCAGAAAAAAACGGCATTTCATCTGCTGAAGACTGTAATAAGCTTGTTTCTCTTGCAAATAAATCTAATGCAGTTGTTCTTGGCTGTGGTATGGGGCATAATGAGGATACCGAAAAGATAGTCTGTGAAATACTTACAAATTGTAAAAAGCCAATTATTCTTGATGCAGATGGAATAAATTCAATTGTTCCGCATATACATTTATTAAAGAAAGCCAAAGCCCCGGTTATACTTACACCTCACCCAGGAGAAATGGCAAGACTTCTTGGTTGTACAGTTGCCGAGGTTCAGCAAAATCGAGCTGAAATTGCTTTGAATTTTGCCAAGGAGCATAATGTAAGCTTAGTTCTTAAAGGTGCAAATACACTTATATCTGATGGCAATATTTTGCTTGTAAACAGAACAGGAAATGCAGGAATGGCACGAGGCGGAAGTGGCGATGTGCTTGCAGGAATGATAGGTTCGCTTGCTGCACAGGGAATTAATCCGTTCAGAGCTGCTGTTTGCGGAGTATATGCACATGGGTTGGCAGGGGATAGGACAGCGAAAAGGCTTTCAGAAACAACAATGCTTCCTACTGATATGATTGAGGATATTAGCTTCTGAAACTGAGGGTGATGTTATTGCATAGAGTATTTAAAATAACATTTACTATTGCTGTGGCAATAGTACTTATATTTTCAATAAGTTCTTGCACAGAAAAAGTACCGAAAATACCTGAGCTTGTTACAGGCTTTTCGGGTAATGCTGATGTAGAGCTTGGCGAAACAAAGCTTAAATGCAATATTTCGCATACTGAAAAAGGTGTGTCCTCGATTATTATATCAAGCCCCGAAAACCTAAAGGGTATGTCTTTTAAAAATCTTGGCGGTACATACGCAATATCATATAATGAACTTATCTGTGAAACAGAGAAATCATATTTACCAAGTTCTTGTTTTGCACAGGCTATAACTAATGTTCTTGATAAAGCCTCTGAAGAAAATGGTGCAATATATCAGAAATCAGAAGATAATAATGCAATATTTACAGGCGCAAGTAAATCAGGCGATTTTACAATTTATGCTGATAGCAAAACTGGAATAATTAAAAAAATAGAAATTCCTGAAATAAATTTTACAGCTAACCTTACAGATACTAAGGCTATATAATTATATAAAAATGGCACAGTTCGCTTATTTGAAGTGAACTGTGCCATTTTATAATTGTATATTTACTGAATCTTAATGACAGAAATCCTCACCATGTTCATCGTGTTCCTCAATTTTACCAACGATTGGCTCTGGGTCAATACCCTGTCTGCGGTAATAATCACTTAGAGCTGCTTTAATAGCCTGTTCAGCAAGAACTGAGCAGTGAACTTTAACTGGAGGTAAACCATCAAGAGCTTCCATAACAGCCTTATTTGTAAGCTTGAGAGCATCATCTATTGATTTGCCCTTAATAAGCTCTGTTGCCATAGAGCTTGTTGCAATAGCTGCTCCACAGCCAAAAGTCTTAAAGCTGACATCAACAATAATGTTGTTTTCAACCTTAATATACATCTTCATTATATCTCCACAGCGTGAGTTTCCGACTTCACCAATTCCGTTTGCGTCAGGAAGTTCACCGACATTTCTTGGGTTTGCAAAGTGGTCCATAACCTTTTCACTGTATGCCATTTATATTCAACCTTTCTACATATAAATCTTAAATAATAAATTATGAATTTTTGATTATCTTTTCCCATAATGGTGACATAGAACGAAGCCTCGTTACTATTGGTGGGATAACCTCTAAGAGATAATCTATATCTTCTTCAGTATTTTCATCGCTGAAGCTAAGTCTTAATGAACCATGAGCGACTTCATGAGGAAGTCCGATTGCTAAAAGAACATGACTTGGGTCAAGAGAGCCTGATGTGCAGGCTGAACCAGATGATGCTGAAACACCCTTTAGGTCAAGAGAGAGGAGGAGAGATTCACCCTCAAGCCCATGGAAACACATATTGACATTTCCAGGAAGTCTGTGAGTTCTGTCACCATTTATTCTTGAACGGTCGATTTTCAAAAGTCCGTCAATAAGTCTGTCACGCATTTTCTCAAGTCTTGCATTTCTTTCTGCCATAATTTCGCAAGAATGTTTAAGAGCAACGCTCATACCAACTATGCCAGCAATATTTTCAGTACCAGCACGACGGCCACTTTCCTGAGCACCACCATCAATAAGGTTAGGAAGCCTTAAACCTTTACGCATAAAGATTGCACCAACGCCCTTAGGACCATGGAACTTATGTGCTGACATAGAGAGCAAATCGCAGCCGATTTCCCTAACATCAACAGGAATAGCACCAACAGCTTGAACAGCGTCTGTATGGAAAATAACCTTGTGCTTTTTGCATATTTCACCAATTTCTTTTACAGGCTGAATAGTACCGATTTCATTATTAGCGAACATAATAGTTACGAGAGCGGTATCTTCACGAATGGCATTTTCAAGTTCTTCTGGACGAACAATGCCATTTTCGTGAACATCAAGGTAAGTTACTTCAAAACCCTCTTTTTTAAGAGAATCGAGAGTATGGAGAACAGCGTGATGCTCAAATTTAGAAGTTATGATATGTTTTTTACCTTTTTTAGCTCCGAGATGAGCAGCACCTTTGATAGCCCAGTTATCAGCTTCACTTCCACCTGAAAGGAAGAAGATTTCTTTAGGGTCGGCATTAAGGCACTCTGCAACAGTATTACGAGCATTCTCGACAGCCTGACGAGATTTTACACCGAGTGAATAGAGGCTTGATGGATTGCCATAGTAATCTGTAAGATAAGGCATCATAGCATCAAGAGCCTCTTTAGAAAGATGAGTTGTTGCGGCGTTATCCGCATATATTTTCTTCATATAGGTTTCACCTCAAATATATATATAATAAATCAATGACTTTTAATATCCTTTGCCATTGTATGGAAAATTATACACCTATTCAATAGGAAATGCAATAGTTATTTTGACAATTTCTATCGTTTTAGTAGGAAATATTTAGTGTAGCCTAACTATCTTAATTTAATTGAAAAATAGTATATTTAGCTAATATGATTTATTAGTTATTAGTTAATAATTTAAGGCTCAAGCGAAACTTTTAATTTAGGACTATTTCTTGAACTTAGCCGCCTCTGCAACAGCCAATTCGTCACAGCGTTCATTTTCTAGGTGTCCTGCGTGACCTTTAACCCAAACAAATTTAACTTTGTGTTTATCAAGAAGATTTAGTAATTCTTCCCAAAGGTCAGAATTTAAAGCTTTTTTCTTATCGCTTTTTATCCAGTTATGAGCCTTCCAAGACCTTGCCCAACCTTTGGTTACAGCATCACATACATACTTTGAATCGCTTGTAACAGTTACTTCACAAGGCTCTTTAAGAGCCTTGAGTGCCTCAATAACACCACGAAGCTCCATACGATTATTTGTGGTTTCAGCCTCACCGCCAGAAATCTCTTTAATATGTTCATTATATCTAAGAATTGCACCAAAACCACCTGGTCCAGGGTTTCCACTGCAAGCACCATCTGTAAAGATTTCTATTTTCTTCAAATAAATCAATCCTTTCGAGATATATTATATATAATAAAGCTATAATTAGCAAGCTATCCGTTGAATAAAGTATCTTTTAATAGTTATAAGTAGCTTTTAGTTAATTCTATAAACTTGACAGAATTGCATTTGCGGAGTAGAATTAAGTTACTGATTTTGTTCGGAAAAATAAATATAAAGATGGAGGTTATTTTTAGTGACATCAGAATATAATAAGCAGAACCAATCCCTCGGCGATTTTCAAGGAGGTAGCACTCAAAGAAAGGGTAGAGGGATAGGTCGAGGTATGCCCCAAAGACAGGGCTCACTTTCTCCTTATGAGAGAAGACAGCAGAGCAAGGCGGCTATGATAGAGGGTTCGTCTGCAAAGCTTTTCGGAAGAATTAACCCTAATAATCAAGATAGACAGTCAGTTCAGACTCAAAAGGGTCGTTTTCAGTCGGCTGACCAAAAGCAAAAGGCTTTTAAAAAGAGAAACCCACAGGGAAAGGCACAAAAAAGAGGTTATTCACCGCTCCCAAGCGTTAAGATTACATTCCTTGGCGGACTTAACGAAATCGGCAAAAATATCACACTTTTCGAGTGTGATGGAGATATGTTCCTGCTTGATTGTGGTATGGCATTCCCTGATGGTGAAATGCTTGGTGTAGATTTAGTTTTACCTGATTTTACCTATATAGAGAGAAACAAAGATAAAATCAAGGGTATAGTTCTTACACATGGACACGAAGACCATATCGGAGCTTTGCCTTACTTATTAAGAAAGCTTAATATTCCAATGTATGGCACAAGTCTTACACTTGGACTTGTTGGCAGTAAGCTCAAGGAGCATAATCTTCAGTCAAAGGCAAAGATGAATGTAGTAAAGCCTGGTCAGAGAATAAAGCTTGGTTGTATGACAATAGAATTTATTCATGTAAACCATTCCATTCCTGATGCGGTAGGTCTTGCAATTCATACCCCTGGTGGAACAATTATCCATACAGGCGACTTCAAAATCGACTGTACACCTATAACAGGTGATATGATAGACCTTGCAAGATTCGGAGAGCTTGGCAATGAGGGTGTGCTTGCACTTATGGCGGATTCTACCAATGCAGAGCGTCCCGGATACACTGTAACAGAGCAAAAGGTTGTAAATTCCTTTGAAATGTTCTTTAGAGAGGCCGAAAAGGAAAGAATTATAATTGCAACCTTTGCATCAAATATTGGTCGTGTTGAGCAAATCATTAAGTGTGCCGCCAGACATGGCAGAAAAGTTGCTTTCTCAGGCAGAAGTATGATTAACTATATGACTATTGCCACAGAGCTGGGCTATGTTGATATTCCTGATGGTGTTGTCATTGATATTGATATGCTAAATAAATATCCAAAGGAGCAGATAGTTCTCATTACTACTGGAAGTCAGGGCGAGCCTATGTCTGCACTTTCAAGAATGGCTTATTCAGACCACAGAAAGGTTGCAGTAGGTCCAGGTGACTTTATAATCATTTCAGCTAATCCTATTCCTGGTAATGAAAAAACTGTTGGAGCAGTCGTTAATGAACTTATTAAACATGGCTGTCATGTTGTTTATGAATCTATGTATGAAGTTCATGTTTCAGGACACGCTTGCCAAGAGGAACTTAAAATTATTCAGGGACTTACAAAGCCTAAATATTTTATTCCAGTTCATGGTGAGCAAAAGCACTTGCAAAAACACGCAGAATTGGCTTATCAGATGGGTATTCCAAAGGAAAATGTCTTTATCGGAAATATCGGAAATGTAATCGAACTTAACAGAGATTATATGAAACAACTTCCTGATGTTCCCGCTGGTCAGGTACTTGTTGATGGTCTTGGCGTCGGTGATGTAGGAAGTATCGTTCTTCGTGATAGAAAACATCTCGGACAGGACGGCTTAATTGTAGTTGTAGTAACAATAGATTCTGAGGACGGTCATGTTGTTTCTGGTCCTGATATAGTTTCAAGAGGCTTTGTATATGTAAGAGAAGCTGAACCACTTATGGATAACATCAAGGCAAGAGTTGAGGATATTCTTGATGATTGCTATAATGAAAATATCCGTGAATGGGGTGTTATGAAAACAAAGATAAAAGACGAGCTTTCCAAGATTTTATATGATAAAACCAGAAGAAGTCCGATGATTCTTCCTGTAATTATGGAGATTTAATCGTGCGTATTTTTAGATGATTGGGGGGTGGCTGTCTTGAATAAAAAAATATGGGTGACAACACCTGTCTTTATAATATTTTCGATTGTAATGTTTGTTATGGCAAGTGTTTCTTACTATTATAATACAACTATTTTTATAATTGAGCTTCTTGCGGCAATAGCATCTGCGGCAACAGTATTTCTTAGCACCTATAAATTTGGCAATTATGTCAGCCGCATTATAAAGAGTGCCTCAGGTGCTTTTTCGATTATGAATCAGTCATCACTCGACCTGATAAATGTTGCTGCCATTGTAGTTGATGATTTTGGCGTTATTATGATGTGCAATAAAAATTTCACTCAAAAGATGTGCAATAATGAGGATAAAATCGGAGAAACCGCGGCACAATTTATAGAGTCTAAAGATATAAGGGATTATTTTAATCACAATGGCATAGATGTTAGCTATAACGATAAATGGTATGTTGCTTTTGGAGTTCTTGCTGAAAACGGCGGAATAATATATTTTGTTGATAATAGCTTATATAAAGCGAATTCTGATGAATATTTACTTTCAAGGCCTGTTGTAGCTCTTATTGATTTCGATAATAAGAGCGAAATAGAGAGAGCAAGTGACGAAAATGTCTGCGACCAGATTTCTATATTTATAGAAAGTAAGCTTCAGGAATGGGCTACAGGTATGAAAGGCTTTTATAAAAAGCTTGAAAAGAATGATATGTACCTTGTCGTTATAGAGGAAAGAAATATTCAGACGCTTATTGAGCAGAAGTTTAAAATCCTTGAAACCATAAGAAATATTAGAATAAATGATGTTTCTGGTGCGACAATATCTATTGGTATAGGTCATTGCGGAAAAACTCTCAGAGAATGTGAGCTTCGTGCAAGACAGGCTCTTGAGATGGCACACGGACGAGGTGGCGACCAAGCCGCAGTCAACAACGGCGAGGGATACGAGTTCTTTGGTGGCACTTCTAAGGGTGTTGAAAAAAGAGATAAAGTAAGAACAAGAGTTATTTCTGCGGCACTTGAGGAACAAATAAGAAAAAGCGATAAGGTCATCATTATGGGACACCGCTTTTCGGATTTAGATAGTGTGGGAGCGGCTGTTGGTTTGTGGAGTACCATACAAAAGGGTATGGATATGGACGCATTCATCGCCATAAACAAGAATCAAAGTCTTGCAGGCTCAGTTATTTCAAATATAGAAAAATCAGGCTTGCTCGATGTTTTTATAGATGAACATACCGCACTTAATGAGATAACGGAAAGAACACTTCTCATTGTTGTTGATACACATTCGCCAAGCTTTCTTGAGTTCGCAAAGGTTTATAAGAAATGCAAGAGAGTTATTGTAATAGACCACCATAGAATGATGGTTAATCATATAGAAAACGCAATGATTTTCTATCATGAGCCTTATTCTTCTTCGGCTTCTGAAATGGTTGCGGAGCTTATCCAATATTTAGGCAGTGATAATCTTACAAGACTTGAGGCAGAGGCACTTCTTGCAGGAATTATGCTTGATACTAAAAATTTTGTTTTGCGTACAGGTGTAAGAACTTTCGAGGCGGCAGCATTCTTAAGAGGAAAAGGAGCAGATACGGTTGAGGTTAAGAGATTGTTCTCTAACTCAATCAGTACATATAAGACTAAATATAAGCTTGTTAGTGAGGCTGAAATATTCAATTTCTATGCAATAGCTTGTGCAGATGAGGAAACCTCTGATATCAGAATAGCTGCGGCACAAGCGGCAGATGAACTTCTTGGCATAGAAAATGTCAAGGCGTCATTTGTAATGTTTCCAACAAAGAACTGCATAAATATTTCCGCCCGTTCTCTTGGAGATGTAAATGTTCAGGTTCTTATGGAGAAGATGGGTGGTGGCGGTCATCAGACAATGGCGGCTACTCAGTTAAAGGGTGTAACTATGGAAGAAGCAAGAGAACAGCTTGTTCAGATAGTAAGTTCTATCAATAGTGAACAGGTTCAAAATCAAACAGAATCTGCAGGTGCGGAGTCAGCATTTATCGAACCGCAGCAATAATACTTATAATTTAAGGGCGGGTTTTGCTCACCTATTTGGTGATTTATAATAAAAATTTAAAGGTTTATAGCTTTAAGCCTTTTGTTATGAGGAAGGAAGTTAGATTAGTAATGAAAGTAATGCTTTTACAAGATGTTAAGGGTACAGGAAAAAAGGGAGAGCTTGTTAATGTAAGTGACGGCTACGCAAGAAACTTTTTGTTTCCAAGAAATTTAGCAAGAGTTGCCGATGCACAGGCTCTTAATGAGTTCAAAAATGCAGAGCAATCAAAACAGTATAAAATTGAACAGCAGACAAAAGAGGCACAGGCTATTGCTGATAAGCTCAAAGATGTAACTCTTGAGCTTAAAGCAAAGGCTGGTCAGGGTGGCAGACTTTTCGGCTCTGTAACAAGCAAGGAAATTGCTGCTGAAATCAAAAAACAGTATAATTTCTCTATCGACAAGAGAAAAATTTCACTCGATTGCGATATTAAGGCTTTTGGTGTCTATAATTGCGAAATTAAGCTTTTCGGCGGAGTTGTCGCAAAGCTTAAGGTGTCTGTAACAGAGCTTTAATTTTGGGAGGTCTTTATAAATGGCGGATATAGATTCCGTTTCATCTTCGGTTGACGGTATGAATCTTCCGTATAGTCCTGAGGCAGAACAAGCTGTTCTTGCAACTATCATTATGGACGGAGAATGTATGGCGGAAGTTATTCAGATACTTCCACAGGCAGAGTGTTTCTATCTTGCAACACATCGTTCTATATATACTGCAATGATAGAGCTTTTTGTTATGAATACGCCGATAGATGTTATCACAATTCTTGAAAAGCTCAAACAGCAAAAAGACTATGATGATGCTTCTTTCAAATCCTATCTATATCAGATTTCAGAGATGTTGCCATCAAGGTCTAATATTACTGAATATGCTGAAATTGTTAAGAATAGCTATCAAAGACGCAGGCTTATTTTAGCTTCAAGAGAAATCATAAATAATGCTTCTGAATATGGCGATAATGTTTCTACGCTGATAGATTCTGCCGAGCAGAGCATTTTTGATATTCGTGATGACAATAGCAATCGCACAGGCTTGCAAAGAGTAGACAGTATTATTCTTGATGTTCTTGATAGAATAGATATACTGAATTCTCCGGAAAGCTCTGAAATGAGAGCTATTCCTACTGGCATAGGTACGCTTGATAATGTCATAACAGGACTTAACCGTTCGGACCTTATAATTCTTGCGGCTCGTCCTGGTATGGGTAAAACCAGTTTTGCACTAAATATTATGCGTCATGTTGCCGTAAGCGTTAAAAAGAGGGTGGCTTTTTTCTCACTCGAAATGTCAAGAGAACAGCTTGCTTCAAGACTTATCTCAACAGAAGGTATGATAGAGGGTACAAAGCTTCGTACAGGAAAGCTTCAAGATGATGATTGGGCAAGACTTATCGAGGCTGGCGATGTACTAAGAAAAACAGAAATGTATTTTGATGATACACCAGGTATATCTGTTCCAGAGCTAAAGGCAAAGCTTAGACGACTTAAAGATGTAGATTTGGTAATAGTCGATTATCTTCAGCTTATGTCTGGCTCAAGAAGAACTGAAAGTCGTGTAAACGAAATAAGTGAAATCACAAGAAGTCTGAAAGCCCTTGCTAAGGAATTTAATGTTCCCGTAATAGCACTTTCACAGCTTTCTCGTGCAAGTGAAAAGCGTGAAAACCGAAAACCACAGCTTTCTGACTTAAGAGATTCAGGTTCTATCGAGCAAGACGCAGATATTGTTTTGTTTCTTTATCGTGAGGGCTACTATGATAGCATAGGCAGTGGTAATGACGAAGAAAAGGACAACAACAGCGGTGAATGTATTGTCGCAAAGAATCGTCATGGTGAAGCTCGTTCAGTGCCATTACATTGGCAAGGCGAATATATGCGTTATACTGCACAGGAGTTAAGCCGTGGAGAATAAATTATTAAAAGCAATCAAAGAATATTCTTTAATTGAAGATGGAGATAAAATAATAGTTGCACTTTCGGGCGGAGCAGATTCAACAGCACTGCTCTGCTCTTTGATGTCTATAAGAGAAAGCCTTTCTCTTACGATTTATGCTTGTCATATAAACCATCTTTTGAGAGGTGATGAAAGCTTTCGTGATGAAAATTTCGTGCGTGAACTATGCGAAAAGCTTGGTGTAGAACTTTTTGTCCTACAATGTGATATAAATAAGCTCGCTTCCGAAAGAAATCTCGGAAGCGAGGAATGTGGCAGGCAAGTTAGGTATGACTTCCTGAATAAAAATGCCACAAGACTTGGTGCAAAAATCGCAACTGCCCATACCTCAACTGATAGTATGGAAACTATACTTATGAATATAAGCCGAGGTAGCGGAATAAAGGGTGCAAGAGGTATACCGCCTAAGCGTGATAATATAATCAGACCGCTAATTCTTGCCTCGAGAGCAGATACAGAGGAATATTGTAAATCTCATAATATTCCATATGTAAACGACAGCACAAATTCTGAAAGACTTTATACAAGAAATAAAGTTCGCCTTGATGTTGTGCCAATTTTAAGAGGGATAAATCCCTCGATAGAGGAAGCTTTTCTTAGATTTTCTAAAAGTATGAAAGAGCTTGATGAATTTATAGAAAAATCTGCTCAGACTGCACTATCAGAAAGCAAAATCGAGAATGGTTATTCTTGCGAAAAGTTGAAAAAGCTTGATAAGCCTATTCTTGCAAGAACGATTGAGATTCTCTGCAACAAGGAAAATATTGAGCCTGAAAGTGTTCATATAGAGCTTATTGAAAAAGCTATTAAGAATAGTGGTGCTGTTTCAATTAAAAATGGTATTATGGCTATCTCAAGTCAGGGAATATTCAGAATTTATCATAAAAATTCTTTGAATGACTCTGAGAGAAAATCAGAAATTCCAGTATTTATCAATAGTTCAGCGATGATATGTAATAAAAATATACGAACAGAATTGGTAAATATGGAGGAATTTCTTGCAAGAGCAAAATTTACAAAAAATTTATTTACCATTTCGCTTGATTATGCTACAATATCCGATGGAGCAGTTTTCAGAAATAGAAAAGCTGGTGACTTCATTGTACCGAAGGGCAGAGGACTCACAAAGCCACTCAGAAAGCTTATGTCTGAGATGAAAATTCCTGCTGAAAAGCGTGATTCTGCTATTTTGCTTGCCTATGAAAATAATATTTTATGGGCAGAGGAAATAGGCGTTTCTGAGCAGTGCAGTGTTAAAAATACTACTCAAAAGGTTTTAATGATATACATAGATGAATAGAGGTAAGGCTATGATAAATGATATATCCAAAATTTTGCTTAGCTGTGATGATATAGAAAGACTGACAAGTAGAATTGCAAAAGATATAAGTCAGAAAAATCAAGACGGAAATTTGCTAATGGTTTGTATTCTTAAAGGCAGTTTTATGTTTTTTGCAGATATAGTCAGAAAGTTGAGCGTCCCTTGTGAAGTTGATTTTATGCAGGCATCAAGCTATGGCTGTTCGACAGTTTCGAGTGGTAAAATTAATATTCTGAAGGATATTTCAATAAGTGCTGATGGAAAGAATGTTGTTGTAGTTGATGATATTCTCGATACAGGTTGTACATTATATAAGCTTAGAGAGTACTTTCTTGAAGAAAAGAATGCGAAATCAGTTACAGTTTGCACACTTTTGGATAAGCCAGCAAGAAGAAGCTTTGATATAATTCCAAACTATAAAGGCTGTGAAATTCCCGATGAATTTGTTGTAGGCTATGGTCTTGATTATGATGAATATTATAGAAACCTGCCCTTTGTTGGTATCTTGAAAAGGGAAATCTATGAAAAAAGTTAATAAATCAGCTTTTCAAAAAAATAAATAGCTGTTTATGGCTAATTTAAGCGGTTTACCACTTGAAATTATTCACAATTTACGATAAACTAATATAACAATGCAAAAATAAGGAGGCAGAAATTTTGGATAATAAAAAAACCATAAGAAATCTACTGATTTATCTTGGTATTCCGATTGTTTTGATAATAATTATTGCAGTTATTTTCAGTTCACAGAGAACAGAACAACCTACTACTTCCGAGATAGTTTATTACTTTAAGGATATGAAGGTTAAGGAATATACAGTAGATTTTGGTACAGGTGCTATTGAGCTTAAGCTCAATGATGACAAAGGCACTGTTGTTAAGGCAACAGCTGCAAGTATTACAACTTTTCTTGACCAAATCAACCCATATGTTGACCAGTATAACGAGAAGCATCCTGATGAACCGATGAAGTATGATCATATCAGGGCATCAGAAAATTCTTGGTTGATAGATTTGTTGCCGAATATTATATTGTTTGGTGCATTAGTAGTATTCTGGATATACTTTATGCGAAAGCTGTCTAATGGTATGGGTGGCGACGGCAAAACAATGGGCTTTGGAAAGGCTAAAATTAAGAGCATTTCCGATGAAAAGCGTAAGACAACCTTTGCCGATGTTGCGGGTGCTGACGAGGAGAAGGAAGAACTCCGTGAAATCGTTGAGTTTCTCAAAGACCCTAAAAAGTATAATGAGCTTGGTGCAAGAATACCAAAGGGCGTTTTGCTCGTAGGCCCTCCAGGAACAGGTAAAACACTTCTTGCAAGAGCAGTTGCAGGTGAAGCAGGTGTTCAGTTCTTCTCAATCTCAGGCTCAGACTTCGTTGAAATGTTTGTTGGTGTTGGTGCATCAAGAGTTCGTGACCTCTTTGAGCAGGCTAAGAAAAATAGTCCTTGTATCATATTTATAGATGAAATTGATGCAGTAGGTCGTCAGCGTGGTGCTGGTCTTGGCGGCGGACACGATGAGCGTGAGCAGACACTTAACCAGCTCCTCGTTGAAATGGATGGCTTTGGTGCTAATGAAGGTGTAATTATGATTGCTGCAACAAACCGTCCTGATATTCTCGACCCAGCTCTTATGCGTCCAGGTCGTTTTGATAGACAGGTTATTGTTGGCAGACCTGATATAAAGGGTCGTGAAGAAATACTCAAGGTTCACGCAAAGGGTAAGCCTCTTGCTCCAGATGTTGTTCTTAAAACTATTGCAAAATCTACAGCAGGTTTTACAGGTGCAGACCTTGAAAACCTCCTTAATGAAGCTGCACTTCTTGCTGCAAGAAAAGACCTCAAGGCTATTACAATGACTGAAGTTGAGGAAGCAACAATCAAAGTTGTTGTCGGTGCAGAAAAGAAATCACGAGTAATGAGTGATGCTGAAAAGAAGTTGACAGCATATCATGAGGCAGGACACGCAATCGCAACATATTTCTGCCCAACTCAAGACCCAGTTCACCAAATTTCAATTATTCCAAGAGGTATGGCAGGCGGATTTACAATGTCCTTGCCAAGCGAGGATAAGTCATACCGTTCTAAGAAAGAGATGAAAGAAGACATAGTTGTTCTTCTCGGTGGAAGAGTTGCAGAAGCACTCATTATCGGAGATATTTCAACAGGTGCGTCTAATGATATTGAGAGAGCAACAAAGCTTGCTTTCGCAATGGTTGCACAATATGGTATGAGTGATACGCTTGGACCTATTGCATATTCAACAGATGACAGCAATGTTTTCTTGGGTAAGGAACTTGGTCATTCCAAAAATTACTCCGAATCCACAGCTGCTAAGATTGATAAGGAAGTCAGCGATATTATCACAACTGGCTATAATAAGACAGAAGAAATTCTCAAGAATAATATAGGTAGACTTCACGAAGTCGCTAAGTTCCTTATTAGCAACGAAAAGATGAGCGGTGATGAATTTAAGAAAGTTATGGAAGGTGCAAGTGCCGAAGAACTTCTTACAGAGCTTAATAAAGACGCTGATGAAGTCTAATAAAAATTTAAATCTATTCAGATGAATAACTAAACGATTTTTTGTAGTTCCTTTAAAATTATGAGTAATTATGCAGTTAGTTTTTTTCTAACTTAAATTCTCTAAAAAATCGCCATAAAGACGATTTTTAGCTTTTATATTATATCATACAATACTTGGATTATGATTACAGAAGCCGCTCATAACTTGAAGTGAACCCCAAATCTTAGACAAATAAATATTAACTTGCAAGAGAATGAGTTCGGTATTGCACCGGGCTCATTTTCAATTTAGAAACAATCCTTTCGTTATTGTAGTAATAAATGTATTCCTTGAGACAGTTGATGAATGCATTAGAAGCCAAAATTCTGAGACATACATATAAGTAGGCAAGCTTGTATCGCTTAACAACATCAAGAACAGAGATTTAATCTATGTTGGGCAGAAGATTAGAGTGAAATAACATATAGCAAAGATTAATCCCGCTCTCAGTGCTTAATAGCTCTGGGGCGGGATTTTTTAAAAATTTTTAATCCATAAACACCAAATAAATACCAAATCACTATATTTCGTTAATTCTAAATAAAATAAAAATCCCCTCGAACGCAGTGTTCAAGGGGGAAAATATGGAGCTTGTGGCAGGACTCGAACCTGTGACCTGCTCATTACGAATGAGCTGCACTACCAACTGTGCTACACAAGCATAGTATTCAATAGAAACTATTATACACGATTGATAGGTATAATGTCAAGTATTTTATTAGTATTAGAAATAGTATAGGCTTGTATAAAAGAAAAATAGCAAATAGCTTTCTAATGTATTGTAAGCAATTTGCTGAGCTGAAGTAAGCTTAATACATTAGAAATTATTTGCTATTAAAATAATTATATATTATATAGAAATTTAGTTTTCATCTGACCTATTCATTTGTCTTTCCATATATTGCTGTTGTGTAAGAAGTACCTGTCTCGGTTTTGAGCCTTCGTGAGGACCAACAATTCCTATTGCTTCCATTTCATCAATAAGTCGTCCTGCTCTTGCGTACCCAAGACGCAATCTTCTTTGTAAAAGTGAGGTTGAGGCTTGTCCAGCTTCAACAACACACTTAATTGCTTCTTCAAGCATAGGGTCTTGGTCAGAGTCTTCATTGGCAATAGCCTTTGAACTGTTATTTTCAGTTATAGAATTGTTTTCAATTTCTTGAGCGATGCTTTCATCATATTCACAAGCTCTGTTATTTTTGATAAACTCTACAACATTCTCAACCTCTTCATCATCTACAAAACAGCCTTGAACACGCTTAGGCTTTGATGCTCCGATAGGTGCAAAAAGCATATCACCTCTGCCGAGAAGCTTGTCGGCACCGCCTGAATCGAGAATAGTTCTCGAGTCTATTTGCGATTTAACCGCAAAAGCAATTCGGCTTGGAATATTAGCTTTAATAATACCAGTAATTACATCAACAGATGGTCTTTGTGTAGCAATAACAAGGTGCATACCAGCAGCACGAGCCATTTGCGCAAGTCGGCAAATAGCATTTTCTACATCATTAGGGGCGGCCATCATAAGGTCAGCAAGCTCATCAATAATTATAACAATTTGTTCAAGCTTTTTAAGTTTTTCTTTCTTAGAAGGCTTTCCACTATTTTCTGTTTCTGAAATAGCAGCGTCCATAATTTGTCGCTCTTCAGGAGTCTGTGGCATCTCAAACTCGTCAGAATTTTCATCATCGCTTATTTGAGTTTCCTCTTTGTCGATTTCAGCGTTTGTTCTTTCGACAAGTGCATTATAGCCTCTTATATCACGAACATTATTTTCAGCAAAGAGCTTATACCTTTCAAGCATATGATTTACAGCCCAGTTCAATGCACCTGCCGCTTTTCTTGGGTCTGTAACAACTGGTACAAGCAAGTGTGGAATACCATTATACACTCCAAGTTCAACAACCTTAGGGTCAATCATAAGCAACTTTACTTCTTCTGGTGTTGATTTATAAATCAAGCTGATAAGCATAGAATTTATACATACAGATTTACCAGAACCAGTGGAACCAGCTATAAGCAAATGAGGCATTTTAGCAAGGTCGGCAATAGTAATATTACCTTCAATATCTCTGCCAAGTACAACAGTAAGCTTGCTTTTAGCATTGTTAAATTCAGGTGATTCTATCAATTCACGCATTTTAACAATGCTTACTACCTTGTTAGCAACCTCAACACCAACAGCAGCCTTTCCTGGAATAGGTGCTTCAATTCTTACGCCAACAGCGGCAAGGTTCATAGCAATATCATCAGCAAGATTTGTGATTTTACTGATTTTAACACCAGCAGCAGGCTGAAGTTCATATCTTGTTACAGCGGGACCACGACAGATGTTTACTATACTTGCTTTAACGCCAAAGCTTGCAAGAGTTTCTATAAGCATAGAGCCATTTTGATTAAGCTCTGTTGCAATATCGCCTTCGTTTGTAAATGGAGTTGGTTTCAGAAGTGTTATAGGTGGTTTGAGATAAACACTATCATTTGATAAATATTCAGAAGAAACATTCTGTATATCAAAGCTTATAGGTTCTTCATCAGATTTTTTCTTGCTTTTTTTCTTTTCAATCTGCTTTAAAGCGTCAGCGATAGTCTTGTTATCCTTTTCTGAAAGAATACCATCTAATTCTTCAAAAGAGCCTGCTTCGTGGTTTTCATCAAAGGTTGTTTCAGATTGAATAGATTCATAAATAATAGGCTCTGAGTTATTTTGATTTTCAATATCAGGATTAGATTTTTTTCTTTTTTTACGCTTTTGAGTTGTTATCGGCGGGGTATCATAATCATTTGCATTAAAATTATTAGAGCGTTTAGGTATATACTGTTCGCTTATAAAATCATCGGGGAGCATATTAGGCTTTTCTGAATCATTTCCAAGAGGTATATCTATATGGTTCGTTTTCGATTCATCAGCTCTTCTGCCATAAATATAGAATGAGTGCTGTTTTTGTTTTTGTGCTTGCTGATATTCTTGACGAATAGCTCTTTGTCTGCTTATTTCCTGTTTGGTTTCAGAAAATTTAGATGATACCTTAGTAGAAACCTTTTCCACAGGCTTTTTAAAGAAATCTATAAAGCCTATAATTGTTGCCCCTGAGGCTATCATAATATCTATAAAGAGCAAAACAGCTATAATAATTCGAGAACCTGTTGCACCAATAAACGCCATCATAGGAGCACCAAGTATAGAACTGATAAGTCCGCCCCCACAATAATTAATACCTTCTATATAAGCGTCACCCATTGCGAAAAAAACATTTCCTTCAACTTTTCCGTGAGAGAAAAGATATACAGCGGTTGTAAAAAGTACAGCTATTGATATAGCTATAAAGAATCTAAGATTCATACGATATGGAATATCTGTTTTTCCACTTTGATATGCTATATATATCATTAATATAGGAATTAATATTCCGCAGAAACCAAAAATTCCCCAAATAAACGAGTGTACAGTTGTCCAGAACATATCGCCACGAATTATAAATAAACAGAATATTAAAATAGCAATACCTGATATTATTATAGATTTTATTCGTCTGCATCGCCTTTCTGCGGCTTCTTGTTCGGCTTTTATTCTTTCCTTTTCAGCCTTGGTTATTCGTTTGGTTTTAGGCTTTGATGCTTGTATATTTTTTGTAGTTTTCGTGCTTTTTGTGGCGGTATTTTTATTGCTTGATGAAGCTTTTTTAGTCGGATTTTTTTTAGAATCATTTGCCAAAATTCATACCTCCTATTGAAAATCAATGTCACCGACTAATGGAATCGGTGACATTTTTAAGAACGAGTATTTAATCAGGTTTCCTTAAAGCAAGTATTGCTCAATATCGGCGAAAGTAGTTTATTGCTACTTATTAAGAAATTACCAATGAACTACCGATTAAGGCAAACTGTGTTCGTTAAAGTGAACCTATTTTATTTGATAATTAGAATGTAAGTGGCTGTTGTGTAAAGAGGTTTACTCCTGAAATAAGCTCTATAATGCTGATAACAAGGCAAATTATACCAGCACCTGCCGTATAGAGAACAAAATAATACATTCTGTTTGTAGAAAGCAACCATTTGAAAAGTCTGATTGCAAGGAAACCTACAATAGCAGATGTAATAATTCCGATTAAAGTAGGTAAAAATTCGATTGAAACCGCTGAACCGTCAGCAGGGAAGAGAGCGTCTTTTCCTTCAAGGAGAGCGGCCGCAATAATCGCAGGAGTTCCAAGAACAAAAGAATAATCCAAAGCACGCTGTTTGTTTATTTTTCTAAGCTCACCAGCAGTAAGAGTAGAGCCTGAACGAGATATTCCAGGGAAGATAGCGGCTACTGCCTGAAAAAGACCAATAAAAACTGCATCAACAGGGTTTAGCTTTCTTCTTCCCGCACCATCTGCACGAAGCTTGCCATGACTCTTATAAAGAATTGTAGTTTTGCGGTTTGCATTAATTCCGATAACAAGAAGAAAGCTTGTTACTAAGAGTGAAATAGATGTAATTATCAGATAACCATCAGAATTCCATTTATCAGCGAGGTCTTTAATTTTCATACCTCCACCAATAGGCAAGAACAGTAAGAAAAGTGGCAACAGACCAATTATAATCATCATAACGAGGTTTTCATCAGCGTCCATTTCGCTCCATTTAAATTTTCCTGTAAAGATTTTTTTCAGTATCATAAAGAAACTTTTAATAAGTCTTAAAAATAACCTCCAGTATACAGCACAAACAGCTGTAAGTGTTCCGACATGGAGCATAACATTAAAGAAAAGGTTGTTATCATTTAACCCAAAAAAGTGCTGAAATATAGCAAGGTGTCCACTGCTCGAAACAGGAAGAAATTCTGTCAGTCCCTGAACCGCACCAAGCACAATGGCTTCAAATATGTTCATTATGTACCTCCGTTTATTTAACTAATATATATGTAGGGCGAACTTTGTCCGCCCAAACTTCCTTAGGTTTTACTTTTTTTGGAAGTTTTCTTTTTAGCTTTTTTTTCTTTATCAATCATAGCATAAAGAGCGTCAAGAGCGTCAGAAAAACTGCCAAGATTATCAATCAATCCCTCTTTGACTGCGTCCTCGCCGTCAAGAACAGTTCCTACATCGAGTACAAGTTCTCCGGTATTCATAGCAAGCTCATTATATCTTTCTGGATTGATATTTGAATTTTCACATACAAATCTCGTAATTCTTGCCTGCATACGCTGAAAATATTCAAATGTCTGAGGAACTCCAAGTGTAAGACCAGTCATTCTTACAGGGTGAATAGTCATAGATGCGGACTTTGCTATGAAAGACTTTTTTGCCGCAACTGCGAGCGGAACGCCTATTGAGTGACCTCCGCCAAGTACCATAGAAACTGTTGGTTTGCGGATTCCTGCAAGAAGCTCAGCAATAGCAAGTCCAGCCTCTACATCACCGCCAACAGTATTGAGCAGAATGAGAAGCCCATCTATACGAGGTTCTTCCTCCACAGCAACAATCTGTGGAATAACATGTTCATACTTAGTGGTTTTGTTTTGTGATGAGAGAATATAATGTCCCTCAATTTGCCCGATAATCGTCAGACAGTGGATAGTATATTTGCCATTAGAAGCAATTATACTTCCAGTTTCGATAATAGAATCCGTACGCTTTTCGCTTGTAGGACCATTTTCATTAAGTTCATCAGTCTTTTCGTCAGGCTCTGAAGGATTTTTTATATATTGCTCATCATTTTTTTGATTTTTTTTCATTATATCAGACCTCCTTTGATTAGTTTATCAAATTTAGTCGTGATACATACATTTTTATTATATCATTCAGGATTAAATACATCAAGGCAATTTTTTCTTTTTAATTTTAATACTTCTGAAAATATTTTGGCAACAAAGTAATTTTTTATGTCATATTTAACTGATTATTAAAAACAAAAAGAGCGAAAGTGTTTCGCCCAGAGTAAATATTTAATATGAGTTCAATTAAAAGTTTGAGAATGAGGGAGTCTACCATAATTAGGTAGTTCGTTGATATTTTTATTAAAAGCTTTAAGCACCATAATCTCGTGAAAGTGCAATAACCTTGCCTAAGATAATGACATCATCTGTGATAATAGGTTCGAAATCGGGATTATGTGGCTGCAATCTTACATAGGTATCTTCCTTATAAAAAGATTTTACAGTTGCTTCACCGTCTATCATTGCGACTACGATTTCGCCATTTTCCGCAACAGGTTTTTTTTCACAGATAACAACATCACCATCAAGTATGCCAATATCTTTCATACTTTCGCCAACAACATTAAGTGCAAAAAGCTCTCGTCCTTTGCGTTTACTTTCAGGAAAAGGTACATATCCAGAAATATCCTCAAAAGCAAGAATAGGAACACCTGCAGTAACCTTGCCAATGACCGGAACCTGTGATGCTTTTTCTTCACCAACAATACGAATTGAGCGGTTAAGACCAGTTGTACGAGTTATGTAACCGAGCTCCTCAAGAGATTTAAGATGAGAATGAACCGTTGAGGTAGAGCTAAGACCTGTTGCTAAACAAATTTCACGCACAGAAGGAGTAATTCCATCTGCAATGCTTTCCTTTAAAAAGTCGAAAACTTTTGCCTGACTTTTAGTAAGTTTTTTCATAAACATCACACCTTATTCCTTTGTTTTTTATCAGCAACCAATTTATCGTGATAGAAATAATTTTTAAAATTAAGACCTTGACTTTCACAATATTCATTTATTTCAAGAGCAAGCTTTTGCCAGTACGAAAAATCATTTTTTATGTAAATCTGCTCATAATAAGGATAATATTCAGGATAGTTCCTTTTTATGTAGTTAAGAATAGTATATTTGTAACTACTCCTGAGATTAAGATTTTCAAACCAGTATTCATTAATAAAACTCTTAGATTTCTCAATTATAGCCTTAAAATCTGTAATATAAGGGAAGATAGGCGACATAAACAAAACAGTATAAATTCCATTTTCGTGTAGAGATTTTAAGGTTTTAAGCCTGTCTGAGATACTGCTTGCATTATCCATATCTGATTGAAATTTTTCATCAAGCGTGTTAATTGACATATCGACTTTAAGATTTTTGCATTGCTTGAGTAAATATGTATCACGCAAAATAAGCTTTGATTTTGTAGAAATCGTAAGCTGACAATCAGCGTTTATAAGCTGTTCGAGAATTTTTCTTGTTATTCGAAATTCTTCCTCATAAGGATTATAGCAATCTGTAACTGATGATAAAAATACAGATTTGCCTTTTATTCTCGATAGGCTTATTGGCTTTTCACATTCTTTAACATCAAGAAAGCTTCCCCAGTCCTCGTTATGATTTGTAAAACGCTTCATAAAACAGGCGTAGCAGTATGCACAAGCATGAGGACAACCCACATATGGGTTTATAACATAGTCACTTTCGGGAAGCTTTGATTTAGTAAGATAGTCATTAATCGTAATGTGATTTATCTTCATTTCAATAGCCACACCCAACATACATAAGCATAATATTACCCTAAAATTATAACATATGTTCGAGAAAGTGTCAAACAAAAGTTTGATTTTCGCCAAAATTCGACATATTATAATTAAGAAATTCTCCTAAGACACTTAAAAGTTTTGCTCAAGCTTTTTCAAAAGCTTGTAGGTCAAGGGCAACGCCCTTGTCGCTCTCCGCAGAGAGCGAAACACCTTTGGGCGAAGCCCAACATTCTTTTACTCCTAAACGGTGGACTTTGTCCACCGTTTTTTGCTGATGTTGTTTACAAAAGAAAAAGCGGCGGATTTTATCCGCCGCTCAAAGAGCAAAGAATGTTAAGGGCTTCGCCCTTAAAACCCACCAAAGGCCCTGCCTTTGGAAACCGCAAGCCTTTAAAAAGGCTTGACCTAAATTTTGAGTTTCTTAGGAAAATCTGCAAGCAAATGGTAGGGGCGAACTATGTTCGCCTGTTCCATAGTATATTTACATTTTTTCGACTGCGATAGTTTGCTATATTAGGCTTTCTTTTTTCTTCCTATAAAGAAAGTTATAAAGTAAATTATTGCCGCAAATAATACTATTGTTCCACCTGCTGAAGTTCCAAAATAATATGATGAAATCAATCCTGAAACTCCCGAAACCATCGAGAATACAACTGATGTGATGTGATATGAACGCATTGAAGAAGATACATTTCTGCCTGCTGCGGCTGGAAGTACCAATAGAGAATTTATAATCATAATTCCAACCCATTTAATAGAAATAGTTACCAATAAAGCAATCATTATAACAAATAAATTATTATAAAGACGAACTCTTACTCTTTTGCTTGATGCCAAGTCCGCATTGACACTTGCGAGTAAAAGCTTATTGAAGATAATAGCCCACATAACAACTGCTACAACAAGAACGATTGCAAGTAATAAAAGCTCGCTCTGAGAAATTGCAAGAATATCACCAATCAGATAATTAGAATATTTCGTGAAACCTCCGTTTGCCGAAAGCAGAACAACTCCCAATGCAACTCCAACAGCCGAGAAGACACCTATTATAGTATCGCTTGAGGCTGTTTCAGATTGAATTATTCCCGTTATACATAAGGCAAAGAGTAGGGCAAAGCCTATCATAGAGAGCATATAATTGTCTACACCAAGCAATACGCCGATACCTATACCCGTCAATGCTGAATGTCCGAGTGCGTCAGAGAAGAACGAAAGCTTGTTGTTGACTATCATAGTTCCTGTTAGTCCAAGAAGTGGGGTAAGCATTAAAACCGCTAAAAGAGCGTTTTTCATAAAATTATATTCTGCCCAATCGAAAGGCAAAAGAAAATCCATTACCGCATAAATTCCGTCCATTAAAGTATACCCTCCTCTCCAAGTCCGAATACTTCTCGAACTTCTTTGTGTTTAAGAATATTTTTCGCAGTGTCAGTAAGTACAATAGTTCCATCAACAAGAGCCGCACGAGTGCAGTATTTTGTGACATGACCTAAATCGTGAGAAACAAGCAAAACAGGCATATGATACTCACTTCTTAAAGAAGTTACTAAATCATAGAAAGAGCTTATTCCTCGTCTATCGAGTGCGGAAACAGGTTCATCAAGTATAAGCATATCAGGCATAGGGTCGAGTGCAAATGCAAGTAACACTCGTTGCAATTCACCACCCGAAATTCTGCCAAGTGGCTTATCAATGAGCCTTTCTGCACCAACATGGGCAAGCATTTCCTTTGCGTGAGCGAGCTTGTCTTTTTTATGTCTGAACCATACTGGCATCATACCAGAGTTTGCACAGAATAAATCTGCAACAGTAAGTGGAGTTCCTCTGTCAAAGCTCAATGATTGAGGAACATAGCCAAGCTTTGGCTGAGAAATTTTCTTTCCCATACTGTTGAAATATGTTACCGTTCCAGTATGTGGAATACGGTCCATAATTGCTTTAAGCAGAGTTGTTTTTCCTGCACCATTTCGTCCAATAATTGCTGTTATTTCGCCATGCTTAACCTCAAGATTAACATCATCAAGAATCTTTTGATTACCTCGTGTTACCGAGAGATGTTCAATCTTAACACTGCAATGGCATTCCTTGTGTAAATCAGTCATTTCAGAATCCTTTCTATAACTTAGGTTAATGCTTTTTGCAAAACCTTCAAATTTTCTTGCATCATAATAATATAGGCATCTTTATTCATATCACCGCTTACTCCAGGGTCGAGTGTATAAACCTTAGCATCAGTTTCAGCGGCTATTATATCTGCGGAAGTGTCAGGATATTGCGGTTCAACGAATAGAGCCTTAACACCAGTTTCATTGGTTAAGTCAATGATAGACGCTAAATCCTTTGCATTAGGCTCACTTCCGGGTTCACGCTCTATAACACTTACAATGTTTAAGTTAAATTCCTCAGCAAAGTAGTCGAATGCCTCATGAAATGTAATAATATTTCTATCAGAAATATTTGCAAGACCGCTTTCCATTTCATTTTGTAGCTTAGTCAATTTAGAAATGTATTCCTTGCTATTCCTTCGGTATTCCTTTTCGTGAGCAGGGTCAATCTTTACAATTCCCTCAGTTATATTCTCAACTTGCTTTATATAGTTGGCAACAGAAACCCAAAGATGAGCATTATATTCGCCATGGTCATGATTATGTTCATCTTCATGCTCATGGTCGTGTTCATCTTCATCTTCATCATGATGATGTCCGTCTGCAAGAAGATTTATACCTGTGCTGGAATCTATTATATGCAGACCGTCAACTCTGTTTGCAATATCCTCAATAAAGCCCTCCATACCAGCACCATTGATTATAAAGCCGTCAGATTTTTCAATATCTCGCATATTGTCAGTCGAAAGCTTAAAATCGTGCAGACAGCCAACTTGAACCTCAGCCATACAATCAACCTCAATACCTTCAACGCCATCAACGATATTAAGAGCCATTATATAGATAGGGTAGAAGGAGGCTAAAAATTTAACCTTGTCTTTTTGATAGTTAGTTCTTATACAGCCCGATAGGAAACCGACTGCGATAGTCGTTGTCAAAAGCAACGCCAATATTTTTTTCATAGTAAAATATCACCAACCTGTCTTTAACATTAATATATGAGTGAGTGAACATATAAAAGGGTGAACAATTGTTCACCCTTTTGCTTATGCTTTATTTATTTTTTGTATTGCTTACACTGATTATGCCATCATCAGAAATAACTATCATATCGCCACATTTAGCTTCTTTAGGCATTTCATTTTTTTCGATAGCAAACATTTTCTTTTCTTTGTCCTCACAGATAAAGAAGTTTCCTTCTGTGCGGTCAACTTTAAGCTTTCTCATTGTGTTCTCCTTGCTTAATTATTCTTCATCTTCTTCAGTTTCAGACGGTGTGTATACAATAATCATACTTAAAATTCTCTGGTCGAGTACCTCACGAATAGTAATTTCTAATTCCTTGTATGTAAATTGTTCACCGGGCTCAGGAATATTAGCGAGCTGTTCTAATGCCCAACCACCAACAGAATTGCTTTCGGTTTCGATATATTTTGTAGGCTTATCAAAAAGCTCAAGCATATCTGAAATAGGCATATCACCGCTTACTTCGTACTTATTATCAGAGATTTTAAGGGACATTTTTTCTACTTCTTCGTCCTCGTCCCAAATTTCACCAACAATCTGCTCAAGCAAATCTTCCATAGTAACTATACCAAGGATTCCGCCGTAATCATCAGTAACAACGGCAAGATGAATCTTATTATACTTGAAGTCTGCAAGCAATGCAGAAAGTTTTTTGGTCTTATAAATAAAATGTGCCGGCTGGAGCATAGCCTCAATATTTGGCTTTTCATTATTATTTACAAGAGCCTCGAGATAATCTCTTGTGTGAAGTACACCGATTATTTTATCAATGTTATCTCTGTAAACTGGAATACGAGAGTATCTTTCTTTAAGAACGAGTTCAGTAATTTCTTCGACAGGGTCATCAATGTCTATTGCGACCATATCTACACGAGGAGTAAGAATTTCCTCAGCTGTTTTCTCATCAAATTCGAGAGCGGACTGTACAAGTTCACTTTCTTGCTGTTCAAGAACGCCTTCTTCCTCAATGCTTTCTATTATATATTTAAGCTCATCTTCTGTGACAGAAGGTTCTTGATGATTGCTATTTCTTGCAAGCTTCTTATAGAGCTTGTTTATTCCCATAAGAATAATAGAAAGAGGTGTTAGTAAAACCATGAGGAATTTAAGAACAGGTGCAAAGGTTATACAAATTTTTTCTGCATTGTCTATTGCAATATTCTTAGGTAGAACCTCGCCGAAGATAAGAACAACGATTGTAATAACAACTGTGCTGATTACAGTACCCTGAGCTTCACCAAAAATGTTTACGAAGAAAACGGTTGCCAAAGCAGAGTTTGCAATGTTTACGATGTTATTTCCGACGAGAATGGTTGTAAGAGCCTTGCTATATCTTTCTGCAACATATAGTGCAGTTTTAGCTTTTTTGTTGCCATTATCGGCAAGGTTTTTAAGGCGAATCTTACTTACTGACGAGAATGCCGTTTCCGTTGATGAAAAGAATGCAGAAAGCAAAAGTAACACAACGCAAATGGCAATCGTAGACCAAGGATCCAAAAATCATCACTCCAAATAAAATTGTTTATGCACAATTTGAAATATTTCATTGTGCAATTAAGAATCACTTCTTCATATTATATAAAGTATTAACGCAATTATATTTCTCGATTAGAATAAAAGATAAAATAATTTAAAAACTTCCCTAAGATAATTAAAAGTTTTGCTCAAGCTTTTTCAAAAGCTTGCAGGGTTGAGGAACGGAGTCCTCATGGATTTTAAGGGCAGCATCCTTAACTTTTCTTTGCCACAAAAGTGGTGGACTTAGTCCGCCGATTGATTTCTTTTGATAGTAATATAAGTCGAATAGCGAAATTTCTCAAACAGAGTACCTTTGCCAAGACACGGAGTTGCTTTGTGAATTCACTCAAACCTTTTTATCAGCTTAAATTATCCACGAACAGAATAATATATAGTTATTTTTGTTACAATATTATCTTTAAACTCAAGCGAAATCATTTTACTTGTGTCCTCACTTGATGTATAAGTATAAGTTCCAGAATTTTTCTCAGACATACTTCTTGAGTCTGGCATACCAAATGCTTTATCAGCATCATCCATACTATCTCCAACGGTGATTCCAAGAACAGAAAGTAGAGCTTTACTTTCCATTACATCAATATTTTCTTGAGATATTATATCTAATTTTAATTCTTTAAGCTTTTTTTCATCGCTTTGCTCATCATTGCTTACATTATATATATCATAAGAAATTGCTTTAGCTTTGTTGCTAAGTAAATTTCCTACAAGTCTGCCAGAATTATTTTCGTCACCACTAAAAAGCTTAGTTCCAAGAGTAAAGTCATTTCCAAAATCAGAAATGCAGGGTGGGAAAGGAAGCATAGTTCCATTTATTTGTATACTATTAAAGGCTTTTTTAATATTGAAGTTTTCATTAGTTGTAATACTGCGGGTTTCTGAAACAATACTTTGATATTCAGATAAAGTGTTGCTTTCATTATTAGCTTCACCTTGAGAGCAAGCCGTAGTAGAAAGTAAAATCATAGCAGAAAAGGCAAGAGCAGTTATTTTAAAAGTCTTTTTCAAGATAATCACCTTTCATTCAGTTGTTTATTTCAGGGGAATATGGAATTGTATTATAAACCTCAATAACCTTATCACGCATCCAAAGGCCAGGGGTTATTCTTGTTGCATAGCCATAACCACAGTCCATACGCCAATCATAGCTGTGAGCCTGAGGAAGTCCATATACAGCAAGAAGTGTCATAATTACTCCACCGTGAGTAACGATAGTTGCGGAAGAAATGCCAGAAGTCATCATAGAGTTTACAAGACGCTCAAATCCACGGCATACTCTGCGAGTGAAGTCTGCACCACTTTCACCGTTTGGTGGAGGAGTTTTTTCGGAATTTGAAAGCCATTCGGCAAATTTAGGCTCACCAGCAAGCTGAGTGGCAGTTTTACCCTCCCAGTCGCCAAAATTACATTCTGAAAATGCACCATTCAAAGTAACATTCTGTGATGGAAAAATCGCATCACATGTTTCAAGACAGCGAGAAAGAGGACTTGATATAAGCATTTCTGTGCGTGGATAGCCTTGCTCATCGCTTATTTTCAAAAGCTGTTCTCTGCCTTTTGGCGAGAGGTGTACATCAGTTACACCTATATATGCACCTTGAAGATTAGCCTCAGTTTGTCCATGGCGGATAAAATTGATTTGATAAGATTTCATATAAAAATTCTCCTTAAAATTTCTTTACAAATAGTTATGAGAGTAGTATAATCTACAATAAGTATTTTCACGAGGTGAATCACATTGAATACAGATTTCCCACGAATTATTACACTACTAAGAAAAGAAAAAGGTATGAGCCAAAAGCAAGTCGCTGCTGAACTCGGAATATCTCAGGCATTGCTTTCACATTATGAAAAGGGAATAAGGGAATGTGGATTAGATTTCCTTGTTCGTGTAGCAAAATATTATGATGTTTCCTGTGATTATCTTGTTGGTATTACTTCCGACCGAAAGGGAGCTATACTTAATATAGAAAGCGATGAGAGCAATACTCAAGAAACTGGAAAACCACCGTGTGATAGTCATTGTGCCAATCTTGCCAATCTTAATAGAAGACTTGTAATGAATTCTATTTCTGTTATTTTCAATATACTTGCACAAGCAGGAAATAAGAATCTTACAAGCGAAGTTTCGTCATATCTTATGGTATCTGTTTATAAGATGTTCAGATTGTTATATAATGCTAATCCACAAAATCCACAAGACTTTTTCGCTATAAATATGGAACTTCAAAGAGGGCTTTCTTCCGCTCTAATGCTTGTTAATGAAACAAACGCAGAGATTTCTGCAAAAGCATTTATTAAGACCATATATAAGGATAGAGAGATAAGCCTTTCACCAAGTGTAATACAAGAGCGTTATCCACAATATGCTGCAGCACTTTCAGACCTTATAAAAATCGCAGAAAACAATATAACAGATTATTATTCATAATTTTATATAAAATTAAGCGACTGTTTTATGACAGTCGCTTTTTTATTTAAGTTAGTTTATTACTTAAGCAGAAGTTTCTGCACCAAGGCTTACAGTAATTGTAAGCTTAGAACCATAAGGAGCGGTGTCGCCAACCTTATAATCCTTATATCCAATAACAGCACCCTTTGCAATTTGGTCATTTGCAACTTCTGTCTTGTTGACTATAAAGCCCATACCACTAAGAGTTTTAATAGCTTCTTCAACAGTAAGATTGTTTATTGCAGGAAGTTCTCTCTGTTGAGGACCTTTACTTACGACAACTACGATTGAAGAGCCTTTAGTTACGACTGAGCCAGCCTCAGGAATCTGAGAAATTATATTTCCTTCTTTAACTGTATTGCTGAACATTGCCTCACTTTCTTGAAGAATACTATATTCAGCATTGCTTGAGTCTGAAAGAACACGAGTGTATTCCTTATCACAGAGATTAGGAACAACAATAGAATCAGGGTCAGAAGTATCAACAATAGCAGAAGATGCAGATGAACTTGCAGAAGACTCTACATCGGCATTGCTTTCACCATTAGAAATAACAATATTAAAGTTAGATTGGCTAACCCATATAATAGCAGCAACTACAAGAATAAGTAAAGCTGAAAGACATGAAACAAGCACCCACGCAAAGCCAGGTATACCACTCTTTTTCTTTGCATTGTAGCTTCTTACTGCGGCTGCCTGAGCTGCGTTTCGAGTTGCCTCATTCTGAATAGCACGAACAGTAGGAGCAGCAGAAAGCTGAGTCTTGAGGTCTGCACAAGTTTTTGTTCTTGCACTTCTGAGAACCTGAAGTCCACCAGCAAGAGCTGTTACAACATGAGGTGGAAGCTGCTTAAAAACAGAAGTAGGGAGTGGGAGCTTGCCATCAGGCTTACGCTTGTCCGCATCTTCCGGAAGACGACCTGTCAAGGCGAAGAATAAGGTTGCTGTAAAGCCATAGACATCTGTACGCTCATCAAGATAAGCGTTAGGGTCATATTGTTCAGGAGCAGAGCAACCATCAAAAAGCTCAGCGTCAATCATATCATTCTGCTGACGAATTTCTCTTATAGCAAAGCTTTGAAGCCTGAGCTTTCCAGCTGGTGTTACAACAAGGCTTTCTGGATTAATGCCAAAGTGAGTAATTCCTGCCTCGTGAATTGAAGTAAGAGCAGAAAGAACAGGCATAAACATTGGTCTTGCAGTATTCCAGTCGATAGAACCACCGCTTCTTTCGATATATTCACCAAATGTAATGCAATCAAGCTTTTCCTCAACGGTATAGCAAGTGCCATTCTCAGAAAAAATATCGTAAATTGGTGTTATAGATGAAAGCTCGCGAAGTCTTGCGAGTGTTCTGTAATATTCAAGAAAGGATTTTTTAAGAGTTTCAAAGGTCTGTTCGCTTCCCTCACGAATAACAAGGTCTACGTTTCCAGGAGCTCGTCCACAGATTCCAGAAGGGAGAAATTCGTGAATAACAATAGCGGAGTGCATAAAGTTATCGTAACCTATATAGTAAGCACCCTCAACACTGTTGTCGATTTGCTTGCCTACTAAATAACGCTCTTGAAGGATTGTACCCAATGGAAGAAAGGGTGCAGATTGTACAGAGTCCTTATCAAATCCGCAATGTGGGCATTTTTGCTCACCGTTAATTTCGCACATACAACCTAAACATAATTGCGACATGAATAAAGCCACCTATCTCCGTGCTGAATCAGAATTTTAGAAGTAATTACAAGCAAAAGCTGCACGGTGCTGACTGCTTGTTTGCCAATATATAATTGATTATAGCATAGTTGATAGCAAAAAAGCAAGTTTTAGTAGAGCAATAAGAATTACAAATTTGTAAATTAAAACATAATATTAGTAATGTATATATAATTTAGAAAAACTTATAAAATTTAGTTTGAAGTGTATAGAGTGTTTTGTATAAAATTAATATTGAAATGATATATAGAAATGATATATAATTGTAGCAAATCAGATGGGGGTATAGCTCAGCTGGGAGAGCGCTTGAATGGCATTCAAGAGGTCAGCGGTTCGATCCCGCTTATCTCCACCATACCTTGGTTAAGCATAAATAAATTCTCTCGAGAGCTTTCGAGAGAATTTTATGCTTTAAAAAGGAGAGTACAATTTTTGCATTTATTGGATAAAATTTTTCATTATTTGTTTTTAAAATTGATACTCGTATCATAATAGCCAAACTTGCACAATAGTGTAAAAAACTAAAATGCTTATATTTGCCCTAATATACATATTATTATAAGAAATAATTGTAAAATAATGACTTTTTTTACCTAAATGTTGACGATTTTGCATAAAAATGCTATAATCGAAAAAAGATTAAGAAAATTTATGTAAATAGTAGGCTACATTCCATTATGAGATGCAAAAAGATTTATGGAGGTTTATGCTTTATGATAATAACATCTAAACGAAAACTAACATCAAGTGTGGCAATATTATGTGCCTTAATGATACTCATAGGCATTTTTCCTATGAATCTTTTCAGCGGAAAAAAAGCTGATGCGGCAAGCATAACTTTAGAATCGAAATATGTCTATTTGGATATATCAAACTTTTCTGATGAATGGAATAATAATGTCTATATGTTTGTTGATACTTGGGGTACTTTACAGAAAGGTGAAAAAATTTCTGGTACAGATATAATTCGTTGGGATAAGAGCGGTTGGGGAAATATTGGACATATCTTTGGGTTCAGTTGCTTTGATAATTGGAACGATATTAAAGCTCAAGATTATAGAAGAACTACTATGACATCAATCAATTTAAGTGATGCGGGTGCCAAATATTTTTACTGGGACGGAAGTTCTACAGCTATAATAGATAGTAAAACAGTATATTCAATTAGTGTTTCAGATACGCCGATTTCAAAAAGCTTAGAAGGCAAAACAATAAACTTCAAGGATATGACAGGTAAACTTGCAGGAAATATAACTGCTATATTTACCGGAGCTGAAGTTACAGAAACAAGTTCAAGTCTTACAAATAATCAAATAACAATTCCTAATGATATAAATGACAAACCTTATACAACAGTAGAATTTAAAAATGGTGATACTTCTCTTGGAAAATATAATCTATTTAATGAAAACAGCAGTGGTGTTACACCGATAAGTTATGATGAAAATACTTGTAATACATTCTACTATGGTGCAACAGAAAATCTTTCTAATAACTCGGTGATTTCTTATTGGGGAGCTGAGCCATCAACAGCAAGTGATTCTATAAATAACAATAAACTTTATCTTGATAAATTCTTTTTTGATACAACTTCTGGTGTTGTACCAACTATTACAATAAAAGATTCTAATGAAACTTTTACAAAAGATTCAGATGATGATAGTACTTACAGCTATATAATAAATACTTCCGCAACACAGCAGGATATTATAAGCGTTACATATAATAATATGAGATATAATTTCCTTTGGAGCGATTTATCTAAAAACAAGTTGAGTATTAATGGAAGTATAGCAAGTATTTCTGGTGTTTATAGCAATAGTGATGGCTTGGATTTATATTTTGATGCAACCCTTTCAAAGCTATCATATTTAGGTTCAACGGGTAATAATGCTACAATGCCTATACAAGATAGTAATGCAAAGATGTTTGCTCATCTGTTTGGAGCAACAGATAATTCAACAGTTAATTATGAAATGACAAAATTATCTTCAAAGACAGTTGATTCTAATACATGGTCTGATGTCTATTTTGTAAATATCAGTAAGCAAGATGTTGAAAAATATAGTAAGGTGATTTTTTATAGTAGTACTAATGAAGGCACATGGCCTAATGCTAAAGCTAATGCAAGTAAAACAGAAGATTTAGATTTACCTAAAAATACAAATAAGACTTGCTTCTATGCCGATTCAAGTGATAAATGTATTTATGATAATAGTATGCGTTCAGGCTACTGGGATAAGGTCTATACCATTCGTGATGCAGAATCAGGCAAAAATAACCCAGTAGTAGATATTAAAGCATCAAGCTTTAGTAGCGAAAAGAGCAATTACGGAAGTGCTGAAGTAAATTATGTAAACTCTACTTTCTATGATTACTATACAGATTTTGAGTTGAACGGCAGCAACCGTGATGATTATAATGGTGAATCAGGATTGCAAAGTGGAGCGTCTCATAGAAACTGGGTAAATTTCAGACAGTTCGACCAAGCTCTTAGTGATTATTATAAAAATAAAGGTGTAAGTGTCAACGACGCAATTTATACAGGTCATTTTCAGCCAACACATAGTGACTGGGGTTTTCCTTTTGGAGCGATAGCTGATACTATGGATTTATATGGTTGGAGCAAGTATAATACTTTTATTTCAAATAATAACTCTAATGTAAATTCAGATGGTACGGTAAAGATAGGGTCAGATGGATATTATATGTATACAACACAGGGTATCGTTAATAGTAGTTTGGATAACGGTGTTCTGAAAACGCATGACAACAATGCGGCTTCACCTTATTTTGACGAGGATTTCCTAAACGGAAACAATAGCAAAAACACAAAATTAGGTAAGGTATATAACAATGTTGCTTTCCCATTTACAAAGAAAGATGTCTTTGGTGAGGGAGTTGATTACTGGTGGTATGATAGTGCAAGCACAACTCTTGCAATGCAAAAGGATACCGCAAGCGACAATTACTATTTAGCAAATCATTCTTCAGATAGCAATAGAAATTGGAGTAAAAACTTAAATAGTAGTGGTATATATGATGGCGGTGATGGTGTTTCCAACATATATGGTTTGTTCCCATTTAACTATGGTGATAACAGTGCGAAAAACAATAATGGTTCTACATATAATTATGGTTATGGAGCAAAGCTTGAGTTTAAATTCCGTCTTACAGATGATGGAAAAGTACTCAATAGTAGTGGAGACAAAGTAGATATTAAATTCCTGTTCTCTGGTGATGATGATGTTTGGGTTTATATCGACGGAAAGCTTGCACTTGATGTTGGTGGTGACCATGGTCAGGTTACAGGTATGTTAGACTTTGCTAATAAAAAATCTTATGTAAGCAGGGTTAAAAAATCAGCTAATAACTCTGATGTATCGGGAGGCTCTTCAGTAAGGTCAATAACATATCATGCTGATGGTGAGTCTGGCACGGAAAATAAAACATATGATTTCTATCAGCAGAAAGAGTTCACTCTTGAGGGTGATAATTCTGCCGAACATACACTTACCATGTACTATATGGAGCGTGGTATGTGGGAATCAAATATGAAAGTTGCATTTAACTTCCCTGACAGCAGTGAGCTTGAAGTTGAGAAAACTGTTGATAAGAGTGATGTTAATACAATGTTCTCTAATCTCTTTGATGAAAATGAAAACTTTGAGTTTCTCATTCAGAATCGTGTAACACACTTTGGTACAAAAGCTGCTAATGGTAGCACAGGATTGACAACGCTTAACTTCGCTGAGAATTTCACGGGTAATTTATCTGTAACATCTGAAGGTAATATATTTGAAAAAACAGATAGCTATAATGGACAAGATAATGTTGTAAATTGGTTTGCTAATCACTCAAATGAAAATAATGAATATACACAAGCAAGATTAGGTAATTTAAGTGCTGATGATAATCAGTTGAAAGATATAAGCGAAATGACTTATCTTAACTTTAAAGCCTATATTGCCAATGATATTGCATCGTTAAATAATATGTATATTCAATTAACTGATGTAAATGGCAAAAAGCTTTATGGTTTCTTAGATGCTAATAAGGTTAAGGATACTGTTCTTAGTGGTAATGCTTGGTCAAAAGTAACTGTAATCTTAGATAAGCTTACTGCGGAAAGTGGTTTTGATAAGACTAAAATTAGCACTATAAGTTTTCAGTATAATATTGAGTGCGATGTTTACCTTGATGATTTCATCTTTAAAAATGATGCTACTTCCATAGGTACAGGCTTTACTACTGCTCAAGAAAACATTCCTGACTATGGTTCAGCTACAAGTGGAAATCTCGAAAATACAAAAAATGCACAGTATTATAAAAAGGATAGTAGCTCTTCATCTTCAAAGGGTACACTTGATTTAGTTGATGAAAGTGGTAATTTCTACTTAAAGAATAAGCAATTAGTTACTTTCTATGACCAGTTCCGTAGAGGAAGTTATATTTCATTAAAAGAAAATCTTAGTGCATCTCAGAAGAAACTCTATACGACTACATATACTGTTTACGAAGATGGCTCTGCTGTAACAAGTATGGCAAGTGGAAGTACAGTAACCAACGGCAGTATCTCGAATCTGAAAAATGTTACTGGCACAGCCGTAAATGACGGAAGAACAGAAAAGCCAGACAGTAGTTCCTCATTAGCTAACTATACAGGTACTAAGCCTGATGCAGATACTATGGTTTTCCGTTCGTATACTAACCCGGACGGAACAAATCAAAGCACAAAGTTAAAGGTTCAATTCAATAATAAAGTAAATGTCGGAAGCATCAGGATTACCAAAGATAAGGTTGGTAATGTAAACTTAGTAGGTAAATATAAATTCTATGTTGAGTTTAAGAATGTCGGCGGTTCTGGCTTGGAGGGTGCTAATTCTATAGTATCTAATGTTATTGAGCTTGGAGTTGGTGAGAGCAAGACAATCACAGGTATTCCAGTAGGCACAGAATATATTATCCACGAGGTTGATGAAAACTCTGATTACGCAGTGCTTAAAAAAGTTACAACTGGCGGTAACGATGTACTTATCAGCCAGAATACAGTTAATGGAATAGCTACTCATTCAGTAACAGGAACAGTTGTTGCTAAAGAAACTGAGTATTCATATACTTTCTATAATACTCAAATAGCTACAATGGACCTTAAAATTAGTAAAAATTGGTTTAATGTAGATGAAGCTGATAGAGATAAATATATTCCTACTGCTAATGCAGTAAGATTCTGCTTGCTTCGTCGTTCAACTGATAGTTCTTGGAGTAAAGTTCCTAACTATGAAAGTTTTACATTAGATTCCAGCTGGGAAAAGACAATTACTAAGCTTGAAACATATGATGATAATGGCTTCCAATGGCAATATGCTATAAGAGAATTAGACAAAGATGGTAACCCTATTGATAATGACAATACGACTACTATCACCGCTGCAAGTGGTAATGTAACTTATAAAGTTGAATATACTACTAGTACTTCTTCCAATATTACTACTGGTTTGATAGTAAATAATACTCGTATAGTTCAAGACATCAGTATGCCAGAAACTGGAGGTGAGGGTGGAAGCCCTAACGAATTTAACTTCGTTTTATTTGGAGCAATAGCCATAGTATTAGCAGGTGGTTTATTGCTATTAAATAAAAAATATGCCTTTGTGCATATAGGCAAGTCGTCAAAGAAGGTGCGATAATCCTCCTTGAAAAAAAGTTATAGATTATCGGTTAAGTGCGAGGCTATAATTTATAACTAAAAAATAAAAGAATTCGCACAAAATAATATTATCCGATATGGAGGTAAAAAATTATGAAAGCTAAGAAAATTTTCAAAGGAATGACCGCTGCTGCCGTTGCTGCTGTTCTCGCAGCATCTATGGTACCAATGACTGCTTTTGCTGCTGCGGTTACAACCGACACACAAGAAATCACTTTTAATTCTAATGTTACAAATCTAACTTATAAAATTTATCAGGTTGCAACTGCTACTGTTGCTGCTGGTGGTACAGCTTATGATTACACATTAGTAGCACCATTTACTGATGTTGCAGGTTATGAGACTATTGATAAAATTGCTGCTGTAGATAGTTCTGATGCTGCTGCTAAGAAAGACTTAGCTGATGCATTAGCTGCTAAGGTTGATACTACTAGTACAAATCCTACAACTCCACTTGCAACTGTAGCTGGTGGCGAAAAAGCAAGCCTTGCTCCAGGTTACTACTTGATTCTTACATCTGGTTCACAGATGACAGGTGCACCTATCCTTCTTTCAGTTCGTAGCGATACACCTATAGGTACAGTTAATGCTAAGACATCTGAAATTACATTTGATAAGACTATTGAAAAAGTAACTGCAAGTGCTACTGGCACTGGTTTAACAGGCGGTACTGTTGGAACTGGTAATGATACAGCACAGGTAAGCATAGGTTCAACTGTTTCTTATAAGCTTTCAACAAAATTCCCTAACTATGCAGAAACAATAAAAGCAGAAAATATGACAGAATATTCTATTACTGATATTCCATCAGCTGGCTTAACTCTTGTAGACAAAGGTAGCGCTGGTCTTGATAAAGACGATTTTGTTGTTACTGTTGGTGGTACCGCAACAACAGATTTTACTGTAGCTGCTGAGGGTAGTAATGGATTTAAGATTTCATTTGCAAATGCTTTTGTTCTTACTAATAAAACAAAAGATGTTGTAGTTACTTATGATGCTACAGTTAATAAGAATGCAGTTGTAGGTACAGCTGGTAACCCTAACAAAGCTACATTGAAGTTTGATAATAACTACTATGAGGGTGGTACTTCTAAGGAAATTCCAGATGATGGTAAAGTATTTACAACAAAGCTTGTAGTAAACAAAACATTCTCAGACTTTACCAAAACACCTACAAACAAATATCCTGTAGCAGGTTTTACACTCTATGCTGCTAATGGTACAGATGTTATTGCTACTGCTTCTACAACAGAAGATAATAATACAGTAGAATTTAAGGGTCTTGCTGCTGGTAAATATGTTCTTAAAGAAACAACTACACCAGATGGCTATAAGACTGCTGCCGATGTAGATATTACAATTACAGCTAATGGCGATACTAAGTATGATGGTACATATGCTTTTTCGGGTACTGGTGTTAAAGATGATGGCACAATTGAAGTTATTAACGTACAGGGTCAGACACTCCCAGGCACAGGTGGAATGGGTACAATCATCTTCACAGTTGCTGGTGCAGGCGTAGTACTCGTAGCTGGTATCATGCTCATCGTTTATATGAAGAAGAGAAAGATTGAGGAATAATTTATACTTATTTCTTTAATTTTACTTAGCTAATAGTTAAAATCTGCTCCGCTTCCGCTTTGGACGGAGCAGGTTTTCCAAGGGGCTTGGCTCAAAAATGGGGCAAACCTCTCGGAAAACTTTGCGAAAGGGCGTAAAAACTTGAAACACAAAAAGCTTAAGAAATGGCCGCTCTTTGTTATGGCAATACTCTTTATCGTTGGTGTTGCGTCCATTCTTTATCCATTCGTGGGTAATTTGGTTTCGGTTATGACCGCCAATGTTGTTATCGGCAGCTATGATGATGAGGTTAAAAACCTCGATACATCAGAGATTGATGAGCTTTTCGCTAAGGCTAATGAGTATAACAAAAGCCTTTATAGTGGCTCGAAAACCGATATAGACGCAAAGTGTCTTAACCGCACAGATGGTATAATGTGTTATGTAGATGTACCAAAGGTTAATATCTATTTGCCAGTATATTACGGAACTTCTAATGAAGTTCTTGAAAAGGGCTGTGGTTATCTCGAAAATACCTCTTTGCCAGTTGGTGGCAAAAACACGCATAGTGTAATTTCAGGACATACGGGTTTGCCGAGTGCAGAGATGTTCACACAGCTTGACCAAGTCAAAGTAGGCGATATGTTCTATATACATATCTTGAATGAAGTTCTTGCTTATAAGATTGATAAAATTCAAGATGTTAAGCCAAATGAAACAGATACTCTTAGAATTGTTTCTGGCGAAGACTATGTCACACTATTAACTTGCACACCTTATGGCATAAATGACCGCCGACTTCTTGTGCGTGGAACTCGTGTTCCATATACTCCTGATGAAAATAGCAGAAGTACTTCAGAAATTCCCGACCCGCCTACATCTGATAACTCTCTCTCTCAAAATGTTATCAATCAGATTCTCGTAATCGGTGCGATTGTACTTGTTGCTATTATCGTTTTCATTATTGCTTGTATAATACTTCATAATGACCGTAAAAAAGCGGAAAAACGCATTAAAGATAAGCAATCAGATGAAAAACAGGAGGAATAGCAATGGGAACAATAAAAAAGCGTGTAAAACGAAGGCTTCCTCTGGTGTTCATCTTTCTATTTTTACTTGTTGGCATTGCGATTTTTATGTACCCGAAAGTTAGTAATTGGCTTTCGGTATATACATCTCGTGTAGAAATTGGCTCATATAATAATGCCGTCAAGGAAATGGACAACTCACAAATTGAAGCCCTCGAAAAAAAAGCAAATGATTATAACGAAGCCCTTGCAAAAAAAGATACGCAAACACTTTCAGTAATAAACTACGAAGCACTTCTAACCGTCACAGACGCAATCGGCTATGTAGATATTCCTAAAATAAATATTTATCTGCCGATTTTTCACGATATGTCCGATGAAGTCCTCCAAAAGGGCGTAGGTCATATGGAGGGAACATCGCTTCCAGTTGGTGGAAAAAGCACACATGCAGTTTTGCCGGCACACACAGGCTTGCCATCTGCGGAGCTTTTCACAGACCTTGATAAAATGGAACTTGGCGATGTATTTTATATTCATATTCTTGGAAAGGTTCTTGCATATAAGGTTGACCAGATTAAGGTGGTTTTGCCCGAAGACGATAGTGATATACAGATTGTCGAAGGCGAAGACTATGTCACACTTTTAACCTGTACACCATATGGTATCAATGACCATAGACTTCTTGTTCGTGGAACTCGTATTCCATACGAAGAAGAAGTAAAAGAAATTTCTACCACACCGCCAACACAAAATGACGGAGAAGAACAGCTTTCAGTAGAAGTTATAGTAACTATTGCAGTGATTGTTCTTGCTATAATAATCATAGCAATAATTTTGTTGATACTTTTCTTGCCAGTAGGCAAAGAACGCAAAAATAAAAAAAGAGCAAGCAAAGAAAAACAAAAATCTTAGCAGGAGGAAATTTTATGAGATATAAATATCTGAAAAAAATCGTAGCAATGTTTCTGTTATGTGCCTTTGCAATAAGCTTTTCAGTTATAGGTGTTAATGCAGCCGATACAAAGCTTGGCTCAATAACCGTTGAGGTAAACGAAATACTTCAAGGTACACAGCTAAAGTTGATTGATGTTGCCGATTATGTCAATGGAAGCTATGTAATGAATGATAATTTCAAAGATTGCAAAGTTTCTTTTGATGGTTGGTCAGATACAAGTACAGCTAAGAAAATCAGCTATACACTTGAAGAATATGCAAAAAGCAATAATATTTCTGGCATAGTAAACGAAGTTCAATCTGACGGAAAGGCATATTTCACAAATCTTTCAGCAGATAAGGTATATCTTATAATTCAGCCTGATGAAGATGATGAATATATAATTCAGCCGTCAATAACAGTTATGCCTTATATGAGCGATAATCAAGAAATATATGATGTCAATATAAAGGCAAAGTTTGCAGATAATTCAATTTTCAGCCAGTCCGCAGTAATTTTGAATAAGCGTGGCGATAATACAGAGCCTCTTGCTGGAGCAACTTTCAGCTTCCAGAGCAAAATTTATTATAATAATACCGAAAGTATTCCAGATAATACCGAAAAGGGTTCAGATGCTCAGGGCAATTATTATTGGAAGTCTTACGGTTCGGATTTAACTACAAATGCACAAGGACAGATAGTTATTAAGAAACTTCCATTTGGAACATATCGTTTTATAGAAACTCAAGCTCCAATCGGATATGTACTGGATTCAACTCCTCGTGAATTTACATTATCAAATCATGGTTCAGTCAAGCTCGAAAATGACCGTTATATTCGTAGAGCGGGTACTATTGCAGAATTAACAGTTGTTAATACTAAAGAGATTGTAGATAGTTCAGTTCCGTCTACACCAACACCACCTGTAAAAACTTCTGACGACTCAAATAATACACCATATATATTTATGTTCTGTATTGCAGGTTTGCTTGTTTTTGCAACAATTAAGAGCTATTCTTTAAGAAAGAACAATAAATAAAAATGATTTTTAATATGCACCGTGGAAGTATAACTTGCTTTCAGGGTGCATATTAGTTTAATCAATACTAGAAATTTTGTGGCAATTAAAAGTTTCGCTACAAGCCTTTTTTCAAAGGCTTATAGGTCAAGGGCAAGGCTCTTAGCTCTGTCCACAGACAGCGAAATGCTTTATACTTATTAAAACTTTAAATAATTACTAATATATAGTTATGGAGAAAATGTAATGGCGAATAATATTTTTGATTATATGTTCTGGCGTGGCGATTTATCCTTTAGTGAAAGAGAATTTAATGATGTTGATGGAGTTATTCTTGCAAGATTGTCTTACTTGCCGTTTGAGCTTATAATGAATCAAAATTCCATTAAAGAAATAACAATCGCAGAAATGGCAAAAAAGTTGATAGCCTATCCAAATATAGAAAATCTTGTCATACAAAAAGAGGATATTCAATTTTTGAATGAACTTTTGAATAGTAGGCGTTTTAATAGTATGAAATTGTTTGCTTATGTAAATAAAATTGATGAGAAAACGCAGACGCAATTTTCTGCTATTACGATAAAAATCAATGAAAATGAGCTTTATATATCCTTCCGAGGAACAGACAATACACTTATAGGTTGGAAAGAAGATTTCAATATGGGCTTTGTCTTTCCAGTGCCTGCACAAGAATTAGCTGTTGATTATATAGAGAAAATCGCATCAAGACATAGTGAAAATATGCTTGTCGGTGGACACTCAAAGGGTGGAAATCTTGCAGTTTATTCAGCGGCATTTTGTAGTGAGGCTGTTCAAAATAGAATAGAAATCGTTTATAATTTTGATGGACCAGGTTTTGATGAAAAAGTTTTGCAAAAAGATGGCTATAAGAGAATTTGCAATAAAGTTAATACCTTTGTGCCTCAATCATCTGTCGTAGGAATGTTGCTTAATCATGAAGAAAGATATATCATTGTACATAGTACGCAACTTGGACTTTTACAGCACGACCTTTATTCTTGGAATGTGCAGATAGATAGTTTTATTTGCCTTGAGGCTGTTGATAATACAAGCAGATTTATTGATTATACACTCAAAGCGTGGATTGCAAATTTAGATTATGAACAGCGGGAGAAGTTTGTTGATACTATGTATACAATTCTTACAAAGACAAATGCCAATACTGTAAAAGAGCTTGAAGGCAATCTTTTTATGAATGCAATAACTATGCTGAAATCAATCAAAGACCTTGATGAGCCTACACGCAAGGCATTAACTCAAGTTTTTATGTCGCTTTTAAAGAGTACAAGAGTAGGACTATTGCAGGTTGTCATAAATAAAGACCTGATTGTTAAATAATGTAGATTGTTAGTTCATAGCAGCTTTAAATTTATTTCATTATTGGAGGTATAGGTTTTACTTAAAAAATTGGTGAAATTTTTAACTTTTGTAAAATAAAAAATAAGCAAATTTTATCCTATAAGCTGTTGATTTATCTTCAAAAATATATTAAAATAGGGTAAAGTTCATTTGGATTGGAGAAAAATTTTATGTATAAAAATTATCTTTTTGACCTTTATGGGACATTAGTAGATATTCATACAGATGAGGGCAAAAAAAGCCTTTGGCGTGGTTTTAAGAATCTTCTTGCTATGTATGGTGCAAAATATAAAACAAAGGAACTTCAAAGTAAGTATAATGAACTTTGCGAAAAAGCAAAAAAGGCTGTTCCTGCCACAAAGTACACAGATGAGCCAGAACCAGAACTTCTTGATGTTTTCAAGGGGCTTGTAACTGAAAAAGGAGCAGAATGTAGCGATGAATTAGCTGCATTTTTGGCTGCATCATTTCGTGCAATGTCATTAAAGTATATTAAGCTCTATGACGGTGCTTTAGATTTACTTCGTTCTTTAAAAGAGGCAGGTGGAAAGGTTTATTTACTTTCCAACGCACAAAGTTCATTCACAAAGCCAGAATTAAAGCTTCTTGGAATTTATGATGAATTTGATGGCATAGTAATTTCTTCTGATGAGGGCTGCAAAAAGCCTGATATAAAATTTTATCAGACAATTCTCAAACGCTATAAACTAAAGAAATCAGAAACAATTATGATTGGCAATGATTATATAACCGATATAAAGGGTTCACACGATGCAGGACTTGCTTCACTCTATCTTCATACAAATATATCTTCTGAAATTGAGGGCGAGTTTCTCGCTAATTATAAGGTTATGGACGGTAGCCTTAAAAAAGCCAAAAAACTTTTGCTTAAATAATATGTCCGTTTTGGAGGATTCCTTATTATGAATATACTCATAATTGGTTGTGGGAACTTAGGTTCTGTTCTTGCAAATGAGTTTGATAGAAATGGTCACGATGTTTCTGTTGTTGACGAAAATCCTGATAGAATACATCTTCTGCATGAAGATTTTGATGGACTTTTTGTAACAGGCATAGCTATGGATATGGATGTTCTGCGTGATGCAGGTGTAGAAAGCTGCGATGCTGTTGCAGTAGTAACATCAGACGATAACCTCAATATAACTGTTTCTCAGATTGTGAAAAAATTTTTCGGTGTAGAAAATGTTATTACCCGAATAACTAATTCCTATCGTGAAAATGCCTTCAAAAATAAATTTGGTCTGAAAACAATATGCCAGACCAATATTTCAGCTAATACTATCTATTCTGCCATTATTGGTGGAGGAGATAACATCAATATTTCTAATAATTCCAATTTTATGATTGATTCAATCAAGGTTGACGATAAATATGTAGGCAGAGCGATTTCAGCCTTGCCGTTAAAAGATGGTGCGTCATTATTTGGAATCAAGCGTAAAAGCGGAAAAGTGCTTATTTATGACTTGATGTCAAATATAGAGGTTGAGTCAGGGGATACAGCACTATATATCAGAGAAGGATAATCTCAGTACGAAAGGAAAAAAGCTATGAAGGTTATAATTGCAGGCGGAGGAAGACTTGGTTATAGCTTGGCAAGAAATCTGATTGACCGAAGATATGATGTATCAGTTATTGAAATTTCAAAACAAGCAAGCGAAAAAGTCGCAAACGAACTTCAGATAGAAGTTGTCTGCGGAGATGCCACAAATATAGAAACACTTAATTCTTTAGATTTCAACAATGTAGATTGCTTTATAGCAGTTACAGGTCGTGACCAGGATAATATAGTAGCCTCACAGCTTGCCAAAAATGAGCTGAAAATTCCTAAAGTTATAGCTCGTGCCAATAACCCAAGAAACCTTGAGGCTATGAGAAAGCTTGATATTGATATAGTTGTTAGTAGCACAGAAATAATCACTAAGATGATAGAGCAAGAGGTTGTAAACGCTGGTGCTCAACTTCTTGCAACCTTGAATAAAGGCAAAGCAGCAATATTGTCGTTTACTTTGCCAGAAAATTCAGCACTTGATGGCTATGCAATCAAAGATATAAAAATGCCAGCATCATCTCTTATAGTATCTGTTGTGAGGGGGGAACAGTTGTATATCCCACGAGGAGATACAGTAATTCATTCAAAAGATGAGATAGTAATATTCTGCGGTGATGATTCGCAGAAATCAGTTAAAAAACTATGGACTGCCATAAAATGATGACCGAGCCACCGATTAACTAATAAACTTTCCTAAGACAATTAAAAGTTTTGCTCAAGCTTTTTCAAAAGCTTGCGGTTTCCAAAG